>Ga0209647_1004265_pt1 | contig 10822 bp, 5 predicted proteins | sample GraSoi_2013_60cm_FD_185827 | JGI IMG/M metagenome (GOLD analysis project Ga0209647, IMG submission 185827) | Grasslands soil microbial communities from the Angelo Coastal Reserve, California, USA - Sample 9_17_2013_60cm (SPAdes) (version 2) | ecosystem: Environmental > Terrestrial > Soil >...
GAAAAATGCTTGCGATGAGAGCGTCATTTGCGAGCTGCGAGCACCCGCCGCAACGTCGCGACCAGCCGCTCGAATTCGATCGGCTTGGTATCGAACTCGTCGCATCCGGCGCCAAGCGCCTTCTCGCGTTCCCCGGCGAGCGCGTGCGCGGAGAGCGCGATGATCGGGATGTCGCGGGTTTGCGGGTCGTCCTTGAGCCGCCGCGTCGCCTCCCAGCCGTCGACCACCGGCATTTCCAGATCCATCAGGATGACGTCCGGGCGCTCGCTCAGCGCCAGCGCACAGCCCTGCTCGCCGTCCGGCGCCGCCACAACCTCGAAATCGCCCAGCAGCTCGAGCCGCATCTTGAGCATGTAGACGTTGTCGTCGTTGTCCTCGACGTAGAGTATTTTGGTCACGACGCTGCTTCCATTCCGCTGTCGCGCGCGCCGGCATCGCCGGCCTGCGGTTTGATGTCCTCGCTCGAGCCTCTTGCAGGAGCGTCGATGCGGCCGGGCAGGCGGACGGTGAAGACCGAGCCGTTGCCCGGTTCGCTTGTGACGGTCACGTCGCCGCCCATCATGCGCGCGAGCTTGCGCGTGATCGCAAGCCCGAGACCGGTGCCGCCGTAGCGTTGCGCGGTCGAGGAGTCGGCCTGGGTGAATTCCTCGAACAGCTTGGCCTGCTGCTCCGCCGTCATGCCGATACCGGTATCGGCGACCGCAAACTCGATCCCGTTGCGCCGGTCCATCACCTTGTGTACCCGCAGCTTGACCTCGCCCTGTTTGGTGAATTTGCAGGCATTGCTCAAGAGATTGAGCAGGATCTGCCGCAGCCGCATGGGATCGACGGTGAGCATCCCGAGTTTCTCCTGCGCTTCGACCACGAGGCGGTTCTTGTTCTGCTCGGCGAGTTGGCGCGCGGTGCCGACGACCTCGTCGATCAGCGAGGCCAAATTCACCGACTCGGGATTCAGTTCGAGCTTGCCGGCTTCGATCTTCGAGAGGTCGAGCACCTGGTTGATGAGGCCGAGGAGATGAGTGCCGGCGCGATGCACGCGTTTGAGCGGCTCGGCGGCTTTTTCCGTGCCGAAGCGCGCGGCGTTGGCGACCATCATTTCGGTCAAGCCGATGATGGCATTGAGCGGGGTGCGCAGCTCGTGGCTCATGCTGGCCACGAACTGCGACTTGTGCCGACTGGCCTCCGCCAGCTGCCGGTTCTTATCCTGGATTTCCTCGAACAGCCGCACGTTCTCGATCGCGATCGCCGCCTGGTCGGCGAAGGTCTCGAGCAGCTCGATTTGCTTATCGCTAAATGGCCGCACCTCGGAACGCGTCAACGCCATGACCCCGATCGGGGTGCCCTCGCGTAACAACGGAACGCCGAGTATGGTTCGATAGTCGCCAAATGTCTTAGCTACCTCTGTCCAGGTGTAATTCGGATCGGCCAGCACATCGGGAACGTGGATGATCCGGCCTTCAAGCAAGGCACGCCCGGTAGCCGTTCCCGCGTCGGGCTCGACCGGCAAAGCCTTGACATGGTCCATGAACTCGGCGGAGAAGCCGTAAGACTCGGCGCGGAAGAACACGCCCCCGATCTGCCGAGTTATCGTGGCCTTGTCCGCCTGACAAAGTCGGGCAGCCGATTCGACCAGCGTCTGCAGTACCGCCTTGAGATCGAAGGTGGAGCGGCTGATGACTTTGAGCACGTCGGCAGTCGCGGTCTGCTGCTGCAGCGACTGCCGCAGCTCGTTGAGCAGCCGCGTATTCTCGATGGCGATGACCGCCTGGCTGGCGAAGGTCTTGAGCACGGCGACCTGCTTGTCCGAAAGCGGTCCAGGCGCTCCGCGCGCCACGCTCAACGCGCCGATCGCGGCGTCGCCGCGGATCATCGGCATGATCGTGACCGCCCGATAGCCGCTCGCCAGGAAGTTGCGGGCGCCGGCCGCCAATTCTCCCGGCGCGTTCTCGACATCGGGAATGTCGAGGATCCTGCGATCGAGAATGGCGGTGGCGTGCATGTACTCGCGTGTCAGCGGGAACGGAAACCTGCGTCGCATCGCTTCGACGCCCGCGGGATCGGGGGCGGCGACCGCCGCGGCCTTCACCTTGTCCCCATCCGCGAGCGCGACGATGACCATGGCGCCCGGGAACAGCCTTTGCCCGCTCTCAACGATGGCTTCGAACACCGGTTGGGTGTCGCTCAGTGAATTGCTGATGACGCTGAGTATGCCGGAGGTCGCCGTCTGCTGCTCCAGCGACTCGCTCAGATCATCGGTGCGCTGCCGCAGCTCGTTGAGCAGCCGCGTGTTCTCGATGGCGATGACGGCCTGGCTGGCGAAGTTCGTGACCAGATCAACCTGCTTGTCGGTGAATGGTCGGACTTCCTGGCGGTAGATAATAATGCTCCCGACTAGCGCATCGTCCTTGAGCATGGGTACTGCGAGGTGCGACCGCGCGCCCCCCAACCGCGCCGAGGAAGATGGCCCTCCTGCGTCATCGGCGGTATGGACCACGTTTCTCGTCTGCCACAGCTGGTGCAAGGGTGTTCCGGGAACTGCCAGAAATGCCCCACGCTTCTGATGAAATTCGACAAGTGCTTGTGGTGCGCCAACTAAAGCCTCAGGGTGAAACAGCTTTCCATCATACCGATACAGCACCCCGAACTTTGCTTCGCAGATACGCACCGCGTTCGCCAGCATCGACTCGAACACGGACTTGAGCTCGCCGGGCGAACTCGAGATTACGCGGAGTACCTCCGATGTCGCGGTCTGCTGCTCCAGCGCCTCGGATAATTCGCGCGTGCGCGCCTGCACCTCGTCGAACAGCCGCACGTTCTCGATCGCGATTACCGCCTGGTCGGCGAAGGTGGTGACCAACCCGATCTCTCTGTCGCTGAACGGCTCAACCTGCGACCGCGTCAACGCCAGCACGCCGATCGGGCTGCCCTCGCGCAACAGCGGCACGCCGAGCATGGTGCGGAACCCGCCGATTTTTTGCGATTCGAACCAAGTGTATTCCGGATCGGCAAGGCAGTCGGGCAGGTGAACCGTATGGGCGGTCAAAGCGGTGCGTCCCACCAGCGTGCCGCGGCTCGGCGAAATCGGATTGCGCTTGATGTAGGCGCGATAATCATCGGAAAAGCCGTGGCTCGCGGCCAGGTGGTAGGCGCCCTGCACGAGGCGGAAAATGAACGCACATTCCGCCGCGCACAGGCGCGCCGCCGAGTGCACCAGCGTGTCGAGCACGGCTTGCAGGTCGAAGGCCGAGCGGCTGATGACCTTGAGCACGTCGGCAGTGGCGGTCTGCTGCTGCAGGGATTCGCGCAGCTCGTTGAGCAGGCGGGCATTTTCAATCGCGATCGCGGCCTGATCGGCGAAGGTCCGCACCAGCGCGATCTGCTGCTCGGTGAAGGGCTGCACTTCGCGACGCCATATGCTGACGACACCGAGCAGGTTCTTCTCGCGCAGCAGCGGGACGGCTAGGACGGTGCGGGCGTTCTCGTATTGGAGGACGACGGGCGAAAACCCCGGCTCTACTGTAATATCCGCGACATGGACCGTGCGACGTTCCAGCGCCGCCTTCCTGACCGCCCCCTCGCGCCCAAGTCGGAGCTTCGTGCTCCTGCAAAGCTTAGCGAAGCCCGGCGACACATTGTGTTGCGCTGCGCCCACAAGCGCCTCACCGTCGTATTGCCACAGGGCCGCAAAATTGCCTTCGCACAGCTGCGTTGCGTTGGTGAGGATGATAGCGAATACGGGCTCGAGCTCGTCCGGCGAGCTCGCGATGACGCGGAGCACCTCGGACGTTGCCGCCTGCTGCTCCAGCGCTGCGGACAGCTCGCGCGTAAGCAAAGCGATATTTTGCTTTTCGGAAACGTGACCGCGCGGCCGGCGCGAGCGGCGCGGTGCGCCGCGCCGAGGCCGCGGCCCAGCTGCCGACGTTCCCCTTCTGCGGTGTTTGGTCATGCGCGCGCGACCCGTTGGTCACCGTGAACGAGAACATTAACCCGGCAGGCTCGGCTGTGGCGAGCGCCCATCGCCGCGGGAGCGCGTCACTTGTGATTCGCGAGCAGCCGCCGCAGCGTCGCGAGCAGCCGCTCGAATTCGACTGGCTTGGTGTCGAACTCGTCGCACCCCGCCGCAAGCGCCTTTTCGCGGGAGCCCGCGAGCGCATGCGCGGACAGCGCGATGATGGGGATATCGCGCGTCTGCGGATCGGCCTTGAGCCGCCGCGTCGCCTCCCAGCCGTCGACCAACGGCATCTCCAGATCCATCAGGATGATGTCGGGCCGCTCGGCGAGCGCCATCGCGCAGCCCTTCTCCCCGTCCTCCGCGGTCACAACCTCGAAGTCGTCCAGCAGCTCCAGCCGCATCTTGAGCATATAGACGTTGTCGTCGTTGTCCTCGACGTAAAGCACTTTGGTCACGACGCTGCTTCCATCCCGCTGCCGACGAAAGGCTTGCTCTGCACCAGCCGGCGGATGCGCTCGACCAGCTCCGCAGGCCGGAATGTCTCCTTGACCAGCACCGACTGCACGCCCGAGTTCAACCGCTCGCGGTCCTTGGCATCGAGGTCGCGCGCAGTGATGACGATGACCGGAATGTCGCACCAGCGCGGCTCCTTCTGCAGGGCGGCCACGACGGCAAAGCCGTCCATCTCGGGCATCATCAGATCGAGCAGGATCACGTCGGGTTTATCCGCTTGCAGCCGCGTCAGCGCCTCGCGCCCGTTCCCGCTCTCCTGCACGGCCCACTGCTCGCCCTCGAGCCACCCGCGCAGGCGCTCGCGCTGGTCCTTATCGTCGTCCACCAGCAGGACCCGCGTCGGCCGCGCCGACGCTCGGAAACGGCTGACCATTCGATGGAGCCGCTCGCGGTCGATGGGCTTGGTGAGATAGCCCGCCGCCCCGAGCGCAACCCCGCGGCGGTGCTCATCAAGGATCGTGATCATGATGACCGGAATTTCGGCGAGATCGGCATCCTGCCTCAGCGCGGCGAGGACCGACCAGCCGTCGAGGTCGGGCATCATCACGTCGAGTGTGATCGCGATCGGCCGCAGGTCCTTGGCGAGCTTCAACCCCTCCAATCCGCCCGCCGCCGTCACGACGGAAAAGCCCTCGGCCTTGAGCTGCTCGGCGATGAGTTCGCGCGCGGTGGCGTCGTCGTCGACGACGAGCACGCAGTCGTTGCTCGGCGGTCGGCTGCCGTTGGTTGCGGCTTTGGCAACGGGGTCGGGCCCCGCCGGCAGCCGCACGGTGAAGACCGAGCCTTTGCCCGGTTCGCTCGCCACCGTCACGTCGCCGCCCATCATGCGCGCGAGCTTGCGCGTGATCGCAAGCCCGAGACCGGTGCCGCCGTAGCGCCGCGCGGTCGATGAGTCGGCCTGGGTGAATTCCTCGAACAGTTTGGCCTGCTGCTCGGCCGTCATGCCGATACCGGTGTCGGCGACCGCGAATTCGACCCAGTTGCGGCCGTCGGCGACTTTCCGCACCCGCAGCTTCACCTCGCCCTGCGTGGTGAACTTGCAGGCATTGCTCAACAGATTGAGCAGGATCTGCCGCAGCCGCATGGGATCCAGGGTGAGCGCCCCGAGCTTCTCCTGCGCCTCCACCACGAGATTGTTCTTGTTCTGCTGTGCCAGCTGGCGCGCGGTGCCGATGACCTCGTCGATGAGCGGCGCCAAGCTGACCGACTCGGGATTGAGCTCGAGCTTGCCGGCTTCGATCTTCGAGAGGTCGAGCACTTGGTTGATGAGGCCGAGCAGGTGCTGGCCGGCGCGATGCACGCGCTTGAGCGGCTCGGCGGCTTTTTCGGTGCCGAAGCGCGCCGCGTTGGTGACCATCATCTCGGTCAAGCCGATAATGGCGTTGAGCGGGGTGCGCAACTCGTGGCTCATGCTGGCCACGAACTGCGACTTGTGCTGGCTCGCCAATTCGAGCTGGCGGCTCTTCTCCTCGATTTCCTGGAACAGGCGGGCATTTTGGATCGCCAGCACCGATTGGGCGGCGAACGTTCGCAAAAGGTCGATGGTGTTCTTGGAAAATTCCCCGGGTGCCTTGCGCCGGACGACGAGCGCGCCCATGACTTCGTTGAAGCGCATCAATGGGACGAGCAGCCGCGCGCGATATCCCGCCTGCAACATGATCTCGTTCGTGGGGATGTGCGGCTCGGCCTGCATGTCCGGGACCTGGACCGGCTCGCCCTGCTTTGCGGCGCCGGCGACGGCGCCGGATAGATCCGTGTGATGGTCTTTGAGCGCGGCAATCAAATCGTCGCTCATGCCGTAATTCGCCTGCAGCTGAAATTCCTGTTGCGCCTCGTCATGCACGTAGATCGATCCAGCGTCGGTGTCGGAGAGCTGAACCGCCTTGGCAACGATGGTCGAGAGCACCGTCTGCAGTTCGAGCGTGGAATTGACCGCTTGCGTGACCTCGCCCAGCGCCCGCAGCTCCTCGACCGATTGCCCGAGCTCGTCGGTGCGCGCGCGCAGCTCGGTGAGCAGCCGCACATTCTCGATGGCGATGACGGCTTGGCTGGCGAAGTTCGTCACCAGGTCGATCTGCTTGTCGGTGAATGGCCGCACCTCCTGGCGGTAAATAGCGATGGCGCCGACCAATTCGTTCTCCTTGAGCATCGGCACCCCGAGCAGGCTACGCGCGCCGGCGGCTTCGACGAGGGCGATCATTCGAGGATCGCGATCGATGTAGGCTTGCTCTGCGGCAAGGTCGGGAATGTGGATTACCGCTTTGCTTTCCGCGACGCGAGCGAGCGGCATGCGCGGATGATGATCGCGTAGCACAATCATCGGTTCTCGCCGGTACCATTCCGTGTAACCGGACCGCTCGCCGATATTGCAGACGTTGCGAAAGGCGTCTCCCTCGCGAAGGAACAAGCTGCCGAACGTCGCCTCGCAGAGTCGTATCGCGTTCGCCAGCATGGTCTCGAACACGGGCTTCAAGTCGCCGGGCGAGCTCGAGATGACGCGCAGCACCTCCGAGGTCGCGGTCTGCTGTTCGAGCGATTCGCTCAATTCGTGGGTGCGCTGCTCGACCTTCTTTTCCAGGCCGGCGTAGGATTCCTGCAGCTGGCCCGCCATGTCGTTGAACTGATCCGCCAGCCCTTCGAGCTCGTCGCCGGTCTTGATCGTGATGCGCTGAGACAGATCGCCCCTGCCGATGCGCGCGGCGCCCGCTTGCAGCGCCTGGATCGGGCCGACCATGCGGCCGGCGAGAAACATTCCGGCAAGCACGGCAAAGCCGAGCGCGCCCAAGAGCACGAACCCGAGCCGCTGCAACGCCGCGTAAAGCGGGGCATAGGCCTCCTCGGCCGGGAGCTCGACGAACATCAGCCAGCCGAGCGGCGCCACCGGCGCATAGGCGGTCAGCACCTTGCGCCCTTCGATGTTCTCCGCTTCCTGCACCGTCTCCGGCACATTGTCGCCCGTACCGGCGCCGGACGCGCTGGCGCGTGCGGCGCGCACTTGCGCTAGCTTCGACATGTCGGTGTTGCGCAGCACGAGGCTGATATCGGGATGCGCGATCAGCCGTCCTTGCGCGTCGACGACATAGGCGTGGCCGCGCTCGCCGACCTTGATCTGCGAGACCACGTCCCAGATGAGCTTGAGATTGACTTCCGCGACGCTCACACCCGCGTCGCGCCGCGTGCCGGCGATGGCCAGCGTCATGTACGGCTCGGATTCGCGGCGGAAATAGACCGGCCCGTAATAGACCTTGCGCGCCACCGCTTCCGCGAACTTGGGATCGTTGGAGAGGTCGGCGCCGCTGGCGACCACGTCCATGGCCAGCCGCGAGACTCGCAGCCGCTCTTTGCCGGTGGCGTCGAGCTGGGCGAGCTCGGTGATGGCGGGCACTTGACGCAACAGCCGCAAGGCGTCGAAGCGGCGTTGTTCGATCGAGCCCGCCGACCACGGTAGCTGCGTGGTCCAGCCGAGTTGGCTCTCGATCTCCTTGATGAACTGACCGATCTTGGCCGCGGCGGCTTCCGCCTGCTCGCGTTGGATGCGGATGAGCGATGCTTTGTGTTCCTGGTAATAGAAGAAGACGTCGAAAATGCCGTTGGACAGCAGGGCGACGCAGACCACCGCGACGAACAGCGCAACGTATTTGGTAAACAAACGCCGGCGGGTTTTTGGAACGGAAATTTCGGCCGGGACGGGGGACTGCGCGCTCTTCCCCGTCGCCTGCGGCCGCGGGGCAAAAAGTCGCTTCATGAGATCGCGAATCCTCATTCCGGCCACTCTACCAGATCGGTCCGGCACCCCTGAGGATGCGGCTCATGCGAGCAATGCTATCGGTCTCAACGATCATTGTTCTGGATACCCGCAGTTCGATGCCAGGCTCCTTCGTTTGGGGGCCCCCTCGAGCTATATGTAGAGGAACTCGCGGAACGTGTACTACTTCATTTATTCAACTTTCGGCTCGCCTCGGCGCATTTGGGCATGCTCCGCGCCCCTCTATTGTGAGGGGTTCCCGCGCTTTCGTCCTTGGCAAGGATCTGAATCGTTCTGAATCGATCTGGTTGGCGGGGGGATTACCGGTCAACGCGATCGATTGAAACGATTGCGACGCCTCATTCGATGACCTCGTCGGCGCGGGCGAGCAGGGTCGGCGGGATGTCGATGCCGAGCGCCTTGGCGGTCTTGAGATTGATGGCGAGATCGAACTTCGTGGGCGACTCCACGGGCAAGTCGCCGGGCCTGGTGCCTTGCAAGATCCTGTGCACGTAGCCGGCGGCGCGCCGGAACAGATCGGGAAGGCTCGCCCCGTAGGCCATCAATCCACCGGCGGCCACGCTTTCCTTCGACTGGAACATTCCCGGCAGTCGGTTCTTTGCCAGGACCTCCATGATGCGGCCGATGTGAAGTTGGTGGAACGGATCGTTGCTGACTAACAGCGCATCGGGGCGCTCGCGCAGCATCGCGGCGAATGCGGGATCGAAGTCGCCGACGCTGCGGACCTCGACCGGAATCAGCGTCACGTCCGCGGCCGGCGCCGCATTCTTCAGTTCGGCGAGGGTGGCTAGCGTGGAGGCATTATCCGGATTGGCGAGATAGCCCACGCGCGTCACGTTCGCGATGGCCTCGCGCAGGATTTGCAGCCGTTTGGGTCCGAGGTCGGGGCTGAGCACCGTATTGCCGGTGATATTCCCGCCCGGCCGGGCGAGGCTCGCGACCAGGCCGGCCCGCACCGGATCGCCGACGCCGATCATCACGATGGGGACGGTCGCCGTCGCCTGCTTGGCCGCGTGCGTCGCCGGCGTGCCGTAGGTCGCGATCAGATCCACCGGGCGGCGCACCAGCTCCGCCACGGCCGTCGCCAGCCGATCCGGCGCCCCCTCGCCGTAGCGGTACTCATAAGCGATGTTCCGCCCTTCGACGTAGCCGAGTTCGCGCAAAGCCTGTCGGAAGGCCTGCCACATCGGCGCGTCGTCGAGGATACCAATGCGCGGCATCTTCGCCGGTTGCTGCGCATGCGCCGCGAGCGGCCAAGTCGCAGCGGCGCTTCCCAATAACGCCATAAAGTCGCGGCGTCTCATCCTGACACCCTTGGGCGGGCGGCGGCGCGCGCACGCCATTCAAGCTCAACAAAAACACGCCGCGTCCATGCCGCCCGCCAAGGATCGATGTGCCGCGATCGCAGGCCTTGGTCATTGGGGCGGATCTGAATCGTTCTGAATCCGGATCTCGAGGGCTTCCCAGCGCCGGCGCCAGCGGCGCGGAGCAGTACGATGCCGCTAAACCGTGGTTTCCAACGAAATTTTAGCCCTCGCCCCAAGGAGGCATGGTGCCGCGGCCGCGCTCAGAGTGCCGCTCCGTCGAGCCGGTGGACCGCCAGCATGGTGATATCATCGGAGGGAAGCGCATTGCCGACGAAGCCGCGGACCGCTTCCGCGACCGATGTGACGATCTCGGCCGCGGTCGAGCAACCGCCAGCGGCGCGCAGCACGGCTTCCAGACGCGCTTCCGCGAACAGCTCTCCCTGCTGATCGGCCGCCTCGGTGACGCCGTCGGTAAAGACATAGATGCTTTCGCCCGGCGCCAACGACGTCCGTCCGGTGGTGTAGACCGCATCGGGACGAACGCCGAGGATGATGCCTTTGGCGCCCTCGATCACCTCGAGCCCTTGCCCGTTGAGGCGATAGGGCGCGTTGTGGCCGGCATTGCAAAATTCGAGCTCGCCGCTTGCCGGTCCGAGCATCGCGAAGAACAGCGTCACGAACATCATGTCGCCGTTGTTCTGGCAAAGCTCGCGATTGACCCGCCCGATGATCTCGGCCGGCCGCGCCGATATCCCCTGCCGCGAGCGCATGAGCTCGGTGGCGATACGGATCAGGCTCTTGGTGCGAGCCATGAACAGCGCCGCCGGCATGCCCTTGCCCGACACGTCGCCGACCAGGAAGCACAACATTCCATCCTCGGTGACGAAAAAATCATAAAGGTCGCCGCCGACCTCGCGTGCAGGTTCCATGCTCGCGCACAGATCGATCGGAAAATCCGGGCTCGGAGCCGGAAATGACTGTGGCACCATGGCCATCTGCAGTCGGCGCGCCGCGTCGAGCTCCTCCTGCAGCCGAGCGAGATGAGCGTCGATCTCGTCCCGCAAGCGTTTCTTTTCGAGGGTCGCTCCGAGGCGCGCTTTCAGCAAAATCGGATTGAAGGGCTTGAGCAGATAGTCGACTGCGCCGAGCTCGATGCAACGCGCCATGCTGTTCATCTCGGTGAGCGCCGAGATCATGATCACGGGGAGATCGCGCAGCCGCGCCTGATCCTTAAGCCAGGCGAGCACTTGAAAGCCGTCGACTTTCGGCATCATCACGTCGAGG
>Ga0209647_1004266_pt1 | contig 10814 bp, 11 predicted proteins | sample GraSoi_2013_60cm_FD_185827 | JGI IMG/M metagenome (GOLD analysis project Ga0209647, IMG submission 185827) | Grasslands soil microbial communities from the Angelo Coastal Reserve, California, USA - Sample 9_17_2013_60cm (SPAdes) (version 2) | ecosystem: Environmental > Terrestrial > Soil >...
CGCCATACTGCCGTTGGCTCGTCCACTCCGCGCCGTCGAAGGTCGCCCACCAGAGGTTTTCGTCGTCACCGATCCCGCGCCAAGCCATGTATAGAAGGGGCTTGGGGTCGCGCGGTCCCTGAAATGCGGCAATTGTTGGAGCGTTCGCGGTGCCAACGTCGCGGTTGACTCCGCTGAGACCGTTGAGTCCCGTTGTGTCCCAGGCCGTCCCGTCAAAAGATGACCAATGGATGTTGCCGTCGGGCAGATACCCCCGGCAGGCGACGAAGAGCCGATCCTGGAACAGGGCAAGCGCAGGTGACCGGCTGGTCCGTAGCCCTGGGTCGGACACCCCAGGCGGCGGGGGGACCATGGCGGGTACAGTCCACAGCTGCGACGCTGGGTCAAAGCTGCTCCACCAGACCAATCCCGGTTCAGGCGTGAGCTCGGACCAGACCAGGATCAATTTGTCCTGGAATACCGCAAGTGCTGGCCCAACCGCTGACTGCGCAATGACCAGAGGACTCTGTCCTGACAGAAACGAGACCCATCCCTGAGGGACTACCGGTGTCAGGCGATCTGGGTGCGCTGGATCTCCGGCGAAGTTCGACCAAGAGAGGAACGGGAGGTCGAATTTAAACCCCCCAAACACACTAAACGGATTATCTTTGCCAGACGATGTGCCTCGATTCGCGAGGAACAGCAAGGGAGCCACTGATTTCCCCTTCGTTTGTGCCAGATTCGAACTGAGTCCGAGCACTCAGCTAGTGACTCGGCTTCGAAGTCGGGGTCACAGCGGTGCCGACCCGCCCATGAGGTTCATGTTCGCCTCCCTTCGACCACACGTCAACGGTCATTTCGATCGGGCGAGATCTCGCCGTCGTGGAGGCGGAGCTGACATGTTCTGTAACGGCTGTAACAGCCGTAACGGCTGATCTGAGTTTTTGGCCCGGTCGCGAGGCCCGTGGATGGCGATGTGATCTACGGCCTGGCGACGTACATTTCGGCCGACGAGCGCGGCAACTTCCTGGAGGACGAGGGCGTCCGGGACGCCTGCCTCCAGGTGACGACCGTGCAGGGCGTCGAAGTGTTCTGGCGCGTGTCCGATCTCCTGGCCGAGAGATCCAGATCGGTCTCATGGTCATCGCCTACGAGCCCCCCGACGTCGGCCCGGAACACCTGCTGCGCGACCGCCTTGGAGGCGGACAAGCTGGCAGAGGAGGCCCTGCAGTCGATCACTCTCGACCCGATCCGTGAAGGGGATTCCCAAGAAGGCGCCAGATTCCACAGACGGCTCGACTACTCGCAACTTGCTCAGATCCTCACAGGCGAGGGCAGAGGGCGAATGATTCAGGAGTAGTGAACATGGCTACCCCGTCCTGACCTGGCGCGATGCAGCACAGTGGGGCTGGCCTGGGCACGTATTGGGCACGTGCAGACAAGCCGATCTGCACGCTTCACGTCGATTACGCCGAGAATCTCGCGGCCCACCCGGGCGGATCAGGAGCGGCGTTCTCGCTACTCGGTCACATTCCGTGACCGGGTTGCCTGTCTAGCAGCTGCTCATCGCCGTCGTCGGCCAGATCCAGATGACCGCCAACACACGGACCCGCGCCAGGTTGAGCAGCCGAGGAGAGCGAGATGCTCGCAGAGCCTTGCCGATGCGTCCTCACAGAATCCAGCCGCTGGATCTCCAAATAGCGAGGTCGCTATCACTAGGGACGTGAAGATCCGGGCATCCTCCGAGACGGGTCAGGCCTCGTCCGGCACGATCACGCCGCACACGTCGCAGAGCCGGGCGGTTCCGCGCTGCGGGTCACCCTCATAAAGGCGGACCCGCGTGAAGGGCTGCCCGTAGCGGATGCAGGCCACGGCGTGGGCAGCTTCGTGCCGCGCAATAGCGGCCACTTCCGCGAGATCATCACTCGTGAGGTCCCGGCTGCTCAACTGCTCACCTCGTCCCCGTGCCCGTTCGATTCAGCCAGCACAGCCTGACGCACTCTGGTCGCCTCTGCGCGGCTGATGCCAAACTGGCGCTCCAGTGCCCTGCCGGACAACGGGTTGCCGCCCCGCACCGACGCGGCGTAGGCCAGCTCGGCAGCCTCCCGTGCCGAGGCGGGCACGGGTGACGCACTCTGCGTCAGGCCCGGCTGGCTCTGCTCCGCGGATGCGGCCGGGTAGAGCCCCGGCTGGCCCCAGATGCTCACGGGCGCGTGCCTGACCGTGCGCTTCAGCACGCCGAGCCCGACCGCCAGCGCCGCCGCGGCGGCCAGCGGGGGCACGGCAGCGGTTACCCTGCTAGCCAGGTCGTGACCGGCGACGTGGCCGACGTTGCCCGCCACCGACACGACCAGGCCGGCCATAGTGACCGCCCATGCGGCAGTCCGGCTGCGGGTCTGCCACTGGTCAGCCAGGGCGACGAACAGGGCCAGCTCGCCGACGCCGATGAAGGTATCGATCTGGAGCGGCCAGGCGACCGCCCAGACGCCGTGCAGCCCGTGGTACTGCGCCCACAGCCAGAGCCCGCGGTAGGACTCGGCGAACGAGGTGAGCGATGCGGCGGCGACCAGGGTGGCGATCGCGGCGAGGGCGGCGCGCCGGGGGACGCGGAGGATGCCGATCATTGCGCGCCTCCGCATGGCTCCGCCGGGCTGACGCCATCTGCGGCGCACAGCCGCTCCAGGTCGTCGATGCGGCGCTCGGCGACGTCCAGGCGGGCGAGCAGCTCGCGGATGTCCTGGCGCTGCTCGGCGGTGATCCGCTCCAGCTCAGCAATCCGGAACATTGTGGTTCCTGGCCGAAGGTCACTCATGTCCGACCTCGATCCCCAGCTCGCGGGCCAGCTGCAGGTAGCTGTCGGTCTTGTCCAGGTCCTCGGCGTGGTCGTCGCACAGGCCGGCGGCGCTGGCCTCGCACCTGGGGCACAGGCCGCCCGGGTCCCGGTAGGTGATCGCGTCGGCGAGGGCCTGGGCGAGGACGGCGCGCTGCCCGGCATCGAGGCCGGCGGCCCCGGGCTCGGAGTCGAGCGCGCCCAGCACGCTCTCCAGCTCGGCGGCGAGGCGCAGCATCCAATGACGCCCTGGCGGCCGGGACAGCGGGGCGGTGGCGACCTCGCGCCTGTAGTCGGCGAGCACGGCCGCCGCTGCCGTGCGCCGGGCAGCCAGCTCGGCGCTCACCGGACACCGTCCTGTCCGGCCGCGTAAGCGCCGCTGATGAGCCCGCAGACGACGGCCACCGTGGACGGCTCCCACCCGGCCAGCCAGGCCAGGATGCGCCGGTCGTAGGCGCCCAGCTCGACCCCGGCCGCGATGCACGCGTCGTCGAGCATCCTGGCGTTGTGCGGGGCCATCTTGGCTACCCCAGGGTCGGCATCCCATGCCGCCCAGGCGGTCCGGACGGCGGGATCCTCAGCGGCCTGCCGCTCGGTCTCGTAGGGGCCGGCGGTCATCGCGGCCACCGCCCGCCGGGGAACATCCGGGGAACAGACGTCCGGGGATGAACGTGTGCCGGGCAGGGATGAGAGGGGACGCGAGGCCATGCCTGACCTGCGCTTGAGGGATGTTCAGAGATCAGCGAGGATGGCCGGGGATGGCATGCGCCGGTCTCACAATCCGCCGGTCGTGGGTTCGAGCCCCACCCGCCCCACCCGGACGTCTTCACATTTCAGGGTGTCCATGTTCACGTTTGGCACTGACATTTTCGTTGCCCGGGCCAGCGTCCGCGGTTTCCGGGCCGGGATTGATCTTGGGATGCTGGTCTTGGCCGTGTGCGTACATGCTGACGCGGGCTGGCTGGATGGTGGGGGGTGCTGCCGGGGCTGGGCGTGCGGGTGGCTGGCCGCCGGGTGTTATGGCGGGACTGCGGCGAGCGTGGTGAGGGTGGTGCGGCGGCGGCGCCTGGTCCTGGGCGGGAGCCCGGCGGCGGCGCGCCGGGCGGTGTCGGCCTGGCGGGTGTTCCAGGCGTCGAGGATGCGCTGGTTGCGGAGGGCGAGCAGGCAGGCCAGCCACAGCGCGAGCGGGGTCAGGCCCATGAGCCGGCACCAGCCGCGGCTGATGTTGTTGCTGGCGGGGTCCTTGATGGTGGCGAAGGTGCGCTCGGAGCCGGTGCGGCGGGCGTAGGAGCGCCGGTGAGCCGGGGAGGGGTAGTCGTGTTTTTGCCGGGTCTTGGGCGCGACGGCCGGCGGGACGGTGATGGTCTGCTGGGTGCAGCAGGCAGGCGGGTTCTCGGGCGGGGTGAGGACCTCCGGACGGGCGCGGTCGAGCTTCATCGAGTCCGGCCGGTGCGGGCAGCGGATCTTCCCCATGGCGGCGGGGCACATGACGCGGTGGTAGCCGTCGGCGTCGTCGGTGGTGATCCGGCCGAGCTTGTGCCGGGCGAGCTCGCCGGCCTGGGTGTCGTGCGCGGTGATCTGCTCGGGGGTGGCGTCGCGGGCCAGCGGCTGAAGTTCCAGCAGCGTCTTGGGCGTGGCCGGGCAGTACAGGCTGCCGTTGGCGATGATCGCGCCTTCGTGGGTGCCCTGGGGTCCGCGGTCTGAGGGGTGCAGGTCCTGGATGAGCTGCGCGCCGGCGGCGCGCAGCGGGATGGCCCAGGCGGTGGCGTCGCGGTGGGCGTAGCCGGAGTCGGCGAGGATGTCGCCGAGGGCGATGCCGGCGGCGGGCATGCGGGTCAGCACCGGGACCAGGGCGCGGGCCGGGTCGAGGTGGCATGCGGTGAGGGTCATCCGGCGGGCGAGCTCGGGGATGGCCGGGCCGTGCTCTTGGCGGGTCATGGTGGCGGCGTTGAGGTAGTAGCCGTAGAACATCTCGCCTTTGGGGCCGGGCAGGTTGCTGGTGCGGTGTCCCCAGGAGGCTTCGGGGTCGGCGCATCCGGTGGTGCCGTGCCGGGGCGGGCGGGAGAAGGTTTCCACGTCGGTCCAGTCCGCCGCCAGCGCGGCGGAGGCCTGCTTGTACTGGCCGGGGATGCTGGCCTCGAGCAGGTCGTCGCAGATCCGGGCGAGAGCTTGGGAGGGGGCGCCGTCGGGCTGGTCCTTGCTGAGTGCCCGCACGACCAGGCCGCTGGTGTGCTCGACCTGGCGGTAGGTGAGCCGGTGCGGGCCGTGCTTCCATTCTTCGGTCACGCCGAGCCGCGCCTGGTCGCCGGCGGGCAGGGCGGTCAGCGCCGCGTGCGCCTCGGTGAGGTAGGCGGGCCGGCGGTCAGCCAGGGCCAGCAGCATCCCGGTCAGTAAGGTGCGGACGGCCAGCTGGCGGTGGCGCACGCCGGCGGGCAGCAGCGCCTCGATCCGCGGCGCGACGCCGGAGGCATCGATGATGTCCTCGAGCCGGGCGGGCGGGATGCTCACCGCTGCCCGCCCAGCAATGCCACCGCGTCGGCCTCGCTGCCGGGCGGCAAGGTGGCGGTGATGTCGCCGAGCCGCTGGGAGCAGGTGATCCCGGCGGCGTGCAGGAACGTGGCCAGCCCCAGCAGTTCCGCGCAGTCGGCCAGCCAGGTGGCCCGCAGCCGGGAAGTGTCCAGCCGGGGCAGCCCGGTGCCGCCGGCCAGCGCGGTGACCAGCGGGGTGGTGATGTTGCCCCGGTCCGGGCTGGTGCCGCCGGTGACCAGGCCGTTCCCGGCGAACGCCGCCGAGGCCAGCAGCGTGTCGTGGTAGCGGGCCAGCACGGGCACCGCCCGCGGCCTGCTGCCGCGGACGTCCACGACCACGCCGCCGGAGCGGCAGCAGATATCGCTGCCGCGGACGTGCCGCAGGTCGGACCGGATCAGCCCGGCGCCGGCGCCCAGGCAGACCAGGCCCGCGGCGCGCATCCGCCGCGCGGCGGTGGGCTGGGCACCGGCCAGGGTCAGGTAGCCGTCGATCTGCGCCGGGGTATAAGGCGGCTTCGCGCGCTCGCGCGGCAGCGGCAGATCCGCCGGGCACAGCTGCGGCACCACCTTCCGGGCGATAAACCGCAGGTTCGTGCGCAGCGTCCGGCGGGCCGGCCCGGACAGGCCCGGCGCGTGCGCGGCGAACCGCTCGATCACCGACGGGTGCAGCAGCACCTCCGGGACCGGCTCCAGCCCGAGGCTGATCCCGTAGCCGGCCAGCCTGCCCGCCGCCCACAGCAGGTTCTTCGCCCGCGGGCGGCCGTGCGGGCCGGCGGCGGCCACCACCGCCCGCGCGAAGCGGGCAGCCTCGGCCGGCACCGAGGACGGCTGCCAGCTCGCGATGTAGCCGGCCACGCCGGACGCCTCCATGCAACACTTATACTTAAAGAAGCGGCCGGGGTCACCCCCCCGTGTCATGCGACCATGAGAAACGTGCCGCCCACCCCAGGCCAGCAAGCCGAAGCCGCCCGCATCGCCGCCGAGCTCGCCCGGCTCGGATTCGCCCTGCCCGGCACCCTCACCGAGCGGCACGTCCGCTGCGGCCACCCCGCCTGCCGCTGCCACGCCGACCCGCCCGTCCTGCACGGCCCCTACCACCAGTGGACCCGCAAGGCCGGCGGCAAGACCGTCACCCGGATCTTGTCCGACGACCAGCTCGACGACTACCGCCAGTGGTTCGACAACGACCGCCGGCTCAAGGCCCTCGTCACTCAGCTCGAGGCCCTCAGCCTGGCCATCACCGAAGCCGACCCCAGGTCAAAACGCAGGCCCGGGCCCCCTCCCGGCGAAACCAGCCAATCCCGCCCATAACAACGTGGACACGGCCCGCTTAACCTGTGGGCGGCATCTCGGTCACGTCACGGAAGGCCAGCTCACGGCCAAATGTGAAGACCTGACCCGTCCTGACCTGGTGTCTCTCCAGCTTTGCTGTGGCTGTCCGCTGTGGGCGGTTGCATTCCTGGTTGCGGTTGCCCGGCATCCGGCGCTGCGCTCGCCTTCTTGCACCACGACCTGAGCCGGGCACGCAACCAGGTCACCTGCCGGCTGCACGCCGCGCTGCGCGACCTGGTCCCCGGCGGCTTCAGCAAGGAAATACACGCAGATCAGGCCGATCAGGTCCTGGCCGCCACCGAGCCGCGCGGCGCCGTGCAGCAGGCCCGCGCCGAGCTGGCCGCCGAGCTCGTGGCGGACATGCGCCGCGTCGATGCCCTGCTGCGGGAGACGAAGAAGAAGCTGGCGGCAGCGGTCCGTGCCTCCGGTACCTCCTTGACCGTGGTCTTCGGGGTCGGCCCGGTCATCGCCGCCACCGTGATCGGCGATGTCCGCGACGTGTCACGGTTCGGCAGCCGGGACGGGTTCGCCGCCTATAACGGCACCGCGCCGATCGAGGTCTCCTCCGGCAACCGCATCATCCACCGGCTGTCGCTGCGCGGGAACCGGCGCCTTAACCCTGTCTTTTCATCGGGGTGTGTGGGCTGACCGGCGTGCCTGAACGGGAAAGTGCTCCTGACTTGGGACGATAAGGGGTGTTGAGGTCCTTACTGAGCCCAGGTCGAGGAGCACCTTTGAAGTGAACGTTACCGGGTGGTCGCGAGGACTGGAAGTCACCGGCGGCGGGCAGGGGGTCGTGTCGCATGCCGGGCTGGCGCTGCTGCGGCACCTGGCTGATAAGACGGGCCTGACGGGCGGGCTGTCGCGGGCGCTGGCGACATCGCGGATGCTGGTCCATGACCGGGGCCGGGTGACAGCGGATCTGGCGTGCGCGATCGCGGACGGCGCCCGGGTGATCAGCGATTTCCGGGTGATGAGCGATCAGCGGGAGCTGTTCGGGCTGGTCGCGTCGGTGCCGACGGCGTGGCGGACGCTGAAGGAGACCGCGCGCGGCGGGAGCCGGGCGGACAAGCGGATCACCGTCGCGGTAAGCACCGCGCGCCGGCATGCGTGGTCGCAGGTCGCGGCCCGGCACGGGGCGCTGCCCGGGGTGCGGCTGGCGGACAAGACCCTGGACGGGGTGACCTGTATCCGGCTGGATGCCACCGTCACCTTCGCGCACTCGGACAAGGAGCTCGCTGAGGCCAACTTCAAAGGCTATGGCCATCACCCATTGCTCGCGGAGTGCGATAACACCGGCGGCGAGCCGCTGGCCTGGATGCTGCGCCGCGGCTCCGCCGGCTCGAACACCGCCGCTGACCACCTGGCCATCGTGGACGCGGCGATCGCCGCGATCCCGCCGCAGTTCAGGCGGAAGCTGATGATCACCTGCGACGGGGCCGGGGCCAGCCACGACCTGATCAAGCACCTGGACAAGCTGGCCGGCCGCCGCGGCTATGAGCTGACCTACTCGGTCGGGTGGGCGCTGGGTGAGCGGGAGAAAACGGCGCTGCGGCTGGTCCCGGAGCAGGCGTGGCAGGCCGCCATCGACGGCCGCGGCGAGGTCCGGGAGCGCCGCGCCGATGACGCCTGCCCGGATCTGTCCTGCACGCACCGGGCATGCTGGATCGAGGAAGCGCACGTCACCGAGCTGACCGGGCTGCTCCGCGACGGCCCGGGCGGAGACCAGCTGCGGGCCTGGCCCGCGGCGATGCGGGTCTTCGCACGCCGTGAGCGGCCCCACCCCGGCGCGCAGCTGACCTTGTTCGAGGCCGAAGACGGCTGGCGGTACAGCCTGTGGGCAACGAACCGGCCCGCGAGCACGAAAGGCTGGCTGGGCCAGGCCGCCTACATCGACGCTGCCCACCGCGTCCACGCCCGGGTCGAAGACGCGATCCGCACCGGGAAAGACTGCGGAATCGGCCATTTTCCCTCCTTTGACTTCGGGATCAACGCCGCGTGGCTGACCGCCTCGATGACCGGGCAGATCCTGCTCGCCTGGCTCAAGCTCCTGGCCCTGGACGGCGACCTCGCCAAAGCCGAGCCGAAAACGCTGCGGTACCGGGTACTACATGCCGCGGCCCGGCTGGTGCGGGGCGGGCGGCGGCGCTGCCTGAAAATCCAGGCCACCTGGCCGTGGGCTGATGCGATCACCGCCGCGTGGCAGCATATCGACGCGCTCCCGCAAGCCCCCTGACCAGCGCAAACCATCCCTGCGACCCAGGAAGGAGAACCCCGGGGCCTGTGGAGCCCCCGGCCACCCGGCCCGCCAGCCGGGCTACTGTCACACCCCGACGCTAAATTCATGCCCAGCAACGCGGTCCAGCACCGCCAAGCGCCAGCCATCAACCCCGATGAAAGATCAGGGTTAGGGACATTTATCCGGTGCAGTGGACCGACCGACAGGCGGTCGTGACGCTGCCGGAGCATATCGATGTGTCCAATGCCGGGCAGATTCGCGAGGAGCTGCTGTCTGTCATCAACCGCGGCGCAAAGGCGCTGATCGCGGACATGACCGCGACGATCTCATGTGATCACGCTGGCGCGGATGCCGTGGCGCGTGCCCATCAGCGGGCGGTCACCAGCGGCGCGGAATTGCGGCTGGTGGTCACCGCGCAAATCGTCTCGCGCGTGATCAGCCTCAGCGGCCTGGACCGGCTGGTCTCCATCTACCCCTCGCTGGAAGCGGCCACGGCCGCTAGGGCGCCGGCGGCGGTGCTCGCCCTGGCGGCCAGAACGGCCGAGACCGGAGCTACTGACCAGGCACCGGCCCGCCGCGCGGGACGGCCACGGGCTCAGCTCCCGCCAGCCCGGCCGGACGGGAACGGAGCAGCCATCACCCCGGCGGTCGTGTGGAAACTACTCGACGCCCTCCAGGACGGGCTAGCGGTGGCAGATGGCGATGGCGCGGTCGCGCTGGCTAACCGGGGGCTGGAGGAGATGTTCGGCTACGAGCATGCCGAGCTGGTCGGCCGCCCGGTCGAGTCCCTCATCCCCGCCGACCTGCAGGCGGCCTACCGCGGCCACCGGGCCAGCTGCGCGCAGGCACCCGGGACCCGGCCGGTGGGCGCCGGGGTGCGGCTCGTCGGGCTGCGCAAGGAGGGAACCACGTTCCCGGTCGAGATCAGCCACAGCCCCGTGAGGACCGCGGTCGGCCACTTCGCGCTCACCGTGATCCGGGACGTCACCGAGGCCCCGCGGTTCGAAGACCTTGCCGAGCTGGCCAGGACCGCCGTCCCGGCAGAGCAGGCCCCCCGCGGCCGGGTACTGCTCGACACGATCATCACGAGCCTCTTCCACGCCGGGCTCAGCCTGCAAGCAGCCATGGACCTGCCCGCAGACGCTGCCAGGCAGCGCATCACAGAAGCCCTCGTGCACCTCGACGACACGATCCGCGAGATCCGCAACACCGCATTTACCGCGCTCAACCACGACACTGCATCTCCACGCGCACCGCTCAACGGCGCCAGGTGACACCACCGCGCGCCTAGTCAGCGATGGCCGCCCCGAAAAGGGCTGCGAGCTGGATCAGGTGGCGGTCCCCGACGTAGTACTCGCGAGCGTGCGCCTTGCCCGCTTTGCCCGTACGCTCGGCGTCGTCCGGGTGGTCGAGCAGCCGCACCACCGCTGACCCGAACGCGGCCAGATCGGCCGGGTCACGCAGCAGCAAGCCCTGTGGGGTTCCAGAACTCGGCCACCGGTCCTGGCCCGGGGCTTCTATGCAGCCCGCTCGTACTCGTTGATGAGGCCGCCGAGAACGGGCCGGCGCTGGATGCACTTCCAGGACAGGTCCGCGACAGGGTGATCTGGCCGGGGCGGGCGCAGGTGGCAGCTGCGATGGGGTCGTCGTCCGTTGTAGTGGGCCTCGTACTCGGCCAGGATCGTCTGCAGATGCCGCTGTCCGGCCGGACTTGCGACCGGGCTTCAGCATTCGGGCGCACGGCGGCAGCCGCAGCGGTCAGCTGAGGGCGGAAGCCATGCGCTCGGGCCTCGGCGTGTCGCTTCCTGGTGAGCCGAACCGTGGTCCGGGTTCGAGTGCGGCGCGGCCGCGGTCGAGGAACACATTGCGAGGCTGCTCGCCATCTCCGATAGGTCGGCAGTCCAGT
>Ga0209647_1004267_pt1 | contig 10812 bp, 3 predicted proteins | sample GraSoi_2013_60cm_FD_185827 | JGI IMG/M metagenome (GOLD analysis project Ga0209647, IMG submission 185827) | Grasslands soil microbial communities from the Angelo Coastal Reserve, California, USA - Sample 9_17_2013_60cm (SPAdes) (version 2) | ecosystem: Environmental > Terrestrial > Soil >...
GGGCCTCTCGGTGACGGAGTAACCGCCATGACAATCGGAAAACGCATGAAGGCAATTCGCGAAGGTGTCGACCGCGACAAATCTTATCCGATCGCGGAAGCGGTCAAATTGGTGAAAGAGCGCGCGAAGGCGAAATTCGACGAGACCATCGAGATAGCGATGAATCTCGGCGTCGATCCAACCCATGCGGACCAAATGGTGCGCGGCGTTGTGACATTGCCGAATGGCTCTGGCCGCACCTTGCGTGTCGGGGTGTTCGCGCGTGGCGCCAAGGCAGACGAAGCGAAGGCCGCCGGTGCTGATGTGGTCGGTGCAGAGGACTTGGTTGAAAAGGTCAATAAGGGTGAGATCGATTTTGACCGCTGCATCGCCACTCCCGACATGATGCCGCTGGTGGGGCGCCTCGGTAAAGTGCTCGGCCCGCGCGGTATTATGCCGAATCCGAAAGTTGGCACTGTGACAATGGACGTCACGACCGCTGTTAAAGGCGCCAAGGGTGGGTCGGTTGAGTTCCGCGTCGAGAAGGCCGGGATCGTCCAGGCCGGCGTCGGGAAGGCGTCGTTCTCGGAGGATAAGCTCGTCGAGAACATCAAGGCCTTTGCGGACGCCGTGCAGAAAGCCAAGCCTGCTGGCGCGAAAGGCCACTACATCAATCGAGTGGCGATTTCCTCGACGATGGGGCCAGGGGTGAAGGTGGAAATCCCCAGCCTCTTTGGCGCCGTCCACTAGCGGTGCCCCGGTAAGGGAATCAATTTTCACGGGTAATTTGGCGAAAAGACCCTTGGCAAGGCGACGGCAAAGGTCTAAATGAGATGCATCGGGGCGTGCCGGCCCAATTTGTCGGCACGCCTTTGCGCGTCTCTACAAACCTATGGTGACGGGAACTTATTCCTTTTGGATACCCCACAGGGACATCTGAAAAGGAAGAGACCAACGCCGTTGTGGATGTGAGCCGCGTGAGATCGTCCGGCAACGGGCGGTCAACCTGTCCAAGACTGCCGGTGCCGAAGGCCCTCAAGGCCGGACGCTTAATCCCTGCGATGGGGCCAGCACAGACGGGGAAGCGACCCGAGTTTGTACACCGATAAGGTGCGCCAATTTGGTTCGAACCTCGAATACCCGATGACGGACACAATGCCGTTTCGGGGGGCAGGCTTTCAAACGTCGTTCTGCCCCGGTTCGCTGCGCGTGAACTCTAAGCGGGACGGCTGGTAGCAACCTGGCGGTCCTGCGCATCGCGGGCCAACCGTCAAACCGGAAAGAGCTTGCAGTGGATCGAGCGGCTAAAGCGGAGTCCATCACCGAACTGAGCGGGGTCTTTAAGACCTCCAATGTCGTGGTGGTGGCTCACTATTCCGGCCTCAGCGTTGCCCAGATGCAGACTCTGCGTAAGCAGATGAAGCAGGTGGGTGCACAGGTGAAGGTCGCGAAGAACCGTCTCGCCAAGATCGCACTCAAGGACACCGACGCTGCTTCCATTGCGCCCCTGCTAAAGGGGCCGACTGTGTTCGCCTATTCGGGCGATCCGGTAGCGGCGCCGAAAGTGGCCATCGATTTCGCCAAAGCGAACGAACGGTTCGTCATTCTTGGTGGAGCGATGGGCAAGACTGCTCTGGACCCCAGTGGCGTAAAGGCGCTTGCCGCCCTCCCGTCGCTGGATGAATTGCGCGCGAAGATCGTCGGGCTCCTTCAGGCTCCCGCGACCAAGATCGCGCAACTCACAAATGCGCCCGCGGCGAAAGTTGCGCGCGTGGTCCAGGCCTATGCTTCCAAGGGCGCGGCGGCCTGACGGCTCAACACTCTTTCTCTGGTTCGAACCTATAGGAAATGAACAATGGCTGACCTGCAAAAGATCGTTGACGATTTGTCTGGCCTTACCGTCCTGGAAGCGGCGGATCTGGCCAAGATGCTGGAAGAGAAGTGGGGCGTTTCCGCTGCCGCGGCAGTAGCGGTTGCTGCCGGCCCTGCGGCCGGTGGCGGCGCAGCTGCCGCAGCTGAAGAGAAGACAGAGTTCACTGTCGTTCTTGCCAGCGCCGGTGACAAGAAGATCGAAGTGATTAAAGAGGTGCGTGCGCTCACCGGCCTCGGCCTGAAAGAGGCCAAGGATCTGGTCGAGGGCGCCCCCAAACCCGTCAAGGAAGGCGTTGCCAAGGACGAGGCCAACAAGATCAAGGCCACGCTCGAAAAGGTCGGCGCAAAGGTGGAATTGAAATAGTTCGTGACTATTTCAATTCCATCCCCGGACAAGCGAGGCGGAGCCAAGCGCGATCCGGGGATCGAATCGAAGTAAGACGTGGATGGTCGGGAGAAGCCCGGCCATGACGAAAAGTAAGCGAAATCCCCGGGTGCAAAACCCCGGGGGTGTCGGACGGGAGACAAAGGTGGACGGCTTAGGCCGGACTCCGAGGCGGTCGTGAACCGGCAACGTCCGGTCGCGATGAAATGTGAAATGTGCGGCGGTTCGGGTCAGGCCCGAATCACATAGAACCGGACGGCCCCGACGCCTGTCCTGATGGTCGCGATGGATTGCGGCTGTTCGGAGAGGCGCCCGCGCCGACCGCTGAAATCGAATCGAGAGAGAAAAAGATGGCGCAGACGTTTACCGGTCGCAAGCGCGTAAGGAAGTTTTTCGGGAAAATCCAGGAAGTGGCGGAGATGCCGAACCTCATCGAGGTTCAAAAGGCATCTTACGACCAGTTCTTGCTTGTAAAGGAGCCGATAGGCGGCCGTCCCGATGAGGGGCTCCAGGCCGTTTTCAAATCGGTGTTTCCGATTTCCGACTTCTCCAATTCGTCACAACTCGAGTTCGTTAAGTACGAATTCGAACCGCCGAAATATGACGTCGACGAGTGCCGCCAGCGCGGCATGACCTATGCCGCGCCACTCAAAGTGACGCTGCGTTTGATCGTGTTCGATATCGACGAAGAGACTGGCGCGCGTTCGGTCAAGGACATCAAGGAACAAGATGTCTACATGGGCGACATTCCGCTCATGACCAACAACGGCACCTTCATCGTCAACGGTACCGAGCGGGTCATCGTTTCGCAGATGCATCGTTCGCCCGGCGTGTTCTTCGATCATGACAAGGGCAAGACCCATTCGTCGGGCAAGCTTTTGTTTGCTGCTCGTATTATTCCGTACCGCGGTTCCTGGCTCGACATCGAGTTTGATGCCAAGGACATCGTCTTTGCGCGCATCGACCGCCGCCGCAAGATTCCGGTGACATCGCTGCTCTACGCACTCGGCCTCGATGGCGAGCAAATCCTCAGCACATTCTACAAGCATGTGAACTACAAACGTGCCAAGGAAGGTTGGCGCGTGCCTTTCGATGCCAATCGGCTGAAGGGCTATAAGGCGGTCAACGACCTCGTCGACGCAGATTCCGGTCGCGTCGTGGTCGAGGCCGGTAAGAAGCTCACAGTTCGCCAGGCGCGCCAACTCGCTGAAAAGGGGCTCAAAGCCCTGCGCATGACCGATGACGAATTGATCGGCCATTACGTTGCGGAAGATCTGGCCAACGGTCGTACCGGCGAAATCTACATGGAGGCCGGTGAGGAGATCACCGAGAAGAATCTCAAGGTCCTGATCGAGGCCGGCTACAAAGAACTGCCGCTGCTTGATATCGATCATGTGAATGTCGGCGCTTACATCCGTAACACGCTCTCAGTCGACAAGAACATGACGCGCGAAGATGCGCTGTTCGATATCTATCGGGTCATGCGCCCTGGCGAGCCGCCGACGGTAGAAACCGCCGAAGCGATGTTCCGCTCGTTGTTCTTCGACTCAGAGCGCTACGATCTCTCTGCCGTCGGCCGCGTAAAAATGAACATGCGCCTCGACCTTGACGCACCCGACACCATGCGCGTCTTGCGGAAGGACGACATCATTGCCGTCATTCGCACGCTGGTTGATTTGCGCGACGGCAAGGGCGAGATCGACGACATCGACCATCTCGGCAACCGCCGTGTCCGCTCGGTCGGCGAGCTGATGGAAAATCAATACCGCATCGGCTTGCTGCGCATGGAGCGCGCGATCAAGGAGCGCATGTCGTCGGTCGATATCGACACCGTCATGCCTCAGGACCTGATCAACGCCAAGCCGGCGGCAGCTGCCGTGCGCGAATTCTTCGGTTCGTCGCAGCTCTCGCAGTTCATGGATCAGACCAACCCGCTGTCGGAGATCACCCACAAGCGGCGCCTTTCGGCGCTCGGCCCGGGTGGTCTAACGCGCGAGCGCGCAGGCTTCGAAGTGCGCGACGTGCATCCGACACATTACGGTCGCATCTGTCCGATCGAGACGCCGGAAGGGCCGAACATCGGCCTCATCAATTCACTCGCCACTTATGCACGGGTGAACAAATATGGCTTCGTCGAGACACCCTATCGCAAGGTGAAGGATGGGCGCGTCACTGACGAGGTGATCTACCTCTCGGCGATGGAGGAAAGCCGCCACGCGGTCGCGCAGGCCAATGCGGTGATCGACAACCGCGGCCGTTTCACCGAAGACCTGATCGTGTGCCGCCAAGCAGGTGACGTGCATCTGGTTCCCCGTGACAAGGTCGACTTCATGGACGTGTCGCCGAAGCAACTGGTTTCGGTTGCCGCGGCGCTCATTCCGTTCCTCGAAAATGACGACGCGAACCGCGCCTTGATGGGTTCGAACATGCAGCGCCAGGCGGTGCCGCTCGTTCGCGCCGAGGCGCCATTCGTGGGTACTGGCATGGAAGGCGTGGTTGCCCGTGACTCGGGCGCATCGATCGCCGCCCGCCGCACCGGCATCGTCGATCAAGTGGACGCGACGCGTATCGTTGTTCGCGCGACTGACGAAACCGATCCGACAAAGCCAGGCGTCGATATTTATCGCTTGATGAAATATCAGCGCTCGAACCAGAACACCTGCATCAACCAGCGCCCGCTGGTGAAGGTCGGTGACCAGGTGGAGAAGGCGGACATCATCGCCGACGGTCCTTCGACCGATCTCGGCGAGCTCGCGCTCGGCCGCAACGTGCTCGTCGCGTTTATGCCGTGGAATGGCTACAACTTCGAGGATTCGATCCTGCTCTCCGAGCGGATCGTGAAAGACGACGTGTTCACGTCCATCCACATCGAAGAATTCGAAGTGATGGCCCGCGACACCAAGCTTGGCCCCGAAGAAATTACCCGCGACATCCCGAACGTCTCGGAAGAGGCGCTCAAGAATCTCGACGAAGCGGGCATCGTTTACATCGGCGCCGAAGTCCATGCCGGAGATATTCTCGTCGGCAAGATCACGCCGAAGGGCGAAAGCCCGATGACGCCGGAAGAAAAGCTTCTGCGCGCCATCTTCGGCGAGAAGGCGTCCGACGTGCGCGACACCTCGTTGCGCGTGCCACCGGGCGTGCAAGGCACCGTCGTCGAAGTGCGTGTATTCAATCGGCATGGCGTCGAGAAGGACGAGCGCGCGCTTGCAATCGAGCGTGAAGAAATTGAACGGCTCGCCAAGGACCGGGACGACGAGCAGGCGATCCTCGATCGTAACGTTTACGGCCGTCTCGCCGAGCTGCTTGAAGGCCGCCAAGGCATTGCGGGCCCGAAGGGCTTCAAGAAAGATAATAAGATCACCAAGGCAGTGCTGGACGAATATCCGCGCTCGCAATGGTGGCTGTTTGCCTCGCCCAACGACAAGCTGATGGCCGAGATCGAGGCGATCCGTAAGCAGTACGACGAGTCGAAGAAGCTGCTCGAGCAACGCTTCCTCGACAAGGTCGAGAAGCTGCAGCGAGGCGATGAACTCCCGCCCGGTGTGATGAAGATGGTCAAGGTCTTCGTCGCGGTGAAGCGCAAGATTCAACCCGGCGACAAGATGGCCGGCCGTCACGGCAACAAGGGCGTGGTTTCGAAGATTGTGCCTGTCGAGGACATGCCGTTCCTGGAGGACGGCACCCAGGTCGACATCGTGCTCAATCCGCTGGGCGTGCCCAGCCGAATGAACGTCGGTCAGATTCTTGAGACTCATCTCGGCTGGGCTTGCGCCGGCCTGGGACTCAAGATTGGGCAGGCGGTCGACGCCTACAATTTGAAGCACGACTCGCGCCCTCTCAAAGACATGCTCAAGAAGGTCTATGGCGACGACGAGACCATCAAGTCGCTGAGCGAGGACGGGCTTATCGAGCTTGGCGGCAACCTGCGTCACGGCGTACCGATCGCCACTCCGGTGTTCGACGGTGCGAAAGAGGCAGACATCGAAAAGATGCTCGACCTCGCGGGTCTCGATCATTCGGGTCAGGTCAATGTCTTCGACGGCCGTACCGGCGAGGTCTTCGATCGCAAGGTGACCGTCGGCTACATCTACATGCTCAAGCTGCACCACTTGGTGGACGACAAGATCCACGCTCGTTCGATTGGGCCGTATTCGCTGGTTACCCAGCAGCCTCTCGGCGGCAAGGCGCAGTTCGGCGGACAGCGTTTCGGCGAAATGGAGGTGTGGGCGCTCGAAGCTTACGGCGCCGCCTACACGTTGCAGGAAATGTTGACCGTGAAATCGGACGACGTTGCCGGCCGCACCAAGGTGTACGAGGCGATCGTACGTGGCGACGACACGTTCGAGGCGGGCATCCCCGAAAGTTTCAACGTGTTGGTCAAGGAAATGCGATCGCTCGGCCTCAACGTCGATCTGCACAATTCGAAGCAGCAGCGGCAGGGTGGTCCCGAAACGGCCGAAGCGGCGGAATAATCAGGCGTTGCGGAGCGGCGAGGGCGCTGCTCCGCGGATGAACGAACAACGACAGGTGGGGAAACGGCGAATCCCCGGTCGAGGAGAAGACGATGAATCAAGAGATCATGAATCTTTTCAGTCCGCAGGTTCCGGCTCAGGTCTTTGACCAGATCCGGATTTCGATCGCGAGCCCCGAAAAGATTCTGTCGTGGTCTTACGGCGAAATCAAAAAGCCGGAAACGATCAACTACCGCACCTTCAAGCCTGAGCGCGACGGGCTGTTCTGTGCGCGCATCTTCGGGCCGATCAAGGATTACGAGTGCTTGTGCGGCAAGTACAAGCGCATGAAGTACAAGGGCATCATTTGCGAGAAGTGCTCCGTCGAAGTTACCTTGTCGCGTGTGCGGCGCGAGCGCATGGGCCACATCGAACTGGCTGCGCCGGTTGCCCACATCTGGTTCCTGAAGTCGTTGCCGAGCCGCATCGGCTTGCTGCTCGACATGACACTCAAGGATCTCGAGCGCATCCTGTACTTCGAATATTACGTCGTGCTTGAGCCGGGGCTCACCCCGCTCAAGGACCGCCAGCTCTTGTCCGAAGACGAGTACCTCAAGGCGCAGGAAGAGTTCGGCACCGACAGCTTCACGGCGACCATCGGCGCGGAAGCGATCCGCGAGATGCTCAAGGGCATCGACCTTGAGAAGATGCAGGCCGAGCTGCGCGCCGAAATGGGCGAAACCGAAAGCGACATCAAAAAGAAAAAGATCGCCAAGCGGCTCAAGCTGATCGAGGCCTTTCTTGCCTCCGGCAACAAGCCGGAATGGATGATCCTGACAGTCGTACCGGTGATCCCGCCAGACTTGCGGCCGTTGGTGCCGCTCGACGGCGGGCGTTTCGCCACGTCCGATCTCAACGACCTCTATCGTCGCGTTATCAACCGCAACAACCGCCTGAAGCGGCTGATCGAGTTGCGCGCGCCGGACATTATTATCCGCAATGAAAAGCGCATGCTTCAGGAGGCCGTCGACGCTTTGTTCGACAACGGCCGCCGCGGCCGCGTCATCACCGGTGCAAACAAACGTCCGCTGAAGTCGCTCGCCGACATGCTCAAGGGCAAGCAGGGCCGGTTCCGCCAGAACTTGTTGGGCAAGCGCGTCGACTATTCCGGCCGCTCGGTGATTGTCGTCGGTCCAGAGCTCAAGCTGCATCAGTGCGGCTTGCCAAAGAAGATGGCGCTCGAGTTGTTCAAGCCGTTCATCTATTCGCGGCTTGACGCGAAAGGCCTTTCCACAACCGTGAAACAGGCAAAGAAGCTGGTCGAGAAGGAGAAGCCGGAGGTTTGGGACATCCTCGACGAGGTGATCCGCGAGCATCCGGTGCTGCTCAATCGCGCGCCGACCTTGCACCGACTCGGCATCCAGGCTTTCGAGCCCGTGCTGATCGAGGGCAAGGCAATCCAGCTCCATCCACTCGTCTGCGCAGCTTTCAACGCCGACTTCGACGGCGACCAGATGGCCGTGCACGTTCCGCTGTCGTTGGAAGCGCAGCTGGAAGCGCGCGTTCTGATGATGTCGACCAACAATATTCTGCATCCGGCGAATGGTCAGCCGATCATCGTGCCGTCGCAGGATATCGTGCTCGGGCTGTATTATCTCACGCTGATGAGCGAGGGCATGCCTGGTGAGGGCAAGCTGTTCGGCGACATGGCCGCGATCGACCATGCGCTGCATGAAAAAGTCATCAACCTGCACACCAAGATCAAATACCGCTGGGAAGGCGTCGACGAGAAAGGCAAGTCCTTCAGGAAGTGGTACGACACCACGCCCGGCCGCGTTGTGCTTGGTAACGTGCTCCCAAGAAGCGTGAAAGTCCCGTTCGACGTCGTCAATCGCTTGATGACCAAGCGTGAAATATCCGCGATGATCGACCAGGTCTACCGCCATTGCGGACAGAAAGAGACGGTCATCTTCTGCGACCGCATCATGTCGCTCGGCTTCTATCACGCCTTCAAGGCCGGCATTTCCTTCGGCAAGGACGACATGGTGGTGCCGGAGTCGAAGTGGAAGATCGTCGAGGCGACGCGTGAGCTCGCGAAAGAATTTGAGCAGCAATACAATGACGGCCTGATCACCCAAGGCGAGAAGTACAACAAGGTGGTCGACGCCTGGTCGAAATCCACCGACAGCATCGCCGACGAGATGATGCGCGAAATCTCGTCCACGAAGAAGGACGAGAGCGGCCGCGACATGCAGGTCAACTCGATCTACATGATGGCCCATTCCGGTGCGCGCGGTTCGCCCGCGCAGATGCGTCAGCTTGCCGGCATGCGTGGCCTGATGGCGAAACCATCGGGCGAGATCATCGAGAGCCCGATCATATCCAACTTCAAGGAAGGGCTGTCGGTGTTGGAGTACTTCAACTCCACGCACGGCGCCCGTAAGGGTCTGGCCGACACAGCCTTGAAAACGGCGAACTCCGGTTACCTGACACGCCGTCTGGTCGACGTTGCGCAGGATTGCATCATCACGGAAGAAGATTGCGGCACCAAGGGCGGCATTAAGGTGCGCGCCATCATCGACGCGGGCACCGTTGTGGCCTCGTTGGCGATGCGCATCCTCGGCCGTACGACGGCCGAAGATGTGAAAGACCCCGCCAGCAGCAAGACGCTGATCAAGCGTGGCACGCTGCTGACGGAACCTGAGGTGGAAGTCATCACCAATGGCAGCGTGCAGGAACTAAAAATCCGCTCGGTATTGACCTGCGAAGCAGCCAATGGCGTATGCGGGGCTTGCTACGGGCGCGATCTTGCCCGCGGCACTCCGGTCAACATGGGCGAGGCGGTGGGCGTCATCGCTGCGCAGTCGATCGGCGAGCCGGGCACACAGCTGACCATGCGCACCTTCCACATCGGCGGCGCGGCGCAGATCTCCGAGCAGTCGTTCATCGAGTCGAACTTCGACGGCAAGGTCAAGTTCAAGGGCAAGAATATCGCCAAAAACTCGGATAACGAGGTTGTGGCGATGGTGCGTAACATGGTCGTCTCGGTCGTCGACCCTGATGGCACCGAGCGCGCACATCACCGCATCCCTTACGGCGCGCGCATGCGCGTCGAGGACGGAGACAAGATCAAGCGCGGCCAACGCATCGCCGAATGGGATCCTTACACCCGGCCGATTCTGACCGAGGTTGAAGGTTCCATCGAGTTCGAAGACCTGGTCGACGGGCTGTCGATGTCGGAAGCACTCGATGAGTCAACCGGCATCGCCAAGCGCGTGGTCATCGACTGGCGTACCGGTTCCTCGCGCAATCAGCAGGACCTGCGTCCGGCGATCCTGATCAAATCGGGCAGCAAGATCCTCAAGCTCGCCCGCGGCGGCGAGGCGCGTTACCAGCTCGCCGTCGACGCGATCATCTCGGTCGATCCGGGCGGTCATGTGAAGGCGGGCGACGTGATTGCGCGTATTCCGACTGAAAGTGCCAAGACCCGTGACATCACCGGCGGTCTGCCGCGGGTGGCGGAGCTGTTCGAGGCGCGGCGGCCGAAAGAAGCAGCGATCATCGCCGAGATTGGCGGTACGGTGCGGTTTGGCAAGGACTACAAGAACAAACGCCGCATTACCATCGAGCCGTCGGGTAAAGGTGATGAACCAAAGGAATACCTCATCCCGAAGGGCAAGCACATTCATCTTCAGGATGGCGACGTCATCGAGAAGGGCGATTATATCGTCGAGGGCAATCCTGCTCCGCACGACATCCTCGCCATCAAGGGCGTCGAAGAGCTGGCTGCCTACCTGGTGAACGAAATCCAGGAGGTCTACCGGCTGCAAGGCGTCAATATCAACGACAAGCACATCGAGGTGATCGTTCGCCAGATGCTGCAAAAGGTCGAGATCGACGACGTCGGCGAGACCGAACTCCTGCAAGGTGAGCAGATCGATCGGACCGAAATGGACGAGATCAACGCTCGCGTCGAGGCCGAAGGCAAGAAGGGCGCGACCGGTCATCCGGTTCTGCTCGGCATCACCAAGGCCAGCTTGCAGACACGTTCGTTTATCTCTGCGGCCTCGTTCCAGGAGACCACACGCGTGCTGACCGAAGCCGCCGTTAACGGCAAGGCGG
>Ga0209647_1004268_pt1 | contig 10812 bp, 8 predicted proteins | sample GraSoi_2013_60cm_FD_185827 | JGI IMG/M metagenome (GOLD analysis project Ga0209647, IMG submission 185827) | Grasslands soil microbial communities from the Angelo Coastal Reserve, California, USA - Sample 9_17_2013_60cm (SPAdes) (version 2) | ecosystem: Environmental > Terrestrial > Soil >...
TTCGGTGGAGCGAAAAATTCTCGAAACCCGCGACCACTGCCGCTTCTGTGCGCGGCTGACTTCTTCCCTGACGTACCGGCGACCCCCTCAGGCGAATTAACTCGGTCCAGGCTTAGTTGCGGACGCCAAGTACCGCGCCCTTGCGGCCGATTACGGTTCCGGGGCGCGCGCCGGTGGACTTCCCTGAATCCCAAACCAGGACGCCGTTGACAAACACTTTTTCGATTCCCGTTGAGAGGGCCGTGGGATTGGCGAAGGTCGAGTTATCGATCACGGTCGCGGGGTCGAAGAGCACGAGGTCGGCAACGGATCCCTTCCGGAGGGTGCCGCGATCTTTCCATCCGAGGCGCTGAGCGGGGAGCGAAGTCATTTTGTGAATCGCTTCCGGCAAAGTCAGCCATTGCTTTTCCCGGACATAAAGGCCAAGTACGCGTGTAAAGGTTCCCGCACCGCGGGGATGTTGGGAATTTACGCCACCGTCGCTGGCCACCATCACCCAGGGTTGCTGATAAAAGGCTTTCATATCGCTCTCGATCATGGACTGGCCGATGATGGCCGCTTCGGTGTGCGCGGCGTCTCCTTCGCGGATCAGCTGGATGTACATATCGGTTTCGGAAAGGCTGTTGGACTTGGCCAGTTCAGCGAGGGTGTGCCCGGCGTAGGATTTGTTGGGCGAAAATTCGGTTATCGTAATGTGAGAACCGCCCCCGTAGCTTTCGAGTGCTGCCAACACGCTTTTCGGATTTTCATACTGCTTGTCCGGGACAACGACTTTGAGGTTGGAGTGCCAAGCGTCGTAGGGATAGCAATCGGCCAGAAAATCCACGCCGCGTTTGCGGGCCGCTTTGATGATTTTGATGTATTCCGGCGCTTTACCCTGCACGCCAACCGTTCCCAACTTAATATGCGAGTGTTCCACAGGGATGTGGGCTTGTTCTCCGATGGAAATTTCTTCCTCCAGCGCTTCGAACGATTTGTCGGCTTCATCGCGGATGTGGGTCATGTAGACACCGCCGCTGGCCGCGGCAATTTTGGACAGCGCAACCACCTCGTCCGTGGCCGCGTAACTGCCCACTTCGTATTCGAGGCCGCTGGAAAGCCCGAGTGCGCCCTGGGCCATCTGCTGGCGCATTTGTTCCTGCATCAAGCGAATTTCCTCAGGCGTCGCAATACGCTTGAAATCTTTACCCATCACTTGCTGGCGAATCGTGGCGTGGCCGGCGAACGATCCCACGTTTACGGCTGCCGGATGGTCCTGCATCTGGTGGAACCAGGAGGCCAGGGGCCAGGGCGATTCACCGTCAGCCCCGATGATGAGCGTGGTGATGCCTTGAGAAACCTGGGTCTCTGCCGCCAAATCCTTCGGCAACGACTCTTCGGAATGGTTGTGAATGTCGATAAATCCGGGAGCAAGAACCAGTCCCTTTGCGTCGATAGTTGGTTCGCCGGGTTCCGGTGCCAGTTTGCCGACTCCAACGATATGCCCCGCGGCGATGCGAACGTTTGCCCGAAAGAGCGGCGCGCCCGTGCCGTCCGCGATTTGCGCGTTCAAAATCAGCAGCGATTGCGGCGGTTTCTGGGGGCAGGCGGGCAGAAGCGACAGAAAGCAGAGGAGCAATTGCGCGAAGAAGATCCTTGAGATCAGCTTAAGCATTTTGTTGGATAAGTCCTTTGCAGTTATGTGGGGCTTGCGATGCTCGAAGCACGATAACACGCCTGAAAATTTTTCGATGCGCAAGCCGGCGAATGAAAACTATAGGACGACTTCGGTCAGAGCTTTGTGGGCTAGGTCGCCGGCGCCGGGTTTCCCTGCGAGAGTGAGATTGGCCCACTCGACGCCGGCGCGGGAGATACGGACCGCTTCGCTGGTGAGAGATTCGGGGCCGCCGGAATCGGAATTGCCGAAGAAGATGCGATCCATCGGCTTGGAGGCGACCATACGGTTCTTGGTGTATTGGCCGGGGACGGCCATGAACATGGGGTGGCCGCGGCGATAGATGCGGATTTCGACGGGGTCGACGTTGAATTCGGGGAGCAGGCCCTGGAAATCTTTCAGGGCTTTTGCCGCCAGGGTTTTGCAATCAGCTTCTTCGAGAAGTGTCGAGCGTTCGGATTCCCGCAGCGGTGTGTAGAAGGTGAGGATGTTGTATTTGGGCTTGTAGCCGGGATTGTTGCGAATGGTCCAGTCGGCCACGATGAAGTCCGTGAAGGTCTTGCCGGGGCACCAGTTGTCGTAGCCCTTGCGATAGATGGGCTTGTCGAAAATCATGTTGATCATCGGGTAGGGAGCGTAGCGCGTGCGGCGCATGGCCTGCTTTTGTTCGTTGGGGAGCCCGGCGACGAGGCGCGAGGTGATGTATTTCGCCGTGCACATCAGAACGACTTTTGCGGCGACGGTGGTGGTTTTGTCGCCTTGCGCATAGGTGACGCGGACTTCGTCCTTGTCGGGAACGACGGCGACCACTGTAGCGTCGCTCAGCATTCGCTCACCGTAGTGCGGCTTGAGAGTTTCGACGAGTTTGTGCGTGATGCAGCCGAGGCCGCCGGGAAGAATCACGCGCTGGTCATCCAGCCCCTGGATCAGGTATTGCGTGTCGGCGATGCCTATCAGGGCGGAGGTGTCTTCGGAAAACGCGCCCCAGTTGGAGGGGCCATATGCATCCCAGAGCTTGGTGACTTCGGGAGCGTAAGGAGCGAGATATTTGGTGAACGGCTCCTGGTCAAGCGCTTCCATGTTTTTCTTGATGTCGATTTTCATGATGTCGTCGCTATATTTTTTGAAACTGGCGACGACTTCCTTCGAATAGGGAAGATCGTTCATTCCGGTTCGCCAGATGTCCGGGGCGTATTTGCCATTGTCGATAATGGGATCGGGCATGTTGATGAGCGGCATATCCAGCCCGATTTCTTTGGCGAGCTGGTCGCCGGCGTCGCCGCGATAACCGTAAGCGGCGCCGGTGCCGAAGATTTGGCCTTCGTATTCTTCCTGATAGGCGTTGCCGCCGAAATGATCTTCTTTTTCGAGAAGCAGCCAGTCTTTGCCCTTGAGGAAATAGGCAGCGGAGAGTCCGGCGACGCCGCCGCCGATGATGACGACGTCGGCTTTTTTGGTCGCGTCAGGTTTAGGAAACGAATGGCCGTCGCGCACTTGGTGGCACACCCCGAAGTGTTCGCCTTCGACGAGCGGCGATGCCGAGGCGCCGCCCGGCTCTTCGAGAAGCGCTTTGTCGATCGGACAGCCGGAAGCGAGGGAACCGGCAACGACATACTTGATGAAATCACGGCGTGTTTGAGACATCGGTTTTCTCCTGGGGTTCTTACGGGCGTTCTAAAAGTTCCTGCGCTTCCTTGCCGGTGGTGCGAGTGCGAATCCGGTACCAGATCAAAATTAAAATTACGGAGGCAGCGAAAATCAGGGTGGAGATGGCGTTGATCTCCGGGGTAATGCCGCGGCGTAGGCGGGCCCAGATTTCGAGCGGGAGAGTGTTGTCGCGGCCGATGAGGAAAAAGGTGACAGCGATTTCATCCATCGAGAGCGTGAAGATGAGGAGGCCGGCGGCGATCAGCGAGAGCTTCAGGTTCGGGAGGGTAATGCGCCAGAAGGTTTGCCAGGGCGTGGCGCCGAGATCGAGCGAAGCTTCTTCCTGTGCGCGGTCTATTTTTTGCAGACCGGCGAAGAGTTCGGCGGTGGCCACGGAAATCAATGCTGTGCCCATGCCGAGAAAAACGGTCACCAGGCTGAACTGCAAACGCGCAAGCACGACAAACATCTCCAGGGAAATGCCGGTGATGATGCCGGGCAGGATCAGCGGCAACAAGACCAGCCGGCGAAAAATGGATTTACCTGGGAATGTGGCGCGGTCGAGGGCGAGAGCGGCCAGCAGGCCGAAAAGAAGCGAAAAGATGACCGTAGCCACGGCCACCAGCAGGCTGTTGAGCACGGAATCCCAAATGGCGGCATCGCTGAACAGCACGTGATACCACTGGAGCGTCAAGTGTTTTGGCGGAAAGCCGCCGACGCCGTCGCGATTGAGTGAATAGACGATGAGCACCACGATGGGCAAATAAAGAAACGCAAACACCAGGAGCGCGTAAGCGGCGAGCAGCGGCGAACGGTTGGCGTCGTTGGTTGAACGGCTCATCGGAAGGACCACCGTTTTTCCAGGCGCTCGGTGAAAAAGAGAAGCGAGATGGTCAGCAGGAGAATGGAAACGGAAATCGCGGCGCCCAGCGGCCAATCGTAAGCCGTGCCAAAGAGGCTTTGGACAATGTTGGCGATCATGATGCTGGACGGACCCCCGACGAGGAGCGGTGCGAGAAAATCGCCGAGTGTAAGCAGAAAGGCAAAGGTTGCGCCGGCGAGGAGGCCGGGAAGGGAAAGCGGAAGAATGACGCGGAAGAACGTGGCGCGCGAACCGGCGCCGAGGTCGTGGGAAGCTTCGACGAGATTGCGCGGGATGTGTTCGAGCGAGGCGTAGAGAGGGAGAAAGACGAACGGCGTGTAGATATGCGTGAGCATCAGGACGACGGCGAACGGGCTATAAAGGAAAAAGCTGACAGGTTCTTTTGTGACGTGGATGTACTGCAGGAAGCCGTTGAGGACGCCTTCGGAGCCGAGGATGGTTTTCCAGGCGTAGCCGCGGACGAGGTAGCTGACCCAGAGGGGAACGATCACCAGTTGGTAGAGAAGTTCTTTGCGGACGCCGGCGTGGAACGACATGTAGTAGGCGAGCGGGTAGCCAAGCAGGAGAGACAGCAGCGTGACGCCGGCGGCGATGCGCATGGTGCGGAAGAGGACTTCAAGGTAGACCGGGTTCTGGAAGAGTTTGGCGTAGTTTTGCAGATTCCATTCATGCGCGATCATCCCATCCCGCACGAGCCAGAAACTGTGGGCGAGCATCAGGGCGTAGGGAAGAAGAAGAAAGATCGTCACCCAAAGGATGGGCGGCGTGGAGACGATCCATTTGTAGGCGCGCGAATACATATTTAAGTCACTCGCGAACAGGCACGGCATCCGCGGGGGAAAACCAGAATTCGTGTTCGCCGGAGAGCGGGCCGCGGGCGGGGATCTGGGCGCGGAGCGATTGGCCGGCTGCGTCGAGTTCGAGATGCTCGCTGGAACCGGAGAAAATTTGTTGCCTGACGACGGCGAGGAAGCGGACGGCGTCGGAGGAAGCAGCGGCATCGTTTGATAAATGTATGGACTCCGGCCGCAGGGAAAAGAGAGCGCCGCCGCCGGGTAGGGTGGAAGCCCACTGAAGACAGCCGCAGGTGGCCACTTCGTCTTTTATATAGGTACGCAGGAGATTGGTTTGGCCGATGAATTCGGCTGTGTAGCTGGTGGCGGGGCGCGCGTAGATTTCGCGAGGAGAGGCAACCTGTTCGAGGCTGCCGTCCTTTAATAAGGCGATGCGGTCGGAAAGGGCCATGGCTTCGTCCTGATCGTGGGTGACGAACAGGAAGGTGATGCCAAGTTCGCGTTGCAGCGATTTCAGTTCACCTTGCATCTGTTTCCGGAGGTTGGCGTCGAGCGCGGACAGCGGCTCATCGAGCAGCAAGAGTTTAGGTCGATTAACAAGTGCGCGGGCCAGCGCCACGCGCTGCTGCTGGCCGCCGCTGAGTTTTGCGGGGCGAGAGGCCGCGAATTCCTGCATCTTCACCATTTGCAGCGCCTCGTTTACGCGGCCCGGGATTTCCGATTTTGCCGCGCCACTGACTTGCAAACCATAGGCGACGTTTTCCTGAACGGTTAGATGCGGAAAGAGGGCGTAGTTTTGGAAGACGGTGTTCACCCGGCGCTTGTAGGGTGGGAGAGTGTCCAGGCGTTCGCCACCCATCCAGAGTTCGCCGCTTGTGGGTTGTTCGAAGCCGGCGATCAGGCGCAAGAGTGTTGTCTTACCGGAACCGCTTTCGCCGAGGAGCGTAAGGAATTCTCCTGCGGCGATTTCGAGTGAGATGTGCTTCAGAACTTCGCGCGGACCGAAATGCTTAGCGACGTTGCGGACTTCGAGCAAGACATTTCCCGAAGCCGCGCCTGCCAGGGCTTGCTCCGCTCTGGGACCCGTTTGCGTCACGGAGCGGCCTTTACCTCATTCCAGATTTCGATGTACTTCGCGCGGCGCGCAACGTCTTGCCAGAAGTAGATGCGCTGCATGTAGGCGTCGGGATCGTCAAGATGCAACCCCTTTTTCTCGGCTTCGGTCATAGATTGCGCCGCGGCGGGATTGGCGGGAGTGTAGTGGGTCACGTCGGTAACTTTTTTCTGGGTCTGCGCTTGAATCATGTATTCCAGGAAGGCGTAAGCGAGGTCCTTGTTGGGGCTGGCGCTGGTAATCATCAGATGGTCGATCCAGCCGGTGGTGTTTTCTTTGGGAATCGTTTCGCCGATCGGGAAGTTTGCCTGGCGCAGTTGGTTGGTCATCAGCGGCCAGCCCATGGCGATCACCACTTCGTGGTTTTCGAACAAATTCGTCAACTCGCCGCCGGTGGACCACATCTTGCGGATGTTGGGTTTCAGTGCCAGTAGTTTTTGTTTCACCGCGGCCAACTGGTCGTCGGAAAGATTGTAAAGTTGCGAAGGGTCAGGCTTGTCGTAGCCGAGCATCTGCGCGGCTATATATAAGGTGGAGAGATCGTCCCAGACGGAAACTTTGCCTTTGTATTTCGGGTCCCAGAAAATTGCCCAGGAATCGGGCGGCGTGGCGAAGACCGTGGTGTCGTAGAGAAGAGGATTCGGGCCCCACATGAACGGAACTCCGAATGTTTTTCCGTTGGATTTGACCAGCGGCAGCTCGCGGAGTTTCGGCGAGAGCTGCGAATAACTGGGAAGTTTGCTCAGGTCGAGAGGCTCGGCAAGGCCCGCGCGCGCGATGGACGCGGCGACGTCGCTGGACGGCGAGATTACATCGTAGTTGCCAGCGCTGCCACCGCGGAGTTTTGCAACCAGGTCGTCGCTGGAGCCCATGTACGAAGCGGAGACTTTGCAGTGATGCGCCTCCTCGAACGCGTGGACAAAGGCCGGATCGGCGTAGCCCTCCCAAACGAGCAGGCTGAGTGATTCCTCTTTCTTCAGACAAGCGGCGAGAAGCGTCACGCTTGCGAGCAGAATGCCGGCAATGCGGAGTGCGCGGAGTTTATTTCGCGTCCGCTTCATAGACGATTTTGCCTCCCACGATCGTGGTAAGAACCTTTGTATCACCGATGGTGTGCGGATCGATTTCAAAGATGTTGCGGTCCACGATGATCACATCGGCGGCCTTCCCCGTGACAAGGGAGCCTTCTGTTTTTTCACGATGTCCTGCGAACGCCGCGTCGAGCGTGTAGCCTTCGACGGCTTGCGCGACCGTCAAACGTTGTGAAGGCACAAAACCTTCCTTCGGAGTGCCCTCCGCTGTTTGCCGGGTGACTGCGGTCTGTATCCCCTCCCAGGGATTCAGCGTCACCACGGCCCAATCGCTGCCAAATGCGTAGCGCCCTCCGGCGTCTATGATGCTTTTCCACACCCACGCGCGCGTAGCCCGTTCGGGGCCAACATTGTGCGCCCAGACGTCCAGCGTATCGCTGTCGGGATAGGAGTGCAGCGGTTGCATGCTGGCAATCACTCCCAGCCTGCCGAAGCGCGGAATATCGGCCGCGTTGATGTCCTCAATATGCTCGACGCGGTTGCGGCGATCTTTCGTGTGGTTGCTCTTCTCCGCGGACTCATACGCGTTGAGAGCCGTGCGGATGCCGTTATCGCCGATGGCGTGGGTGAAGATCTGGAAGCCACGTTTGTCCATCTCTGCCACCGCGGACTGGTATTTCGCGGGGTCCCAGAACAGCGGGCCGCGCGTCGAAGGATCGTCCGAATACGGTTCGAGGAAGGAAGCAGTGTGGGATTCGACGACTCCGTCCACCATGAACTTCACTGCGCCGGCATCGATCCAATCGTCGTGGTATTTTTTCCGCGCCGCCTCCACGGTCTCGATGTCCGTCTGGCGGAGTTCCGGCGGGTCCTGAAAGTAAGCGATGTAGAAGCGGACAGAAAGCTGCTTTTCCTGGCGCAACTCGTCGAACAGGCCGAGTTCCGGAAAATCACCGCCCGCGCTGTGCACGCGGGTCAGGCCGTTCTGGTTGGCCCATTTCATGCCGTCACGCAGTGCCCGCAACTTAGCGACGCGGTCAGGCTCGGGAATTACTTTTGCCACCAGCCTCGCGGCGCTTTCTTTCAGCGCCCCTGTCGCTTCGCCGGATTGCGGATCGCGCACGATCACGCCATTCGGTGGGTTGGGAGTGTCCTTGCCGATGCTGGCGATAGAAAGCGCTTTCGAGTTTGCCCAATACGTGTGGCCGTCAAAGCCTTTCAGGAACACCGGCCGGTCAGGGAATAGTTCGTCTAGATATTTCTTGTCCGGCAGAGTGGCGGAGCCGAACATGGCGTAGTTCCACCCGCGGCCCTGGATCCAATCAGCGCCCGGATGTTGCGCGGCATATTCCCGCAGGCGCTTCTGCAGCTCGGCGACGTCTTTGGAGCCTTCCAGGTGGACGCGGTCGAGGCCCAGGGAGCCACTCAGAAAATGGACGTGGCAATCGGTGAAGCCGGGGAACACGAGTTTTCCGCCGGCGTCGATGCGCTTTGTGCCGATGCCGCGGTAACTCTCCACTTCTTCATCGCGGCCGATGGCTTGAATTTTTCCATGGCGGATGGCGACGGCCTGGGCCCAGGGCTTTTGCGGATCCAGTGTGTAGACCTTGGCGTGCACAATCAGGATCTCGGCCGGGGCCACGCGGGCGGACTGCTGGGCAAACACAGGGTGCGTGACCCCGGGCACTGCGGCAATCAAGAGAATGGAGGTAAGTAGGTAACGCAGGCTCAAAGCGGTCCTCGATTGGCAGCGCGGAACGGCAAGTGCTGCGGGCTGGATTGTAAATCTAAAACGTGGGTGGCGTGTTGACCCACAAAACCCATGCTTCGGCACGGCCGGGATTTTTCCAGCGATGCGGCGTGGAGCTTTCGAAATACAGGCTGTCCCCCGCTTTCAGGAGATAGTGGCCTTCGTTGTGCAGCCAGAGTTCGAACTCGCCGCGAAGAACGTGCAGGAACTCCTCGCCTTCGTGCGAGTAGGATTCGCCGCTGCCGCCGCCGGGCTTCACGCGGAAGAGATGTGGCTCCATGGCGGTGTTGCCCCAGGCGAGAAGCTCCATGCGGACGTTGGGGCTGGTTTCGAGGATTTTGCGTTCGGAAGGCCGGACCAGGTGTTGGGCTTCTCCGTTGGTTTCGAAGAGCGAGATGATGTTGGTTTTGTAGAAGCGGGCGATGCGGCGAAGCGTGGCGATGGAGCAGCGCATCTGGCCGCGCTCGAGGGCGCTGAGGAAGCCCACGGAGACGCGGGTGGCGCGGGCAACCTGCGCCAGGGAAAGCTGGCGGCGCATGCGCAGGCGGCGAAAGCGCTGGCCCGGAAGCTGCGGCGCGTCGGCGGGGGCGGAGACGACGCCCTGTTTTTTGAGGACGTGAACGATGGCCGCGGGATTCAGGCCGCGCGCGCGGCGCAGGAAAATGGCGCGCTGCAACAGGCGCACATCGGCTTCGGTGTACATGCGGTAACGGCTCTCGGTACGCTGCGGAGAAACCAGGCCTAGAGCTTCCCAGGCGCGCAATGCGGAAGAGGAAATCGCGAGCCTGCGGGCCACTTCAGAAATGCGCAGAAGCGGCTGGGGGCCCGGAGATTTCGATGTGGGCGAGAAATTCTTTCTGCTTGACACAGGTCCCGGCTTTCTCTAAGTTTACTGGATTATAGTAAGGTTCGGTGGGAAGTAGCAACCTCGAAGAATCTCTTCGCCGGGGCGAGGGATATTCGGTGAAACAGGGGTGAGTCCAAAATGAAAGACACAAACCGACTTCAGCAGTTCAGGTCTGTCTGTTGCAAGAGCATCTTGTTCGCGGCGGTCCTGGCACTGTTCAGCCTCTTTATCAGTGTTTCCTATTCCAACGCACAGAGCACCGGCGGCCGGCACGGTGACGGATGCCAGCGGCGGCGCGGTCGCCGGGGTCAAGGTTTTCCTGGTTAACACCGCCACGAATATTTCGCGCGAATCCGTGACGGGCGCGACCGGAGAATATCTGTTTTTGGAGGTTCCGGTCGGTGCCTACGAAATTAACATCAATCAGCCAGGATTCAAGAAATATGTCCGCAAGGACGTCGTGGTGGATCTCAACGCGGTTGTCGGGGTGGACATCACGCTGCAAGTCGGCGGTTCGACAGAAGTAGTCGAGGTCACGGGTGCTCCTCCCGTCGTGGATACCACCTCCACGCAGCTCGGTGCCATCGTCAACGAGCGCTCCTCCACGCAACTCCCCCTAAACCAGCGCGACGTCTACCAGCTTCTTCAGCTCCAGCCCGGCGTCCAGTCTCAGCTTGGCAATGATCTTTTTTACGGTTCGGACAAGGCCGGCGTGGTTACCGTAAATGGTGGGCGCGGCCGCTCCAACAATTACACCGTGAACGGTGGTGACGGCAACGATCTTTTCGCCAACATACCAGCCGTCGAACCCTCCCCGGACAGCATCGAAGAATTCCGCGTAATCTCCAACTCCTTTGACGCGGAATACGGCAGAAACTCCGGTGCGGTGGTCAACGTGGTAACCAAATCCGGCACCAATGACCTGCATGGCAGCTTCTACGAATTTTTCCGTAACGATGTATTGAACTCTCATCCATTTACTTTTACGGAATCCCCCAAACCAACCTTCAAGCAGAACCAGTTCGGTGGCACGGTGGGCGGGCCGATCCGCAAGGACAAGACGTTCTTCTTCGGTTCCTATGAAGGGCGGCG
>Ga0209647_1004269_pt1 | contig 10806 bp, 4 predicted proteins | sample GraSoi_2013_60cm_FD_185827 | JGI IMG/M metagenome (GOLD analysis project Ga0209647, IMG submission 185827) | Grasslands soil microbial communities from the Angelo Coastal Reserve, California, USA - Sample 9_17_2013_60cm (SPAdes) (version 2) | ecosystem: Environmental > Terrestrial > Soil >...
GATCGCCTGCGCAGCTTTCTCTTCAACGGCACGATGACCTTGCCCACGCCGGCTATGAAGAACGGAGATTTTAGCGCCGTGCTGGGTGATCAGATTGGCACCGATGCGCTGGGCCGTCCGGTGTTTCAAAACGAGATTTATGATCCAACCACAACCCGAAATGTGACCGCCGGCCAAGTCGATCTTTCGACCGGCCTAACTGCCAATGCCGATGCGGTGATCCGCGATCCCTTTTCATCCGGTGGCACGCTGAACGTGATCCCACAAGCTGAGTTCGGTACTGCCTCTTCCACCCTTCTCGCTCTCCTTCCCGATCCTCTCTTGCCCGGAAATAGCAATAACACGCTGAGACTCAGCGGTTGCTGCCCCATTCTGTCGCGTAACGCCTATACCGGGAAGATCGATCACGTGCTCACCAGCAGCCAGAAGTTGTCGGGATCCTTCACCTGGAATCATAGAGACCGCTACAACCGGAACAACAGTAGAACCTTTCCCCCTTTCCCAGGGCAACCTCTCAATCCCGTCAAGCGCCAAATCGTTGGAGGCCCGCAGGTTCGCATCGCGCATGCCTGGACCATTAGCAGTAGCAGCGTGAACGAGTTTTCCGTAGGTTATAACCGTTTCAACAACCTGAATAACATCACGGACAATTCCAAGATCACTCCGAACTTGGGAATTTCCGGCATTTCCGATGACTGTTTTCCCTCTTTGCGCTTCACCGGGCATGTTCCGGTCGCCCCGCTTTTCGGCGTCGGCTGCAAGAACGTGGATCCTTCCGAAAGCTACGTTCTTCAGGACACGTTCAGTTCTTTGCACGGCAAGCACAGCTTGAAGTTTGGTGCTGAGATCCGCCGCTATCGTTACAACACTTTTGAACCCGGTCCCCTCTCGGGTGATTTCACTTTCACCGACCGGGAAACCTCGCTTCCAGGCTTTACTTCGGCCACCGGGCATCCGGTCGCCAGTTTCATCCTTGGCGCAGTTGACAAAGGCAGTCGTTCCGTTTACACCACGGAGCCGGGCTATCGCGCTGGCTTGTACGCCTTTTTCTTTCAGGATGATTTCAAGGTTGCACCGAAGCTTACTCTCAACCTCGGCCTTCGCTGGGAGATTCCGTTTCCTCAGAAAGAAGTCTTGAACCGCGAATCCGGATTCGATCCGACGCTTCCGAATCCTGGCGCCGACAATATTCCCGGAGCGCTGGCATTCCTAGGAAATTGTTCAACCTGTCTTCACCGTAATTCTTTCCAGGACTGGTACTTCAAGGAATTGGGGCCTCGCTTAGGCCTAGCGTACCAGGTCCAGAAGAATCTGGTGTTCCGTGGCGGCTACGGCATATCGTACGGTGCACCAATCGAAAACAATTTCGGGAGCCTGAATCTCTTTGGCTTCAACAGCGGTGTATCGCTCACCAGGGGTACTTCTGCCACTGGTTTCTCCCAGGATCCGGTCATCTATTTGACCAATCTTACTTCGGCTCCGCTGCCGGCGGCGGCTCAGGTCGGTGTTCCCGCTTTTACCGGAACTCTTCCGAATCGTGATCCTGCGTCCGCCAATGGACAAACACTCGATTTCATGCCGAAGAAGGGCGCGGCGCAGCCCTACGTCCAGAACTGGAGCGCTGGATTGCAGTATCTGTTCCCTCATGACGTCATGATTCAGGCCGATTATGTGGGCTCTAAAGGCACGCGGCTTCTCAACGGCTATTTGGGTTTCTGGTTCAATCAGGCTCCGTCGAAGTACATGGCATTGGGCGATATTTTGGCGGATGACCTAGCCACTGACTTGGCGGACCCTGTCAACGGGCCGATCTTGGCCAGTTTCGGCATTACGCAGCTGCCCTATCCTAGTTTCGAAAATAACAATTACGATACGAGCGTCGCGGCCGCGCTGCAGCCGTTTCCACAATATTCGGGGCTCGTGAACAACTACCCGGCCTTTGGTAACTCCACGTACCACTCTTTGCAGCTCATGGCACGCAAGACTGCGCCGCACGGCTTGAGCTTCATCGCTGCTTACACCTTCTCCAAAACTCTGACGGACACCGATAGCGCTCTCTATGCTTCCGGCAGCCAGATTGTTCAAGACTTCTACAACCGCAGGGCAGAGAAGGCCATCGCCAGTTTCGATTTCCCGCACGTTGTCAAACTGACCTGGATTTATGAGCTGCCTTTCGGGCGTAGCAGAAAATGGCTGAATAACGGTGGCGGGCTCGACCGCTTGGTTTCTGGTTGGCAGGTTACCGCCATTCAGAACTACTCGTCTGGCAATCCGCTGGTCATCTTCGACGATTCGTTAACTCCAGGTATTCAGATGAATGGCATACGGGCGGACCTCGTTCCCGGCGTCTCACAAACCGTTCCGACGCACGGATTGGATCTGGCAAACGGGACTCAGTATTTGAATCCCGCTGCCTTCACGGATCCGCCGTTATCACCGATCAATGCTTTTCCGTTGCGCCCTGGAAACTCGCCTGGTTTCCTGCCGCATACCCGCGGTCCACGCCACAGCAACGAGGACTTTGGAATTATCAAAAACACGCATATCACAGAGCGGACCTCGCTTCAGTTCCGCGCCGACATGTTCAACGTTTTCAACCGGGTCGGACTCGGTAATCCCGATACCGATCTTGCGGATGGGCCTGGCACCTTCGGAGTGATTTTCGACCCCGCGCACGGTGGGCGCGTCATCCAACTCGCGTTGCGGCTCAACTTCTAGCACCGCGCAGTTGCGGAACTAGACAGCGAACGTAAAATACTTTTGAAAACGATGGAAGTGGCGGACTGGGCCGCCCTCTTTTACTGCTGCACAGTCGAACACCATTGCTTAATGGTTCGGCGGGTTTCACCTGCCGCAACCGCAGCCGCACGTTTCGCAGTCCTTCATCGAATGAGCCAGCACACCTTTGTCGTTCGAACGTACGTAGCCTGTTTGCACAAGGATTCCTGCCATCATTGTCGACGCTGGCGTCGTGACGTTCGGCCCCACAAAGCTCAACTCAAACAAGGAAACGAAATAAAAAGAAAGTCTTCCTAAAGTGAGGACAATCGAAGAAACCACAATTTCTTGCCAGTCGGCTGGACCGGCGTGTCGCAATGACAGCGCTATGGCTCCACAATTTGGTGGATTTGGTTGGCGGGTAGATCCTTCAACACTTGGCGCACGCCGCTGGGCCAGCGTATTTCGAGCTGTTTCACAGTCTTGGATTTACCCAGACCGAAGTGCGCACGTGGATCACGTGACGCTCCGAATCCCGCACTTGTCGAGACAACGTCGTACTGGCTGTTTCCGTCCTCGGTCGTCACCCTCAGTTGAGCGCCGATTGCCATGCGGTTGCTCTTGGTTCCCACCAATCGAAAGATCACCCAATTATTGTCATTCGACGTGACATTGCGGAGGATTCTGGCTTTTCCGTTCAAGACAGTCACCACGATGTCCATGTGTCCGTCGTTGAACAGGTCGCCGATTACCGCACCGCGATATGGCTCGGGGACCTGCATCGCGGGGCCAGCCTGCGCCGTCACATCCGCGAACTTCATTTTGCCCAGATTGCGGAAAATAGAGTTCGGTTCAGCGTAAGTGCGATTGGAAAATTCAGAAATATTGTCGAGGACGTTGCCTCGAGCTACGAACAGATCCTTTAAACCGTCGTTGTCGAAGTCGGCCACACCATTCGACCAGCCTGACATTTCGAGTGTTGGCCGCGCCAGTCCACTGCGCCCGGTAACGTCAAGGAAAATGCCGTCTCCGCGATTGCGGAACAGGGGAAAGGTTTCCAATTCGGTTGCGGTGTGCCAAATGTCTGGAAAGCCGTCATTGTCCAGGTCGCGAAACTCGGCTCCCATGCCTGAGACGGCTTTGCCGTTTTCGGTGTAAGCGACGCCGACATCCATGGCGACCTCTTCAAATGCTTTGCCTTTGAGGTTGTGAAAGAGCGCGTTGGGCATGTTGTCGTTGGCGACGAAGATGTCCAGGAAGCCGTCCCCGTCGTAATCGTTGAAGCCAATCCCCATCCCTTTGCCCAGTTTTTTGGAAATGCCCGTCTCGTCCGAAACGTCGGTGAAGGTACCGTCGCCGTTATTGCGGTAAAGCGTGGACGGAAGCGGCGCGTAAAACTTGGGGTGGCAGTAGGACCGCAGACGCCCTCCGCTCAGGCACACCGGGTCCTTGTTGACTTCCCAAACGCAGTAGTTCGCCACGAACAAATCCAGCCTGCCATCGTTGTTGTAGTCGAACCAGCCGGCAGCGGCGCTCCACATCTTCTTGCCCTTGTACATCGGCGAGCCGACGCCGGCCTTATCCGTCACGTCCGTAAAAGTTCCGTCATGATTGTTGTGATACAGATGATTCTTGGTCACGCTGGCAATGAAAATATCGGGCCAGCCATCGTTATCGAAATCGCCGACTGCGACTCCCATATCGTACCCATCGCCCGCCAGGCCGGCCTTTTCCGTGACGTCTGTGAAGGTCTCATCATGGTTGTTGTGGTAGAGGCGGTTGTAGTATTTCGGAGAGTCTTTCGTCAGCGATGGAATTGCAGCGCCGTTGAGGAAGAAGATGTCCAGATATCCATCGTTGTCGTAATCGAGCAGGGCGATGCCCGAAATCATCGTTTCGGGTTGATTCTTGTTTGGAGTTGGACTGCTGTTCTCGAGAAAATTCACACCGGATTTTGCTGTGATGTCTTCGAAACGGATGGTGCTGGTATGGTCGGCTTGCGCTGCAACTATGTTTGCCGCTGCCAGAGTGACTGTTACCGCCAAAGTAAGGATGCGCCCGCGCATGGTTCGACGGGAGTTTAACACGGCACGCGAGTTCCCATGGAAGTCGTCTGACATTGGTTAGCGGTCCGCGGCATCAACCAAGGCTTTCAGACGCTCGAACTCGGCTTGCTCGCGCTCAGCTTCGCTTTTTCGGCCAGCTTTCCACAAAGCGCGGGACAGCGCAAAGCGAGCGTCGGGACTGCCGGGAGCGAGTTTGACCGCGGTTTGCAATTCTTGCAACGCGCGGTCGATTTTTCCAGTTTCCGCGCACAACCTGCCATACGCTACATGCGCAACGAAGTTGTTCGGCGCCAACTCGACAGCCTCTTTCGCATAGTTCAAACCCTCCTGGTAATCGCCCGTGCGGAGAAACTCAAGAGCGACTTGAATGCGCGGCGCTGCGTCTGAGGGCGACACTTCGATCTCCCGCCGGAATGCATCAATGGCGAGGGCGGGATGCTCCTTTAGCAGGAACACACCATACATGTAGTTCACGCCGGATTGGGATGCGTAGAGTGCCGCCAGTTGCTTCAACTCGTTTTCGGCTGCCACGCGATCCTGTAAGGCGATCAACGCCTGAGCGCGCCCGGCGGCGCGAACCAGTGGGATCTGCTCTTCCGTTAGCTTTGCAGGGAGATTGGGCATGCGCAGCGCAGCGATCCCGAAGGCGTCCAACAGTTCGAGGTCTGCGAACACGGCGTCTTTCGGAGTATCACGATTTGCGGCAGCGATTTGGTTGGCGGCCAAAGTCAATCGCTTGAGGGCGAGTTCGGGATTGCCCATATGAGCGTTCAGAATCCCGTCGTGCAACAGCGCTTCGCGGACGAAAGCTGGATCGGCCCCGACACCGAGCTTTAAACTGGTTTCGAGTGCCGTGAGCGCTTTCGCGTAATCGGCCAACTGAAATTCGCTGAGGCCCAGCATCGCGAACCCGGGACCCGGTTGTTTTTTCTCCGCCGAAACGAAATGAGCGAAGGCGTCGCGCGCTTCTGCAAAGCGCTGCGCATCAAACAACAGCGTTCCGAGATGCCACCAGCCCTCCGACCAACCGGATTGCAGCTTGGTGGCGCGCTCATACAAGCGAAGCGCTTCGGGAATTCGGTCGGCGTCTAAAGCAGCCTGAGCGCGCGCCTTCAACTCCTCGAAAGACTCGTGGTTTGAGTTTCTCCCCAACTGCTTGTCACTACCAATCTGTAACGGATATGCGTCTAGTGCGGTCCCGCAAGACGATATCGCGCAAAACATGACTGCCAGGAGAGGGCCAAGAACGATCTTGTCGCCAGCGACTTTCATTTTGTGAACCCCGCAGCCCCCATTTGAAGGTACTCAGCACACTAACATCCAACATTCAGCCGCGGACTTCAAGGTCGCGGAACAGGAAATAACGAGGGGGAACTACATATCCGTAGCGACCGACGGTTAACGCGAGTACAGTCACTAACAAAGACTCGACAGGAATCGCTGGAAAAAATCGTTCTTGCGGTATTAAATTAGCGTGTTGATCGCGGAGATTCGTTCTGGAGGTCTGGAGCCATGAAACGATTGTTCACCTCTCTCATTGTGTTGCTGTTTGCTGCATTGGGCAGCGCAGCCCAGAGTCAACCCCAGGCGGCGAATCCGGAGCAGTCCAATACGACTCTCCGTTCGACCGCCCAAGAGGTTTTGCTGGATATGGTTTTCCGGGATAAAAAAGGCAAGGCGATTCGCGACGTGCGTCCTGAAGAAATTCACATTCTAGAGGACGGCGTCGAGCAGAATCTGGCTTCGTTCCACTTGGTAGAAGGCGCCAACGCAGAGATTAGCGTGCCGGGCACAACTACTGCACCAGGCCGTGTAGACCCGATGCGCGAAATACGGCTCGTCACGTTGGTGTTCGAAGGACTGGACTCCGAAGGGAAGCGATTTTTTCGTCAGGCGCTCAAAGACATCCTCGACATGGCGCCCGAGCAGAATCTGTACTTCTCCATTCTAACGGTCGACCAGAAATTGCATGTCGTCCAGCCTTTCACTGCCGATCACGCGGCATTGTTGAAGAGTCTGGATCGGTCGATGATGTGGTCTTTTGTCCAATATGAGAATCAGTCGACCGAGGTAAAACAGTCCCTAAAGCAAGAGCTCTCCGGAGGCGAGCCGCAATTGCAAGTCGCTCCGACGGGCGGTGCTAGTCCAGCGCAAGTGCAGAGCCTCGTCAATTACCGCATGGCCAAGATGCAGTACGACATGATCGAAGCCGCCGAATCTACCGACCGCGCATATAACGCGCGCGCCACGATTGACGCATTGATGACGCTGGTGCGGGCACAGTCACAACTTCCAGGCCGCAAGGTCGTTCTGTATTTCAATCCTTGGCTCTTCATACCCGAGGTTGTCAAAGAGCAATACAACAATCTTATCAGTACGGCGAATCGCTCGAACGTGAGCTTTTATACCGTCGATCCGAAAGGACTAGTCACTTGGAGCCAGGAAAGCTCAGGTCGCGATTCCTTGAACGGAGCTACCGGCGAAATTCGATCGGCACAGATGCGAGGAGGCGTTGGCGAAGTGTCCACGCAGCAGGCGCGTGCCGCCGAAACGGCGGAGGGAGCGCTCCGATCGAATCCGCTGATGTGGTTGCGCGATCTTGCCCAGCAAACGGGCGGCACAGCAATCGCCGAAACCAACGACTGGAAGGCGCCGCTTAGAACGGTGATGACAGAAGTGCGGACCTACTACGAGGCGTCTTATATTCCCAAAATCGCATTGTATGACGGCAAGTTCCGCAAGATTTCGATTCGCGTCGATCGTCCTGATGTCACAGCTCATACCAGCAGCGGCTACTTTGCCTTGCCGCAACTTAAGGGCGGGCAGCAGATGAATGCGTACGAACTGCCGCTGTTGAACTCGTTGAATGCCAGCGCGGCTCCCTCGGACGTGACTTTTCAAGTTGCAGCGGAGAGATTCAATGATCACGGAACGAAAGTCGAGTACATGGTTACGATGGAAGCGCCTCTAAAAGAACTGACGTTCACGCCACAACCGGATCAAAAGACCAGCATGATTGATGCGGCGTTGCTCGCGGTCTTGAAGAATTCCAGCGGCGAAATCGTTGAGAAGTTTAGTAAGGACTTTGCAGTGCAGGTCGCTCTGGACAAAGTCGACGCGTATAAGGAAGGGAATCTGGTTCAGACTTTTCGAACTGAACTGCCGCCGGGTTCGTATTCGTTGGAAGCGGCGTTAATGGATAGAAACGGTAAGAAGATTGGCGTGAAGAAGAGTACCGTCACTGTGTCGCAACCATCCAACAATCTGTCGATGAGTGACGTAGTCGTCGTGCGTCGAACCGATGCGCTCAAAGACAGTCAGATTTCCGATGCTTTTTATTTTCCCGGCGGCAAAGTTGTGCCCACCCTGGCGCACACGCTAAAGGGCGGGCCTGGAAATATCTTGCCGTTCTACTTTGCGGTATTTCCGGATCACACCGTTAAAGACGCTCCAAAGCTGACCATGGCGTTCTACAAAGATGGGCAATACCTGGGAGCGGCAGAAGCCCCGCTGCCGGCGCCGCAACAGGACGGAAGGATTCCCTATATTGCGAACCTCCCCGCGGACAAATTCACTCCCGGAGCTTACGAAATTCATATGGGCGTGACGCAAGGTGGCTCAAAGGTTGAGCGCATGGTAGTTTTCCAGGTGGAGTAGCCCTTTCTTTCGCGCGCTTGAATGTCACTGCTCTTGGAAACCGCAGGCATCTCAAATGTGACATCAGCTTCTGACCGGAAATATTGTGGATGTTTAGAACCGCGAGGCCGTCCGATTCAGTTTTGCGGACGCGAGTATTTCCGGGAGGATGTCTGTCCGTGAACATTTCGCGCCGCAAGTTTTCACAGTTGAGTTTCGGCGCCGGGCTTTCGCTCGGCGAACACTGGCTGCTCCCTCAGGGCCTATCTACGCACAAAGCAAAACCGTTATCCAGGCCCGCGCCTTCCGGTCGGCCATTTAATGCCCGCTTTGTGGATGTAGCGCAAGAAGCAGGGCTGCGTGCGCCGGTTATCTACGGCGGGACGGAGGAAAAAAAATATCTCGTCGAGGCGACTGGCTGTGGCTGCGCTTTCATCGACTACGACAACGACGGCTGGATGGACATTTTCGTCCTGTCGGGCACGCGCCTGGAGGGCGCACCCGAAGGCACGAGCAATCGTCTCTATAAGAACAACCGAGATGGCACCTTCACCGATGTTACGGAAAAGGCGGGACTGCATTCGATTGGCTGGGCGTGCGGCGTTTGCGTAGGAGACTATAACAACGATGGCTTTGACGATATTTTCTACACCCGTTTTGGGCAAAATATTCTGTATCGCAACAACGGCGATGGCACCTTCACGGATGTGACCAAGGCCGCCGGCCTTTGGAGCCATGAGCAATACTGGGGCGCCGGCTGCAGCTTCGTGGACTATGGTCGCGACGGCCATTTAGACCTTTTCGTTTCCAACTACGTGCAATTTTCGTTTGAGCGGGCGCCGGTCCCTGGCCAAAACGGCAGCTGCATCTGGTTGGGCATTCCTGTCGCGTGCGGCCCGCGAGGCTTGCCCACGGGCAGACATTGGCTCTATCGAAATAATGGCGACGGAACGTTCACCGACGTGAGCGAGGCGACGGGCATTGCAAAAGCTATTTCGAGTTACGGTATGACGGTTGTGGCCGCCGATTTCGATGAAGATGGTTGGCCCGATGTCTACGTCGCTTGTGACGCCACTCCGAGCCTGCTCTTCATGAACAATCACGACGGAACGTTTCGCGAGGAGGGGATCTTGCGTGGCGTTGCCATGAGCGACGACGGCAAGGAGCAAGCGGGCATGGGCGTTGGAGTGGGTGATTACGATCTCAGTGGGCACCTCGATATTTTCAAAACCCACTTTGCCGATGACCGGAACATTCTTTATCGCAACGATGGAAAGGCTTACTTTCAGGACGCCACGGCATCCTCGCGCCTCGGAGTTGAGACGCGGTACGTTTGTTGGGGCGCCGGCATTATTGACCTGGACAACGACGGTTATCCCGACTTGTTCATGACGACGGGCCATGTCGACCCAAAAATCGAGAAAAAACTCCCGCAATATCCGAATAAGACGCCGCGCGCGGTTTTCCGAAACCTAGGGCAGGGCATGTTTGAAGAATTAATCGAGGAAGCGGGTCCCGGAGTAGCGGCGGCACATTGTAGTCGCGGCTGCGCCTTCGGCGATTTCGATAATGATGGCGATGTGGACATCATCATCGTCAATCTCAATGAGCCACCGTCGCTGCTGCGAAACGACCTCGCGGGAAAGGGCAACTGGATTAAAATTAAGTTGGAAGGCGTAAAATCTAATCGCAGCGCCATAGGCGCTCGCGTCGTGGCTTATTACGGAGGGAAGACCCAGGCGCAAGCGGTGCTCAGTCAGTCCAGCTTTTTCTCGTGCAATGATCCGCGGCTGCACTTCGGCCTTGGAACGTGTGCTTCGGTGGACGTTGAGATATTTTGGCCCAGTGGCGAGCACCAGACCTTGAAGGGCTTGGCGGCCAATCGGCTGGTAACAATTCGGGAAGGCGCGGGCGTGGTGCGCAATCGCGGATGGTCTAAAGTGTGAAGGAATGACGAACGCGATGTGGTGGCGAATCTTTGCATGCCTGCTATGGGCGAGCTCGGCGTGGGCGCAGAAGGACCCTGCCCAACGCGAATTGAGCCGTGCCGTCGAGTTGCACCAGTCCGGTCACTATGCTGAGGCGATCGCGGGCTATCGCGCTTTTTTGAAAACACATCCGGAGGCGGTTGCGGTTCGCTCGAACCTGGGTGCTGCGTTGGCGCATGAAGGCCGCTACACAGAGGCGATTCCGGAATACACACTAGCGCTTTCTACCCAGCCAACGAACTACGGGATCCGCTTCAATCTTGCACTGGCGTACTACAAGATGGGCGAAATCACGCAGGCCGTCAAAGAGTTCGAAGAGGTTTACGCGATTCAACCTGCCACCGACCCCGAGCGGCGGCGGCTCATGTTACTGCTCGCGGAGTGTTATCTCCGTCAAG
>Ga0209647_1004271_pt1 | contig 10800 bp, 10 predicted proteins | sample GraSoi_2013_60cm_FD_185827 | JGI IMG/M metagenome (GOLD analysis project Ga0209647, IMG submission 185827) | Grasslands soil microbial communities from the Angelo Coastal Reserve, California, USA - Sample 9_17_2013_60cm (SPAdes) (version 2) | ecosystem: Environmental > Terrestrial > Soil >...
CCAGGCTCCTACGGCTAAGGAAACTGAATGTACGGCTGAACCATCGTAACGTACAACAAGTCAAACAGACTGAAAGACTTGCCCAAAAGGGAACAGGATAAGGCTAGCAGTATCCAAATGACTAGCAAAAGTGATGTGAACGATGTCTCACATCATCTCACCCAACAATATCCTCGGTGGATAGTACAAGCCTAAAGGAGCGCAAAACGGATTGTCGGAACGGGATAACCCTCAAGAATGCTCTCATTGATGGTCGATACAATGAGCAGGCGACCAGGCCGTATGCGCTTGAGGGAAGGATTGCCGAAAAAGCGAATGCTAGGGGTAATGACCTAGATATGCTAACGTCGGCACAATGATTTGGAAGAAAGAGGTACAAGTAGTATGACAGATACGAAGGCACCCAGGGTGAAGCGGAAATCGCCACTTGATCCTGAGAGTGAGAGTTGGCACAAGCTGCCCTGGCGCAAGTTTGAGCAGCATGTGTACAGAATACAAAAGCGCATCTTTCGAGCCGAACAACGTGGTAACGTGAGAGCAGTCCACAAACTCCAAAAACTCTTGATAAAGTCCAGATCAGCGCGACTGATAGCTGTACGGCGGGTGACGCAGGAGAACCAGGGCAAGAAAACCGCAGGGATAGACGGAGTCAAATCTGTCCACCCCAAACAACGGTTGGAAATGGCTGACCTACTGCACCCAAAACGAGTAAGACACAGGAACCCCCAACCGGTCAGACGAATATACATTCCAAAACCGGGAAAAACGGAAAAAAGGCCGTTGGGCATACCTGTCATGCTCGACCGCGCCCACCAACATCTAGTAAAACAAGCACTAGAACCAGAATGGGAGGCAAAATTCGAGCCGAACAGCTATGGGTTTCGTCCTGGACGCTCCTGTCATGATGCCATCGGAGCCATCTATATACAGATCAACAAAAAGGCAAAATACGTCTTAGATGCGGATCTGAAGGGGTGCTTTGATAACATCAACCAGGAGGCACTGCTTCAAAAGCTCAAGACCTACCCGGCGCTCAAACGCATGATCCGGGCATGGCTGAAGGCTGGTTACGTGGATAATGGGGTGTTTGAAGAAACACCGAGCGGCACACCGCAAGGTGGAGTCGTTTCACCGTTATTAGCAAATATCGCACTTCATGGGATGGAAACAGCCCTAGCAGAAGCATATAGGCCCAAAGAAGGGAAACCAAACTTAGTCCGATATGCAGATGATTTTGTGGTTTTTCATCCTACGGAAGAAGGGGTATTAAAGGCCAAAGCAGTGGTAGAAACATGGATCAAGGGCATGGGATTGGAAATGAAACCCAGTAAAACCAGGATTACACATACGCTCCAAGAGTATCAAGGAGCGAGAGGGTTTGATTTCCTGGGATGGACCGTGAGGCAATTCTCGGTAGGGAAAACGCACTCAGGAAAACTCCATCAGCGTCCACTGGGGTTCAAGACCATCATCAAACCGAGCAAAGAAGCAGAGAAACGCCATCTAGCGGAACTGGGAGAACTCATTCGGAAAAATCGCCATGCATCACAAAGACAACTCATTAGCAAGTTGAACCCGGTGATACATGGATGGACCAATTATCACAAAACAGTGGTAGCCGCCGAAACCTTCCACCGATGTAGGAAACATCTGTTTCAGCAACTCCAAGAGTGGGGGAGACGACGACACCCAAACAAAGGAAAACGATGGATAGCCAAGAAATATTGGCATGTTGAGGATGGCAAAGGATGGATTTTCAAAGAAGAAAAATCAACCTTATGGAGCCATGATCTCACGCATATCCAACGCCATACCAAAGTAAGAGGGACGGCAAGCCCATACAATGGAGACTTACTCTACTGGAGCCAAAGACTGAGCAAACACCCAATGCTGAACAACACCAAAGGCAAACTTCTCCAAAAACAAGAGGGAAAATGCCGCTGGTGTGAACTCCTCTTTCAAGATGGAGACCTGATAGAAATCGATCACATTACCCCAAAAAGTGAAGGAGGTGGAGAAGAATTGAGCAATAAATTCGCACTCCATCGACATTGCCATGATGAAAGACACGCAAAACGTGTCGTCGGTGCTTATGACAAAGGCCAAATCATTGAGGAGCCGGATGCGTTAAAAGGCGCACGTCCGGTTTTGAAGACGAGTAGGAGGGGCGACTCTCCTGCTTAGTTTAACAGCCGGAAAGATCACGCGATGACGGTCCTCAAAGTGGCTTTGGCGAATCTGGCGATGTGGACGCGTGATCGCTACTTTCCCGCATCCTATGCCCAGGCTACCTGGCGACGTTTGTTGCCGTTTTTTCAGCTCCCCGGCACGATTACGCAGGACGCCACACACGTTCAGGTTGAGCTCCGACCGTTCAACGACCGCATGCTCAATCGAGACCTGGCGATGCTTTGCGAACGGGTGAACCAGGCGTCTTCTTGCTTGCCCGATGGACGTCGGCTCTCGTTCACCATGCAGCCAACCCGTTGCATTCTTGCTGCGCAGGCACAAGCCAAAATACCGTGAGTCCCTGATTATCGCTGAAGTAATTCGCGCCTGGTTTGGAGTCTCAATCCTCCTCCCATGCTCACCTCCCTTGGAAACATCTTGCGCGAGGCACCTGCGTCGAAACGACAGATATTCCCCTGGTTGCCTCACGAGGAATCTGCCTCTTGAAACACATTTTAGGTGCTTCCGGTCTTTTTGGCGAGGGGAAATTGGGGAAGTGGCAGTTGGTTGAAAACGCAAAAATGATCCGCAGAGAGAGTGTTTCGTGAAGAACGCAAAGTCAGATTCCATATGAGGCAATGCGACACCTTGAGGCAGGAGGTCACGCTGCTGTCCACATTATACCTTCTCCCTTTCACCATTGGCAATGTGTCATAGGAAATACGTTCTACCCATCCGCATTTATCCTTCTCTTTAGAACGGATATGCGAAGTGGCCAGGACAGGCGTGCCATACCTGGTAGAGAGCTTGCTAGATCTCCGGTCCATAGTGAACGGGACGCGCATGCGCGATGCTCGGCTTATAATCGGATACGGAGACATTCCACTCTCCACTATCTGAGTCCACTGGCTTACGAACAATTAATGTGTTAATCCCCCTGTTTGGGGTCTCCATAAATTCGGGTGAGGATCAACCCTACATTACCCCCGGAATACCGATACATCAGTGGGTGATCTGCTCTCATTTTGAGGCAAGATCACGCCATCCGAAGAGACCTGCTGCCGCTCATGCAATGCCCACATTGACCTCTTTACGAAACTCTCCAAGCGATCAGTCATACTGGGACCGACTTGCATCGCCTACGCGCGGCGGATTGGCGCAAAGGTGGCGATGGGGTCTAAGGTCAAGAAGTCGACCAGTATCTTGTTGCAGAGGTCCGGTTTCTCCACGAGAAGGCCGTGCGAGGTACCGGGGATGACTGCCAACTCCCCGTCAGGCACGGCCCGGTAGAAATCAACGGCATGCTCAAGGGGGACTTCGTCATCATCACTCACCATCACCAGTGTTCGGCAACCGATGCTCTTCAGGTCGTCCTTTGTCAGTGTGGGGCCAAGAGCATGCATCTGGTCGAGTTTCTTCTGCACAACCCTGTAATGCTCCTTCCCGTCAGGGGAGACCTCCCCGTAGCTGATGATGAGGAATTCTGGAGTTTCCAGGCCGGGCTCAATCGCGCTCGCAACCCAGCCACTGCGATGGAAGGGACCGGCAGCACAGATCAATCGCTGCACCAGATCAGGCCGTTTGTGAGCAACGAGCAGGGCAACAACGGCCCCATCGCTGATCCCGAGTACCCGCGCTGGGCCACCAACCACCTGCTCGAGGAAATGGATCGTATCCTCAGCCATCAGTTCATAGCTGTAAGGGCCGTCCGCATCTGGCGTGTGGCCGTGACCGCGCCGTTCCGGCAGGAAGACGTGGAAATGGGCCGCCAGCGCCGGCAGATTTGGTTCAAACGCCCGCGAGTCAACCCCAACCCCGCCGGGATGGAGCAGAATGAGGGGCTCACCTGTGCCTTGCTCGTCGTACCAGGTACGTATTCCATTCAACTCAACATAGTTTGCCATAAAGATTCCTTTCGTGTCGATGAGATGCAGAGAGGACGGTAGTCAGCCTTCTCCTCCCGCACTCGCATCACGTCGTTTCTGGCATGGGTGCGTCGAGAAATGCGGTGATCATCGAGGCCAGCCACTCGGCGCGGTCCGTGAGGGTCATATGCGTTGTGCCGGGGAGCACGGCCAGCTGGGAACGCGGCAGACCGACGAGGTCACCTACTACGCCGCCGCCGAGCAGGCGAAACATCTCGACCACGTGTTCCGGGCGCACGATATCGGAGTCCCCAATGATGAGCAGGGTCGGCGCTTTGACCGAGGCAATGGCCTCGCGCGGCCAGCCGAGAGTCGCGCGGTCGAGATCCACTATTTTCGCAACCAGCCGGTGCCAATTCTCCGGGTGCGGTGCGATGCTGGCGTATTCCTGCTGGAACGGGGAGCCATCCAGGTCTTCGGGTTTCATGGCCTCGGAGGCCTTCAGGAGTTCGGGGTACAGGCCGTCGCGTCTATAACTGGTCCCTCCAGCCCAGACGAGTTTGCGCACCAGGGCGGGAGAGCGCAGAGCAATCTCCAGGGCGACAGCGCCCCCCGAGCTATAGCCGAAGAAATCGGCCTGCTCGATCTTGAGATGACCCAGGAGAGCAGCGGTGTCCTGCGCCCATTGCTCGAGACTGAACGGGCGATCAATGTCGGCTGTGTGCCCATGTCCTTGCTGCTCAACAGCGATAATCCGCCGCGTCGAGGCAAGCTTCGGCAGCACCTTGCCGAACGAGGTGCCGATGGTCGAGAGATTGCCGTGCAGCAGCACCAGCGGCCGGCCGCTGCCGTGTATCTCGTAGTACATCTCCAGACCATTCACGGGAACATAGCCACTCTCGACGGGCGTGCCAGGATGATTCTGCGTGGTCATATCTCCTCATACCCTTTCTGCTATTCCTTTGCTTTCCCTCTTTTGCATGCTCATCCCCTTGATTTTCTCACCGGGCGCGCATGGGTATCACGGGGGACTCGTCCGCTCGACTATCGAAGGCTTCCCAGCAGTCAGCAGAGCAAGAAGACCTTCCCGGATTCCTGCGGTGAGGTCATCTGCGAAGGCCTGCGCTCCGTTCTGAAACACTACTGTTGGGAATGGAAGAGCCGGGCATTCACTACTTAGGATGAGTGTCCCGGGGCCGTATACAGAGCGATGCGATTGCCGACAGGATCAGCAAAGACCGCGAACCACCCGTGAGGAACCTCGGTTTTCGGCGTCAGCGTTTCCGCTCCCAGAGCTTCTGCGTGAGCCAGCGTGGCGTCGATATCGTCGGTGGAGACGTACATCAACACCTCGCCAATCCTGGCGCCCGTCGTCTCCCCCACCTCGACAAAAGCCCCTCCAGGGCCGCGCTGCGGCTGGAACATATGAGAGTTGCGAGTTGGATCGACCTCGATCTGCCACTCAAACAAATCTGCATAGAAGGTGCTGGCGGTCGCTGGATCGATGGCTGGGATTTCCACGTAACAAATTGGATGGTCTGACATCTTTTCCCTTTCTGATGTGGAGTACTACACATGAGTTCAAGATAAACCGTGCTGGTCCTTGACTGGTTGGTAGGTGAGCAGCACGACGCCTGAAGTGAACGTCCTGCTCTCGACCAATCTGAGCATCTTCTTTTCGTTCCCGTCTGGGAAGAGACGCTTCCCGCTGCCCAGTACGACCGGAAAGACCATGAGTCGATATTCGTCGATGAGGTCCCGGGCGTTCAGCGTGTGGGTCAGCTGGCCGCTGCCGAAAATCAGGATGTCCTGTCCGGCCTCCTGCTTCAACCTGGGCAGTGCTTCCGTCAGATCGCCCGTGATCAGCGTGGCATTCCAGGTCACTTCAGAGAGGGTCGTTGAAACGACATATTTGGGCAGGCTGTTCATTCTCTCCCCGTACGCTCCTGTGCCGGGCATCGTCGGCCACGCAGCGGCAAATCCTTGATAGGTCCGGCGGCCCAGCAGAAGCGCATCAGCCTGGAAGAGTTCCTCAACTTTAAACTGCTGCTGGTCTGCACTGCCAAACTGAAAGCTCCAACCGCCGTGTTTGAACCCTTCAGCACCGCCTGGATCTTCCATGACACCATCCAGGGTCACAAACTCGGAAACAATGACTTTTCTCATGGGGCTTGCCTCTCTTTCATACTCAATAGGCTGCTTGCGCGGCTCACACGGAGCAACAGTTCAGGATCTCATCGATCCTCGTTGTGCGTCGGTTCGCTCCATTCGAGCGAGAGCAGCGTCAAGCTCAAACGATTCTTTGCATGTTCATGCAACGAGCTGCTCGTCCTTCTACCAGAAGCATACTCTGTTATTGGACTTGTGAAAAGAGCCATTTTTCGCTATACTTAAGAGGCCATTACGCATGGATCTCGATTCGTACAGAAGTTTGAAGGGGAAAGAGACGCCTATGTCTAAACGGGCAACACCGCTCAAGAAGCCGGAGATCATACTCGATCAGAACGCATCGGCCCCCCTGTACCGGCAACTGTACGAGCGGCTGCGCGGCTCTATTCTGTCAGGACAACTGGAGGCCGGGACACGCCTCCCTTCGACGCGCGTCCTTGCCAGTACACTGGGAGTATCACGCACCACAACCGCTCTCGCCTACGAGCAGTTGTTGCTGGAAGGCTATATCGAGAGCAGGGTGGGAGACGGCACGTGGGTGGCACGTCTGCAACCAGAGCAGGTGTTTCAGGGGGGCAGGAACGCGCAAGATCTGGACGCAATCGATACATCGGAGACGCCTCCAGCCGTGCTTGCGCGGCGCGGCCAGGTGCTCAGCGACATGCCGTATCCGGAAGCATTCTACGGGGAGCAGGCGAGGCGCGGAACGAGCCTGTTCCTCGTGGGCCAGCCAGAAGTGACCTGCTTTCCCTATGAGATCTGGGCCAGACTGCTGGCAAGACATGCTCGTCACTCACTGCAAGCCGTCTCCTTTTACCAGCAGGTGCAAGGCTACGCCCCTCTGCGCCAGGCCATCGCTACGCACATCGGCATGACGCGCGGTGTCCACTGCTCGCCTGAACAGATCATCCTCACCACCGGAGCGCAGGGTGCCCTTGATCTGGTCGCACGCGTGTTGCTTGATCCAGGAGATTCGGCCTGGGTCGAAGATCCCGGGTATTCGGGAGCGCGTGGGGCACTGCTGGCCGCCGGGGCAAAACTCGTGGCGGTGCCAGTTGACGGGGAGGGTCTCGATGTCGAGGCCGGGCGACAGCTCTGTCCAGACGCGCGGCTGGTCATCGTCACTCCCTCGCATCAGTTTCCCACCGGAGTCACCATGAACCTGAGCCGACGGCTGGCGCTGCTCGAATGGAGCAGAGAGGCACATACCTGGATCGTCGAGGACGACTACGATAGCGAGTATCGCTTCAGCGGACGGCCCTTAGAAGCCCTGCAAGGCCTGGATCGCGCCGGGCGCGTGCTGTATATTGGGACCTTTAGCAAGGTGCTCTTTCCCTCCTTGCGCCTGGGCTACCTGGTCGTTCCTCCTGAGTTGCTCAAGGGCTTGATCGCCACGCAGCGCCTCATCGCTGTGCATCTGCCGCTGCTGGAACAACTGGCCCTGACCGATTTTATGGTCGAGGGGTATTTCACGCGGCACGTACGGAGAATGCGCCAGCTCTACAGAGAACGCCGCGATGCCCTGGTAGACGCTCTGACGCGGGAATTGGGCACGAGACTGGATGTCAGCGTGCCAGAAGCGGGGATGCACCTGGTCGTCTGGCTCCCATCGGGGATGAGCGCTCAGACAATCGCCCAGCGGACAGCAGCGTATGGCCTGTACATGCTCCCCATCTCACAGTTCAGCCTGCGACCGCTCCAACGCGACGGGTTAGTTTTGGGTTTCGCCAGCTCCTCCCCACAAGAGCTGCGAGCAGGTGTACACACGCTGGCGCTCGCGCTACAGGCATATTAATCATAGGACATCAGAAAGGTGAGAGAGAGCCGCACCTTCTGTGGGAAAAAGCGATCTGAACTCCGAGCTCGACAGTATACTACCGTCGTTAATAATTGTAAATGTGATCATTAGATGTCGTACTTTTTGTTTCGCTTCATGTCGCATCCTCTTACCTTCCCAGCTTGGAAACTGATTATCTACGACACAGAGCACGTTTAAAATGCATTGCTCCACCAAAAATCTTACCTGGCAGTCAGGAACTCCTGATAGCTCTCTCTGCTGGCAAGGGTGCTGATCCACGGATCACTTCTTCCTGCCACTGCTCTTCCATGGTTTCCAGAAGATAGGCTCGAATTTTGCGCATGCCACGACGAGGAATCTGCCTCTTTCAACATATTCTATGTACTTTCGGTCTTTTTGGCGAAAGGGAAATAGGTGAAGTGGTAGTTTGATTGAAAATGCCAAAATGATTCGCAGAGTGGTTTTTCGTGAAGAACGCAAAGTCAGATTCCTGGTGAGGCAATGCGTGTTAGGCTTCGATCTTGTCGCCCACGTCAGGCACCGTCTTGATGCGCGGACGCGAGAAGCCTGGTCGAGCTTGTCCCGCAGGGAATGAATGTACATGTCCACCACATGGGGAGGGCTGCACATCCATTCCTTGCTCTCTGGGTCCCTTAGGTCGTGCCCTGCTGGAGAATCTGCTGGACCACAGTTTGGACGAGATTGGATGGGATCGCAAAATTGACACCATCGGCCGCGGTGTTGGTCTGGGTATTTTCGGCACCCGCGAATGGGATGCCGATGAGTTGCCCCTGCAAATTGATCAGAGCCCCACCGCTATTGCCGGGATTGACGGCGGCATCGGTCTGGATGGCGTTGGAGATGGTGACGCCGGCCGATTCGGTGATGCTGCGGTTTAGTGCGCTCACGATGCCATCGGTCGCTGTCTCGGTGATCCCCAAGGGGTTGCCAACCGCTATAACGTCTTGCCCCACCACGAGCTTGGAGGAATCGCCAAACTGGGCGACTACCATGTGCGCGTAGGGCGCAATGCGCACCACGGCCAGGTCATTGGAGGCACTGGTGCCGATCAGTTGCCCCTGTTCGGTGCTGCCATTGGAGAGCACCACGGTAATACTCTGTGCACCGCTCACCACATGGTTATTGGTCACGATGTCCCCTTGTGCGTCAATAATGACCCCTGAGCCAATCTGCTCCCCCTGTGCGGTCGTCACCTTGAGTTCGACGACGGCCGGCTCGATCTTGGCAATGGCTGCCTCTTGCTGGGCTTGGAGCGAGGTTTCACTGGATGTGGTAGCCGTCGAGGTTGCTCCTGTCTTCGTGGTGGTGCTGGCACTACTGCTGGTGTGCGCATACGCCCACCCGGAAAACAGACCCGTCCCGAAGATGAGGGCCAGGACGAGCGTGAGGAGCAGGATCGCACCTGCCGGGCCACGTCGGCGCCGTTTCCGAAGGGGGATGGGCGGCGAGGGCGGCCCCGGTGGAGAGCCGGACGGCTCGACGATGCCTTGTTCGGTGGGAGCGTCCGTGATGGGAGGCGGCTCTAAGACGCCAACTGACGCGGACGATACGGGTTGATAGGGACTGGTATATGTTCCATAAACTTCATTCTCTTCAGGTTGCATGGGAAATGTCCTTTCTGCTTTCTGTTCTATACTACTTTGCCTTAAACCTGGCTCACCTGTGCGACAATGGCGCTGACATTGTCTGCCCCACCGCTTGCCAGTGCTGCTTGAATAAGTGCATGGGCCGTATCTATGGGGGTAGGCATGGGTGTGGTCAGGATGGCGGCGATCTGCTGATCGCGCACCATTTCCCACAGCCCGTCGGTACACACGAGCAGGATGTCTCCTGCAGCCAGCGCGAGGGTTGTCGTCTCCACGTCCACGGTGGCTTGCTCGCCCAGGCTGCGATAGAGTTGATTGCGGTAGGGGTGCGTATAGATCTCGTCAGGCTCGATGATGCCCGCTGTTACGAGCGCGGCCACCACCGAGTGATCGCGTGTGATCTGCGCGAGGCCCGTGGGTGGGCGATAGCGGTAGAGCCGACTATCCCCAACATGGGCGACAGAGGCGGTCGTCTCGCTCAGCAGCACCGCCATCAGCGTGGTTCCCATGCCGAGATGCTGCCGCAGGTTGCGCTCATACACGACTCGGTTGGCCTCCTGGATGCCTGCCCTGAGCAGGGCAAGTAAAGACGCCGGCGCACTCTGCTGAGTGCTCAGCGAGCTAGACATATACGCAACCAGGGACTGGACGGCGAGCCGACTCGCTGTTCGCCCATGGCCCTGTCCTCCCATCCCATCTGCCACCACGAGGAGGACAAACGGGGTCGGGAGGAGAGCAGGAGCGGGCGATGGCATAGTCCCATGCATGATGAAGAGGCTATCTTCGTTGGGCCGGTACTTGCGTCGGAGGCCTGGGTCCTGCTGCGAGCCGATGTGCAGGGCCAGGACGGGCCGGCCTGCCCCATTTCTAAGCAGCAGCGTGTGTAAACGCTCATTCTGAGCAGTGGTAAGTGTCTCTTGTGTGGTTGGCATCATATTGCTCCTGTTTTTCAGATGCAGCACCTCGATCACGGTGCTGCTCATCTGTCTTGTTTCCATGTGCTGTACAAGGATCCGTTCCTTGCACTACTGTTATGGTAAAGCAAAAAGATGGGAACTCCATTGGAGAAAGATGAGAGAGTTCTCACCGGAGAATCAGGCGGAAGCCGACACCTGAGGAAGGGTATCAGCTGTCACGAGGATCTGGACGAACACCCCGGTCACAATGCTCGTCCGCCTGTTTCGGTTGGTCT
>Ga0209647_1004272_pt1 | contig 10800 bp, 12 predicted proteins | sample GraSoi_2013_60cm_FD_185827 | JGI IMG/M metagenome (GOLD analysis project Ga0209647, IMG submission 185827) | Grasslands soil microbial communities from the Angelo Coastal Reserve, California, USA - Sample 9_17_2013_60cm (SPAdes) (version 2) | ecosystem: Environmental > Terrestrial > Soil >...
CCAGTCGCCGGCACGAATTGAAGTTTTGTTCCTAAGGATTGGGCCGCGCTCTCGATCTGCTTCAACATGCCAGCCATCGTGCGATCACTATATGCACGCGGGTGCCAGAGGACGGCCACGCCAGAAAGTCCTGGAACGATCTGTCCGAGCAACTGTAGTCGCTTGGCGACCAACTCCGGGCCGAGGAAGGTGGTCCCTGTGACATTCCCGCCTGGCCGCGCAAGACTGGCGACCAGATCGTCCTCGACGGGATCGGCCATGCCTATTGCAACAATGGGGATTGCGGTGGTCGCTTGTTTAGCTGCGCGGGCGGCCGGCGTAGTGAACGCGACAATGGCATCAACCCGACGTTCAACCATTTCAATCGCTAGTCTGTGGAGCCTATCCGCGTCCCCTTCTCCGAATTCGTGCTCAAAGACGATATTCTGTCCTTCTGTGTAACCAAGCTCGCGCATCGCAGGCACGAATGCGTTGAGGGTTGCAAGGCTTGCATCGGAACTATTGGATCGGCCGGGTGATAGGATACCTATCCGAGGCATCTTCGTTGCTTGCTGGGCATGTGCTGCGAGTGGCCATGCGGCCGCGCCGCTGAGAAGAGTCATGAACTCGCGCCGCTGCATGTACTCTCCGTAAGGACCACGCCTGTGCAAGTTAAAGGATACCACTTTGCGACCCTCAATGTCCGCTGTGGGTCATGAATGGGGACTCAATTCGCGGCATAAGTGACTGCGCCGTCGAAACAATCCTTGGCCGCGCCGGAACCAAATCAGGTTTCCGACATTTGCGCATGGGGCATCACGAATTGGGGCATCACGAATTGGGGCATCAAAAATGTTGAGGTACCGCGTGAGAAAACTCCACGAATACCGTGAACATGCCGCCGAATGCCGCAATCTGGCGCGAACTGCAATTCCCTCGCATCGGCATCAGCTTGAGCAGATGGCCGCGACCTGGGACCAACTCGCTGAAGCTCGCAAGCGCCAACTGCAAAAAGAGAAGAGATCCGGACGGGACGAGTTGCGGTCGAACCATTGAGCGTGTCAGCAAATACGTTCAAGCAAGTACGTCCATGCAAGTACGTCCATGACCGGCAAACGTGTGCAATTTCATCCCGAGACCTGGCACGAACTTCGGGTGCTCGCGAGCGAAAGCATGAAGTCTTTTCAGGAGCTCGCCGACGAGGCGTTCAACGACCTGCTGAAAAAACACGGCCGCCCGGCGAGTCTGAAAGAAGCGCTGCGCCGCAGTGCCGGAGAAAGTGCGAAGGTTATCCCCCTCGCGCGCAAGCCGAACCGCACGCGCACGGGAAAAAAGCGGTGACGCCGATATCCACAAGGTCGCCCTCCCCGGACGACTTTTTTGCTGATGGTAGTTGGCTGCCGGTGAAAATCTCACGAAGCTGCTATGGAACATAGGTCCATCGTGCGCGTTCGAGTGCACAATCGGAAACCCGATCAGGAAGCTTGCGGAGGCTTGCCATGACTCACGCGCTCATGACCAAGATCCTGTCCTTGGCGGCAATGGTTGCGCTGCTGACCATGGCCGTATTGGTTGCGGTCCCGAAAAGTGCAGGCGGAATACTCGGGCCCCAGCTTCACGCGGCGGCCCAACCTTAAAAATCGCCGCGCCCGCTCGTTGAAGAGACCGGCGAGTCGCGGCGCGCCCAGCCCTAAGCTGCCCGAAAATTGCGGCCTCTCGTATTTGTTAAGCCTGTCGCTCCCAGGGGCGCCAGTGCGTTGGGAGCACGTGCAGCCGCTCTTTGGATTTTGTGCTTATCCAGCCTCCGACGACGCGGCGGCACGGGAAAATAAGCTCATGCGTCCCGTCATCGTCGATGACGGCGAGCTGCAAATCGCGGTTAAACGGGGCGAGCAAGACGGACTGCCACATTTCTAAAACCTAAGCGGCATTCCCACCCGCGCCACGACCCATATCACATGACCTAGATCACATGACGAGATCAAAAGCCGGATGTCAGAAGCCGTTATTGTTGTTCAATGACAAATTCCTCCATCCGGAATTGCCCCTTGTGTGGGGTGGCCATGCAAGCACGCAACCCGCGGAATAACCAGATGAACTTCAACACGTTTGAGTGTTTCGTCTGCGAAACCACGATTTGTGAGACGGATGACGAGTGGCAGGGGCAAATAATGCGGGCCGCCGGGCGCCGTGCTTTCTTTTCACGTTAGATTGATTTCCCTCAAATGCAGTTAAATCGTCGAATTGTTGAATCGCATGTGAAACACCGCCGCCGGATGCTGCCGCCCGGCGCCAGGGGCCATGATGAATTCACCCGTTGCCAAAAGGTCGGCTGTTATCAAGCGTTCCATCGTCATCGATGGGCACAAGACGAGCGTGTCGCTGGAAAACGAGTTCTGGGACGGATTGCACGAGATCGCCCACCGCGATAACGCCACGTTGTCGACGCTGGTCGGGCAGATCGACCACGATCGCACCGGCTGCAATCTGTCGTCCGCGATCCGCGTCTTCGTTTTCAGTCGTCTGCGGGTGCACAAAGCCGGCCAGGATCAGGCCGCGCATGCGCGCGAGCATGCACCGGGCCCGGGCCGCTGACTGATCCGCCCCGCCACCAGCCATCGACGAAAATACCGCTGTTTGCAGGGATATTCTGCATGTTTCGCGCGTTGTCCGGATGATCCGGGCCGCTGTCGGATTTGCTTTATTGCAGTGCAATAGGTTATATTGCACTGCACCAGTTAGTTGAGTGCCGCGAGGCCGGGGGGCGCGGCGGATCGGAGCGTCATGAGGCCCCTGTTATTGTTGAAGAAGTGGACCGCGATCCCGGCGGTCAAGTACTCGCTGATCGCCGCTGCGAGCCTGTTGTGGCTCGTTGGTTTCGCCGATCAGCTCCCCGACCTCACCCAGACAGCAAAATACGTCGGCATCTCGCTGCTGATGGTGACAGTGGCCGCGATCGGGTGACGCCCGCGTTCTCTTTAGCCCTCATCCTTCGAGACGCGCCTGCGGCGCTCCTCAGGATGAGGAAGAAGGCGCCTAACCCAAATTCAATTCCTTGAAGAAGTCATTGCCTTTGTCATCGATGACGATGAAGGCCGGGAAATCCTCGACCTCGATCTTCCAGATCGCTTCCATGCCGAGCTCGGGATATTCCTGCACCTCGACCTTTTTGATGCAGTGTTCGGCGAGCTTCGCCGCGCTGCCGCCGATGGATGCGAGATAAAATCCGCCGTGCTTCTTGCACGCATCGCGCACCTGCGCCGAGCGATTGCCCTTGGCGAGCGAAATCATCGAGCCGCCGGCCGCCTGGAACTGGTCGATGTATGAATCCATCCGGCCCGCGGTGGTGGGCCCGAACGAGCCCGACGCGTAACCCGCCGGTGTCTTCGCCGGTCCTGCGTAATAAATCGGGTGGTTCTTGAAATACTCCGGCAGCCCCTTCCCGGCTTCGAGCCGCTCGCGCAATTTCGCGTGCGCGAGATCGCGCGCGACGATCATCGTGCCGGTGAGCGACAGCCGCGTCTTCACCGGATATTTGGACAACTGCGCCAAAACGTCCTTCATCGGCTTGCGCAGGTCGACCTTGACCACCTGCCCGCCGAGTTTCTCCTGGTCGATGTCCGGCAGATACTGCGCCGGATGATGCTCGAGCTCCTCGAGGAACACGCCATCTTTAGTGATCTTGCCGAGCGCCTGCCGGTCGGCGGCGCACGACACACCGAGCCCGATCGGCAATGACGCGCCGTGCCGCGGCAGGCGGATCACGCGCACATCGTGGCAGAAATATTTGCCGCCGAATTGCGCGCCGACGCCGGTCGACTGCGTCATCGCCAGCACTTCCTTTTCCATCTCGAGATCGCGGAAGGCGTGGCCGTCTTCGCTGCCTTTGGTCGGCAGCTCGTCGAGATATTTCGTCGAGGCGAGCTTCACCGTCTTCATGGTGAGTTCGGCGCTGGTGCCGCCGATGACAATGGCGAGATGATATGGCGGGCACGCGGCGGTGCCGAGCGTGAGCACCTTCTCCTTGAGGAACGCCAGCATGCGGTCATGCGTCAAAATCGACGGCGTTGCCTGGAACAGGAACGCCTTGTTCGCCGAGCCGCCGCCTTTGGCGATGAACAGCAGCTTGTAGGCGTCTTCGCCCTCCGAATAAATCTCGACCTGCGCCGGCATGTTCGACTTGGTGTTCTTCTCCTCGAACATGGAAATCGGCGCCAGCTGCGAATAGCGCAAATTGCGCCGCAGATACGCATCGCGCGCGCCTTCCGCGAGCGCGGCTTCGTCGTCGCCGGCGATGAACACCATGCGGCCCTTCTTGCCCATGATGATGGCGGTGCCGGTGTCCTGGCACATGGGCAGCACGCCGCCGGCGGAGATGTTGGCGTTCTTGAGGAAGTCGTAGGCGACGAACTTGTCGTTATCGCTCGCTTCCGGGTCGTCGAGGATCTTGCGCAGCTGCTTCAAGTGCGCCGGGCGCAGCAGATGATTGATGTCGGTGAACGCGGCCTCGCTAAGCGCGCGCAGCGCCTCGTGGCTGACCACCAGCATGTCCTTGCCCATCACCTTCTCGACCTTAACGCCGCCGATCTCGAGCTTGCGATACGGCGTCTTGTCGGGGCCGAGCGGAAACAGCGGCGTGTGGTGATAAGGCGGGACGGCGGGAGGCGTGACGGGGGCGTTCATGGACTCGATCCTCGGTCGATCTGTTGATTTCGTCGTTATCAGGAATATCGTTAGACCGTCTACCCGCTATCTTGCGATGATGGCCCGTTCTTATTTTCCGGTGCAAAGCCCGTAATTCGCCCCCAGAAGCTTTTTTGCGGCGGCACGATGATCTTATCGTCCCAATTGACTGTAGAAGCCCGGGGCCGCTCGCGACCATCCTTGGATTCTATTTTTAATTCGCCCTCGTCTCTAAGTCGAACAATTACAGGCTCCAGCAAGCCACGTGTGACTGGCGTGTCATTGCAGCGGGAAATAAACAGTTCACGAATTGTTGGCGGTCGATTTTCAGCGTCTAGCATCGAACGAACCAAACTTGGGACTTGCTCAGCGACAACTTGAAGAGAGTTCTTCCGCGCTGGCTCGTCAAAAACTGAACCCAAGGCGAGCTGAAATGGATCACGGCTATGAGAAAAGCCTAGTGCATGAAAGCCCGCGCCGCCATGGTGGATTGAGGCATTTGCCTCTTCCCAATGTATATTTCCAATTTCGTTTCTTGCTTCATGATGTTTCGACAAGTGAATCAACCAATATGCGCGATGGCCTTCTGAGGCTTTCACGAAGAACGGCGAATAATGAGGGGCCCCTGTGGCCTGCTGAATGTGCGCATACAGCGTGTTTTGAATGACCGTGCGCCACCCTGATTGTTCTTCTTCGCCAACCCTAACAAGCTCACGGACTAAATCCTGGTTGAAATCGATTACGCCAAACGCGCGAAGATCGAGCTTCTTTTCAGACAAATAGTCAATCAACGCATCAACACTAAATGTAAGAAAAATTTCTGGATTTTTAAGCTCTCGCAAAATTCGGCGCACCGTGTCGAACGAAACTTGACTCCAACCGTTTTGATCAAGAAAAAATAAAGAGCGATGAGCTTTCTGCCTTTGCTGTATTTCATCAATTATGTTTGGAGCCAACTCGTTGAAGTCACCGTGTCGAACAAATACTGTCCGATCTAGTCGTTCCGAAAATTCACTTTTTCGGATTTCCTCTACCAGAAATGCGCAATGGTCGCGCACGGTGTCGGTAAAGTAGAAATGTGCATTGATCTTAAATCCTTTTGGACGAGCCGTGTTTAATTTGAATTCCGCGGCTAAAACTGCCCGCAGCATAATTAGCGGCGAACCTTCGACAATGTCTCGACCAAGTCGATACGCGCCACCCCCTGAATACCCATCTACGATTGTAAGATTGAGTTCCTCCTGACCACTGCTCGCTGTTAGAATTTCAATATATCGTTCAATATATCGGCGATAAATACGATGCTTTGCGAGACTATGAGGTGCAAGCTCGGGTAACTCCTCTCCAATTTTCCATACATAATTTTTTCGGGTCATGTTGCATTATCTAAATTGGCAACTGATTCCAAACACGCCCATCGAGCGTTCGTCCATTTGTGCGCTTTGATCGTTTCACACCATCGTCACCATGGGCGCCCCACTGCTTGAAGAAAAAATGAACCCCAGCTTCCTCGCATTGGTCGCGAATTGATCGCACCCAATCCGGATGCATAGGCCGAGCGCGCGCACCTGACTCGCCACCGACAATTACCCAAGAAATTCCCGACAAATCAATTTCGCCGATGTCCTCTAGTAGCGGCTCAATCGAAAGAAAGCGCACATCAGAACGAACCTTGCGCAGTGCGTCGATGCGCGGCAGTCCGTATTCCTTGTTCTCGACAGATGTCCCGATCCAGACATTTGAAGGGACGGACCGAGGCGAAAAATAGCGGCTCATCCTTTCCGGACGCTTGGTGAGCACTTGATAGCGGTGTTGTGGAGTTTGCAAAATTGTCTTGAAAACCTCATCGATGTACTCGAATGGAACGCGATCATGAAATAGATCGCTCATCGAGTTTACGAACCACATTGTCGGCTTCTTTCGCTTCAGTGGATCTTTCAATCTCTCGGGATGCAGTGTGAGTTTGAACCCGTTCCGATAACCGGGTGCGTTCATTCTGTGCAGGCGTTTTGCGAGAGTTTCCGCGTAACAAAATTTGCAGCCCGGGGAGATTTTTGTGCACCCGGTCACCGGATTCCACGTGTGTTCCGTCCACTCAATTTTCGAGCGACCAGACATAGGCTGCTCCGTTCACGTTATGTTCTACACTGATACAAATCTGATTTCAAGACTATTTCCATAGGCAAAAGAAGTCCTTAATTGGTTTCAGACGCGCGCTCGAACCTCGCGCAGGCTCCTCAGGATAAGGCGAATTGAGTTAGCGCTTGGGCTAAAACGCACCCAGCCGCTTAATGCGCTTACGCGCCTCGGCGTGAGAAACCAACCTTCGGTTCGGATCGGCGCGGCGGCGGCGGATTTCGGCGACCTGCTCATCGGTAAGCCGCACCTCGCCGCGGGCTACACAGTCGGCCATCACCAAGCGGATCGCGTCTTTCGCCATTGCCAGCGCTTCGCCCTTGTTCTTGCCATAAGACGAATCCGCCCTCATCGTCGGGCTTGAGTACTACGGCGAAGGTGCGATTTTGATCGACGGCCATCGCGTCCCCTCACCGCTTCTTCTTCGCGCCAGCTTTTTCGATGGCCTTGGCAAGCCGCCGGCTTTTTGGGCTGCCGCTGATCGACAAGTGCCAAGCGTACCCGCGCCCTTGTTTGTTTAGGATTTTTGCGCGCTCGACGAGATTGATTGAAACAAGTTTCTGCAATTGATTGCCGATTTGCGTAACAGTCTGCCCCGTCATTGCCGAAAGTCGCGAGGCTGTTACAGGCTCCTTGTCGTCTTGCAGCAGATAGATAAGCGTGAACAGTCCGACCTGCTGTAAACGTGCGGCTCCGGTCTCATCCGGAAACACCTTTTCCAAGATGCGTTCGACGAGCATACGTAAACTTTTGCGCGAACTTTTTGGTTGCATCAACCTTTATTTTCTCTATATAGAGATTTCAAGAAATGGCGTCGTTCTATCCACCGTTGCGAACGGGATCGGAGAATCCCTTTCACGGCAAAACTATCACATCGCGCTTCGCAGCGGGCGCAGTCATGGTCGCGGGAAGCCGATTTGCAAAAACCGCCGGACAAACTTGTGCGCAGCGTGAACGAACGGCGCGCCATTCGCTCCGAACTTTTGGCACTTGCCGGCCGCGCGCGCGAGGCGGGCCTGCGCGACATCACGCGCGCGCTCGATCTCGCCATGGCGATGGACCCCGGCCGCGATTGGCCTGCCGGCGTCATCCGTTTGCCGGTCGCGGATGAATAGGATTATCAGAATGCGTGAAGCGTGGTGATGATTTCCGAGGACGAATACGAAGGACTTATGGAAACGGTTCACCTGCTTCACAGTCCCGCCAACGTTACGCGGCTGCTTCAGTCAATTGCAGAGGCAAATAGCGGTCAGTTGTCGGAATTCAAATTGATCATGCCGGTTGCGGATGAATAGGATTATATTCCATACTTCCGCCGCATTCCTCGTTCACTCTTCGCCTTGCCTTGCTCAGCTGAGGGCGTCATCGCGAGACGTCTCGATGATGGAGCAACTTAACTGGGCCGGAATGGCGCGAAGCGCCACGCCGGCTGGCGCGGCGCCCGCGGGCGAGGCTCGTAACCTCGCGCTCGGGAGGCCCTGGGTCGCCGTCCGTCCCCACTAAGAGGGACTGCCTTCAATGGCTGGACGCGGCGCGGATGAAGGGCGGCGAAAGCTGCCCGGATACGGTTGGCCGCAAGGCCTCCGTCCGCGCCCGGAAGCACGGTTCCAGGGACAGAAAAGCCGCAGGTGGAGCGCCGCAGGGCGTGTGCGTCTTTACCCGAGACGCACGCCGCGCCCCAAGCGCGGACCGACCGGTGCGCCACGCGGCGCTCCATCCCCTCGGCACAAGCGCCGGGTGGACAAGACGACGGCGCACCCCGCGCCGCAAAGAACAGGGGCGGCGGAGCGTTGGCTTCAGCCGGCTGTTTGACAATTGAATCTGTGGAAGACGATGTGAGAGGCCTCGTTGCGAGCCCATCCTTCGAGACGCCCGCTTCGCGGGCTCCTCAGGATGAGGGCTGAATGAAGCGCCTCTCCCGGCCTCATGGTAAGGAGCGTCGCGTTAGCGACGCGTCTCGAACCATCGTGGAACAAACGCCTGACGTGCGGCGATAGCGCCCGGCAAGATTTTGCGCCAAACTGAGCGCACCAACGAGACACAGGCGCCTCAAGACGCCGCGCTCAGGGAGAACACTTCAATGAAAACTAAAATGACAATGAAAATGCCGACGACTCTCGCCCGGCCGCTCACCGGCTGTTCGCTGCTCGCGCTCGCGTTGTTCGTGCAAGCGCTCCCCGCGCAGGCGCAATACACCGCCAAGGACTGGCCGGACGGCGCGATGAAGCAGCGCTTCGCCGACACCTGCGGCGCCTGCCACGACATCAACCGCGTGCGCGTCGGCTACACGCCGGAAGGCTGGCTCACGGTCGTGCGCATGATGCAAAACATGGACACGCCTGTTCCCGCCGAGGAATGGCCGGCGATGGCCGAATACCTCATGAAGAGTTTCCCCGAGCGGAAGCGGCCGTCGGCGGTGATCATTTCCGGCCCCGTGAAGGCGCGCATCGATCTGTGGGACGTGCCGACGAAAGGCTCGCGCCCGCACGATCCGCGCGCCGCCAAAGACGGCTCGATCTGGTGGACGGGCCAGCTCGCCAACAAGCTCGGGCGCATCGACCCGAAGACCGGCGCGATCCGCGAATACACCTTGAAGTCGCCCTACACCGGCCCGCACGGGCTCGCCGAAGACGGAGACGGCAATATCTGGTTCACCGGCAACAATCTCGGCCTGATCGGCAGGCTCGATCCGAAAACCGGCATCACCACCGAATATCCGCTGCCCGACAAGTCGGCGAAGGACCCGCACACCATCAACGTCGCGCCGGACGGCATGGTGTGGTTCACCGTGCAGGCCGGCAACATGATCGGCCGGCTCGATCCCAAGAACGGCGAGATCAAGCTCGTCACCTCGCCGACCGAGAAGTCGCGGCCTTACGGGCTGATGATCAATTCAAAGGGCGTGCCGTATTTCGTCGAATTCGGCGCGCCCAAGATCGCCAGCATCGATCCGCTGACCATGGCGATCGGGGAATACAAGCTGCCAAATGACGGGGCGCGGCCGCGCCGCCTCGCCTTCTCCGATGACGACACCATCTGGTACACGGACTTTGCGCGCGGCATGCTCGGGCGTCTCGATCTCAAGACCGGCAATGTAAAGGAATGGGAATCGCCGAGCGGACCGAAGTCGGAGCCCTACGCAATCGTCTTCACCAAAGGCGCGCTCTGGTACAACGAATCCGGCGCCAAGCCGAACACCATCGTGCGCTTCGATCCGGCATCGGAGAAATTCCAGAGCTGGGCGATCCCCGGCGGCGGCGACATCGTGCGCAACATGGATGTGACGCCGGATGGCAATCCCGTCACCGCCAACAGTTTGGCCAATCAGGTTGGCCTCGTGACGGTGGAGGACAGCAAGTAGCGTGTGGCTGTCTATTACCGCTCGTCCCCGCACCCGCCTTCGCGGGTGCAGGCTCCAGCGGGGACCCAGTTCTTCCCAAAAGGCTGGATGCCCGCTTTCGCGGGCATGAGCGGAGGGGAAACTCACACCGCCCTCACCTTGCCCGGTTGCCCCAGCCCGCACTCCAGCGCCTTGCGATCCCACTTCGCCAAGTTGGCCGCGGCGTCGTAGGTGCTTTGCAGGAATTCCATCAGGGCCGCATCGGGATCGCGCGCGGTGCGCACGGCGTCATAGGGCAACAGAAACTCACCCAGGTCCTTGCTGAAGAACGTCTCCTTCGGCTTTACGCCCGCCGCACCAAAGCCTTCCGGCGCCCGATAGGCGTAGGAATAGAACGCGGCATAATCGATCGGTCCGCCGCCACCCGGCCAAAAACCGGCGCTCGAGACTTCGTGCGAGTAGGCTTCCTGTGCGACGGAATTCGGCAAATGCGGAACGCCGCCGGGATGGCGCGGCGCGGCGCGGCCGGAAAAACGCGTCACAGCAAGATCGAAACTTCCCCAAAAGAAATGCACGGGGCTCGATTTGCCAAGAAAGCCGGTGCGGAAATGCGCGAACACCTCGTCGGCGGCGAGCAGCACGCGCCAGAAGCGGTTGGCGTA
>Ga0209647_1004273_pt1 | contig 10794 bp, 6 predicted proteins | sample GraSoi_2013_60cm_FD_185827 | JGI IMG/M metagenome (GOLD analysis project Ga0209647, IMG submission 185827) | Grasslands soil microbial communities from the Angelo Coastal Reserve, California, USA - Sample 9_17_2013_60cm (SPAdes) (version 2) | ecosystem: Environmental > Terrestrial > Soil >...
CCCCGCCGACCGATTCCCAGTGGCCCGCCTCCTCCACGTCGTCGCCGTCCGCTGGCTCGTCTGGTGAGGCGCCATCGCGATCCATCCCGGGCTCAGGCGCCTCGTTGCCCCAGGCGTCAAAGTTGAAGTGGTCCCACTCGTTGCCGTTGTCACTGTTCATGGCATCCTACCCCTATCTGTTCGCGCGCGTATCTGCTCGCGCGCGCCGCGGCTATTCCCACTCGATGGTTGCCGGGGGTTTGCTGGTGATATCGTAGACGACGCGGTTCACGCCCGGCACCTCATTGACGATACGGTTGGCGATGCGACCCAACAGCTCGTGCGGCAAGCGCGCCCAGTCGGCCGTCATAAAGTCGCCGGTAGTGACAGCGCGCACGGCGACCATGCTGGCGTAGGTGCGGCCGTCGCCCATGACGCCGACGCTTTGCAACGGCGTGAGGACGGCGAACGCCTGGCCGATCTGGCGATAGAGCTCGGCGCGTCGCAGCTCTTCGATCACGATGGCGTCGGCCTGGCACAGCGTCTCCAGTCGCTCCGGTGTCACCTCACCAATCACGCGAATGGCAAGGCCGGGACCAGGAAACGGGTGACGCCAGACCCACTCCTCCGGCAGGCCGAGCGCCTGGCCGACCTCACGCACCTCGTCCTTGAACACATAGCGCAGCGGCTCGACCAGCGCGAAGCGCATTCCCTCTGGCAACCCGCCGACATTGTGATGGGTCTTGATCTTTTGCGCGGCGTTGGCATCGTGGCTCGTGCTCTCGATCACGTCTGGGTAGAGCGTGCCCTGCGCCAGGAAGCCGATCGGCTCGCGTTCGCGCAAGCGCTCCGCCTCTGCCTCGAAGACGAACTCCTCGCCGATGATGCGGCGCTTCTGCTCGGGATCGGTCACGCCGGCGAGCCGCCCCAGGAAGCGTGTGCGCGCGTCCACCGCGACCAGCGGGATGCGCAGGTGCGTGCGGAAGGTCTCGACCACCTGCTCCGGCTCGCCGGCACGCATGCAGCCGGTGTCCACGAAGATGCAGGTGAGCCGGTCGCCGATGGCACGATGGACCAGCAGCGCCGCCACCGCCGAATCCACCCCGCCCGAGAGCCCGCAGATAACGCGCCCCTCCTCGCCAACCTGCCGCCGGATACGCTCGACCGCCTCTTCGATGAAGGCGCCCGAGGTCCAGCTCGGCGCGCAGCCGCAGACGCCGAAGAGGAAGTTTTCCAGCATGGCACGCCCCTGCGGCGTGTGGCTGACCTCGGGATGAAACTGGATGCCGATGCGGCCGCGGTCATCGGCCATGGCGGCGAGCGCGCCGGAGAGCGAGCGCGCCACCTCAGTGAAGCCAGGCGGTAGCGCGCCGACACTGTCGCCGTGGCTCATCCAGACCGGGATGCCCGCCCCCTCTGCGATGCCCAGGCCAGCGAACAGCCCGTCCCGTCGCGCCGTGTCCGTAGCGGCGTCCGCGCCCGTGCCAGCGTCCGCCACGACCCGAATCTCCGCTGGCCCATACTCGCGGCGGCCCGACTGCGGCTCGACCCGCCCGCCCAGTTGATTGGCGAGCAGCTGCATGCCGTAGCAGATACCCAGCACCGGCAGCTCGCTCTCAAGAATCGCCTGGTCGACACGGCGCGCGCCCTCGTCGTAGACGCTGTCTGGTCCGCCGGAGAGGATGACGCCTTTGGCGCCGAGCCGGCGCAGCTCCGCGAGCGAGGTATCGGCCGGCAGCAGCTCACAGTAGACGCGGCACTCGCGCACACGCCGCGCGATCAGCCGGCTATACTGCGAGCCGTAGTCGAGGATGGCGATCATCTCGCGCGGCGCTCCAGTGGCTGCGACTTCCTCGATCGTGGCCTCTACGGTTGGATGCATTGGGGCGGGTAACCTCTCCTGATGGGCACGATTTTCAGCGGCAACCGGCATGCCCAGCATGGCACGCGTTGCCCGCATTATCGGCCACGGGAGGCTCGCACGGCAAGCGAGGTAGGGACCATCCACCGACGCACGGCGAGCTGGGCAGCCACGGACGATGCTCACCGCGAAACCTAGCGGTCGCCGCCATTTGTCCTCGCCAGAAAGGCCTATGGCGGTTGCGCTCGCCGCGTGCTACCCTCTGATTCTCAGGCCCGTTGTTCGCGTCGCCGTGCCAGGCACGCGATCTGCATGGCGAACATGCGGCGGGCGACACAGTGAGGTGCGGACCGGCACCTGCGCAAAATGCTGAGGCCGGCACGGCTTCTGAGCCCTTAGCTCGTAGTCGCAGAGGATGGTGACAGCGTGGCCGCGGACTTCGCCCATCTGCACGTGCACTCCGAATACAGTCTGCTGGACGGCGAGTCGCACATCGACCGCCTGATCGCGGCCACTCGGGCCGCCGGCATGGATGCGCTCGCCCTGACCGATCACGGCGGCATGTATGGTACCATCGAGTTCTACAAGGCCTGCAAGGCGGCCAGCATCAAGCCCATTATCGGCTGTCTTCTTGCGGGGCAGGAAATCATTACCTCGACTGGTGTGAAAAACGTGGAAGACGTCCAGAAAGGCGACTATGTTCTCACGCACAAGGGCCGCTTCCGTCGGGTCCTTCGCACCCTGCGTCGTCACTATCGAGGTAGGGCCTATACCGTCGCCCTCAGTGGCCGCTATGGAAGAACACTGACACTTACAGAAGAGCACCCCATCCTCGTGCGGACACGACATGGTTCACTGGGCTGGACTAAGCCGGGCGAGATTGTTGCAGGCCGACCGGGGGCCAGCGTCGATGCTGAGAATTGGAATGCTTGGGCGTGCTTGCCCAAGCTTGCGGTGGAACACGTGAATATTGACGTGTTTTCTCTGCTCCCCGCTGATTTCTCTGCCTCCCAATGTGGAGTGAAACGCTCATACGCCTCGAAGTATCGTGCGGATGACGTTTGGCCTAGATTTCCGACAACAATAGCCCTGGACTATGACTTTGGCTACCTGCTAGGCATATACGCTGCCGAGGGCAGCGCAAATCCCAATGGAGTAATCGACTTTACGCTTCACGAAAGTGAAATAGACATTGCCGAGTTCCTAGTTAGTATCGCTCAGAGATGGGGCCTGAATACGGCTATCTACCCTGTCCAGCGAAAGCACTCTCTAACTGTGCGTATCTGTGGTGTTCCGCTAGCCCTAGTTCTCATTGCACTGTGTGGCAAGGGAGCGCCAGAGAAGCGCGTGCCTCCTGAGGTGATAACAGGTCCACAAGCGGTCCGTACAGGATTCCTTGCTGGAATTTTGGATGGCGACGGGCGCGATCCCCACCGCCCTTCCGGACGCAAAGGGCGACGCGACTTCAAGACCTCCTCACGTTCGCTCGCATGGGGCGTCAGAACGCTTCTTGCCGACCGGGGACATTGGGTCTGTATCGCAAGTGGAGACATGCCCGCGAGGCTGCCTGGTGGCAATGGCGCTCTGAGTGAGAAGACATACCGCTACTATATGCTGTCATATGGGCCGGAACGTGGCTTCTGCTATACACAAGAGGATGAGCATGCCACTTATCGCCCCATTAGCAGTGTGACGCCAATTGAATTAGATACGGACGTGTACAACTTTGCCGTCGACGAAGACAATTCATACGTCTCAGACATAATTCTCCATAACTGTGAAGGTTATCTCGCGCCGTCGATCGAAGAGAAGACCGGCCGCTACGAGTACAACCACCTGTTGCTGCTGGCCAAGAACCGCGTCGGCTACCATAACCTGCTCAAGCTGACGACCATCGCGCACACGCGCGGCTACCACTACCGCCCGCGGGTGGACAAGCGCGTGCTGGCCGAGCACGCCGAGGGGCTGATTGTCACCTCCGGCTGCCTCTCCGGCGAGATCCCCGAGCTACTGCTCAAGGGCGACCTCAACGGCGCGCGCGCCGCGGCACGCTGGTATCGCGAGGTCTTTGGGCCGGACAACTTCTACATCGAGATTCAAAATCACAACGCGCCGGAGTCCGAGCAAAACCGGCTCAATCCCCTGCTCTACGAGCTGGCGCGCGAGATGGATACGCCGCTGCTCGCCACCAATGATCTGCACTACGTCGCCGCCGCCGATGCCGACGCACAGGATGTGCTGCTCTGCGTGCAGACCGGCAAAACCTTGGACGAGCCCAAGCGCATGAAGTTCGACAGCCAGGAATACTACCTCAAGACGCCTGAGGAGATGGCGCGCCTCTTCCCAGATCTGCCCGAGGCGCTCGCAAATACCGTGCGCGTGGCGGAGCAGTGCGAAGTCGAGATCGACTTTGGTGGCAACCTCCTGCCGGAGTATCACGTGCCGCCGGAGTACCCCTCCGCGGACGAGTATCTGTATCACCTGTGTCTGGACGGTGCGCGCGAGCGTTTCGGCGCGGTAAGTGAGGCAGTGCAGCGCAAGCTGGACTACGAGTTCGAGGTCATCCGCTCCAAGGGCTTCGTCTCGTACTTCCTCGTGGTGTGGGACTACGTGAACTTCGCGCGCGGGCGCGGCATGCGCTGTGTCGCGCGCGGCTCGGCCGCCGGCAGCCTCGTCGCGTACGTGCTCGGCATCACCAACGTGGACCCGCTGCGCTACGACCTGCTGTTCGAGCGCTTCCTCAATCCCGAGCGCCTCAGCATGCCGGACATCGACATGGACTTCCCTGACGATCGCCGCGAGGAAGTGATCCGCTACGTCGCCGACCGCTATGGCTGGGATAAAGTGGCCCAGATCGTCACCTTCAACACAATGGCCGCCAAAGCGGCGGTCCGCGACGTGGGCCGCGTGATGGGCATGCAGGCGGAGGCCGACCGCGTCGCCCGCCTGATCCCCGTTGGCCCGAAGGTCAGCATCGATGGCTCGCTCAAAGACGTGCGCGACCTCAAGCAGCTCTACGACGCCAGCCCGCAAATTCGCCGGCTGGTCAACATGGCGAAGGACCTCGAAGGCACGGTACGCAGCACAGGCATTCACGCCGCCGGCGTCGTTATCTCCCGCGAGCCGCTCGAGAACGTCGTGCCCCTACAGCTGCGCGACTACAAGGACCCAAACCCGTGGCTGGTCTCGCAGTACGAGCAGGCGCATCTGGAAGAGCTGGGTCTGCTCAAGTTCGACTTTCTCGGCCTCTCGAACCTGACCATCCTCATGAACTGCCGCAAGTTCATCCAGCAGACGCGCGGCATCGATCTCGATCTAGACCGGCTGCCAGACGACGACACCAAGACGTACGCGCTGCTGGGCGAGGGCGAAACGACCGGCGTCTTTCAGCTTGAGTCCGGCGCGATGCGCACTGCCATCAAGGACCTCAAGCCAACCTGCATCGAGGACCTGACGGCCATGGTCGCGCTCTACCGTCCCGGCCCAATGGAGTCGATCCCGCAGTTCATCAAGTCCAAGCATGGCGAGATCACGACCAAGTATCTGCATCCGGCGCTGGAGCCGCTGCTGCGCGAGTCGTACGGCGTCATCGTGTACCAGGACCAGGTGTTGCAGATCGCGGTGCAGCTTGCCGGCTTTAGCTGGGGCGAGGTGGACAAGTTCCGCAAGGCGATGTCCAAGAAGATTCCCGCGGAGCTGGCGCAGTATCGCGAGAAGTTCGTCACAGGCTGCCAGAAGCATGGCATCGACGCGCGGGTCGCCGAGCGCATCTTCACCTTCATAGAGCCGTTTGGTGGTTACGGATTCAACAAGGCGCACGCCTGCGCCTACGCCTGGGTGGCCTATCAGACGGCGTATCTCAAGGCCAACTACACAGCGGAGTTCATGGCGGCCACGCTCACGACCGAGGCCAGCGACGCCAAGAAGGTGGTCGCTGCGGTCGAGGAGTGCCGGCGCATGGGCGTAGCAGTGCTACGGCCGGACGTCAACCACAGTGACGCCGGTTTCACCGTCGAGCGCCTCCCCGCCGCAGCTGCAGAGGCAGCCGGGGCGGAGGCGGACGCGTCTGAGACGGCCGCCGCGGACGACTCGCGCTGGGGGGTGCGCTTCGGCCTGCTGGCGATCAAGAACGTGGGCAGCCGGCCCATCGAAGAGCTGCTGGAGGCGCGGCGCACTGGCGGTCCGTTCAAGTCGCTGGCAGACATCTTTGCGCGGACCGATGCGAAGAACCTGACGCGGGGCGCGGTCGAATGCCTCATCAAAGCGGGCGCGCTCGACGCGCTGGGCAGGCGCAGCCAGCTACTGGCCGCGCTGGATCGCGCGATGGCGCTCGGCCAGCAGCAGCGCAAGATGCGTGAGATCGGCCAGAACAGCCTCTTCGGCGCGGTGGTGGACGACACTGGCGTAGATTTCGTGCTGCCCGACGTGCCTGACCATCCGCAGCAGCAGATCCTGGCCTGGGAGAAAGAGCTGCTCAACCTGTATCTCTCCGCGCACCCGCTCGCGCACGTCGCCAGCGTGCTGCGCAAACGCACCACCGCCTCCACGTCGCACCTCAACGAAGAGTGGGCCGGGCAGCAGGTGACGCTCGGCGGGCGTGTCACCGAGGTGCGGCGGCTCATGACGAAGCGTGGCGCCTCTATGGCGGCCGTACAGCTCGAAGACATGCAGGGCGCTATCGAGGTCGTAGTCTTCCCGAAGGTCTTCGCGGAGACGGCGGAGCGCTGGCACGAGGATGCGATCTTGCTGGTGACGGGCAGCGTGAAGCTGCGCGACGTGGAGCCGCAGATCGTCTGCGAGAGCGTTGAAGAATTCGTGCCGAGTGCCGAAGAGCTGAACCGCAAGGAGTATCTGCTGAAGATTCATATCCAGCGCGCGCGCAGCGAGGCGCTGGCACGCGCGGATGCCGAGCAGGTGCTCGTCGCGCTGGCGCGCTTTCCGGGCGATGATCGCTATGAGATCTACGTGCGCAACGGGCGGTGGGAGGCCCGGCTGGCGCCCGTTCCAGGCGGCGGCGGCGTGCAGTTCTGCCCCGAGCTGATGATCCGCCTGGAGGAGATCCTCGGCCCGCGCTCGGTCGAGGCAACGCCGATCTCGTCGCCGGTGCCGGTGCGCAGCGCCTGAGCGCGCAGCTCCGAGCGTCCCCCACCACAGCTACATGCGCCGCCGCTCCGTGGGCGCACAGCGCCTTCCGGTAGCCTGCCAGCCGGCGTGAGACAACCCACGCCAGCGGTGGCTCGTAGTCGTTTGGTGGCGGGTCACGCTGTCGGTGGCGCTTATTCTGCTATACTGGGCATGCCACGGCACATGCGGAACGCAGCAGTGCGGGTGGCTAGAAGGCATCAGCATGTGCTTCGCCGGTGGAGCTGAGGGGAAAGGCGAGGGATGGTGGACGGTACGTTTTGCCAGTCGTGCGGCAGCCCGGTCGGAGCACAGCAGCAGCGCTGCGGCACGTGTGGTGCGGCCCTCACGCCCAGCGCTGGCGTCACGTCGCATTTGACGCCGGCGCCTCTCGGCAACGCCACCGCCCTGCCGGCGGGCAAACAGGGCGGCCCCGCTGCGTCGGATGGAGCACGCACGTCCCAGGCGGGCGCCTCTGTGCCGAATGCGCCGCCGCCCTGGTCGGCTTCCACGTACGGCTACCCGCCCGCTTCAAACGATCCCCCGCCGGCGGGCTATCCTATGTATCCGCAAGGGGGCGCGCTGCCGTACCCGAGCTACCCCTACCCGCAGCCCGCGGCGTACCCTTACAGCTATCCGTACGCGTACCCGCAATATTACTACTATCCCGTCTACGTTGCGCCACAGCGCCCGTCCGGAGAGACGCTGGCGTTGGTAGTCTCGTGGATCGTCACGGTGGCCGGCGGGCTCTCCATTCTGTGCGGCCTCTTCGTGGCGCTGCTGCTGCTGCTGGTGCTGAACGTGGCGGCAACCGCGGATAGCCTCTCCACGACGACGGTTTTCGTGGCGTTTAGCCTCGCGCCGCTCATCGGCGGCGCCTATGCCGTCTACTTTGGCATCCGCGGCATCATGCGCAAGCCCTCGCCGCGCTTCAGCTTGCCCAATCCGCTGCTCTTCGTGGCGCTCACCGTGCTCACGCTGGGCACGGGGTTGGTGCTGTGGCACGAGTCGCCCGCGCCCGGCCCGGCTATCGCCGTCGTGCCGCTAGCCATCATGAGCGGCGTGCTGCCTGCCTTCGCGATTCTGGCATTCACGGCCTGGCGGCTGCATCTGCCGTCCACGCGTCGGCATGTGTGGATGTCGCTCTTCTACGGTGCGACCCTGGCCGTGCTGCTGGCGGCGATCATCGAGCTCGTCGCGACGCTGCTGATCTTCATCGTCGCGCGGTCAATGGGCTACAACGGCCAATCGCTCTTGACCAATCCCACGAACCCGAATCCAGGGGACCCGGTCGAGGTCGTGCTGCTCTTGCTGACGATCTCGGTGGTGGCGCCGGTGGTCGAGGAAGGCCTGAAGCCTCTGGGCGCGGTATTGATCATGCGGCGCCTGCGCACACCAGCCAGCGCCTTTCTCATGGGCGTCGCGGCGGGGGTAGGCTTCAACATCTTCGAGACGGTCGGCTACATCGGCAGCGGCGAGGCGGACTGGATCGGCGTCGCCATCGAGCGCATCGGTGCCGGGCTGCTGCATGGCGTCGGCGCTGGGATGGCGACGCTTGGCTGGTATTACCTCATCAACGGCAAGGGCGTGCCGCATCGCTGGCTGCGTGGCTTCGGCGCCATCTTCTACGCCATGCTCCAGCACGCGATCTTCAACGGCAGCAATCTGCTCGGCCTGCTCCCCGGGCCGGTCGGCTCGTGGATGCAACAGCCGATCTTCGTCGGCAACTTGCCGTTGGACGGCGGGGCGCTGCTCTTTTTCATCTACTATGGCCTGATCTTCGCGCTGCTGGTCTACGTGACGGGGCGTCTGGCGCACAGCCCGCCCGCCGAGCCGGCAAGCACCGCCAGGCCACCGTCCGTGCAGGCGAGTGACGCGCTGGGCATCGGCGGACCAACGGCTGTTGGAAGCGGGGGGCGCTGATGTACCCGTATTATCCGGTATACGTCCAGCCGCCCACGCAGAAGCCGCGGGAGCAGGAAGAGCCTCCAGTGGAACGCGCGCCGCAGGGTCTCTGGAGCGATGGGGTCACCATGTGGCTCGCCATCGCGAGCGTCGTTATCACAGTGCTCGCAGTGGCGCTGGCGAGTGTCGCGCCGTCGCTTGGCCTGCGCACCGCCAATGCCGTACCCAGCGACTGGACCAAGGTGCTGGATGGTGGCATCGCGGCGGACGCCTGGCGCTTGAATGTGGGCTGCTCGCTCACCGACCAGGGCATGGATGTCGTTGGCTCGGGCCACGACGCCATCTGCCTCTACACGCGCAGCACGACAGGTGACCTCACCAGCCACGGCTTTTTCATCGAGGTGCGCGTGGCTCCCGCTGGCACCGTGCAGGGCAATCAAGAGCCACTCATCCAGATTGGGAACATGGCAATGGGTGTGAGTGGCGTCTTCACCCAGTCTGGGCAATACGCAGTGTGCACCGGCGTGTCGAGTGATAGCTGCATCCAGGGCAACACGATTGCCTGGCATAGCGATAGCTACATCGCCAACTCGATGGGCCTGCGCTACGTCGCTGACGGAAACGGCGGCCGCGTCACGCTCTTCGCAAATGGGCAGGAGGTCACCAGCGTCGCGGCCACCATCGCGCCGGGGTCGCCGATTTCGCTCGGCGCCGCCGCGGATTCCGAGGCCGTCTTCACGCACGCTACCCTGTACTCCGCCACGCCGTAGGTGGGGAACCTCACCCCGGCCCCTCCGCTCCGCACCTGGGTGTGCTTCTCGATGCACTCGCGCGTCTCTCCCCGGCGCGGAGAGGGGTGCCGCGCGCCAGGCGAAGCAATGGCGGGGTGAGCAGTTGGCGCTCCAGGGTTTCCAGAGATCTCACCACAGAGGCAACAGAGGTCAGACAGAGAAGAAGTGATACGGACTGTAGGTGGGTGGTGGTAGAATCATGGGCATGGCCAGACATATTCATCTCCAACCCCATCTGAGCGTCGCGGAGCTGGAGCGCCGCTACCGCACCGCGAAAGAGCCCAATGAGCGCACCTGGTGGCAGATCCTGTGGCTGCTCGCGCAAGGGCGCACCGCGACCGAGCTGTCGGCGGTGATCGGCTACCGGGCGTACTGGATCGGCCAGATCGCCAAGCGCTACAACGAGCAAGGTCCGGACGGGATGCAGAATCGCCGGCACACGACGTCCTATCGCCCGCCCCCGGTCTTAGCGCCGGCGCTGCAGGAGGAGCTGCGTGGGGTGCTGGCCGAGGCGGCAGCGCGAGACGAGCACTGGACGGGCCAGGACGTGGCGGCCTGGATGGCCAAGCGGCTGGGGCGGCCTGTGTCGTACCGCTTGGGCTGGAGCTACCTGGTGCGCCTCAAACAGAGCCTGCAGGTGCCCCGCCCGCACCATGCGCTCGCTGATCCCGAGCAGCAAGAGACCTTCAAAAAAAACTCCGCCCGCTCCTGAGGCAGGTCGCCACCGCCTTCCCCCACGCCCGCGTGGAGTTGTGGGCAAGCGACGAACACCGCATTGGCTTGAAACCCCTCCTGCGCCGGGTGTGGGCGCCGATTGGCCAGCGCCCGGTCGCCCGTGTGCGGCACCGCTTCGCCTGGCGCTACCTGGTCGGCTTTGTCCACCCCGCCTCCGGCCGCACGGTGTTCCACCTGGCGACCAGCGTCTCGATCGCGCTCTTCGAGGTGGAGCTCGCCGCGTTCGCCCGCCAGGTGGGGGCCAGCCCCAGCAAGCAGATCGCGCTCGTCCTCGATCGCGCCGGCTGGCACACCAGCGTGCGCCTGCGGGTGCCCGAGCATATGGTGGCTAGGCAGGAGGAATTGCTTCCTCCTGCCCGCCTTCAGAACGGCTCGTGATGGTTTCCCATCAAGCCGCTCCTC
>Ga0209647_1004277_pt1 | contig 10783 bp, 15 predicted proteins | sample GraSoi_2013_60cm_FD_185827 | JGI IMG/M metagenome (GOLD analysis project Ga0209647, IMG submission 185827) | Grasslands soil microbial communities from the Angelo Coastal Reserve, California, USA - Sample 9_17_2013_60cm (SPAdes) (version 2) | ecosystem: Environmental > Terrestrial > Soil >...
CGAAGGGAGAGGTACCGAGCGGAAGAGCGAGTGAATTGATGAAAAGAGGAGAGATGAGAGGTAGGAAGAGTTGGATGGAGGTGTGAAGGATGCTTGGGGAGCACGAGCGGCAGAAAGAATCGTGCTGGAACGACAGATGCATTGGGAAAGTGGGCGGGCGTGCGTTTGCAGAAGGGAAAGTGTGAGCACAAAAGAAAAAAATCGAAAGCAGAGCGGGCGGGGATCGGAAAAGACGGAGCCGCGTGCCGAAGCGGAACAGGTGAAGGAAGAAGGGGTGGACGACGAGATCGTTCGCGAATTTCTGCTGGAGAGCAACGAAAACCTGGACCGGTTGGACCGGGAGCTAGTGAGCCTGGAAAAAGAGCCGAGCAACCGGGAGACGCTCTCGAGCATTTTCCGGACGATACACACGATTAAGGGAACAAAAATGCGTATCAGGCGTCGGCGCAGGTAACCTCGGTGATCAATACGCTGCTGCAAACGACGATCGATATGGTGAGGTAAGCGATGAGCATTCGATTGAACCCGGATCTTTTGCCGAGCCTGCTGGCATCGTTGCAGGATAGCGAGCAGAGCGAGTCGATTTCGACGCTGCAACTTTCGAGCGGGCGAAGCGTGAACCAGTTGTCGGATAACCCGGTTGCGGCGGCGTCGCTGGTGCGGAATCATGATCAAGCGGCGGGGGATGGACAATTTCTGCAGAATTTGAGCACGCTGCAGTCGAAATTTCAGGTGGCGGACAGTACGCTTGGCAACGTGGTGTCCGTGTTGACAAGAGCGCTGAGTTTGGGAGTGGAAGGCGCGAACGGGACACTAAACCCGGCGGATCGGCAGGCGATCGCGGGAGAAGTGCAGGGATTAGTGAACCAGACGGTTTCGCTGGCAAACACGACTTACCAGGGAACGTTTTTGTTCGCGGGAACGAAAGTGAGTACGCAGCCGTTTACGTTGGACCCGGCGACGAACGCGGTGACGTACAACGGAAATTCAGCGACGAGTAGTGTGGAGCTCTCGAATGGAGATTCGATCACCGCGAATCTGCCGGGCGACCAGCTGTTTCAGAACGCCTCAGGGAGCGTGACGGGCGCGCTGCAGGATTTGTATACCTCGCTGACGACGGGCTCTAACATTCCGGCGAGCGTGACGGAAGTGCAGAACGCGCTGAACCAGGTGAGCCAGCAGCGGGTGTTTTACGGAAATAATCTGAACCAGATCAGTTTGAGCGAATCGTTCCTGAATCAGGACAAGCTGAATTTGAGCCAGCAGGAAAACACACTAGTTGGAGCTGACCTGGCGACCGCGGCGACGAATTTTGCGCAAGCTCAGGTGGCGAACCAGGCGACGCTGAATGCTACGGCGCGGGTGCTGGGATTGCCGACGCTGCTGGATTTCCTGAAGTAAATCCCGGTCTCCATCCTGCGGAGACCTTAGATAATTCCACATTCCTATCCATTGATATGCGGTCGATCTGCCCACGCGGGCGGGTGAAGCGGTGTGTGCCGCTGCAAGTTGCCTAGTGGGGAGCTTGAGATCCTTCGGGCGCGAAAAGCGCGCCCTCGGGGTGGCCGGTTTTGGTGCGGGGTGCGAAGGCCGCGGGATGAGGGGAGGATTCGGCGTTGGCACAAAGCGCCCGCCCCGTAAATGCGCTCGGGGTCCAAAGAACGGACCTCGGAAGGCGGCCTCTACATAGCGGAGATGGCGCGAGTTATGGCGGTGAGTTCGGGGGGAGTGAGCGAACGGTGGGAGCCCTTTGCGAGGTTGCCGAGTTGGAGGGGGCCGACGGAAACGCGCATCAAGCGGAGCACTTCGATGCCGAGGGCTTCGAGCATTCGGCGGAGGTGGCGGTTTTTGCCTTCGTCGAGGGCGAGTTCGAGCCAGGAGTTTTTTTCGCCGGAGCGGAGGAGGCTGGCGCGTTTGCAGCGGAGGAGTCCACCGCGTTCGGTTGCGACGCCGCGCTCGAGTTTTTCGATGAGTGAAGAATCGGCGATGGCCGCGATTTGAACGTGGTAGGTTTTGTCGAGATGTGTTGCGGGATCGGTTATTCGACCGTTCCACTCGGAGTCGTTCGTGAAAAGGAGGAGGCCTTCGCTGGCTTTGTCGAGGCGGCCGACAGGGGCGAGCCAGGTAAGACCGGAGGGAAGCAGCGAGTAGACGGTGTCGCGGCCTTTCTCGTCGGAGGCAGAGGTGACGATGCCGCGCGGTTTATTGAGCATTAGATAGATTTTTTCGGCGGGCTTGAGCGGCTGGCCTTGCACTTCGATGCGATCGGTTCCAAGGCGAACCGGAGTTTCAGGATTTTTCGGAGTGGCGCCGTTGAGGCGTACTTTGCCTTGGCGGACTAAGTCAACGGCTTGCTGACGGGAGCAATAGCCCAGTTTGGATAGCGCGCGGGCCAGGCCCACTTTGCGTGAGGCATCGGGATTGTGTGGCGATTTGCGGGAAGGGCGGCGTGTCACGGTTGGCGACGCTGAGGGGCGCTAACTCTTTTTGTCCGGAGAAGCGAGTTCGGGGTGTTTTATTTCGCCGAAGCGATTGGCGAGCCAATCGCGGACTTCCTTGGGATTGTATTTGAAGGGGCCGTTGCCTCCTTTATACGAGATGCGGCCCTGCTCGTCGATGACGTAGAGGCGCTCGGGCCAGGCGGAGTAAGCGTCGTTGGCGGCGTTGTTCATTTCGTCGATGCCGAAGGGAACGGAATACTTGAAGCGTTGGGTGAAGTCGTTGGCGATGGCGATGCGCTGTTCCAGTGTTTTCGGCTGGGCGTAGCAGACATTATCTTTGTCTTTTTCGTTGGACTTCATCTGCCATTCGTCCAGCGGGTGGGCTTCGCGAACGTAGATGGTGAGGAAATCAGCGCGGTCTTTATAGTCGTTGTAGATTTGCGCGATGTCGCCAACCTGGCGACGAAAGGGTGGTCAAGTGAAACTGCCGAAGACGAGAACGAGCGGCTTGCCGCTGGTTCGTTCGCGGATATGAAAGCGCGTGGAACCATCGAGCGCGACAAGCGTGGCATCAGGGGCATCGCTGCCGACCCGGAGAACGCCTCGATGCATGTGCGGGAGGGCATACCGGACCATGCCGATGGCGTCTTTTGGGCTGCCGGCCATGATGCTGAGACCGACGCTGACTGCGATCAGCAGGATGGAGACGGTGATTAGCGACCATTTGAGAATGGGGTGCATGAGTTGTGTTTGCACCGTTATCGTCTCATAAATTGAGTGGAATTTTTAGGGGGTTGGAGGAAGGAAGAATTTAACGCAGAGGGCGCAGAGACGCAGAGGACGCTGAGAAGAGAAACACGAGAACACAGGCTGAAGGCTGTGCTACGAGAGGCAGCGTGCCCGTTCGCCTGTGCTTAGGGCAAGAGCCCGCGCATACAAAGGCAACCCAAGAGCCCACACGCAAAATCGGCGTGCGGGGCACCGGGCTGAGAAGAGAAAGGCAAGAACACAGGCTGAAGCGTGTACTACCTCAAAGGCGCCCGCCACGGTCGGCGGCCGCTACAAATGCTCGGATTAGTAGTTGGCGGAGGCGCGGAGTTGGTCGCGCAGGGCGGCGTAACGCGCGAGGGATTTCTCGATGATGTTGAGGGCGGCGTAGGCGGGGCGGATGTCTTCGACCTGGACTTGCTTGCCTTCGAGTTGCTTATAGTCCGAGAAAAAGCGTTTGAGGACTAGCATACGGTGCGGCGGAAGATCACGGGCTTCGGTGTACTCGCTGAATTCGGGATCGTTAGTGGCGACGGCGATGATTTTGTCGTCGCTGGCGCCGGAGTCGATCATGGTCATTACGCCGATGGCACGGGCTTTGATGAGGGCGAGAGGCTGAATAGATTCCTGGCAGAGGACGAGGACGTCGAGAGGGTCGTTGTCTTCGGCGTAGGTCTGCGGAATGAAACCGTAGTTGGCGGGATAGAAAACGGCGGAGTGGATGATGCGGTCTACCTTGAGGAGGCCGGTGGATTTGTCGAGTTCGTATTTGACGTTGGAGCCGAGAGGAATTTCGATGACGGCCTGGAAGTCGCGGGGGAGTTCCTTGCCGGGGGAGACGTCGTGCCATGCATGCATCACGCTGGGATACCTCGTTTGTTGAGACGCTATCTATTATGTATTGAGATGAGGTGGAAAGGTAAGGGCGGGTAGGGAAATTCAAGAAGGAAGAATTTAACGCAGAGGTCGCTGAGGCGCAGAGAAGGCTGAGAAGAGAAACCCAAGAGCAGAGTCAGGAATGGCTGTGCCACAAGGACGCTAGGCGGATTTTTTGGTCCAGGCGCCGATGATTGCGCCCATCAGGACCATGCCTGCGAGCGGGTAAAACTGGTTGATGGCGAATAGTTCCGTGGGGCGCATCTCGTACATGTAGGTGGTGTAGGTGATGGGGCCGATGAAGCCGATCCAGAGGAGCACGCCGACGGAAGCGCCGCGGCCGATGGTGTTGGCGTTGCGCCAGATGCAGACCTGGGCGAGGGAATAGGCGATAAGAATATTAAGGACGAAACTGACGACGTAGGGCAGCACCGGGTTCATGCCTTTGGCCTGCTCCATGCTGACTTTTTCGAGAACCATCCATCGAGCGCCGAACAGCACTCCATACCAGAGAGCGCCAAGTAGCCAGTAGGCGATCGCCGCGACAAACACAGCTGCATAATTAGTTTTCATCGAAAGTCTCCCCGTCAGGATCGTGTGGCGGGGAATGTAGCATCAGGCGCGGGCTTTGTCGATAAGTTCGTCCCAGAGGCCCTTGGATTTGAGGATCAGCTCGATGGCTTCGCGGATGGCGCCTTTTCCAGCGTGGGCTTTGGTGGTGTAGTGAGCGATCTTCTTCACGTCTACGACCGCGTCACCCACGGCGACGGCGAGGCCGACTCGTTTGAGAATGGGAATGTCCGGAAGATCGTCGCCAACGTAAGCGACTTCGGCGTCTTTCAGGCCGGATTTGGCGAGGATTTCTTCGTAGGCCGGCATTTTGAGGGGAATTTTCATGTAGACGTAATCCATTTTCATTTCGCGGGCGCGGCGAAGGAGGGCGGGGCTTTCGCGGCCAGTGATGCAGCCGGTGTGGAGGCCGGCAGTGTGGGCCAGGGTAAGGCCCTGGCCGTCGTGGGCGTCGAATTTCTTGATTTCGAGGGCGGAGCCGTCGGGCTGGGAGAGGAGGAGGACGCCGCCGTCGGTCATGGTGCCGTCGACGTCCATGAGGAGGAGTTTGATTTGTGCGGCGCGTTTTTTTAGGGCGGGGGAGATTTTGGGAGTTGGGGACAAGACGGCCTCCAGGAAATTGATGAGCGAATAATCTTAACAAGATTTGGATGCGATAACAGGGACGAGGATCGGGAAAAAATGAAGGATTTAACGCAGAGGACGGAGGGAGGGGCTGAGGGCGCAGAGAAGATAAACCCAAGAGCACAGCCAGGAATGGCTGTGCCACAACATCTAGATTAGCTCGAGGGTCCAGAGGTCGTGGAGGTGGACTACGCCGAGGACTTTTTGGGATGCGTCTACGACGACTATGGAGGTGATTTTCTTTTTTTCCATCAGGTTTAGGGCTTCGCTGGCGAGGAGTTTGGCATTAATGGTTTGCGGGTTGCGGACCATGCAGTCGCCGGCGGTCATGGAGAGCGTGGCGCCGCCGTGCTTTTCCATGAGGCGGCGGAGGTCACCGTCGGTGAGGATGCCTGCGAGCTTGCCGTTGGGAGTGGTGACGGTGGTCATGCCGAGTTTTTTGGCGGACATTTCGTGAAACGTGGCGGGCATTGGGGTTTCGGGCGTGACGCGGGGCAGAGCATCGCCGCTGTGAAATCGTCATGCTGGAAACCGCGGCGGTCGAGAAGGGAAACGGCGAGGGCATCGCCGACGGCCATGGCTACCGTGGTGCTGGCAGTGGGAGCGAGATTGAGGGAGCAGGCTTCCTCTTTTACGCTGACGTCGAGAACGACCTCGCTGGCTTCGGCCAGCGTGGATTTGGGATCGCCGGTGAGCGTGACGATGGGAATTTCGAGGCGCTTGAGAGATTCGAGGAGATTCAAGATTTCCTGGGTTTCGCCACCGTAGGTGATGGCGAGGAGAGCGTCGCCACGCGCGAGCATGCCGAGATCGCCGTGAAGTGCCTCAGCGGGGTGAAGAAAGAAAGATGGCGTGCCAGTGCTGGAAAAGGTGGCGGAGATTTTGCGGCCAACCAAGCCGGACTTGCCCATGCCGGTGACGACGACGCGGCCTTTGCAGGCGAAGAGGAGATCGACGGCGCGGACAAAGGAATTGTCGAGGCGGGCGAGGACGTCCTGGATTGCCTGGGCTTCGATGCGGAGAACGCGGCGAGCGGTGTCCAGACTCATGCATTGCTCCAGCGGCGGACGAGGGTGGAGAGTTCTTTGAGGCGCGCGAGGAGTTGGGGAAGTTGTGCGAGGGGAAGAGCGTTGGGGCCGTCGGAGAGGGCGGCGGCGGGATTGTCGTGCGTTTCGAGGAAGATGCCGTCGACGCCAGTGGCTACGCCGGCGCGGGCCAGAGGTTCGATGAATTCGGGTTGGCCGCCGCTGGCGTGGCCCTGGCCGCCGGGGAGCTGGACGGAATGGGTGACATCATAGACGACGGGGTAGCCGAATTTTGCGAGGACCGGGAAGGTGCGCATGTCCACAACGAGATTGTTGTAGCCAAAGCTGGCGCCGCGTTCGGTGAGGATGATTTTCTGGTTGCCGGTGGCGGCTATTTTTTCGGCGACGTTGCCCATGTCCCAGGGCGAAAGGAACTGGGCTTTTTTCACGTTGACGATGCGGCCGGTTTTGGCGGCGGCTAAGAGGAGATTGGTCTGGCGGGAGAGGAAGGCAGGGATTTGGAGGATGTCGGCGACTTCGGCGGCGGGGGCGGCTTGGGAGGCGTCGTGAATGTCGGTGAGGATAGGGAGATGGAGGTCGGATTTTATTTTAGCGAGGATGCGGAGGCCTTCGGAAAGGCCGGGGCCGCGGAAGGCTTTAACGGAGGAGCGGTTGGCCTTGTCGTAAGAGGCTTTGAAGATGTACGGGACGCCGGCATCGGCGGCGATTTTTGCGACGCGCTCAGCCATGGAGCGGGCGTGGGTTTCGGATTCAATGACGCAGGGGCCGGCGATGAGGAAGAGCGGATTGTTGCCCCCGAGGTGGAGCGGGCTTAGTTGGATTTCGCGAGCGTTTGTCATGCGATAACTGAAGATATCACAAGGAGAATCACGGCCGCTCGACTGGTATCACCTGAAACCGGCGCCTGCCGCCGATGCGATAGGTGGCAAAATCATTCTGATCCACGGTAAACACCACTTGGATTGATTCACGTTCCGCGAGATGGACCAGTGTGGCGTCGGCAAAATCCATCGGGTGATCCTTATAGCGATTCATCAGATTGTTAATCTGGGATAGCTCCTGGTTGTCAATAGAAGCGAGCATAATTGTCCCTGACCTGATTAGCCCCCAGACCGCCTCCACCTCGGTGCGGGAGCGACGGATCAAGTGGAATGTTTCAGTCAAGACTGCTTCCGAAGTCAGTAGCGGGAATCGAAGCTGGGCGAAGGTACGGAGACAAGGGACATGCCAATGATCTTGCTTGTCCAGTAGTGCGAGTATCGCCCCGGTGTCAATGAGCACCTCAGCGGGCATACTTGCGACGCAGACTCTCGCGGACAAGCTTGCTTACGTTTGCAGACCTGTGCGGGTCATTGCTCTCAACGACGCCAGTGTAGCGTTTGGCGATGGCGTGGAGTCGTTTTTGCTCCTCGTCGTCGGCGATTTCGTCCGCTTGCCTGGCGAGCCAGTCGTCGACAGCAATATCCAGAACCTGCGCAATCTTGAGCTTGCGGTTGCGAGCGATACGCTCTAGGCGCGCCTTTCGGCCAGGTGTGAGACGCCAACTGTACACAATGGTCTTCATGCACTACAGTGTAGTGCAATTGCACTACATCTGTAAATAGGGGAGGATCACGCGGCGGCGTGAGGTGTGGCGCGCAGCGTGGGAGCGTGAGGCTGGGGGTCGGCCGCGCTGGTTGCGGAGGCTGGGCGCGTTTTTTGGAGTTTGTGCTCGAGGGCGGCGCCGATGAAGGCAGCGAAGAGAGGGTGCGGCTCGAGGGGCTTGGATTTGAATTCGGGGTGGAATTGACAGCCAAGGAACCAGGGGTGGTTCGGAGCTTCGATGATTTCTACGTAGTTGTCGTCGGGAGTGCGGCCGGTGATACGGAGTCCGGCCGCGACGAGAGTTTTTTCATATTCGCGGTTGAATTCGTAGCGATGGCGGTGGCGCTCGCTGATTTCGGTTTTGCCGTAGGCTTTGTTGGCCAGGGAGCCGGGTTCGAGTTTGCAAGGCCAGGCACCGAGGCGCATGGTGCCGCCCATTTCGTCCACGCCGAGGAGTTCGCGCAATTTGTAGATAACGCGATGGGGAGTTTGCGGATCGAACTCGGTGCTGTCGGCCTGCTTGAGGCAGGCGGCGTCGCGCGCGTATTCGATGGTGGCGCACTGCATGCCCAGGCAGATGCCGAAGAATGGAATTTTGTGATCGCGGGCGTACTGGATGGTGTGGACCATGCCCTGGATGCCACGCTTGCCGAAGCCACCGGGAACCAGGATCCCGTCGTAGCCCTTGAGGCGCTTTTCGGCAGTTTCGAGGGAGTCGATTTCTTCGGATTCAATCCAATCAATGACGGTTTTGTGGTGATGAGCGAGGCCGCCGTGCAATAACGCTTCACGCAAACTCTTGTACGCGTCTTCGAGTTGGACGTATTTGCCGACGATGCCGATGCGCACTTCGCCTTTGGGGTGGTGCAAGCCCTGCAGCATGTCGAGCCACGGCTGCATATTGGCGGGATGATTTGCGCGTCGAGGCCTTCCTTGCTGAGCTCGACGGGGACTTCGTAGATCGTCTTCACGTCTTCCATGGAAATGACACAGGAATCAGCGACGTTGCAGAAGAGGGCGATCTTTTTCTTGAGATCTTCGGAGATGTGGCGATCGCTGCGGCAAAGAAGAACGTCGGGCTGAATACCGATGCCGAGCATTTCTTTGACGGAGTGCTGCGTCGGCTTGGTTTTCAGTTCGCCAGCAGCGGCGATATAAGGAACGAGAGTGACGTGAACGAATAGGGTGTTTTCGGCGCCGAGTTCGAGGCGCATCTGGCGAATAGCTTCGAGGAAGGGCAGCGATTCGATGTCGCCGACGGTGCCGCCGATTTCGACGATGACAATGTCGACACCTTCAGCGACGCGTTTGAAGCAACGTTTGATTTCGTCGGTGACATGAGGAATTACCTGGACAGTTTTACCGAGGTAATCGCCGCGGCGTTCCTTGGAGAGAATGGTTTCGTAGATGCGGCCGCTGGTCCAGTTATTGTCGCGGGTAAGCTTGACGTGGGTAAAGCGTTCGTAGTGGCCGAGGTCCAGGTCGGTTTCGGCTCCATCGTCAGTGACAAAGACTTCGCCGTGCTGATACGGGCTCATGGTGCCGGGATCCACGTTCAGATACGGGTCACATTTCTGGATGGTGATTTTAAAGCCGCGACTTTCGAGGAGACAGCCGATAGAAGATGCCGCTACGCCCTTGCCGAGAGAAGAAACAACACCGCCGGTTACAAAAATATATTTTGGCGCCATCCGGGTCGCTCGCCTCCGCACGGAGCAGAATTGAGCTTGTCGAACCTCCACAGGATTGACGTACATATAATTATGTCCGGTAGAAGGAATTGTGTCAATGAGAAGTGTTTGCTCAAAAGAATCGAAAAATTTCCTGCCGCGCTACATTTCTGGGATGGATGGGTTCGTAAATGGCAAAAAGTGGGGTAAGGTTTGTTGGGTGGCGAAAACAATTTCCGGAGAAGAGGCTGAAATGGGTAGCAGGAAGTTTTGGATTCTTGGCGCGGCGGTGTTGGCACTCGCGTGCTACCTGGCCGCTTGCGGCGGAGGTGGATCGACGATCACGCCGCCACCTCCGGCGGGAAATTTCTCGAATGCCAGCCTGAACGGGCAGTATGCATTTTCGATGAGTGGCGCAGACCTGACTTCTGGAGCGTTCATCGCGAGGGCGGGGAGTATCGTGGCTGACGGCCAGGGCCATATCACCTCCGGGCTAGAGGATCTGCTGGATCTTGGCAGCGGAAGCCCGGCGTCGCAGGTTACGTTTTCCAACGGAACTTATCAGATTCAGGCAAATGGACGGGGACTGATTACGCTAAACGTCATGGGCGGCGGTTCGCTGCAACTGAGCGCATCGCTGCAATCGAGTGGTCACGGATATGTAGTGCAGACCGACGGATTGGCGTCGACCAGCGGCGTTCTGGAACTGCAAACGCCACAGCAATTTTCCGCGAACGCGATAAACGGAAAGTACGTTTTTGATTTTTCCGGGCTTTCCTTCGCCGGAGCCACGCCAGCGCCGATTTCGCTGGTGGGGCAATTTGGCGCAGATGGAAATGGGAATGTCACCGGTGGCACGACAGATGTGAATAACGGTTCGCTTGCGCCGACCGGCGCGACTGCGCTGGCCCCGAGCACCTATCAACTCGACACGAACGGGAACGGCACAAATTTTGGCCGTGGGACGATGACGCTGGATGGGCGGACATTCGCGTTTTACATCGTGGATGCCACACGGCTGGAGGTGTTGGAAGAAGATCAGCTAGGAGGAAGTTCGGGCCCCGCGATTCTGCAGACAGGCGCCATACCCACAACGAATTCCGGCTTCAAAGGCGCTTTTGCGTTTCTGGCTGGAGGATCGCGCGCGACGGGAACTGTGGGCCCAAACGCGCGCGCGGGGCGATTTGCCGCGGACGGCGCGGGT
>Ga0209647_1004278_pt1 | contig 10783 bp, 12 predicted proteins | sample GraSoi_2013_60cm_FD_185827 | JGI IMG/M metagenome (GOLD analysis project Ga0209647, IMG submission 185827) | Grasslands soil microbial communities from the Angelo Coastal Reserve, California, USA - Sample 9_17_2013_60cm (SPAdes) (version 2) | ecosystem: Environmental > Terrestrial > Soil >...
ATCCGTTCGAAAGACCGCGACGACGAGGCTCGCCGCCATCGCAGTTGAGAGCGCCGTGCCCATGACGAAGCCTTTCAGCACGGAGCGGCGACTCGAGGCGCGTTGAGGCGCCGCCGGGTACGCCTTCTCGATGCGACGGCGCAAGCTCGCGGGCGCCGTGAAGCGCAGCTGTGCGGCCGGCATCGCTTGCTGTAGCTCACGGTAAGCACGCATTTGCGCGCCACAATTCGGGCAATTCGCCACATGCGCCTCAACCTCGCGCGCGTGCCCGGCATCGAGCTCGCCATCGAGGAGCGCATGAAGCAAAATTTCGGTTTCGGTGCAGGTCATGTTGACGGTTCCTCCTCCAAAATCCACGCCTTCCGGAGCATGGATCGCGCGCGCGCTAAACGCGACATCACCGTTCCGACCGGTACACCGACCACGTCGGCAATCTCGCGATAGGACAAATCGTTGATTTCGCGCAGGACGATCGCCTCTCGAAACTGGTCGGGAAGCTCTGCAACGAGACGGCGGATTGTTTGTGCGTCCCGCTGGTGCAGCACTTCCGTTTCTGGCGAGAGCTGCGACTCCTGCCACAGAGGTCTGACAGCGTCCTCGTCCTTGTCCGCTTCGCAGTCAACGTATTGATCAATGTAGTGTAAGCCGCCGGAGCGGCGCGCGAATTCGCCACGGCAGACGTTGCGCAGGATGGCGAACAGCCAAGGTTTGATCGCCGGGCCGCGAAAGGTGTCGAAATGGCGTAGCGCGCGCAGATAGCATTCCTGCACCGCGTCCTCGGCATCACCAGTGTTGCGGAGCAGGTATCGGGCCAGCGTATAGACGTCGTCGAGATAGGGCAGCGCGGCGTCGCGAAACCGCCGCGCCTTGTCTTGGTGAAGATCGCTGCCGTTACCCTCCATCTTGTCGTTCCCTGTCTTCCAGGATAACGCCAGGCCCTGTCGCTGCAGCTGATCGAGCATTATTGCGCCGCGTTGCTTCCGCTCGCCGCCTCAACCACGACGGCTCCCGTCATGTGTGGATGCACGGAGCAGAAATAGTCGTACGTGCCGGGCGTTGTGAACGTGAACGAGAATTTGTCCGCCGTATCGAGCGCCTTCGACTTGAAGACCTTGCTGCTCGAGACAATCGTGTGAGGGACGTCGTCCTCGTTGATCCAGGTCACGGTCGTGCCGGCCTTCACCGTGATGCGCTGGGGAAGGAAGGTGAACTGGTCGATGTCCACCTCAGCGTCCGTAGCCGGCGCCGACCGAGCGGCAAACGTCGCCGCTGCGACGAGGAGTACGACCCCAAACGCAGCGGCGACGCGGCTCCTGGATTTGATCGTGCGCATGATCGAAATTCCCGCGTCACCGCTGCAACGGCTGGTCGATGATGGCAAGCCGTTGCTGTCCACGCTTGAAGGTGACGTCGGTGATGCCGAGAACCGAGCGCAGCTTGTCGTCGGCGACTTTCAGCGGTCCCGGCGAGGGCGCCGCACCCGGCGCTGGCTGCGGGAAGGCGGTCGACATGGCGGTGTGAAAGGTGACGTTGCCCTCGACCTTCTGCATAATTTGGTGGATGTGGCCGTTGAGCACCGTCACCGAGCCGAAGCGCTTGAGGTAGTCGAGCGCGCGCGTCGCGTCTTCGGTGCCCCAGCCCCAGGCTGGATAGACCGACCACAACGGAATGTGGGCGAAGACGACGATCGGGGTCGATGCCGGGCGGCCCTTGAGGTCGCCCTCCAGCCATTCGAGCTGCTCGTTGCCGAGATTCCCCAAGCCTCCGGCCTTGAGATCGACCACGTTGACGAGACCGATGAAGTGCACACCGTCGGCGTCGAAGCTGTACCAGCCCGCGCCTTTGGTGCCGCGACCGTAGCGGTCGCGGTAGAGCTTCACGTCCTCGTCGAGAACGTCATGTTCGCCCGGTACGTAATGCACGTCGAGCCGCGCCTGCGAGATGACGCGGTCGGCGTCGTCGAATTCGGACGGCTTGGAGAGATGGGTGATATCGCCGGTGTGAATGATGAAGGATGGCTTGACCGGAAGCGCATTGATCTTGTTCAGAGCTTCCTCGAGCGTGCCGATAGCGTTCGGGTTCGCCGGCTTGTCGAATCCGACATGGCTGTCGCTGATTTGCAGGAAGGTCAACCCACTCGGTGTGACGGCCCTTGCCTCGCCGATAATGCCCATCGAGCTCGGGACGCCGCCGGCGACGGTCCACAGGACGCCGGTACCGGCCCAGGTCATGCATTCGAGAACTTTGCGCCGGCTGACGCCGCGCTCGTTGCCGTGATCAGAAGTCATCGCCAATCTCCCTTGAAGGCAGGATCGCTTGCAAGGATCAGATCGGGGATCGGTAAGATTTATTCCTTGTTTTCCCGAAGGCCTCTTTTTCGAACCTGCAATGACCAGCTTCCTCTCGAGATTGCGGCGGCCTCCATGATCACAACTCGGTGATGCCGGTGGATAGGCCGTGTCGAGGAAGACAATCGCAAGATCGCGCTTCGGGTGCGCAGACTATTGACACCGATGTGGCCACACGCCCACGGACCCACACGGAAGCTTGCATTGAGCGAGCCCCCTTCGAATGCAAGCGCGGAAATAAATGCTGCGTGGTGCGATCTAGTCTGTGGAGCCGAAACCGGCCTCAACAGACGGAGCATGACGATGCTTATCAAAATCACGCTGATTTTTGCGCTCGCAATCGCGGTCACCTCAGCTGCGCCGGCATCGATTGAAAGATCCTTTGCGCAGTCAAACCCCACACTTGATTGCTCGCATGCCTATTGGGGGACCAGTCCTTGTTAAGGTCAGCGTGAGGAAAGAGCTGATTACTTCAGGTGCCTGAGCAGCGCTGCTGCGTCGGATGATGGCCGGCCAAGGAGGCGGCCATCATCTTTGTCTACCCAGGACACGGCGCGCGATCGAGTACGTAGTCAAATCGTTCGGTGCAATGTCGAACCAGCCGGGAATAAACACCACTCCTGCCCCAATCTGATCTGCAAAGGAAATTTGCTTCCAACACCAGGAGAAGGTGACCATGCAAACCAAAATCATGCTGACTTTGACGGTCGTTGTCGTCGCATGTGCGTCTGCTGCCCTTGCTGGAGGCAACGGCATCCGAGACAACCGCTACACATCCACCGCTCAGTACTGCATGCCGGAGGTTGACGACGGCGTGGATGCGCTCAGGGTCTACTGCGAAAGCGCGCGGTGGCTATCAGGAAGCGCTGAAACGTAGCGACAGGCTTGCGCTCGTGTCCGAGCGATTGCGGCCTGCATGTTGCTCACCGCACAAGAGAGCCGCTCTCATAGATTTTTATTCATCGAAGTCACGAATACGTGTTGAACAGTGACGACGCGTTGTTCGGAATAAACAACTACCGGATTCAATCCTCCTGGGTGAAAGCGCCCTAAAGCCAGGGAGAACGAAAATGCCGAGCAAGACCAAGACAGCTCTGGCCGCTCTATTCATCCTTGGGCCCGTCGCAGTGGTTGTTTTGGCGGGTCCCAATAACCGGATCGATGATCATGGTTCAGTCCGCGCGGTTTCGGTGCCCATGTCCACCGGTCGCGCCGGCGTCGTCAATCACGCCGCGAAGCTCCTCGCTGGCGAGGAGAAGCCTTGGCAAAACGAGAAATGTTATTGGTGGGGGCGATGCGACATCATCAACGATGAAAATACCCGGCTCCACAATTGAAGCTAGATCCTCGACTGCGCATTCTGGGCAATTAAACGGGGACTTTCTCCGGTCGCTGGCTGGATCGCCACCTCGGCGTATCGGGCGTGCACATGCTTACAAGCCTGAAGGCCGCTGAGATCACGACCGGCGATCCAGCGGATTGATCTCGGTCCAGGGGATCGCCTGTTCGACGCGGGTGATGTAATCGTCAAGCAATTTCTCGGCTTGCGCGCGGGTGACGTTCGCAGCTCCGCAATTGACCGACGCCATGGCAACCTCCGCGGCCATCAACGCGCGCACGGTAGTGGCGGCGTATTCGTATTCGGTGATGGTCATGGCTGGCTCCTGTCGATGGATTCCGCGATCGTTTCCAATTCGCGCAACGCGTTACTCTTCCGTCCAGGTGAAACGTAAGCCACGTCTTGCACTCTCTCAGAAAGTAGATTGGGCAAAGGGAGTCTTATTCCCAGATAGCTGACACGAGATGCGTGTCAGCGGATCGAGCGGGCCGGGAATAGACATTGTTTTTCCCGATCTAGTGTCCGAAGGCAACGGATGACCGCAGGCGCCGGCCGATCGGCCTCTGCGCTAATGCACAGATCGAGGACGATGGTCCAAACAGGGAGACGTATCATGAAGGCACTTATCGCTGCTCTTGCGTTGGTCACGCTGATTGCCAGCCCGACCTTCGCTCGGCCCGCCGCGCGGGCTTCCCCGCAATCCGAGTTCGTTTTCCCGACTGATCAACAACTTTGTCAGTCCGGACGAACCGACTTCTGTCACTGGCGGGGATACCCTCTTTGGCAGTGGTATAGCGGCGCCTAAACGACCGCATGTGATCGAGGACCGGTCAGACCACGATCTGAATCTAGGTCGGCACGACTTCTCTCTCGGGTTAAGGGACAGCGCGAAATAAGCTCCGCTCATTCCCGCGAAAGCGAGCGGAAGAGCGTGTTTGAGACACTTCCCCGAAAAATGCGGATGCTAGCGAGTTTTGGTTAGCTGGCGTGCGAGCAGCGAGTCGGGATAGCCGGTAAAGCGGCGGACCGGGCGCAACGCCACATGGCTCACGATGCGGGCGACGCCGAGATTTTCATCGTCGATCAGCGCGCTGGTGAGCTCCTCGTAGGCCGCGAGATCGGCGCAAACGAAGCGTGCCATGTAATCGACGGTGCCGCTGACCTCCCAGCACTCGACGACCTCGTCGATCGCGGCGAGTCGCTTCTCGAACCGGCCACGATTGGCCTGCCGCTCCAGGATGATTTCGGCGAAGACGTTGACCGGCCGCGCCAGCCGGCCGAGCTCGACCACGGCCTGATATCCGGCGATGACGCCTGAGGCTTCCAGGCGCCGCACCCGCTCGAGCGAGGCGCGCGGCGACAGTCCCACCGTGTGCGCCAGTTTCTGGATGGTCGAGCGTCCGTCGCGCTGCAGCGCCGCGAGAATCTTGACGTCGATGCGGTCGAGAGCCGGCGGGCGCTTGGCGGCCATTGACGTCTACTTCCTTACGATCGACACCGAGGACTCGTTCCGCAACGCGCTGCAGTCCCTGATCGACCCAAAGCTCCTGCCGCGCACTGCGAAGTAGTCAGATGCCCGGATACGCAAGAGTCTCACCGACGCTGCTGCCATAGGCAACGCCGCCGGGCGCAAGTTCCGCAGCCGGCTTGTGACACCCTTTTCGATGTGACGTCCGGGGCTTTACCGTCCGCCTATCTCACCCTCACGCCGGGTACATAGCGCAGCGCGTCCCGGAGCGTCGTGGCGTTCATATCGTCGAGAACTTGTCTGGTGAGGACGGTGGCGCCGGGCGGTTTCGTGGCCCGCGGCAGTCCGCGAAAGCCGTTGGATGAATACCTCGCCGCCCGGGCGAAGCGCGGTCCGCTCAAGACCCGCCGCGCGGGCAGGCTGCCGACCGACCGATGCGTTGCGTTGGTCCAGCCGGGCGCCGGCACGCTTCGGTGCGTTCCGGCGTCGGCTGCAAACGTTCCGCGGGCAAAGCAAATGAGGAGAGCTGCGGCCGTGGCGGTGCGCAATAGTCCGATATGCATGGCCTTCTCGCAAGTTTGCGCGCGACCCTGCGATCGCAGTCCACAAGCGGCCGCGCGCAGGCTCACACTTAAAACATAGCGTGTAATCGGCAGTCTGTCCCTATGCGCCGCCACGCCAGCAATGACCCCGCATGCACCTGCTGCGCCCTCCCAGAAAAAAGGGGCAAGGGGCGTCAGGGGGTAGGCGCGTAACGTGTGAAGACGTAGTCGCGATCCTTCGCAGGCTGGTGGCAGGGGAAGCAATTTTTGTGCAGCGCCTCGTCGCCAGGTTTGCCGTTCTTGAAATCGGCAAATCCCCAGCCAGCAGTCGCGGCGTACTTCTTTGAGTCCTTGACCATGAACTGAACATTCACGGCGGACCCGGCAACGGAAGATTGGAGGCCGGCGCCGGGAAAGCCGGTGGCTAAGACTTTGTCGTTTTCGTCCGACGAGACTTCATTCCAATGCAGCGCGGCAATGATTGCGCCGTCCGGGAACGGGAGCTTTCCTTCCCTGAACGCCTTGATCGCAATATCGTTGCCCAATTGGGCGCGCAGCTGTTTCAAGTTGTTTCCTACCAAGTGGGCAACGGCGATCACGCGCCAGTCGCGGTATCCGGCCGGAATTGTGATGCCATAGATCGGGGCGGCATTACTCTCAGCCTGTGGCTGGCCCTGCTCGCTCTGTGCGGTGGATCTCGTGACGTACAGAGTGCAAACGGTCGTCGCGGCGCAAACGCTTAAAGCGCCAAGAACCTGCCCAATGGCCCGAAGCGTCATGATCCCCTCCTTGTCGGCGCGCGACTGAGCCACTCAGATTTGCTCTCGTCGTGCAGGATACCTACTCCAGCGCCTTCTCCTCGACCGGCACGGTGTAGTTGAGCGCGAGCCGGCCGCCGTCGGCGTAGATGGTTTGCCCGGTCATATAGCTCGCCTCGGACGACGCGAGGAAGACAGCGATGGCGGCGATCTCGTCGGGGTCGCCGATGCGCCCGAGCGGCGTGCGGGTCAATATCCTGCGCTTGGCCTCCTTGTCGGCTGCCACCGCTTTGAGGATGTCGGTCATGATCGAGCCGGGACCGATGGCGTTGACGCGGATGCCGTGGGGTGCAAGCGCGAGCGCCATCACCTTGGTCAGCTGGTCGATACCGCCCTTCGACACGCAATAAGGCGTGTGATTGGCGATCGCCACGACAGCGTTGATCGAGCTCATGTTGATGATGGTGCCGGCGCCCTTGCCGGCCTTCACTTGCGCGACCATGCGCCGCGCGGCGGCTTGGCCGACGAGAAACGCGCCCTTGAGGTTCACCCGCAGCACGCGGTCGAAATCGGCTTCCGCGAGCTCGAGGAAATCGGCGCCGTGGATGATGCCGGCATTGTTGACCACAATGTCGAGATCGCCGAACGCGCGGCAGGTTTCCGCGACCACGTTCTCGGCGTTGTCGGCATCGCCCACGTCGGTGGCGACGAAGCGGGCGTGCTCGAGACTGCGGGCCGCGGCCTCGCCGGCGGCGGCGTCGACGTCGGCGAGGGTGACGCGCGCGCCCTCGGCGACGTAGCGCTGGGCGATCGCCAGTCCAATGCCGTTCGCGGCGCCGGTGACGATGGCAACCTTGTCCTTGAGCCGCATGCTGGCCTCCGGATGTTGACCGAAAGGTAGCACACGAGCTGCGGTGGAACCCTCACCCCGCCTTAAGCGCGTTCACGCGCGTCTTCAGCGCGCTATGGCGAGGGGCCGGGTGAGGGGCAGCCCCTCGCACGCCGCAATCCCTCGCGTCACCCGCGGGCTTGACCCGCGGGTCCATCCACTTCGCAAGAACTCTTTTGCGAACAGGATGGATTGCCGGGTCGAGCCCGGCAATGACGAATGCGATTGCTGCTTGTGTTGCCCCTCACCCGCCTCGCCGCGTTCGCGGCTCGGCACCCTCTCCCCGCCATAGCGCCTCGAAGACGCGCGTGAACGCGCTTATGGCGGGGCGAGGGAAGACATCAGCGCCGTCCGAACAGGCGATCGAGGAACCAGCCGTCGAGGCCGCGATCGATGGGCTGCGGTCGGATCGCTTGCGCGCCGAATGGGCTGCCGGGCTGATTGCCCAATTGCCCGTCCGGCGGAGCAATGTTCGGCAGCGCCGAGGCGAACGACGGCGCGGCCGAAAGTCCCGGCAAGGCGGCGACCGCCACGCCCTGATGCGCGACCTTCATGAACCGCGACCAGATGTCGACCGGCAGGCCGCCGCCGGTTGCCTTCTTGGTCGGGGAGGAGTCGTCGTTGCCGAGCCAGACGCCGGCGACGAGGTGGCCGGTATAGCCGATGAACCAGGCGTCGCGGAAATCCTGACTCGTGCCGGTCTTGCCGGCGGCCTGCCAGCCCGGAAGTTGCGCCTTCTGCGCGGTGCCGATCAGCAGCGTCTCGCGCATCATCGCATTCATCATGGCCACATGGCGCGGCTCGACGATGCGCCCGAGGTTCGCCGCCGCGCGCGCGAACAAAACCTTGCCCGCGCGGGTGCGCACGCGCTCCACCACACGCAGGGTAATGGCGTCGCCGCCATTCGCGAACGGCGCATAGGCGCTGGTGAGCTCGATGAGCGAGACTTCGGAGGTGCCCAGCGCCAACGACGGATTGGCGTCGAGCTTCGAGGAAATGCCGAGGCGATAGGCGGTCTTGGCGACCGCCCGCGGCCCGACTTCGAGCGTGAGCCGCACGGAGACGGTGTTGAGCGACAGCGCCAGCGCCTGCGTCAGCGTCACCGGCCCGTGATATTCGTGGCTGTAGTTCTCGGGTTTCCATCCCTTGAGCGCGATCGGCTTGTCCTCGCGTACGCTGTCGGGCGTGAGGCCGCGCTCGAGTGCGGTCAGATAGACGAAGGGCTTGAACGCCGAGCCTGGCTGGCGCTTGGCGGCGACCGCGCGGTTGAATTGACTTTCGGCGTAGTTCTTGCCGCCGACCAATGCGCGCACCGCGCCGTCGGGCGTCATCGCGACGATGGCGCCCTGCGCGACATCGAACTTTTGGCCCTTGAGCGCGAGCTCGTCGACCAGCGCCTTCTCGGCGGCCGCCTGCAGCGCCGGATCGATCGAGGTCTCGACCACGAGATCCTGCTCGACGCGGCCCACGAGATCGTCGAGCACGTCCATGATCCAGTCGGCGACGTAGTTGACGGAGCCGGCGCCGGCGGGCCTCACCGCGCGGGCGGGTTGCGCGAGCGCGGTCTTGGCCATGGTCTCGGTGACGAAGCCGAGCTCGGTCATGGCCGTCAGCACGGCCTGCGCGCGGCGCTCGGCGCCGTCGGGATTGCGGCTCGGCGCCAGCCGCGAGGGCGATTTCACCAGGCCTGCCAGCATCGCCGCCTCGGCGACCTTCACCGCCCGTGCGGGTTTGCCGAAATACTTCTGCGCCGCCGCCTCCACCCCGTAGGCGCCGGAGCCGAAATAGACGCGGTTGAGATAGAGCTCCAGAATCTGCGTCTTGCTGAACTTGCGCTCGAGCCAAAGCGCGAGCACGAGCTCCTGCATCTTGCGCCAGAGCGTGCGCTCCTGGGTCAGAAACAGGTTCTTGGCGAGCTGCTGGGTGAGGGTCGAGCCGCCTTGCGAGACGCCGCGGTGAAGCACGTTGGCGGCAACGGCGCGCACGAGCCCGATGGGATCGACGCCGAAATGGCTATAAAAGCGCCGGTCCTCGATGGCGACGAAGGCGCGCGGCAGATAGGGCGGAAGCTCCTTGATCGCCACGTCCATGCCGCTCATCTCGCCGCGCATGGTGAGCGGCCGGCCGTCGAGGCCGACGATTTCGACCGTCGGCGGGCGCTTGGGAACTTCGAGCGATTGAATCGGCGGCAGCGTCGACACGACGAACGCGATCGACCCAAGCGCAGCGATCAGCGCCCACAGGCCGAGCACCAGCGACCAATAGACGAGGCGCCGCAGCGCTGAAGGCGCGGCGCCTGTGCGCCGGCCCCATTTCCAGCGCTTGCTGCGCGGGCGCTCCGTCGCTGACGCCGCCGGGCCGGCATCGCGCGCAGGCGCGCGGCGCGCATTGCCCTTTCGCAGCCCCATCGTCGCCTCCCGCGGGTCCCACCCCCGCGGCAGGCTAATGCGGGTGATTTAAGGGCCGGTTACCGGCCCGTGTCCCGGATGCGGCGCAGCGCCATAGCGCGTCGTTAAGGGCGTTCACGCCCGTCTTCGACGGGCTATGGACGCGCGTAACCGCGCTGATGGCGGTGCACCGCTGATCCGGGACCGCCACGGACTATAACCGCCACGGACCGTAACGGTCCCGGGTCTGCAGCGCACCACTTCGTGCTGCGCTGCGCCCGGGACACGCCATCGAACGCCGTCTAATGCTACTCTGGGAGCGGACGGGAGACGGACTTGAATAGGCGGTTTTTCGTTTACATTCTTTCGAATCGACGACGCGGCGTCCTCTACATCGGACTGACTAACGATCTCATCAGGCGTCTCTCTGAACACAAGGCGAAGCTGGTTCCTGGATTCACTAAAACCTATGGCGTCGTGATGCTCGTTTATTACGAGGAATACTCGTCCGTTATGGAAGCTCGTGCGCGCGAAGCGACGCTCAAGCGCTGGCGGCGTGCGTGGAAAATTGCACTGATCGATAAGTTTAACCCGGATTGGCGTGACTTGGCCGACGAACTTGCGTTGTAGCCTCTCGTGTCCCGGATGCGGTGCAGCGCGGAGCGCTTGCGTAGCGGTGCACCGCTGATCCGGGATCGCCACGGACTGAACCCGTTACGGTCCCGGGTCTGCAGCGCACCACTTCGTGCTGCGCTGCGCCCGGGACACGAAGTCGAGCGTGCGGCGCCTTTTCACCACGTATATCGCACGGTGCCGGTGCCGGCGTAGGTGGAGGCGTGGTGGGCGAACTCGCCGTCGAATTTGGCGAGCAGCACGACGCCGTTGGCGAGGCGAAACTCGGCGCCCTCCGACACGAGCGCGGAATTTTTCGCCGGCGTTGCGCCGTTGACGACGAAGCTCGCGCCCGGAAGCGTCTGGAACGCCGCGGCGAGCGAGGGATCGCTGATCCAGTCGTGCGCCCAGGCCACGCGCGTGCGCAAGGTGAATGCGGC
>Ga0209647_1004279_pt1 | contig 10782 bp, 7 predicted proteins | sample GraSoi_2013_60cm_FD_185827 | JGI IMG/M metagenome (GOLD analysis project Ga0209647, IMG submission 185827) | Grasslands soil microbial communities from the Angelo Coastal Reserve, California, USA - Sample 9_17_2013_60cm (SPAdes) (version 2) | ecosystem: Environmental > Terrestrial > Soil >...
CACTCGTTTCACATGGTGTTGAGACCGTGAGTCAGCCGACGGATGAACCCTTCGGTCGCGCCTTTACTATCAAAGATCCAGCAGGGAACATCATCAACATGTTCCAACCTCCACACAATGCGTAAGTGAATTGCTTGTTCTATGCTTGTGGGTGTGTATCTCGCACACCCACAAGCAACAGTTGAGGAGGGAGATATGACGACGAAGTTGAAGAGATTGCCACCAGACCTGGTAGTTGAAGACGGTAAACAATCGGTATTGAGGGAGTTCCGTCAGATTCCTGGTGTGGGCAAGCGCATTGCCGAAGACCTGTGGAACCTCGGCCTGCGCTCTGTATCCGATCTGAAAAACCAGGACCCGGAAGACCTCTATCTGAGGCTGTGCGCTTTGCAGGGGACGCACATTGATCGCTGCATGCTCTATGTCTTCCGCTGCGCCGTCTATTACGCCTCCAACGACAGCCACGACCCTGAACTGCTCAAGTGGTGGAACTGGAAGGACATGGCCTAACTATATGGAGTAAACAAGCGGGCTTAGGTAGGAACAAACTTAGCCTTAATGGGAATAGGTGCATCCTCTGGGGATGCGGGGCTGATTTTGATCTCTGCTTGAAGCCCTAGCGCGCGGAGGATATCTGAGATAGTGTCCAGAGTAGGGTTTGGGTGAGAAGCGTTGAACAAGCGGGTCACTGTGGTACGTTGTACCCCCATCCGCTCGGCAAGCTCTTTCTCACTTATATTGAGGGCCTTGCGGGCCTGTTCAAGCACCTGAAGCAGGGCAATGTCTACACTCATGTCGTAGAAAGCCTCTGCGAACTCTGGATCTCTCAAATCCTCGCGCAAGTGCTGATGAAATCGGCTCATGACTGTTCCTCCTGTTCAGGTACTTCAGGGCTTATCTTATGAGTATGCTGGTAGTCCCTCCAGTAAGCGGATGCTTGTTTGAGATCAGGTATTGAGGCAGGTTGCGTAGTATCTGCCTGCTCGTAATATTCAACAACCCATCTCATGGAGAGAATGTATCATATATGATACCTCTTGTCAAGAGGTTAGTTTTCTCTTCTCCAGCAATCCATAAGTAAAAAGGGAGAGTCTGTAAGTGGTTAGCCTCAGCACATTGATTGGAAGAGACATACCTCTTGTACTGGAACTCCTTGAGACATAACCCATGGGTTGCGCAACGAGATAGATCTTTCGCCTGAACCGTTCTTCGCTGTATGCATAACTTCTGCACCGAGACGGACCACCTTCCCATATAACTAGCAAGCAACCCTGGCTCCATCTCTCCTAACAGACCACTAATATCCCGCCTATCTCGTTGCGCAACCCCCCTTGGCAGTACTACATGAATTTGAATGATTTCAGCATTGGCTGGAAGTAGCTCGTATCGCCCGTAGTGAACCCGGCGTTTGTAGTACCATATAAAATGGTGAAATTCTGGGTGTTTGTTGAATGTGCAGGACGATTGTCTGACATCACCACTATGTGGAGATCAACGTTCTGCCCACCAGAGGTCTCCGTCCCGCTTATGGATTTCTGAACCCAACTATCACCCCCCACGGTCGTCGTTGAAGGAAGTGGTTCCACTTTAGAGTTTTTCATTGATTTTTTGACCCCGTCAATACTCGCGTTGACAACTGTACTGGCATTGGCAGCGCCACCCGAATTAGGCTCGACCATGATGGTCACGTGATAAACCTGGGTTGCATCGGTAAAGTCTACCTGCTTTCCACTCGGAGTTACCTTCCATCCCTGCGGATAGCCGATTGAGTACCCCTTGCCAGTATATACCGTTAGAGCTGGCGTAGGAGTGGCAGTGGGTGACGGTTGGGTGGTAGGTGTAGACGAGGGCGTTGACGTGGTTCCACCTCCGCAAGCGACCAGCAGTATTGCGAGAAGCAGGGTGCAGAATACAGCCACCATCCTTGGTGGCATACATTTGAAGCGCGATGTCATGTTCTTTTTATCTTTCTAAATTTTGAAATTCGGTGTCGCGTATATCTGTTCAGGGAGTATAGCGCGTTTTAACCAACGGTTCTAACACAATGTCAGCGCCGGTTTTGTTTTGCGTCGACATAACATGTGTTTTGTCTCAATGGTTGAGCTATTCTAGCATGCTTCTCAAGCGGTGTCAAAGGGAAGCGTAGCGGCCTTGACACCGCTTGAGAAGCATGCTCAGGAATGCGCAAGGGCGATAGCGCCGCCAATGATGTTGACGATCCCCGCAACGACCAGTACACCACCCAAAATGATAAAATACGGAAAACGATAGATGGAGTCGCCGAGCTGGATTCCTGTCAGGGCTAACCAGCTCATGAGAGCACCTCTTATCCAGACCTGCAACGCCGCTTGCGCGGCTAGCTTCGCTCAGCAGGTCTGAAAGGTAGCCTCCAGGGATGCAAAGAAGGCCTATGACGATTTGCTGGACCGGCTTTCTTTTCACTGTGTGCACTTCCTTTCATTTATAGTAGGGATGCGGCCTTCCTCTCGTTAGCCCACAGGCTAAGTCAAATCTCCAGAAATGAATGGCGTGCTGTAGAGAACAGGCCACACATGGAGTTGGAGCTCAATTTTTACGAAGCAAGGCGAGAGCGACATGAAGTCGCTCTCCAAACTGCATCCCGAGCCATGAGACTGAACCTCAGGCTACAGAAGAAGTATAGTCCATCGAACTCACGGTTTAGCTGTGAATTTTGGCCATTTTTTACTGGCTTTGGGTCCGCAGAGGAGATTCTTGCCTTTGTTGCCAGCAGTCAGTGTTTCTAAGGAGAACTCATGGAAGTTGAACCTGCCATCCATCAGAGTTTCGGAGAGATTCTCAGAGCCTATCGCAAGCGCAAACGCATGACCCAAAAGCAATTAGCACAGTTGCTCGATACACATGCTAATACTATCTCTTCATGGGAACTGGGCACGTATTTGCCACAAACCCGTGGGCTCGTGTTGGAACTGGCTCGACACCTGGGACTGAATGACCAGGAAACACGCCAGCTTCTGGAGGCCAGTTTGACCGCCCTTTCGTCATACTGGCACCTGCCCTCCCCACGCAATCCGTTCTTTACTGGGCGCGAGGACATTCTGGATACGTTGCACCAGTGCCTCTCTACCAATCAGGCGGTTGCGCTCACCCGGTCGTATGTCTTACACGGCCTGGGAGGGATTGGCAAGACGCAAATCGCTGTGGAGTATGCCTACCGTCATGCCCAGGAGTATACCGCTGTCTTTTGGATTGGAGCCGAAACCCCTGAAAGCCTCGCGTCCAGTTTTCTGTCGATCGCGACGCTACTGGGACTGCCAGAGCATCAGGAGTCGGATCAAGGCCGCATTGCCGCAGCGGTGCGACGTTGGCTGAGTACCCATCGGCAGTGGCTGCTGATCTGGGATAATGTAGAGGACCTCGACCTGCTCTCATCCTTTCTACCGCCAGCCCGCCAGGGAGCGATGCTGTTCACCACGCGTCGGCAGACGCTGGGCACCCTGGCGCATGGGATGGAACTGCAGCCCATGATGGAGGAAGAGGGGACCTTGTTCCTGCTTCGTCGTGCCAGGTTGCTTGACCCAACAGCGCCGGTGGAACAACTCAAGCAGTTGGCGCAGAGAACCCCCTTCGAATATGCAGCAGCGCGGGAACTGGTGGCAGCGATGGATGGGTTGCCCTTAGCTCTCGACCAGGTGGGAGCCTATGTCCAGGAGACTCCCTGTAGCCTGGCGGACTATCTGAAGCTCTACCAGACAAGGCGGGCAGAACTGCTCAAACGGCGTGGGGAGGTGGTCATAGATCATCCTGCATCGGTGGTCACCACCTGGTCCATTTCGTTTGAGAAGGTGGAGCAAGCCAATGCGCCGGCAGCAGCTCTGCTGCGACTGTGCGCGTTCCTGCATCCTGACGCGATCCCAGAGGAACTCCTGGTGGAGGGAACAGCGCTGCTGGGCGAGCGGCTTGGGCCGGTGGCAGCCTCGGCACCTATCCGTCCTGCCAACGACGCTGTCTTAGGTCTCTTATCCCAACCAGCCAACGACGCTGCCGCGTCTAGCTTCGCTCAGGCAGGACGAAAGGAGGATGCATTTTTGTGGCATGAGGCGATCAGGGCGGTTTCGGCCTACTCGCTACTGAAGCGCAACACCGAGGAGCACACGCTCTCTATCCACCGACTGGTCCAGGCTGTGCTGCGAGAAAGGATGAGTGAGCAGGAACGCGAACTATGGCAGCAGCGTGCGATCCGCATGCTCAATGTCCTCTTTCCTGAAGTCACCCACGACACCTGGAAGCAGTGCGAGCGGCTCCTGCCGCATGTGTTGACGTGTGCCGCAGCCATGCCAGTTCAGGCAGGAGAGCGGGACCTGGCGGAGGTGCTGCGGAAAGCGGCGGACTATTTGCGCGAGCGTGGTCAGCACGAGCAGGACTCTCCAACGACGTTTGTGCGCCCAACGACCTCTCACGGCCCTACAATGGGGTCTGCTGAGCCATCGGTGCAGCCTGGGTTACCACCTTCACCAGCACAACCGCTAAGCGCTTCAAGCGGACCAACACAGGATATGTCCTGGCCACCCGCAAAGGTCTGGGGGCCAGGTCCCAACCAGCATGACAATCCCTCTCGCCCTCACACCTCTCCACCACCGCCCAGACCACGCTCGCATCTCCCAATCGTCAAAAACTGGTCAGCATGGAAGCAGGCCTTGTGGATGGTGGGCTATACGTTGCTGGCACTGGTATGGTGGGTACCGTACTTCAGGGGCTTCCTCATGGATGCAATCAGAGGCACTTCAAACTCGCAGATGCCGACCCCTCTTCTGATCTACCTTGTTCTTCTCCTCCTGCTTCTGGTTCCGGCAAGCGTTTTGCTAGCTGGAGCGATTTTTGGAGGGTGGCGCGGCGGGCTTGTGACCACCTTCTATACAGGCATCGTCGCCTTTCTGGTCGCTCTTCCGTTGCTCTTTTGGGGGAGAATCTCAAGCGGAAGTACGGTCATCTCCTATGGGATCTTGTTCTGCTCCTGGCCTCTGGCAGCCCTGGTGACAGGGCTGCTCTATCAACGACGCCTCTTTCGAGGCTTTGGGAAAGCCTATACAACGATGTTGCTGGGGATAGGTATCATGGTAGTCGCTGCGGCTCTTCTGCTTATGATCGCGGGACCTTCATCAGGTTCATCAGCGGATGTTGCTACGTATGATGTTGTCGTTCTGTTCTTTGTCCCAATCGCGGCCTGCCTCCTGGCCCTGCCTGTAGCGGTCATTGAGGTGATCATTCAGCGCAGCATTGAGAGAGCGAAAAAGAGCTGAGTCCGCATGGAATCCGCCACATTGGGCTCGAAGAAGAAAAACGCTGAGACGGATGTACCACATAGCCAGCACAGTCAAACTACCATGGAGACATGTACATCCTTTCGAAGAAGGAAAGTTCCCGGCCCTGGTTCACTTGAATAGCAGGCCCCTGACGACCTTCCCGACGGCGTTTTTCGGCAGCTCAGTGCGAAACTCGATCCGGTGCGGCACCTTGTAGTCCTCCAGGCGCTCACGAGCATAGGCCAGTAACTCATCGGCAGTCACTCGTTGACCACGTTTGACGACAACAAAGGCTCTTATGAACGGAGCTGTCGGCATACTGGGCGTACTTGTGGCGCTCCCATCATCCTTTTCTGCTGGCGGCAGCATGCTCACAACTGCCACCTCAAGGACTTTGGGGTGTTCGTACAAGACCTCCTCCACCTCGCGAGGATAGATCTGGTGTGTGCCAAAGAGGGTCAGATGCTGTTTGCGCTCAATGAAGGTAAAGTAGCCATCCTCGTCCATCTGCGCCACATCGCCTGTATGCAGCCAGCCATCGCATAGTGCCTGGGCCGTCTCTTCTGGCATCTGCCAATAGCCCTGCATGACCTGTGGCCCACGAATCAGCAGTTCTCCCACTCCTCCTGGAGGGAGAGGTTCACCCGTCTCCAGGTCGACAATCCGTGCATTCGTGCTGGGTAAGGGAAGACCGATACTGCCAACGCGCCGTTCGCCTGTGTAGGGATTGGCGTGCGTCAAGGGAGAGGCTTCCGTTAGGGCATACGCCTCGATCAGGTGTCCGCGTGTCAGCTTCTCAAACGCCTCTTGCACCTCAACGGACAATGGAGCTGAGCTGCTGATACAGATGCGAATGGCCGAGACGTTGTAGCTGCGCACGTTGGGATAGTTTGCCATCTCAAGAAGGAGACCCGGATAGCCGATGAGCATACCTGGCTGATAGCGCTTTATCGCATCGAGGACCACATCTGTATGTGTTGTCGGTACCAATAGAAGTGAGCCGGCCAGGGCAATCGCCGCATTCATTCCGGTGGTAATGCCATAGATATGCGAGAGAGGGAACATCGAGAGGATTACCTCGTGTCCCCGCGAGGCATCGGTCATCAAATGGCATAGCTGAACCGCATTGACCACGAGATTTCCATGCGAGAGCATGACTCCCTTGGGAAGACCGGTCATTCCTGCTGTGTACTGGATGAGTGCCAGATCATTCGAGGTTGTTCCACTCTCGAGTGGCGTAATTGGCTGGCGGCGTAACAGGTCCCGAAACGAGGATACACGAAATGATGGCCGCCTGGAAGGAGGATTAGAAGCTTCTCTGGCATCCTCGTCTCTTGCTAATAAAGGGCTATGAAGTGCTTCAGCCAGGGGATTCTCCTTGATGAGGTGTAGCAGTATGCCGCGCTGGCGCGTGGGAAGGTACTCACGAACAGTGGTATAGATCACCCGCGTGATGCTCGTGCCGACACACACCCGCCTGGTCACATCTCGAAGGGACTCCAGCGTGAGCAAGACGCGAACGCCGGTGTCTCGAAGTTGGCGATGAAGCTCCTGTTCTTGCAAAAGAGGATTGGCAAAAACAATGACCGCTCCAGCTTTGAGCGCACCGTAAAAGGCGATCACACCCTGTGGTATATTTGGCAGGACAATCGCAACACGATCACCCGTCTCGATACCCAGACCGCGCAGGGCGTGAGCAAAGCGTGTACTCAAGCGGTCAAGCTCACGGTACCGTATCTGATGATCAAAGAAGAAGATGGCGGGACGACGCGGAAAAGCGGCGGCACTGGTGCTGAGCATCTCATGGAGGAGCTGTTTCGGCTGTGGGAGCAGGGCTGGTACACTGCTATCATAATGGTTGAGCCAGGGCATGTCGCTGTGCTGTGCAGCGAACGAAACCTTGCGGGCAATACGCTGGAAGATGCTTGGCCGTTTCTCTCCGCCACCTTTGATAGTCTTAGCATCCGGCTGTTGTTTCTCAATAAAGCGGTTGATGGCTCGATTGACAGCATCGGGTCGCTCGAGTTGCACGAGATGTGCTGAGACCGGAATATCGACCAGTTGGGCGCCAGGATTACAGCGTAGCACATCTTCATACAGTTTGCGTCGGAAAACCCGGTCACGGTACCCTAGCACGACGAGTGTGGGAACAGCGAACGCTGGCATGCGCCAGGAAGACATGATACCATCATCGATCCCCTTGAGTGTCCGTTGTGAAGCAAAGAGCGCAACGCCCAGTTTTTTTGCCGCGAAGCTAAAAAGTGGATCGGGAACGCGCAAGAGTCTGCCCAGAAGTGGGATCATGGTGAAGTGCGTGGTCACACCGATCAACACCAGGCTGCGTACCTTCTCAGGGTGACGAACAACATATTCAGTGGCAATGGCCCCTCCAAAAGAGTGTGCGATGAGATGGACCGGTTCCTGGACTTGCATGGTCTCCAAGACCACCTCCAGATCATGGACAAAACTGTCCATCGTGTACGCGAGTCCGGCAGGATCATCGCTTAATCCATGTCCGCGTAGGTTGGGGGCAAGGAGGTGCATACTCTGTCCAAAGAAGCGCAACTGGTAGAGCCATTGCGAAACATTGCCACCAAAGCCATGCACGAAGAGGAGAGTCTGTGTGGCCCCCTCAGGATGAATATCGATCACGCTGATGCGCCGGAGACTCTCGGTGCCGCGTCTAGCAGGCACATAGACGGTGCGACGGTAGAGTTCGATATCGAGTGCCATAAGGTACCTCCATGAGGGAAACGTACCGTTATTTTTTGTGCTGCTGCTTGCGGTAGTCAAGCCAAAAAGACTGAGAACATTTTTAGCAGCTAGAAAAATATTACCATGTACCAATGGAAAATGGCTACACCCGCTGTAAAGTTGTTCTCCGGTAAACAAAGTTGTTCCCTTGCCTGATGTCTTTGGGAGAAACACGAAGCACATCCAATGTGTTTGCGTTTCTCCCTTTTGATGTGCACGTGTACGTGAAAAAATAAAGTGAGCGAATATGCGAATGAGTGAATACGCCATCTGGCGAAAATTGTGGACTTCTGTTATACTTAGATGGATCAATCTTCCCTCCCAACGTTAAGCCATTTTTGCGTCTGAAGCTCTATTAGCTCCGTTCCTAAAATAGGAAGGAGATAAAATAGGAAGGAGGTACCACAGAAAAGCCTGTACAAGCAACCAGAAGGGCAACGCTTATTCTTCAAGCTATTTTTCAAAGGAGAAGCGATATTATGATATCTGGCGAGAAATTCACCAAGCGGTTTTTGCCGGTGCTTCTGTGTACGATGGTCATGCTTCTGGCAGTGCCGGCAAGCGCAGCTCAGGCGCGGTCGGCCGTTCGCTCCATCGCGGCGAGCCTGAGCCCCACACTCTCGGTCTCGAGCAATCTCACCAATCGGCGCTACGTCGCCGCCGGTGACCGTGCCTACGACCTCGGCAGCGAGGACGGCCGCTACCCGGCCATGGGCTTTCACACCCGCGGCGAGATGGGCGGCATCTGGGCCCCTCCGATCAAGCTGCTCGACGGTATCTGGTTCGGCATCAACGGCCAGTGGATCGGGCCGGCGACAAGCTTCACCTCGGGCTTCGGCTACGCTCAGATGGCGCTTCCGACGACCAACGGTGTGCAGATCACCCGCACCGACTTCGCCCCTGATGGGCGGCACGCCGTGGAGTTCGGGCTCACGCTCACCGCGTCTAACTCCGCGCAGTTCGAGCTCAACGTCGACGCCCATTCCGAGCTCATGGGCGCGTACCCGTGGGGCTTCACGACGCCCAACCAGCTAGATTTCAACCTCCCTGACACCGCGGCGTTCAATGGCCAGCAGCTGGTCTTCCAGGAAGTCGGGACGCCGCCGGTTGCCAACGCCACGCCCCACTCCTGGGCGGCCGTCGTCGGTGCGAGCGGCCTCACCCCGGTCTCCGGGACGACCGGAAGCGCGTTCCGCGGCCCGCAGGACCCCCCGGTGATCTGTCCAGCATCGGGACCCGACCTGTTCCGGTGCGACGACACGGCCTATGGTAAGGGTGCGGGCGGCGAACTGACCTACACGCTCAAGCCGCACGCCAATACCAGCCTGACGGTCTGGTTCACGGTGGCCGGCTCGGACCAGGGGCTCTCCGCGGCCCAGGCCGAGTACCAGGCGGCGAACGCGAACCCGGCTAGCGAGCTCCAGGCCAAGGTTGCCTCGCGCCTCGCGCTGGACAGCCAGACCCAGGTGTCACTGCCGGCCGATCCGGCGCTCGCCGCTGCGGTCACCTGGAGCAAGCAGAACATGGCCGACCTCACACAGCAGGCCGACAACGTGAACATCCGCCCGACCGAACAGGGCACCGTGTACCCCGCGCCGGTCGGATCCCTGCCGAGCATCCGCTTCGAGGGCGCCGGCTTCCCGGACTACCCGTGGATGTTCGCGACCGACCAGGAGTACACGATGTACGCCCTGCTCGCCGCCGGACAATTCACTACCGCCGAGAACGGGCTTCGCTCGCTCGCCGCAGTGAGTGACATTGCCAACAACAAATCCGGCAAGGTCGTGCATGAGACCGTCAGCGACGGCTCGGTGTACTACGGGTTGAACGACGAGGTCGGTGACATCGACGAGACCGCCAAGTTCCCCACCGCCGTGGCGATGGTGTGGCGCTGGACGGGTGACTCGAGCTTCCGCGACGAGTTGTACGGGTTCTCCGTGCGCAACGTGCAATACCTGGTCAACCTGGCCAAATCTGATGACGACTTGTGGGCGGACGGGTCCGGCAATGTCGAGTCCAGTGTGCTGGGCGCAGAGCCGGTCGATGTCGCCGTCTACACGATCCGCGCCTTGCTCGACGTCGCCGACATGGCGGCGAGCAAGCATGACGCGACGACGGAGCACTGGGCCCTGAACCACGCTGCGGCAATGGAGCGCGCCTTCCAGGGTGCCTGGTGGCTGCCGAACATCCCGCAGTACGCTGACTCGCTCACCGATCCCAACAACCAGCCGCTCATGCAGCGGTGGTGGATTGGCGTCACCCCGATGGAGGCTGAGCTGTACTCGGGCGGGGTGCCGCAGCCGGGGCTTGCACCCGCGGCAGACGCACTCCAGGCGCTCGCGCTGCGCGAGACCTCCTGCTACTCGGGGCAGTATGGCATGTACGTCGAGGGCGGTCCGGGGTGCGACCCCGGCTCCTACCAGGGCAAGGCTCAGGTGGCGTACACCCTCAACACTGGGGTAATGGCCGTAGCGCTCGGCAACTATGGCCTGCTCGGCCCCAACGACCAGCAGCGCTACACCGACGCCCTGGCGCAGCTCCAACTCGGCGCGGTCGAAGAGCAGCCGGGCATGATGCCGGAGATTGGCCCGTCGCCGGACTTCACCGCGAACATCGACCTGCCGTTCAACGAGCGCTCGTCGCTCGAACAGGCGTGGGGTACCTATGGGGTGCTGTGGCCCGTCGTGCACCAGCAGCTCGGGGTTGACCCCCAGCTCGGCAATGGGCTGCTCGAGGTGCTCCCGAG
>Ga0209647_1004280_pt1 | contig 10781 bp, 9 predicted proteins | sample GraSoi_2013_60cm_FD_185827 | JGI IMG/M metagenome (GOLD analysis project Ga0209647, IMG submission 185827) | Grasslands soil microbial communities from the Angelo Coastal Reserve, California, USA - Sample 9_17_2013_60cm (SPAdes) (version 2) | ecosystem: Environmental > Terrestrial > Soil >...
TGCTCCACAATCGCGCCAATGCGCTGCAGCGCCAACCGGTGATGCTCCGTGTTCGTGATGCTGCCACCGAAGATCTCGATGTCGCCGCTGGTCGGCCACACCAGTCCCAGCGCCATGCGTAGCGTCGTCGTCTTGCCAGAGCCATTCGGGCCAAGCAGCCCGAACACATCGCCGCGGTGAATGTCGAGATTGAGCTGGTTGACGGCGAGTCGCTGACCGTAGCGCTTGGTCAGCCCCACCGTGCGCAGGATGACGTCGTCCGCCGGTGCGCTTCCCTTCGGCGAGGATACTGGGATGGCATCCATTGGTGAGGGACCGCTCCTCTCGTACACGTGCGACCGGCGCACGTTAGCTACCATGCTACCGCCGCTGTCAATCTACCAGTCGCCACGCAGCTCGACCTCTAGCTCCAGCGCGACGCCGAACCGCTCGCGCACCGTACGGCGGGCCAGGGCGATGAGGTGGACGACCTCAGCGGCGGTGGCGCCGCCGGTGTTGACGATGAAGTTGGCGTGCCGGGGCGAGATCTGCGCCCTGCCGAACGCTTCGCCCTTGAGGCCCGCCGCCTCGATGAGCCGGCCGGAGAAATCGCCAGGCGGATTCTTGAAGACAGAGCCGGCGCTCGCTTGCGGGGGTTGCGTGTCCTTGCGATGCTGGCGATACTGGCGCACGCGCTCGCGCACCACCGCGGGATCGTCGTGCCACAGTAGAAAGGTTCCGCCGGTGATCATCTCCGGCGGCTCGATGGTGGCACGGGGGGCGGCGACCGGCCGGCCGTCGTCATCGAAGTCCACACGCCGGGCGGCGCGAAAGCGGCTATGGCGGTACTCGAGATCGAGCTCCGCGGCAGAAAGCTCGCGCACCACGGGCGGCGCGTCTGCGGCGCCAGTGAAGAGCACGCGCGCCGTCCGCAAGGTGTCGCCGGTGCAGGCGCCATGCGCTCCGGCGTTGCTCACGATCGCGCCGCCGATGGTGCCGGGAACGCCCGCGCCCCACTCCAGCCCGGCCAGGCCGCGCTCCGCCAGGTCGTTCACGAGCTTGGGCAGGCTGACGCCAGCGCCCGCATGCAGGATGGCGTGCTCGCCGTCCACCTCGTCCAGCCGCCAGTCATCAATCGCCATGCGCGCGACGATTCCGCGTGCGCCGGCGTCGGCATAGAGCACATTGGTTCCGTTGCCAACCAGCATCAGCGGCCAGGCGTGCTGCCTGGCGAGGGCAACGAGGGGGAGCAGGTCATCTTCGCGCCGGACGCTGACCCAGGCGTCCGCCGGCCCGCCCACCGCGAAGGTGCCGTGGCGCGCCAGCGGCTCCTCCCTGCGCACGAGGCGGCCAAAACGCGTCTCAAGCTGGACGAGCAGGTCGTCGGTATCGGGAGGAACGAACATAGCAGATCCTTGGATATCAAAGGGAACCGGTGTGAGGAACTCTCTAGCCTGACGCGCCAGGGCTCAGCCGCCGCGAGGCGCCGCGTGGAAGAAAGGCGTCTCGTCCCGCCAGGCAGTCGAGGTAGGCCGCGCCCCCTCCGCGCCCCCTATCCCTGATGCCCCAGCAGTGGCCACTGTGCCTGCTGTGGCCACGCTCGCCGCCCTCTGGCTCCCCTCTCCAGTACGGAAAGGGGATGGGGGTGAGGTTCCCGTCGCCCTGGCACAGTATACCCGCGCAGTGGAACCCGACAGAGCGACCGCGCCCTTTTTTGGGCGCTCCAACCCTACGACGCCTGGTCCGTAGAGAAGAGTGGCGGGAACGCGTGACGTGCCCGCGCCCGCACGAGACGTGCGCTTGCCGTCCTGGGAGGCTCTTCCGGTGCTGCACTCAGCGTCGCCACCCCGTCTGATTCTAACCGGCCCCACCCACTGCCACATCCTTACTGTAGACTTCGGCACCGCTTCTCTCTACAATGGCTCCGGATGCGTCGCGTCCTGGGTTGGCGGCCGAGCAGACGGCCGCCAGCACGGTCGAATGACTGCGTGAAGAGGCACTCATGCCTGATTCGACCCCTCCCTCCACGGGCACCGCCAGGCGCGTCATGTCGCGGCGCAGCATGCTCGCCGACGCGGGCAAGCTGGCTGCCACCGCCATCGTGACCGGCGCCCTCGGCACGATCATCGTGCGCGCCGCGGGCGGCGGCAACCCGCCAGCCGCCGCGTCCGGCCCCGGCACCATCACCGTCCCGTTTACGTACAGCACCGAGAAGAGCAAGTGGCTTCAGCGGGCGGCGGAGGCCTTCAACCGCCAACAGGTCACGTTTAACGACAAGCGCATCGTGATCGAGCTGGACGAGCGTGGCTCGGTGGACGCGCTGCAGAAGATCGTCTCCGGTGACGTGCGGCCCGCCGCCTGGTCGCCGGCTAGCACACTCGAGCTGAATCAGCTTGCGACCAGCTGGGATGCCACGCACCCAGGCGCACCGATCCTCATCACACAGGGCAGCCTGGCCCCCCGCTCACTCGTCTCCAGCCCGCTCGTCCTCCTGGCGTGGCAAGACCGCGCGACCCTGCTGCGGCGCCAGTTCGGCGGGCTGGATTGGCAGAGCCTGCATGCCGCGCTGACGGCCAAGGGCGGCTGGGGAAGCATCGCCGGCGGCGAGACGGCCTGGGGACAGGTCAAATTCGGGCAGACGCGCCCCGATAGCTCGAATAGCGGTCTGTTGACGCTTGCGCTGCTCGCCGCGGCGGTCGTCGGCACGAATCGTCCACTCAGCGTCGCCGACGCGCACAGTCCGGCTTTCGAGCAGTTCATGCGCGACTTCGAAGACGCCGTGACACAGTTCGGCAGCAGTAGCGGCACGTTCACGAACTGTGCCGTCTTACTCGGCACCGCAGGCTTCGACGTTGTGGCCACCTACGAGCACCTGGCGCTCGTCAATCTCGCCGCGGGCGCGCCGCAAGGCCATCCGCTCGAGCTGTACTATCCCAATCCAACACTGCTGAGCGACCACCCCTTCGCGATCCTGCGCAGTGCTTCGGCAGAGCAGGCTGCCGCGGCACAGCTCTTCTGCGACTTCCTGCTCTCGACGGACCAGCAGCGGCTCACACTGACCTACGGCTTCCGCCCGTCCAGTGCCAGCGTCCACCTCACCGACACCAGCGTGGCCGGCAATCTCTTCGCCAAATCTATCCCCGGCGTGCAGGCGGCGCTGCAAAGCGCGATCGCACCGCCGCCCGGCGGCGACGTCGTGGATGCGCTCATCGCCGAATGGCAAAAGTTCTATCAAGACCGCCCGACGGGGGCGAGCTGTTAGCCGTCCAGAGAGGATGCTTCCCCATGCGAGCGGCCCTTCGTCCCGCCTGGCTGATGCTACTCGTCGCGCTGCTGGCCTCTGTGGCCGCGTGCAGCGGCGCGACCTCCACGCCGCAAGTCTACGGCACCCCGCCACCAACGCCGCCCATCGTCCGCGCGCACACGCCCTGCGGCCCGCATACCACCAATCCGGTGTCGCTAACGATGTACTATGGCAGCGAGAAGCAGGCATGGATGGAAGACGTGGTGCGAGCCTTCAACAGCGCACACTATGTGGCGTGCGACGGGCCGATCTCGGTGCGCGCCATTCCCATCGGCTCGGGCGACTCGATGGAGGAAATCCTGGCGGGCCAGATCCAGCCGGACATCTGGAGCCCAGCAGGCAGTGTCTGGATCACGCTCCTGAATGACGCGTGGCAGCAGAAGCATGGCAAGGACTTCGTGGGCTCGGGCGCCAGCGACGCGCTCTCCCTGGTCACCAGCCCGGTTGTCATCGCGATGTGGCAGCCGCTGGCGCAAGCGCTAGGCTGGCCCAAGAAGGCGCTCGGCTGGTCCGACATCGCCGCGTTGGCCTCCAACCCCCAAGGCTGGGCAGCCTACGGGCATCCTGAGTACGGCGCCTTCAAGTTCGGCCACACCCATCCAGACACCTCCAATTCGGGGCTAGACTCCGTGCTCGCGGAATACTACGCGGCGGCGGGCAAGACACGCGACCTCACCACCGACGACATCTCCAACAGCAAGACGCGCGCGTACCTGGCTGGGATCGAGTCGTCGGTCATCCACTATGGCGAGAGCACCGGCTTCTTCGCGACCGAGATGTTCAATCGCGGCCCGAGCTTCCTCAGCGCCGCGGTGATGTATGAAAGCCTCGTCGTGCAGTCCTACGACACGGCGGAATACCCCAAGGCGAAGAGCTTTCCGCCGGTGGTGGCCATCTACCCCAAGGAAGGCACGTTCCTGAGCGACCACCCCTACACCATCCCCCAGGCGCCCTGGGTGAGCACAGCCAAGCGAACGTCGGCAGAGCTCTTCAACGACTATCTGCTGGCGCAGCCGCAGCAGGCGAAGGCGCTGCGCTACGGCTTCCGTCCAGCGGTCACGAAAGTCGCGCCGTTGAGCGCGCCAGTGGATGCCGCGCACGGGGTGGACCCCGCGCAGCCGTCGAGTCTGCTGCAGATCCCAGGCGCGCAGCTGATTCGCCAGATCAAGAGCTCCTGGGACGAGCAGCGGCGCAAGGTCTCGGTCATGCTCGTGCTGGATGAGTCGGGAAGCATGAACGACTCGCTCAACGGCAAGAGGAAGATCGACGCGGCAAAAGAGGGGTTGAAGTCCTTCGTCTCGCTGCTGGGCGATGCGGACCAGGTGGGTCTCACCGTCTTCAGCGACAGCGCCCAGGTGCTCGACGGGATCGCGCCACTGGGCGACCAGCGTGCCCAGCTCAACCACGCGATCGATGGGATTCGCGCGAACGGCTCAACGCGCCTGTACGACACCGTCGCCGAGCAGGTGGACGCGCTCAAGTCAACCTCCGGCTCGTCCATCAAGGCCGTCGTGGTGCTGACCGACGGCCTGGACAATGGCAGTCATCGCAGCTCCACTGATTTGGCCAACCAGCTCAACGACAACGGAGCCAACGCCGGCAACGCTCTCAAGGTCTTCACGATTGCGTACGGCAGCGACGCCGACAAGACTGGGCTGCAGCGCATCGCGCAGGCCTCTGGGGGCGATGAATATGACGGCAACCCGGACAACATCAAGCGTGTGTTTCTGGCGATCAGCCGGTTCTTCTAGCCGGCGCCGCTGACTCATGGGAGGCGCTGCTATGGCGCGCGAACAACTGGTGCGGAACTATCCGCGAGCCGAGATGCCGCAGCTGTTCGAGCAGGACTCGCGCGAGCTCGCCCGCAAGGGCTGGGAGATCGCGGATCGCCGCAACGACCCCAGCGACCCCGCCGCGACGCGCGTGGTCTATTTCCGCGAGGGCGGTGGCCAGGCGCGTGCCGTCGTGCCGCCACCGCTGCCGGCGGCGCTGGGGCCATTGGCGCCTGAGATTCGCCACTACTCCTACCGCCAGGTCGCGGTGCTCGTGGTGGGCTATGTGCTGGCGCTGACGGTGTGGCTGGCCGGCGCGCACCCGCCGTTTACCTGGATCGCGCTGCTGCTCTTCTTGCTCACGTCGGCCTACGCGCTGGCGCTGGATGGGTTCGGTGTCGCGACATTGCGCGGCCAGATCCCCTGGCTGCGCCTCGGCCGTGGCGCGCGCCGGCTGGTCATCCTGCTCGAGGTGCTAACGGCGCCAGTGTTTATGCCGTACTACGCGGCGCGCGTGGTATGGCAGTTCGTGCTGCGGCAGGATGTCGCCAGCCCCGAGCGGGTAGCGCAGCTCGAGGCGCGCCTGGGCATGACGCCGCCGACCGTGGGGACGTGCCGCAAGTGCGGCAGACCGCTGCAAGTGGGAGCAGACTTCTGCTCGTACTGCGGCGAGACGGTGATCGAGTATCCGCGCATCTGTCCGAAGTGCGCGACGGTCTGCCTGCCCGACGCGGAATTCTGCCCGAAATGCCGCACGCGCCTCACCGCGTAGGAACAGCAGCAGGCGTCGCTGGCCGTGCGTCTCGACAGGTGCTGACGCTAGAGCAACAGCAGGAGGAATGTGCGCTGTCCTGGCACACGGGTCCACCTCAGAGCACCTACCCCACCACGACAGGGACGCTTCTACACCTACGGCACGCTGTAGGTGTAGCCGTCCGGGACGACCACAGCGGTCATGCCGGTGAACATGCTCATGAACGTGTCCAGCGGCAGGTAGGTGATGTAGTACTCCGACGAGTCGACGATCTTCAAGCCGGCGGCGTCTCCACCGGTCATCGTGAGGAAGTGACCGCCGTCGAAGAAGTGGTAGTAGCCGTACGCGATGCGCACATTGACGATGACGGGCAAGCCCAGCGTGTTGGTGATGTAGAGCAGCTGCTTGTAGGTCAGATGCCAATTCAGATCGGCGCGATAGTGGTAGGCGGCGGCGCCTCGCTGGAAGCCCTGCGCCCGCAGCAGCCCGCCATTGAGCGAGATATCCGGCTGCATCACGTCGATCAAGTGGCCGATGGTCGCGCCTTTCTCGCCCCAGGCGGTCAGCACCTCGGAGAGTACCGCCGCGCTGCACGCGGCATTCCACCAGTCGTCGAACTGCTGGTGTGAGTCGTAGAGATCGGGGCGCGTTCCCTGCGTCTCCGGCCGCACCCGGCTGACGACGGGGTCGGAGTCGCGCACGGCAGCCGCGGCCCGAAACGACGCCATCAGCGGCTGTGGCGGCTCACCCGCGGCAGAGAGCGAGGTCCACACCGCAAACGAGATGGCACACAGGGCGAGGATCAGTCGCGCCACCGACCAGGGGCTGCGCGCGGACTGCACCAGTGCGCGGGTCGCGACCCGCGTGCGGCTCACCCCGCGGTAGACGGCCAGATCGGGGGGCGCACCTGTATCTTCTTCCTCATCTTCATACGCATCCGTCTGCGCCACGGGCACGGGCAGGCGCGCCCGCTCGTGCGTAAAGCGCAGGTGCTGACGAACGAGATCCCGGCTGAGGGCGGCGAGCGGGCGGGCGCGGCTGTGCTCGCGCACACGCGCAAACGTATCGCTGCCGTCGTCGCCACGCGCCGGGCGTGCCCGGCGCGCCGGCTCCCGAGAGAAACTGTCGCGTGCATGGCGGTTGGTCGCGCCGTCGTCCGGCAGTCCAGACGGCGCGCGCGGTAGCTGCGGGATGCTCGGCAGCGTCAGCTTCGGCAGGCTGGCATTGCTGTCGCGCACTTCGATCTCGTTCGGGCGGGCGCGGCGCGCTGGTGGGCGCAGTGTGGTGGCGAAGGGGTCCGGCGCGTCGTCGGGCAGATGCCAGTCCGCGGCCCGAGGGCGCGGCATGCCCGCGGGGATGCGCTGCCTGCGCCTGGGAAAAGGAACTTCGTCCACGTTCGCCGTTCCCTTCAATCGCGGTCCGCCCTGACTTCGGCGTCCTGATGATAGCCAGGTTGTCGGCGGCCGTCAAGCGCCCCGCCGAATCGTGCTATGCGCATGAGTTTTGATGAATCGGGTGCTTCCCTCTTGTCGCATACCCGCGGCTCCCTTATACTGGGCGCGGTCCGTACACTGGGCGAGCACTCTGGGCCGCCGGGTCTTGCGGGCCCATGAGGGAGGGCAGCATGACAACGTCTGGTCCATCGGATGGGGGCTCACTCGCTTCCCTGGCGATAGCTGCGCTGCCGCCACAGGTGCAAGACCTGCTCAAGCCCGGCAAGACACCGCAACGCATCAACCAGGCGATCAACTGGGCGGCGCGGCGCGATCCCGCCGTGCTGGCGGCGCACCAGGCGCATAGGCACCCGGTGAAGCGCTTCGAGGATATCCACAACCTGCCGCTCGACCAAGTGGACAAGGTCGCCCATGAATTTGCCCGGAAGTTCCGGCGGCGCGCCATGCTCACCGGCGCGATCACCGGCCTGCCCGGTGGATTGTGGGCGCTGGTGGCCGCTGGTGCGGACGTGCAGCTGACAGCGGTCTATGCCGTGCGCATGGCCGCGGACGTCGCACAGTCCTACGGCTACGATACGAGCATCGTTGAGGAGCAGGCGCATCTGGCAGAGGTGCTGGCGCTGGCGGCGGGCGTCGATAGCCTGCGCGGCGTTGGCAACTGGCTGACACGTGAGGGGCTGATCCATGTCCTGCCGGAGCTCCTGCCCAGGCTGCTGCTGAGATTGAGCGTCGAGCTGACGGAAGAGCAGGCAGCGAAGCTGGTGGGCCGGCTGATTCCCGGCGTGGGCGCCGCCATCGGCGGTGCGATAGATTACACGTTCTTGCGGGTGGCGGGCGAGCGCGCGATCACCTACTACCGCGCGCGCTACATGGCGGACCATGGCTTGGCGGCGCCCACGCCGGTGCTACAGATCAATCCCGCCTTCGCGCCGCGGACGGTGGAAGGCTCCGTGGCACGCCAGCTCCCTGGTGCGGAGGCACCGGCGAGCGCACGACCGGCGCCGGTTGCCGTGCCCGCGGCGCGGCCGCCCACCAAGCCTGTCAAGATGCCGAAGCGCCCGCCCGAGCGCTTCGGCATCTACCTGGCCATCTTCGCCGTCTTCGCCCTGGGCATCACGATCGCTGCCTGCGCCGCGCTCGCCGTGCTAGCGACGCAGTTCGTGCAGGGCCTCGGCCACTAGCGACGGCGCCTCACGCCAGGGCGGCGAAGCGCTCGCCTTCGATGCGTTCCGCGGCGGCCCGCTCGTCGGCGCGCCACCGCGCCGGCGTCAGGCGCACGCGTAGTTGCGCCGCCAGCGCTGTTTCCACCGCGGCGATCACCTCGTCGCCGTCGATCGTGCGGCCCGCCAGCTCGTCCAGCCCCGCGGTCACGTCGCGCAGCCGCCCGGCGAGGAGCTCCTGCTGCGCAGGCGAGAGGGCGAGCAGGCGTGTGAGGCGCTGCGGCTGCCAGCGCAGGTTCACGCCGACCTGATACAGCGCGCCGGGCCGGCGCCGCACCTGGCACAATCCCACCACTTTGCGGCGACCGACCACGACCTCCCAGGGCGAGAGCGTACCATAGCAGGCGAGCCGCAGCAGGTCGTCTTTGGGCAGCGGGTCCAGCGCACGCACCTCGTCGGTTGGGATGGCGCGGGCCTCGGCGATGCCCAACGAGCGCAGCGCCTCCGCCCACAGCGCGCCGATCCACTGGTAGCCGCGCACGACGTCGAAAGTGGCGAGCGGATGGCCAGCCGGCAGCGCTACCTCCATGCTCAGCGCACCAGCATCCACCAGCACAGCCGCGCCGCCCGACGTGCGGCGGTAGGCCGTGACGGCGTTGGCCTGGGAAGCCGCGAGGTCGGCCACGGCGGGCGGTTGGCCATTGCCGAGGACCAGCGCCGGACGGGAGGTGTAATACCAGCGCAGGGCAGGTACGGGATGCGCGGCCAGCCCGGCGAGCAGCGCCTCACTGTACGCAAGCTGCCGGCCCATCGGCTCATCCTCGGCGGGGAGCCGCCGCCACGCCAGGTCGGAATCGTCTTCGCTCATGGGCACATCGTATCACGGGGAGATCTCACCCCCACAGCCTAAGTGGGTAGACCATGAAGCGTAGAGATGGTAGACTGTGCTCCACGAGCGGGAGGGAAGCCAATGCCACTGACATTGAGCCAGGACGCGCGCGCCGCTCTGGAGGCGGCGCAAGCCCAGCGTCCGCAGGTGCGCCACTGGCGGCGGTACCAAGCAGTGCTCCTGCGCGGACAGGGCCTGCTGGTCAAAGACGTGGCCCGCGCACTGGGCTGCGCCGAGGCGAGTGTCTACCACTGGACGGCAGCGTGGCGGCAGGGTGGCGCGGCCGGGGTGGCCGAGGGCGTGCACCCGGGAGCGGTGTGCCGCCTCGTCCCCGAGGCGGAGGCGACGCTGCATGCGCTGCTCAGCGAGGGCGACCCGCCGCAAGCACACGGCTATGCGGCGACCGGCTGGACAGCGCCGCTCTTGCGTACGGAGCTGGCCCAACGGGGCTGGCCGGCCGCCGAGCGCACCGTGCGCCGCACGCTCCATCGGCTGGGCTGGAGATGGAAGCGGCCTAAGTACGTGCTGGGGCGGCCCAATCCGGCCTACGCCGAGAAAAAAAGCCGTCGCTGAGCAAGCTGCGGCCAGGGTGGCAGCCGGCGGGGAGGTGTGGTTCGGCGATGAGACGACACTGCGCGAGTTCCCGCCGCTGCGGGCTGGCTGGGGGCAGCGTGGCGAGCAGCAGGTGGTCGTCGTCAGCGGCCGCAACGCCCGGCGGGTGGTACACGGCGCGCTCACTGCCGCCACGGGCGAGTTCGTCTCCCTCATCCGGGAGCGCAGCCGCCAGGAGGACTGCGCCGCCTTCGTGGCAGCATTGGGCCAGGGGCGTCCCGACGTGCCCAAGCTGCTCGTCTGGGACAACGCCCCGCCCCACCACCCCAAGCGGGTGCAGGCGGCGGCCACAGCGGCCAACATCCGCCTGGTCTTCCTGCCCTTCCGCGCGCCCGAGCTGATGCCTTGCGAGGACCGGTGGCGGCTGGCCACGGCGGTGGTCGCCGCCAATCGGGTCTAGGAGGCGATCCAGGAGCAGGCCGAGCGTGCCGTTGCTTGGCTCGCTGCCCTGATGCCCTTCGATCGCTTGCTCAAAACCGGCCTCTTCAGCACAACGTTTCAGTGGCTAACCACTTAGGAAACCTCACCCCCAGCCCCGCTCCGGCGCGGAGAGGGGAGCCAGAGGGCGGCGACGTGGTGGATGGTCCCTGCCCTGAAGCGGCAGGGCTAATCCCTCACGTTCCATTGCAGCGAGGGCATAAGCGTCGGTAACCGCCGCATCTGCCCTGCGCCGGACGTATCGCGTAGGATTAGCTCTGGCCTTCAGGCCGGGGACTGTGCCCCGCCCCATGTTGACCGCTCCCCATGCCTAAAGGCAGGGGATTCCTGGGCTGCTCACAGCGGACCAGACATGCCACCCCGAAAGGTGAACGCTGTGACCGGCTGACACGAGCATTGGTGGCTTGGTTGTCGCCACC
>Ga0209647_1004282_pt1 | contig 10779 bp, 6 predicted proteins | sample GraSoi_2013_60cm_FD_185827 | JGI IMG/M metagenome (GOLD analysis project Ga0209647, IMG submission 185827) | Grasslands soil microbial communities from the Angelo Coastal Reserve, California, USA - Sample 9_17_2013_60cm (SPAdes) (version 2) | ecosystem: Environmental > Terrestrial > Soil >...
TATGGAAGCCAACGGGTCGATTTCAACGGGTACACCGTCCGGGATCCGGTTAACGACCTATTTTATCAACAACTCATGCAGTCCAATCCGGGAAATCAGAATTCGGCATCGATTGACTTTGGGACGGTTGTCTATTCCGATCGATCGTATCTGGCTTTTTCGTCGACTAACCTTGGCATCAAAAGCCTGAGCGGAGATCACCAGCTAAGCCTCAACAATAAAAGACAATTTAGTATGCAGACGGGAACCAACGTCAACGTCGGGAGTTCCTTGTCGTTAAATTCAGGCATAAAGCTGACAAAAGCGGACGGTTACGATTTGATGTGGGCCGTGAATAGCAGGCTACGGTATAAGGAATTAATTTACGTTGGTGCCGGCTATACCAGCGGCTCCAAGATGTCTTTGCTTTTTGGACTTGCGGTGAACGGAAAATTTACGGTCAACTATGCTTACGATCATTATTTTTCAGGCTTGAGCAGTTTGAATGTAAATGTTCACGAGCTGGTGGTGGGAGTTGCCTTGTTTAACAGCTATGAGTCAAAATCGAGGCTTTGGTAGGCGCTGATGGCGCGCGGTTTTTACTGGCCCATCCGGGCTCCTTGTATTTAAGAATGGCCGATAGGTTATGGTATGCACCCGATGAAATATTTTATTTGTATTTTATTCCTTGCCATTCCCCTTCTTTCCCAGGCGCAGTTGCTGGACTTTAAGGACGTCATGAGGCTTCCGGCCTCTGTTAATTCAAAGGTTGAAGAATCCATGCCGTTGCGTTCTCCGGATGGAAAGACACTCTATTTCGCCCGGACGTTAGAGCCGGAGAACAAGGGTGGTGTCTATTCAGGGTCAGACGTGTGGATCAGTCGCTGGGATGGTTCGACCGGTCGTTGGGGAAAATCGAGTAACCTGTCGGAAATCAATACCAAAGGCAATAACGCCATTGTTGGAATGAATAAAGATGGCACCACCCTGTATTTGACCGACACCCGGGCAGGGAAGTCTCCGAAAGGAATTTATTTCATCAGGAAGATAAACGAGACCTGGTCAAGACCGGAGTTGATACGAATTCCCGGGCTGGAGACCGCCAGCTTCTTAGGTGTATTTGTTTCACCAGATTTTGAAGTGATCTTCCTCTCGATGAAAGGGCAGGATGGCTATGGCGAAGAGGATTTATATGTTACGACCCGTGACGTCGCTGGACATTGGTCGAACCCCATCAATCTGGGCGCGACGATCAACACCAAAGGATTTGAGATCTCACCGTTTTTGTCGGCCGACAAGAAACGACTTTTTTTTTCCAGCAATGGTCATCCGGGGTTGGGGGATGCAGATATTTTCTACTGTGACCGACTGTACGATTCCTGGGAGGTTTGGTCCGCTCCCCGAAACCTTGGAGAGCACCTGAATTCCAAAGGGTTTGATGCATTTTTTTCGTTATACGGCGACAGTGTCGTGTATTTTTCCAGCAACCGCGCCGGCGGCTTGGCGGATCTCTATTCAGCAAAGGTGGCGCCCCAGGTGGCACCCGTAAAGGGGGTTGCCGGCCGGCGGTATTTGAGTGACAAGGAAATAAAGGATTTATTTGGCAGCCCGCTCGATTTGCATTTCAAGCGGGAGATTAGTGACTTGAGCGAAGGTCAAAAGGAAACGCTGGGGAAAATTAATAATACCGTGCTGGCAAAGAATGAATTACGGTGTGCGCTGCTGGCGCTAAAGAATCCGGAAACCAATGATTTGGAGATTTGCAAGATGCGCTTGCTCGCCATCCTGGACCAGTTGAAGCAATCGGGTATTGAAGGCAGCAGAATCACCTTTGGGATTGAACCATCCGGGAAAATATTGCCCAGCGACCAGGAAACCGTGAGGATCAGATTTTACCGGTAAACGAGGTACGGAATTTAAAAGTGGCCGATGCAGTAGATTTGCAAAATTTCTCCCTTTTTGCTACGAAATTCGACCGACTGAAATTTGTATATTGCAATGGCTTATTCCTACTGCTGATCAATGTTTTTTCGGAGGCTTCGATTGACCATTCTGGTCATCACTTTTTTGTCGATCCCGGTCTTTTGTTCCGTTTTAATTCCCCCCGACGAGTGGTACATCGCGGGAATACTCTCGTTGACCATTCCGGCTTTTACGCTCCTGATCGCGGGAGCGTTGATTTACTTTATCCTTTGCCGGTCCCGGTGGGCCATTCTGCCGGCAATCATTCTGTGTTCTGCTCTGCCCCTTTTTTCAACCTCATTTTCATTCATCCGGGACGACCAGCAGTTTGCCGCACCCCTGCATGTGGTTACGCACAACATGAATGCACTGGAGTTTTACATCAAACGTCCCAAATTTGATTCGAATCGACAAGCCTTTCAGACATGGGTAGCGAAAAATGATTTTGACATGATCTGCCTCCAGGAAATGATCGAGGGGAAACAGGCGCCATTTTTAATTCCGGGATACTATAAGGCGTCCTCCTCAAAACACACCAACCTTGGCGACCATTTGGGTCTATTTATATTCTCCCGGTACCCCATTATTCGCAGCGGCAAAATGGAATTTGCTTTCAACTCGTACAATAGGCTGATGTGGATTGACGTGGCCATGGGAAAAGATACCCTCAGGGTCATCAATGTTCACCTGACGTCGTATGATTTGACGAGTTATTCCGTAAGAGGGAATTTAAGAAAGATTCGCGCCGCGATCCGGGCGAGAACCTGGTACGCCAGATTAATTCATCGGTTTGTGGAGCGTTCCCCCTACCCCGTCATCCTGTGCGGCGACTTCAATGAAACGCCAGTCAGTTATCCGTATCGGAAAATAAATTCACTCCTAACCGACGCCTTTGCAGGATCGGGTGCTGGTTTTCAATACTCGTTTCGGTTTCTGGGACTCCCCATTCGGATCGATCAGATTTTCATCAGTCCATCTTTACGGGCGAAGGATTACCAGGTTATGCATGGTGTTCCGTGGTCGGATCATGCACCGGTCTCTGCGCGCGTGGGAATCCGTGATCGGTAATCGGTGATCGGGTGATCGGTGGTGTCATCTTGTCGATGGGGACTCTCTCACTGATTACTAAATACAATTATTGTGAATAAACAGGCAAATAATTTAACTTATGCCCGTTCTTTGAATTACTAAAGCCAACCCAATCATTCCCAAGCTCAGCCGTTATTGCACTATACCTATTTCCGCCTTGGAATTATTTTGAGTTATTTTGCGCAATTGATAACAGCAACAAGACACGAAGCAGTTTGAGAAACTCCCTGAAAATCTTCCTGTGGTTGGCGGTATTCCTTTGTCTTGGGTCAGCGCATTCCTGTAAAAAGGAGAATATCCAACCGCTCCTCATCGTCTCCGTGGAGGTTAGTGGAGCTGATTTAAATAATACCGCTATCAGGGTGGCCGTTAGCGCCCCCATCAAGGCCACCTTTACAACCAGCATGGACCCCTTGTCGGTATCGGCTACCAGTGTCCTGATGATCCGTGACTACGATCAGGCAGCGGTACCATTGATTTTGATTGTTTCAGGAACCGAACTCAGCATTAAACCTGCTGTAAACCTTGTGCCCGGTGCGTCGTATACGCTCACCATCACATCAGATGTGAAATCTACCCACGGCGACGCATTCGGATCGTTTACGATTACGTTTAAGACTGCAGGAGTTTTTGTCCCTTCCAATCAGGTGGCCTACTGGAATTTTGAAAACACTCCCCCCGATGATGTTGTCGGAACCTACGATCCCCTAAGCACGGATGTTGTGGACATTGCCTATGAGATCAGTAAAAATGATTCATCGGGAAGGGCAGCGTCGTTCAATGGCACGACGAGTGTGATCCAGATGGCCAATGGCTCGGCCTTGCTGAAACCTGAGTTTACCATCAGCTTCTGGATGAAACTGAACAGCGCGGGCCATGTCGATAGCTACGGAAATCTAAAAGGAAGTTTCGTCCTGGGCATCGGCAACACCCATGGTCTTCAGTTTGATGTGGATCCCAACTATACCTGGTGCAGGTTTTCCCAGGGCTTGCTGTTAGGGGATTCGATTACCAAGGTAGCGAATGACTTTCAGTTCTTTGCCAATGGAGCAACGAAGGATAACATCCAAAGCAATGCCGATTCCGTGGCTGCACACGGCATTGACAACGCAACGGTGTATAACCAGGATTTTGGTTCCGCGGGACTGAAACAGCGGCTCGACAACGTCTGGGCTAATATCACCATGACGTTTGAAGACTCGACGAAGACACGCACCTTATATATTAATGGTGAAAAAATGTACCAGCAGAACCTGAGTTTGCTGGATAATCCGAATGTCAGTCCAGCCTTGCGGCCACTGGCTTCGGTGACCAGTCTTGTCCTCGTTCCCGATACGGAAATTCCAGCGCGGTATGATGACAAACTTGTTTTTGGATTCTGGCAAAACAGGGAATCGACATTCGGAGGTGCCGCGGGCATCTACTCCAATCCGGATGCGAATCATTTCCAGGGGTTGCTGGACGATGTACGGATTTTCAACCGGGCGCTATCCGACACGGAAGTTTCATTGATGTATGAGGGGGGGAAGTGAGCTCTGAGTTAAAAGTCCAAGGTGGGGCTACTTTTAACGGAAAGGCCCCCGATAAAACCGGGGCAGGCACAAAGAACACAAAGAACCACGGCGGACACAACGTAAATCAGGGAGAATTCTTCGTGTTCGTGGTTCTTTGTGTTCTTTGTGACCTTTTTAGCAAAAGCATTTTGTACGGTTTTCCTCCGAACTACGCCACTCGTGGCCCAATGAAATATTCTATATTTGCACGTGACCGGCTGAACACCTACAATTATTAATGAATACAATAGCGAATCAATTTAAACCTGCTCTTAAGTAGGTTTTTTTATTCTTTACAATCCGCATAGACTACTTAAAAAGTTAATATACCACTATGTTCGACATCGCAAGACATAAGGCCGCCGGTTTTGTTTTGATCCTCTTGACTGTTTTTGTTTCAGGCAACAGTCAGAAGCTAAAAACAGCGACGCAAGTCATCTCCGATGATTCCTTGCTGACCCTGGTGCAAAGCCGGACGTTTCAATATTTCTGGGATGGAGCTGAGCCGGTCTCCGGTGCAGCCCGTGAGCGCTTTCATGTGGACGGCGTATACCCTGATAACGACAAGAACATTGTGACTACCGGCGGCACCGGCTTTGGTGTGATGGCCATTCTCGTTGGTATGGAAAGAAAGTTTGTGCCTCACGACCTGGGAGTTGAAAGGTTGAATCGGATAGTGACCTTCCTTGAAAAGGCCGACAAGTTTCATGGCGTGTGGCCTCACTGGATAAATGGCGAAACGGGCAAAGTGAAGCCCTTCGGTTCGAAGGACGATGGCGCTGACCTGGTAGAATCATCCTATTTAATGCAGGGACTGCTCTGCGTGCGGCAGTACTTAAAGAATGGCAACGACAAGGAAAAGAAATTAGCGGCACGTGTTGATCAACTCTGGAAAAATGTGGAGTGGGATTGGCACCGCAATGGCAAGAACATTTTGTATTGGCACTGGTCGCCCAGCCATCAATGGGAGATGAACTTCGGGATTGAAGGCTACAACGAATGTCTCATCACCTATATCCTGGCAGCCTCCTCTTCTACACGCGGTGTCCCGGCGGAGGTCTACCATCAAGGGTGGGCTCGAAGCGGAGGAATAAAAAATGATTCAATGCACAAGCAATTTGGACTCCACCTGGACTTGAAGCACAACGGGGCGCAACAATATGGTGGGCCATTGTTCTGGTCCCATTATTCCTTTCTTGGACTTGATCCGCATGGCCTCAAAGACCGGTATGCGGATTATTGGACACACAACGTAAACCATGTAATCATCGACTATCTGTATTGCATGGAGAACCCAAAGAAATTCAAAGGGTATGGTTCGAACAGTTGGGGATTAACGGCAAGCTACTCGATCAGGGGGTATGCAGCCCACGCGCCCAATGAGGATCTTGGTGTGATTTCGCCAACCGGAGCCATCTCGTCGTTCCCTTATACCCCCAGGGAGTCCATGGACGCTCTGAAGCATTTTTATTTTGACATGGGAAGAAAGATTTTTGGTCCTTACGGATTTTACGATGCCTTCAGCGTGACGGATGACTGGTACCCTAAGCGTTACCTTGCCATCGACCAGGGCCCGGAGATTGTCATGATAGAAAATTACCGTTCCGGGCTGCTGTGGAATTTGTTCATGTCTTGTCCCGAAGTCCAGCAAGGTCTTTCAAAATTGGGATTCACATTTCGTAAAGTAGCTAAATAATTTCCTGCGCATTTCCTCCGTTTTTTCTGCACTATTCCCTACCTTCAATTGTTCCCCGGTGGAACAATGCTTTCAGATTCCTACTCCGGAAATGGCCTCTTTGCAACACGTCAAATCCCTTGATTTAAGCGAAGAATGAGCGAATCATCAGCGACCAGGTAGCAAACAACAAGCGAACGATGAGTGAAGGACTTTTGAGTGAGTATTCGGTAGCGATTTGGAAAAGTATTGCCAATGTATTGCGAATGCATTGGAATGTATTGGAATGTATGGTGAATGTATGGTGAATGTATGGTGAATGTATAGTGAATGTATGGTGAAGGTATTGGGAAGGTATTGGGAAGGTATTGGGAAGGTACGGTGAACGTACGGTAAAGGTATTGGTAAGGTATTGGTAAGATATTGGGTAAGATGGAGGAGCCAAGCCCGAACCTAGCCATTTAAAAGACATTTTCATGACTGTCATTAATATGGAATGGCAAATTGAGTGGCAACCAGCTTCTAACCTCACCCAGCCGTCCTGCTATCTTCTGTCGGAGTCCACTGAAAAAAGTTTATCTTTAAGAGACGTATTTAATCGAATGGTAAACGGGGCAAACCCACTTACCACTTACCAAGTTACATGAAGCGCTCAGTCCTCTTGTTTTTTCTCTTTTTAAGCGCGCCGGTCTATTCCCAGTCGGTCATTGAAGTAAATGATTCCATCGATGAGCGCATTTTCATGCCTCAGGAATTGTCCTATTATATCGATTCGACCAATACACTTTCTTTCGACCGCCTTTCCTCCAATGAATTTTCCAATAAATTCATCCAGCATTCGTCGTATCAGAACAAGGATTTCAAAACCAATGCATCGTACTGGATAAAATTTCCCATTCGGCACAAAGCCGAAACTAAAAAGGTCTGGCTGCTCGAGTTTTATGATCAGTCTATCGACCAGATCGACGCCTATATTCCACAGGAAGACGGCTCTTACCGGATGCTATCCATGGGCGACAGCCGCCCGTTCCTCCAACGCCCTTTCCGTCACAAGAACTTTGAAGTGCCGCTCACGATGAAGTCGGATGCGGTGATGGTTTATTATTTCAGGGTGCAATCGCATGAGTTCGCCGACCTTCGAATTCCCTTCCGGTCTGTGAACCGGTTTGTATTCTATTCCCTGAACGAATACTTTTTGTATGGAACGTTCTACGGAATGATCCTGATCATCAGCTTGTACAATTTTCTGGTCTACCTCGCCATCCGGGAGATCAAGAACATCTACTATATATTTTACATTCTCAGTGTAGCCTTGTACGCAATGAGTTTGGATGGTATTGGATTTCAATACATCTGGCCCAACCATCCTTCGTGGAACAATGTCTCCACCGGTATTGCACTGTATCTGCTTATTTTCTGGTCGCTCGTATTTACGAGGAGGTTCCTGAGCACGCGTGCCAATGCACCGGTCCTGGACAAGGCGTTGAAGGTGATGATCGCAGCGAGAACGATCTTATTCATTTTCACCTTATTATTTCATCAGCCGCTTTTTGCCTATCGCAATATTGAGATCATACCGCTGTCGCTGATATTTTATACCGGAATAAAAGTCTGGTCGGAGGGTTATCGACCGGCCCGGTTCTTTGTTATTGCCTATGGAAGTTTATTTTTTGGTTTCTTTTTGCGGTCGCTGGTTTTTCTCAACATTCTTCCGTTGACCACCCTGCTGCATTATAGTGTTCATTTCAGCTTTGTTTTTGAAATGCTCTTTTTGACGTTTGCGTTGGGAGACCGGATCCGGATATTGAAAGACAATCGCGATCGCGCCCTTCGCCGCATTATTCTGCAGCACGAAACCAACATGCAGTTGAAGGATAAAGTGAACCGGGAGCTGGAACAAAAAGTGACGGAGCGGACCGTCCAGGTTAACGAAAAGAACCATGAACTGGAAGAAAGCAATTCCAGGCTGGAGATCCAAGCTTACGAAATCAACCAGATCAATTCCCTGCTGGATCTGGATAACTGGAAGCTCAAAAACCGGATCCGGGAAGTGTTGAATGACCAGCTTCTGGAAAAGACCATGGAGTACGATCAATTTAAGACGCTCTTCCCGGATACACTGGCATGCTACCGCTTCCTGGAAAGTTTAAAATGGGAGAAAAATTTCGAATGCAGGAAATGTGACAACACCAAGTTCTTCGATGGCGCCCATAAATTTGCACGGCGTTGCACCCGGTGCGGATACGACGAATCGATCACCGCCTATACCATTTTCCATAGCATCAAATTCCCGATCGAGAAGGCCTTTTACATTGCTTACCTGGCGGTGGCAGGGAAGAACGACTCTACCCTAGAGTCGTTGGCGAGCCATCTCAAAGTAAGGACCAACACGGTGTGGGCGTTCAGGCATAAAGTCCTGGAGAGGCTGACGGAATTGGAAAAGAAGGGAAAAAAACCATCGGCATCGCGATGGGAAGAAGTGATTTTGTTACCCCATCATGCCAAACGGCAGCTCAATCATGTGAAAGGGGTAAAAATTCACGAAAATTAGGAGATTTTTCACCGAGGAGGCGCGGAGGCGCAAAGAAGTCGCAAGGGAATTTTTAGCCTGAAGATGACTGTTTTTATCCTGTAAAGACAGGTCGCTTATTTACCTTATTACCTGCCAAATCGCTTGAATTTGATGTTTTTTATGCGGTAAAATTCCATCCGCCTTGTCTTCCTGTTTTGACTGTTTTTTCGTCCATTCGTCAAAAAAACCTATCGTTTCGCTTGACTTCCTTATAACTTCGTCGCAATCGTTTGTGTTAAACTGGCAGAAAGCAAACACCCGAAAGCCGCTATGAAGCAATTTTTACCCGTTTTTCTGTTTTTGTTCGTCACTTCTTCTGCCTGGGCTCAAAACCGTGCGATAGAAGGAAAGGTAACTGCCCTGGAAGACGGCCAACCGTTGCCGGGGGTGAACGTGCTTATTCCGGGTACAACAAAAGGAGTGGCAACGGATGTGGAAGGGCATTACCGCATTCAATTGGTAGCCGGGGAAAACGTACTCAATTTTTCATTTATCGGATACAAAACCCAGTCAGTCACTGTCGGCGAAAGGACGTCGATCGATGTTGTCCTTGAGTTGGAAAGCAAAACGTTGGAGGAAGTGGTCGTAGTAGGATACGGCATACAGAAGAAAAGTGATATTACAGGGGCGACTGCAAACATAAAAGGTGAAGAGTTATTCAAGCAGCCCGTGCTCACCGCCACCCAGGCAGTCCAGGGAAAAATCGCCGGTGTACAAATTATCAGTAGCGGGCAGCCGGGCGCCTCGCCTCAAATACGGATAAGGGGCGTAGGAACTTCATTGGGACAAACCACGGCATTATATGTTGTTGATGGTGTCTTGACTGATGATATCTCCAATATCAATACGGCGGATATCGTTGACATGAGTGTTTTAAAGGACGCGTCGGCGGCAGCCATTTACGGATCCAGAGGTGCTAACGGGGTTGTTATTATTACTACCCGCAAAGGGTCGGGGGCTATGAAGGTTGACTATTCCAACAATATCGGTTTTCGTCAAGCTGCCAATCTCGTTCCGATGGCGAACAGTTCGGAATACGGCAACTACGTACAGGCGGCCACCGGAACCGCTCCCCCTTCCTCTCCGTACAGTACGGATTGGTATAAAACCATTTTAAGAAACGCGCTGGAGCAGAACCATAACATCTCCGTTTCCGGAAGTACCGATAAATCGACCTATCTATTAAATGTAGGTTATTTAAATGATCAGGGTATTGTCGTTAACAATTCTTTTAAACGATTTACTGTTCGCCTGAATGAAGAGTATAAGATAAGTAATAAGCTAAAATTTGGATTATTGACTTCATACAGCAACGGGATCAATCAGAACGGGTTCAATAATATTAATATCGATCCTGACGGTAAGATTGGTGGCGTTTACAACGATGCGTACCGGGCTGCTCCGACGATTCCTGCAATAGTCGACGGCAAGTATGGAAATACTTCTTCCTATCAAGGTGTGGGCAATCCTCTGCTGGATGTTAACAGCAATAAGATCAAGGTGAAAGAGAACCGTCTGCAAGGTTCTGGTTTTTTAGAATATAAACCTACCTCGTGGTTAACACTCAAATCCTCCATCGGAGGGGATTATCGAAATTTGTTGAACTCTGCTTACAATTATCAATTCAGCAACGACGAGAACACCTTTATCACATTCGGGGGAAGCCAGTCGAATCCCCGCAGCAGTTTAACGCTGAAGACTACTCAATCTTTTCGATGGGTATTCGATAATACGGCAACGATAACAAAGAAATTTGGCAAGAGTGACGTGACGCTATTGGTGGGTACAACCGCTGAAAAATATAATCAAATGACCATTACGGCTTCGCGCAAAGACGTCCCTGCTGATCCCAATCTTTGGTATATCGGTGTAGGCGATGCAAACTCTTCGCAAAATGACGGCACGGGCGATGCATGGTCGAGGAATTCCTATCTCGCAAGGTTGAATTA
>Ga0209647_1004283_pt1 | contig 10779 bp, 6 predicted proteins | sample GraSoi_2013_60cm_FD_185827 | JGI IMG/M metagenome (GOLD analysis project Ga0209647, IMG submission 185827) | Grasslands soil microbial communities from the Angelo Coastal Reserve, California, USA - Sample 9_17_2013_60cm (SPAdes) (version 2) | ecosystem: Environmental > Terrestrial > Soil >...
ACGGTGAAAGTGAGATCGCTCGATAACGGGAGAGAAACCGTCATTCTCAACGGAGGCAATAAGGTGATCAAACAGGACGTAGACTTCAGGGTTCCCTTGTTAAGCTGGGCCGATCAAAATACGCTTGGGGTCATCGGCATCAAGAACGGACAATATATTTTCTGGCTGTATGATCTCAACAGCCGGAGTAAACTTCCGCGTACCTTAAACAAGTTCAGCAACATCCGTAGTTTTGATTTTTCCAGTAATGGCCGTCTTGCGGTGATCAGTGCGGACCAGCTGGGTCAAAACGACTTATACTTACTCAGCAGCCGGCGGGATCGGACCCAGCGCCTGACGAACGATGCTTTCGATGACCTCGATCCTTCTTTTATCCCCAACACCAATAGCATTGTTTTTACTTCTAATCGCACCACCGATACCGTGTTGACGAACAAGACGCCGGCACTTCAAAAACTGAGTTCCAACTATAATCTCTTTATGTACAACCTGGACACGAGTTCCAATGTGGCCGTGCGGGTGACCAATACCCTGAGCAAAGATTTTTATCCTCACGCCTCAGATGAAAATAGTTTTTATTACCTGAGCGACCAACGGGGTATCGTCAACTTGTTTAAATTCACCCGGTCGACGGGCATCTATACCCAAATCACCAACTTCAATTCGAGCGTAAAAGACTACGACCTCGATTTTGCCAACCACACGCTGGCGATTGTTATGACCAAAAACCTGAAGGAAGACATTTTCTTGTCCCGCAATTTCAATTTAGATCACCAGATCTTTACCCCGGCCACACGTCGCAGGGAAGTATTGCAGGCCAAGGCAATTTCTGAAAAGCGAAAGCAGGAAGCATCCACGAAAGCAATGTCGATCAAGCAACTGATCAATTCACGGCTGCGGGAAAAAAATGATACAACCCGGCAAGGGAAGCCGGTAACACTGCCCCCGGTGGACAGCACGCATGCCGTAATAAAGAAGGGGGAAGTCAACACGGACGATTATACATTTGAAGAAGCTCCGTCCACGGTTAAAAAAGAGGCCCCGGTAATCAAGAGTGACGAAAAAACGGTTAACACGGAGGACTACGCATTTGAGGAGGAGGCGGTGAAAGGAAAACAGCCCAGTGAAACATTTTTGACACGGTATGCGAAAGCCCGTGAGAGCAGTCGCATCAGCGGACCATTTCCGTATGAATCCAAGTTCACGTATGAAAACCTGATCACCAATTTTGTCATCGATCCGCTGAGGAGCTACAGCATTCGCCTCGAAACCCAGATGAATGACATTCTGGAGAATTACCGGTTTTTTGGTGGGGTTCAAACTGCGTTCGACTGGAAAAGCGGAGACATTTACGGGGAAATACAATACTTAAAGCACAGGGTTGATTTCAGCGCGCGGATCGATCGAAAAGTAATTTACTGGAACCAGCCGGACTTGCCGAGCGGCACAATAAATTACCTTCAAAAGTATTCTTACCAAAAAATTGAATTAGGGGCCTCCCTTCCGATCAGCGTGCGCACCCGCCTCACGATAAAGCCCTTCGGTGGGTACACGCGGTTTGTGGATCGCGGATCGGAAGACATCATCTCCCCAACAATGGCTCCTACCTTTTTGCCCTCCAAACAGCAATATTACGCCGGTTATAAGGCGGAAGTCGTCTTCGACAATAGCCTGACGACAGGCATGAATATCATTGAAGGTACCCGGGGTAAACTTAATTTTGTTCAGTATGCAGGAATTGGCAATAAGAATGCGGGCTTTTCACAGGTATCATTGGATTTCAGACACTATCAGAAAATCTATAAAGAAATTGTATTTGCGGTGAGGGGATTTACCGGTACGTTCTTCGGCAGCTCTCCTAAAAAATATGTATTGGGAGGAATGGATAACTGGTTTGGCAACAAGATCAATTATGATGGAGTCAAAAATCCCCTTGCTTCCGTTTCCGGCGCCTACAATAATAATTTATTGTTTTCCGAGTTTGTAACGAGTCTGCGTGGATTTAATTATGCCACGTTGTACGGCAGTAGTGTGGCCCTGGCCAACGCCGAACTGCGTGTTCCGCTGGTGCGCGCACTCACCAGCGGGCCGATTACGTCCAATTTTTTCAGAAACATGCAACTCACTGCATTCTATGATATTGGGACCAGTTGGACCGGTGCTTTGCCCTTTAATTCTACAACCAGCGCCCGTACCCGGATTGTACCGGAAAACCAAACATCAGCGAGCAGCCCTTTCCGGATAGAACTCAATGAGTATCTGAACCCCTGGATTTATAGTTATGGCTTTGGCTTCCGCACGGTGATGCTGGGATACTATGTGAAGTTTGACCTGGCTTGGCCGGTGGAAAATTACAAGGTGCAAAACCCCCGCGCATTTGTGACGCTAGGGTTTGATTTTTAGTTTCTTTGCGGATCCTCTCCCATTTTAACTTCTTCATTCATTATTCAACATTCAAAGTTCAAAATTCGAATGTTGAATAATGAATGAAGAATGATGAATATTGAAGTGAGTGTTCTCTCGGAACGAAATGGACTCCCTAGCGAAGATATAATTACCGGCTTTAAGGTTATCCATTCCCGACCAAGATGGACCAAAAAGGTTATCTTGCAGCCTTAACCAGTGTACCATTTCATGATCAAATCAATGACTGGCTTTGGCCAGGCGGTACTCCACCGCGGGGATACCAACATTACAGTAGAAGTAAAAAGCTTGAACTCAAAGTTCCTGGATTTGACCCTACGCTTGCCCAGGATCTTTTCCGAAAAGGAACTTGAGCTAAGAAACCTGATAACAGAAAAACTAGAACGCGGCAAGGTTTCTCTTTCCATTGATTATCAACAAACCGGAAAAGCCGAGATCCGCCAGACCTACAACCAGGATTTATTCGTTGCCTACTATGCGGAGCTAAAGAAACTGGCCGACCGCGTGGTAGCCCCATCCTATGACACCATTTTTTCCATTGCGCTCAATTCTCCCGATGTCATCCAGGGGAACGGAAAGGAGGAACTGGAACCTGCGGAATGGGAGAGAGTGAATAGCCTGATCCTGGAAGCTATTCAAAATTTTGATGCATTTCGGATGGCGGAAGGAAAGTCCCTGGAAGAAAGACTGGTCCAGTACATTATGTCGATTCAGGCCAGCCTTTCAAAAGTGGAAAGCCTTGATCCCAAGCGGATCGAAAGAACCAGGACCCGGATAAAGGGGAGTGTTACCGACTTTTTTGGCAACGAAGGCTTTGATACCAACCGGCTTGAGCAGGAAATCATTTATTATATCGAAAAACTGGACATCCACGAGGAACGCGTCAGATTAAAAACACACCTGGATTACTTTTTGAACGTGCTCGCTGACAAACAATCCAACGGAAAAAAATTGGGATTCATCTCCCAGGAGATCGGCCGTGAAATCAATACCATTGGCTCTAAAGCCAACGATGCGGAAATGCAAAAACACGTGGTGATGATGAAGGAGGAGCTGGAGAAAATCAAGGAACAACTGAATAACGTGGTATAGTGTTGAAGTGTTAAGGTGTTGAAGCGTTAACGTGTTGAAGTAAGGTACCCCCTCATTTCTTGATCAGGAATGAGTACGTCTTTAATGATTTCTGCGCGGGGTCAATGCCGGCAATGAATTTAAGAATGTTTTGGTGAGTAAGCTCCTTCATAAAGGGAATTTCCTGTTTTGAATAAAGCAAGAGAAGGTAGTTGATTTCAACGGAGTTTTCGGTGGAGACTTCATACTCCACCGCCTTCGATCGCGGAAAGGTATACACCGTCTGGGCCGCCAGTTTTTCCTGACGTTCGGAGTTGTTGGGAAATAATTGGGAACTCTCTTTGTCGCTGAGAATAAATGCCGTCAGGTACCCTTCTTTCCAGGGTGTTACCTCAAACTTTAATTGGTCGGGTGAAGAATAGCCCTCCCGGACGCCTGTCACTTCCATATTGAATCCCTGATCTTTAGCGCTGTGATGAACGACCACGGAAGCATCGATCCACACATCATACATGATCGCACCGTATTCATTCAGTTTCTTATCTTCTTTGACAATGCTGAACTCCGATACTTCCCCCGAAATAGCCACAGAGGCGAGGGATTCAAAAAGCTCTTTCATCTTCTCGGGTTTTTCAGAATGATACATCAGGTTGGATTCTGAAATAAATTCCGGCACACCGGCCAGACGAAGGGCCTCAATTTTGGCTTGATTGATGGCGTTATCGCGGGCTTGCATCGGTGTGATGTCGTTGGAGACCACCCACTCGCCCTTCACGTTTTCCACTCTTTTCTTTTGCTGGCCAAAAGTGGAAGAAGTGTCCAGGACACAAACGATCAACAGGGGAAGTAATAGTGAATTGGTCATAATTTAAAGCTCCGGTATTCTTGCCGGATTCGATCTGCTACTGCCATTTCCAGGTTTGCCATTGGGTACCCAGATCGGGGGCAACCAGCACCTGGGGCGTTTGTTTCAGACTATTTTCAAGAAGCGACATTTTGGGCATCTCTTTTTGAAGGTAGTCTCTCAATTCATCCAATGTCACGTTCCCTTCGGTTTCTTTCAGCTTGTGCAAAAGGCAATACGTAAACAATCCATGTGACTCTTTGAGCAAAGGCAGGGATACCTCTTCTCCCGTGGCGGCGGTGAACACCACCACATTGCCGTTGACAATATCTCCTTTTGGTTTTACTTTTACCGTTCGCGCTGCTAACAATCCATTTTCGCCCCTGCCGCCACCGCTGAAACAGGCATCAAGAAATACAGTCACTCTATCTGCTTTCGAAGAGGCCAGTTTTTTATAAAGGTCGTTAAGAAGCATGCCTTCTTTCAGGCTGGAGGCGGTAACATCCACGGGAATAATATAGCCTTGCCTGGTTTGCTCATCGGGAAGGCCGTGACCGGCATAATAAAATACGAGCTCGGCGTGAGGCGTAATTTTAGCAAGTTCTACAAGCCGCTCCACTTCCCTGCCCATTTGCCCACGGGTGGCATCGGTGAGCAGAAAGACCTGATTTTCCGGGAAGCCCAGGGTTCTTACCAGATATTCTTTGAACACCACGGCGTCATTTCGCGCAAACGCGACATTCTGTTCAAACTGAAGATCAGTTTGAAAATGCTGATAATCTTCATTGCCAACTACCAGTGCAAAACGATTGGCGTGCTGGCCGGCATGAAGAGGAATATTCCGATCTACTTCGGAGTGCAAGGAGGCCATTGTAACAGTCGGATTCCTAAACACCTCACCTTGAACATTCACGCGTGTAGCGGCAAGCGGTTGGTCAAGGTGGGCCGTGAACGTTTGTTGTGAACCATACTTTCCATATTTTTCCCTGATGATAATATGGATTGGGACTTCCTGGTCGGAATAGCGTGCCGTGACAATAAATGCGGAGTTCAATCTGATGCTTTCTCCCTGGCCCAGTCGGGCAATGGGAAGATAAACCGGATCCAAACTCAAAACATTTTCCGGGAGTTGTACCTCCACGGCAATCTCTTGCGCGTTGCCGGCCCCGGTGTTTTGAACCAACACTTCTAAATTGGCGGGATAGTTGGCCTTCAAATTGCCACCGGCCTCTGAACTGAATATCCCGTCGGCAGCGATTACGTCCGGAGGTTGAAAAGCCAGGGTATTGAACTCCACTTCCACGGGTTCACTATCCAGGCCGTTGGGTTCGGTGACGGTAATTTTAAGCAACGCCTTTCCACTTTGCACATTCAATCCACCTTTCAAAATAGTGGTAATAGTTTGGGATTCTCCTGCTTCAATTGCCGGAATGGAGGGGGAAACTACGGTGATATCCTGCGCTATGCCGGTCAATTGGGAGACCACTTTCAACCCGCGCGCTATTCCTTTGCCTTTATTGCTGATGATAAATTCTACGGTTGCAAGTTCCCCTGCATCCAATCGACCATTGCCGTCGGCATCGTGAAATAGAATTGAATTCTCCGTCACTAAAAGAAGCGGTGGAAGCCGGGGATCCGATTTTTCAGAAATGAAATCACCAATATCCCAAAGGAGCACCGCTTTATCCTCACCACCTGAAGCCACCTGTAGCCCATCGGGAGAGAATGCAACGGCGAGAACGGAACCAACATGTCCAAATAAAGTTTTTACAAGCGACCCGCTGGACACATCCCAAATTCTGACGGAACTATCAACGCTGGCAGAGGCCAGGTGCTTGCTGTCGGGAGAAAAGGCAATCGAAGAAACCAAATCCGTATGTCCGTACAATCGCTTCACGGGTTCTCCATTTTGCACATTCCAGAGCCAGATGGAATTGTCGCTGCTTCCGGAGGCAAGCCACCGCCCATCCGGGGAAAAAGCAATTGAAATGACGGAATTGGTTTGTCCTGAAAACGTTCTTACAAGGCTGCCTTCCTGAATGTTCCACAGTCGGACCGATTTGTCTTCGCTTCCGGAGGCCACGTACATTCCATCCGGAGAAAAGGCCACGGAAAAAACGCGGTTGATATGTCGAAATGCCTTTAACGCATCGCCGGTCTGAGCGTCCCAGACCTGGACAGAATTGTCATCACTCCCGGAGGCCAGGTATTTTCCATCGGGAGAAAAGGCAACTGAAAAGACTTGCTCCGTATGTCCTGAAAATGTTCTCAGAAGGTTTTCGTTTGCGAGGCTCCAGAGCCGAACCGTTTTGTCCCGGCTGCCGGAGACCAGGTATTTTCCGTCGGGGGAAAAGGCCACAGACCGTACCCCGTTTGTATGACCGGAATAGCTTCTCACCAAGGTACCCTGACGGGTGTCCCAGAGATGGATCGTTCTGTCTCCGCTCCCCGAGGCCAGGTATTTTCCGTCGGGAGAAAAAGCGACGGCCAATACATCGAGTGTGTGTCCCAGAAACGAGTGGGTCAGTTGGGCACGACCTGGGTTGGGAATAAGGAGCAACGAGAAAAAAATACTATGGATCGCAGCAGTTGTTTGTGTTAAAACGAAACGATTCATCTTATTGGAGTTGTAAACCAGCGCTATAACAAGAAACGCTGGATTATTATCTTATTGGCCGCCGCGGAAGGGTTACAAACTGATTCGCCCCTTCATCCCGCATGATTCCATAGCAACAAAACTCACGCCAAATGACTAAATTCGGCTGTTCCCGATTCGAATTATGATGAAATTATGACGACGAGAAGAAATTTTTTAAAAAACACGGGTGCTATCGCTGCCGGTGCTGCTCTTTCACCCTTAATGACGTCTCCCCTCAAGGCAGGGGTGTCTCCCAACGACAAATTCACCATCGCCCTGATCGGCTGTCATGGTATGGGGTCGTATGATCTTAAGGACCATTTGAAACTTCCGGAGATCGAGTGCGGCGGGATTTGCGATGTGGACGAGACCGTGTTGAATGAGCGGGCGGCGGAAATCAGCAAACTAACCGGGAAAACGCCTAAACTTTTTAAAGACTACCGGAAGGTATTGGAAGACAAAAGTATTGATGCAGTCATAATCGGCACACCGGATCACTGGCATTGTCTCATGACCACCCAGGCATGTGAAGCAGGGAAGGATGTCTATGTTGAGAAACCATTAGCCAATTCGATAGGTGAAAGTGAGATCATGCTCAAGGTTGCCCGAAAATACAATCGGGTGGTTCAGGTCGGACAGCAACAGCGCAGCGGCCAGCACTGGCAGGATGTAGTCGCCCTGGTCAAGTCCGGTAAACTGGGTACGATCCGGAAGATAAAGACCTGGGCTTATTTCGACTATGGAAAGGCGAGACCGAAAGTACCGGATGCGCCCGTGCCTTCCGGCGTGGATTACGATTTTTGGCTTGGTCCGGCACCGAAGAGACCATTCAATCCCAACCGCTTTCACGGCAGTTGGCGATTTTATTGGGAGCAGGGAGGAGGGTTGATGACCGATTGGGGTGTTCACCTTCTTGACATTCCCCTATGGGCGATGAATGTAAGGATACCCAAATCCGTTTCTTCCTCCGGCGGAATTTACGCTTACCAGGAGAACGCTATGGAGACAGCCGATACGCAATCGGTGATTTATGATTTCGGCAATTTCCTGCTCGAGTGGGACCACACCGGCGGGATTACAAAAGGACTGTATGGAAGAAGTTATGGAGTGGCCTTTATTGGCAATAATGGAACCCTGGTCGCGAACCGGGAGGGTTGGGAGTTAATTCCTGAAAGCGATGGATCGACTCCCAGGATGGAAGCAATTCCATTGCAGCAGGCGGACACCCACGATCATGAGAAGCATGTAAGGAACTTTGTCGAGTGCCTCAAAACCAGGCAACTGTCCATTTGTGATATTGAGTCAGGAAGAAACGCCGCCGTCGTTGCGCACCTGGGGAACATCGCTTACCGGACGGGGAATAAGGTGTATTGGGATGATGAGAAGAAAACGTTTGGAAAGGATGCAAAAGCAAATGCATTGATACAGCCGGAGTACCGGGGACCATGGAAGTTTCCGGGGACTGAGCGGTGATCTTTTACCGCAGAGACGCGGAGGCGTAGCGTTTTCGCGGCTTCATTAAATTCTCTGTGCTTAATAGATTGTTGTTGCAGACAACGGCTCACTCCTACGGAGCTTGAATTAGGTTAGTTAATCGGTTTCAACAAACAGGCCGCTCCTATGGAGATGGAAGATACTTGCTGGAAATGTTTTATGTTTGGCAAGTGGTTCAGGCCCAGGCATTCCGCATATTATCTGACCCGGGTATTCCGGCAATGGTTGACCCAGGCAATTGGGTGAAAAAAGTTCCGGATTTGGCTAATCATCTGACCCACTCTTAGGTATTTAATAGCCCGGAGTGGCCGAATATCGAATTTTTTTCTTGACGATCTGACCGAAGTCCAATACATTGCCCGACAAGGATATCAAAAACTTATGGATAAAGTCGCTAAGAATTCCGGGATCAAGCTGGGTGCAATTGCAATGGTCATAAATTTGCTTGCATCCAGCTCCTGTGGCACGACGAAGTCAATGCATTCACCCAGTAAGAGTCCTGCCAAACTGTATGATGGCATGTTGGGAGACCGCGATGGCAACAAGTATCCGATAAAAGTTTTATTAGACAGTAGTCTGTGGATGACTGTCAACCTGAATTTGAATATTCCGAATTCTTATTGTTACGAAAGTACAATCGAGAATTGTGAGAAATATGGTCGGTTATACGACTGGGCATCAGCCAAGGAGGGATGCTCATTGTTGGGGGAAGGATGGCGACTCCCCAGCGATGCAGAATGGCTGCAACTGCTCAGTTTATATGGAGGCGGCATGGAGGATTCAAAATCAATAGCCTACAAAGCGTTACGTTCTCCTGGTACCTCCGGATTCAACGCTTTATTGGGTGGCAATCGAGAACCCGGTGGGACGTACTCGCGCAAGGAAGCCCATGGATTTTATTGGACTGCAACCGAAAATGACAGCACCGCAGCGTGGTACTACAACTTTGGGAAGGGCTCGCTCGCACTTTATCAGCAAGACGGCGGCGAGAAAAAAGGAGGATTTTCGGTTCGTTGTGTGAACAGTATTAAGAGGAAATAAAAAAACCGACGAAGTGCTGGCCACTTTTTTACTTGGCCGTCTCTTATATGATTGCGAGGTTATCAATCTGTCCGGAAAAAGCTACAGGCTAAATAATCGTAAGACGATTTTTTAATCTTGAAATTACCCGCTTTATTTAATCAACAACTGGACTTGCCGTTTTTACTTGCTAGAATTGTTTTAAAAGATTTCATTGCGAAGTGATAGCGCCTTGCCGCATCGGGTTGCCTGAACTCAATTGGCACTTCCTTTTTGTCGCCGGAGCAACGCTATGGCGGACACCAGGGTCCATACGCCCTCCAGGATAATGAACGGCCAATACTGAAGGGGTACTGACGCGAAGCAGGCAATAGCCGCGCCAAATAAATTCAACAGAATGTACGTAAGGCTGTCCTGGGAAACTATTTTAAGCAGATTGAGTAAGAAGGCAACCAACAGGATGCTTACCCCGATAGCGCCTATCCAATCCGTGGCTGTCAAGGTCTAATTCAGTTTGGCCAATGCACTAATATATCGCTCGGGTAATTCACCCCGGGTGGCGGTTTGATAGTCGCTGTAGCTGCAGGGTACCATCGTATTCCGGGGGTATTTTGAGCCGGGCATGAATTGGCCGACTTCCATCCACCATTTTTCAGTGAACTTGCTTTTAAAAAAGACGATCGTCTCCGGATCCACCGGCATAGAGACCACGTATTTCAGGAAGTCATTCGACTTGAAATTGTTCTCCTGCTTGCGTCGATAAAACCCTTCTACAAAATACCATATCATGGTAGCCACCACGGAAGCCGTTTTTTTATGTGCATCGTCCTCTGCTGGGTTATATTCATAAAAACCGATGGAACTTAGCTTTTCATTGAGGCCGGCGTACCAACAAATCTGGCATGCTTCTTCGCCGCTGAGGCCAAAGGGTTGGGCATTCGCATTCCCCGGGGCATCGGAAGACTTAACGGCGGTGACATCGAATGAAATCAGATCGGCATTGCGGATGGAAGGCTCCATTTCCGCCAGGTTAGAACGAAGCTGCCCTACTCTATAGGCCTCGAAATAGAGTTTTTCGAGGATGGATATAGAGAGCGGGTCGATCAGGTACGTCTGATGAGCCAGATGGGTATAGCTAAGCAAATAGTTGGGCTCATGCAGCAGAATTTTGTGAATATGCTGACGCGCGGGGTAGGTATCCTTGCCCTCTTCCAAATCCAGGAAGGCATCGATGTTGAGGAAGTTGACCAGCTTCTCCATTTCTTCATAGCCGCGGTATTGTCCGTAG
>Ga0209647_1004284_pt1 | contig 10778 bp, 10 predicted proteins | sample GraSoi_2013_60cm_FD_185827 | JGI IMG/M metagenome (GOLD analysis project Ga0209647, IMG submission 185827) | Grasslands soil microbial communities from the Angelo Coastal Reserve, California, USA - Sample 9_17_2013_60cm (SPAdes) (version 2) | ecosystem: Environmental > Terrestrial > Soil >...
TAGGCCGACGCACGCCACAACAACGCGATACATGATTGCCCTCCGTTTGCAGCAGTTGAATCGAACAGTATTATTAAATTTTGAATAGTCTAGTGTAAGAAAGACACACTCAAGTTTTTAATATTTCGGCAGAATTTAACTTTGAATACGTCACTAATCAGCCTTATATACAGTAAACAAATACTTTACGACTTTCAATCATGGTTAACGATCGATTAAAATACTTTGGAAGTCGGTCTCGCCAGGGCAAAACCACCATCGCTCAAGGGGCATCCGCGCCAGCCGAACGGGGCAAGCCGAATGCGGCAAGCTGAATGCGGCAAGCTGAATGCGGACGGTCGTTTCCCGCGCTGGGGCGGAGCGCGCCCGCCAACACGCCGCGTTGCGCACAAGCGTTCCTTCGCGCCGGGTGGCCGCGGCCGCGCCGGCGCCTTACCTTCGCAGCATGAACGGCAGCAAGAACGACATCGATCCCGCGAGCGAACTCCTCGAGGAGGACGAGGAGCAGGCGCTGCCCGAGCCGGAACAGGACTTCGACCTCGCCGCCACCGGCCCGCTCGCCGTCGGCCGCGCGGTGATCGCGAGTCACGCCAAGCTCGCCCCGTCTTCGCCCGGCGTCTATCGCATGATCGATGCCAAGGGCGACGTGCTCTACGTCGGCAAGGCCAAGAACATCCGCAAACGGATCATCGCCTATGGCCGCCCGACCGGCTACGACCCCCGCATCGAACGCATGATCGCGGCGACCGCGGCGCTCGAGTTCGTCTCGACCGCGACCGAGACCGAGGCGCTTCTGCTCGAAGCCAACCTGATCAAGCGCTTGCGCCCGCGCTTCAACGTGCTGCTGCGCGACGACAAGTCGTTTCCCCATATCCTGATCACCGCCGACCACTGGGCGCCGCAAATCCTCAAGCATCGCGGCGCGCGCACCCGCGAGGGCAATTATTACGGCCCGTTCGCCTCGGTCTGGGCGGTCAACCGGACGATCACGGCGCTGCAGCGCGCCTTTCTGCTGCGTTCTTGTTCCGACGGATTCTTCGAGGGCCGCACGCGCCCGTGCTTGCTCTACCAGATCAAGCGCTGCTCCGGCCCCTGCACGCGCGAGATCGATTTCGCCGAATACGGCGAGCTGGTGCGCGAAGCGAACGCGTTTCTCTCGGGCAAGAGCCAGGCGGTGAAGGACGAGCTGGCGGTGGAGATGGAGAAGGCCTCCGCCGCGCTCGACTTCGAGCGCGCCGCCATCTACCGCGACCGTCTGGCCGCGCTCTCGGCGGTGCAATCGCATCAGGGCATCAACCCGCACGGAGTCGAGGAGGCCGATGTGTTCGCCCTGCATCAGGCCGGCGGCTTCAGCTGTGTCGAGGTGTTCTTTTTCCGCACCGGCCAGAACTGGGGCAATCGCGCGTATTTCCCCAAGGCTGACCGCTCGCTCTCGGCCGGCGAGGTGCTCGGCGCGTTTCTCGCCCAGTTCTACGACGACAAGCCGAGCCCGCGCGCAATCTTCATCTCCCACGAGATCGAGGAGCGCGCGCTGCTGGCCGAGGCGTTGAGCATCAAGAGCGGGCGCAAGGTCGAGGTCGGCGTGCCCCAGCGTGGCGAGAAGAAGGACCTCGTCGATCACGCCCTCGCCAATGCGCGCGAGGCGCTCGCGCGCAAGCTGGCCGAGAGTTCGTCCCAGCGCCGGCTGTTGGAATTGCTGGCCGAGGTCTTCGTCCTGGCGCGGCCGCCGCGGCGCATCGAGGTCTACGACAACAGCCACATCCAGGGGAGCAACGCGGTCGGCGCCATGATCGTCGCCGGCCCGGAGGGGTTTGAGAAAAATCAGTACCGCAAGTTCAACATCCGCGCCGCCGATCTCGCGCCCGGCGACGATTTCGGCATGATGCGGGAGGTTCTGAGCCGCCGCTTCAAACGGCTGATGAACGAAGCGCCGCGGGCGATGCCGGGCACGCCGCCCACTTCGGCGCAGGTGCTCGCGATGGCACCGGCGGACGCCGGCGCACCCATCGATATCGGGGATGGGGACAACGATTCACCGTGGCCCGATCTCGTCATTATCGACGGCGGCCGCGGGCAGCTGACCGCGGCGCAGGAGACGCTGGCGGCGCTCGGCATCATCGACGTGCCGCTCGTCGCGGTGGCCAAAGGCCCGGACCGCGACGCCGGGATGGAGACCTTCTTCCTGCCCGGACGCGAGCCGTTCAAGCTCAAGCCGCGCGATCCGGCGCTCTATTTCGTCGAGCGGCTGCGCGACGAGGCGCATCGCTTCGCGGTCGGCTCGCACCGCGTCCGGCGCCGCCGCGACATCCGCGAGGCGGGACTGCAGGAGATCCCGGGCATCGGCCCGACCCGCAAGCGCGCCTTGCTCCACCATTTCGGCACGCTCAAGGCGATCGAGCGCGCGGCGCTGGCCGATCTCGCCAAGGTACCCGGGATCAGCGCCGAGACCGCGCGCAAGATCTACGACTTCTTCCACGAGCGGGCGGGGTAGCGCGTTGCGCGTCGGCATCGATAGCGGTGGAACAGGCATGCAAGTCGCGAATGCGCGTCATATTTATGTATGGAAGTCGTGTCTCTAATTCGTGCATGCGCGGCGGCTCCGGACCAGGCCGGGCCGCGGCGATGGGGACGGCGGCAGCATCCCGTTTGACGCGGGCGCGGGAAGGGTATTCCTTCGGTCCATGAATACGGTCACCTCGAGACAGGTTCCGGCGCGGCGGCTCGCGGTGCCGAACCTTTTGACCTATGCCCGCATCGCCGCGGTTCCGGCGGTCGTGGCGTGCCTCTATTGGCAGGACATTCTGCAGGGCGGCCTATGGCTGCGCTGGGTCGCCGTGGTGATCTTCATCAGCGCCGGAGTGACCGACGTCCTCGACGGCTATTTCGCCCGCAAATGGGGCGAGCAATCGGCCTTCGGCCGCATGCTCGACCCGATCGCGGACAAGCTCTTGGTGGCATCGTGCCTGTTGATGCTGGCCGCCGACAGCACCATCCGCGGCTGGTCGCTGTGGGCGGCGATCGTCATCCTCTGCCGCGAGATTCTGGTTTCGGGCCTGCGCGAATATCTCGCCGAGTTGCGCGTGAGCGTGCCGGTGACGCAGCTCGCCAAATGGAAGACGACGCTGCAGCTCGTCGCCGTCGGGTTCCTCATCGCCGGCAAGGCGGGCGACGCGGTCGTGCCGGTGGTGACGCCGATCGGGCTTGCCCTGCTGTGGCTGTCGGCATTGCTGACGCTGTATACTGGCTGGGACTATTTCCGCGCCGGCGTGCGGCATCTGACCGAGGATTGAGCGTTGAAGCTTCGCTATTTCGCCTGGGTGCGCGAGCGTATCGGCAAGCCGGAGGAGGAGATCGAGCCGCCGGCGGGCATCGCCACGGTCGCCGATCTCATGACCTGGCTCAGCCGCCGCGGCGAGGAATACGCCCACGCGTTCGAGAATCCGAAGGTGATCCGCGCCGCCATCGACCGGACGCACGTGCGGGGTGACGCGGCCATTTTCGGCGCACGCGAGATCGCCTTCTTCCCCCCGATGACGGGGGGCTAGTGTCCCGATTGCGAAGTTCGCAAACCGTTGCGGCGCAAATCTCGTGCGAACTTCGGAATCAAAGGGACACCAGCAAACTTTGACTCTAGTGTGGGTTTTGGATTTGAAGTTCCTATGCCAGCTCGCCGCATATTCGTAGGAACTTCAAATCCACCGCACTAGCGCGGGACGCGTCGGAGACGCAGATGGCCGCCACCATCCGACTGCAGCGCGAGCCGTTCGACGCCGCGAGTGAGGCGGCAAAGCTGCGCCGCGGCCGCGGCGATATCGGCGCGGTCGTCACCTTCACCGGGATCTGCCGCAGCGACGAGAGCGGCGCTCCGCTCGCGGCCATGACGCTCGAGCACTACCCGGGCATGGCCGAGGCCGAGGTCGCGCGTCACGTGGAGGCGGCCGAGCGGCGCTGGCCGCTGCTCGGCGTCACCGTGATCCACCGCTATGGCCGGCTCGAGCCGGGCGAAGACATCGTCCTCGTCGTCACCGCCGCCGCCCACCGGCAGGATGCTTTCGCCGCCGCCGAGTTCCTGATGGACTACCTCAAGACCCGCGCGCCGTTCTGGAAGCAAATCGAATTTGCCGGCAAGGCCGATGCAAAAGCGCCTGCGAAGGTCTGGGTCGACGCCAAGCAGTCCGACGACGCCCTGGCCGATCGCTGGACCCCTGCGGGCGGCGCGCGCGCGGCGGAGTGAGCCGTAAGTCCCCGCAGACCATGACCGCGGCGCAAGCGCCGCAGTCGTGAGCATCACCGCTTCGGCGCTTGATCTGGTCGCAGCGCGGTGCCGCGATAAAGGTCGGACAGATTGCAGCGCAGGCCGAAGTCGGGGAGCATGAGCACGTCATTCGGCTGGGTCAGGATGTGTTCCTTCCAGCCGGCATCTGTGCGCAAGTCGACGCGAACCTCGAAACGGTCCTGCTGTATCGTCAAGACGCAGGTACAAGCCTCGTGCAGCTTGTAGACCTCGCGCTTGCTTTCCGTATAGGTGCGATCGCTCGACGAAACAATTTCGGCTGCGAGATAGAAACGATCGGCGTAGCGTCTATCCGGCTCTTGGCTCGCATCGGCATCAATCACGACGACATCCGGCTCGGGATCGTAGTATTCGATTGAAGATCCGAGATTGATGCCTGCGCGCTGGTACGCGGTGAGCGTCGCGGCGCGTCTTTCCAGCGCGTCAGTGAGAAGACGTTGAAGATTGCTCGCGATACGTTGGTGCGCGAGCGTCGGCGGGGCCATCATCACGGCGACACCATCGATGAGCTCCCAGCGCTCCTCGTCGGGCCTGCCTTCAAGAAAGCCCCGAAACAACTCGAGCGACAAACGCGGCGGACTGCGCTGAGCGACGCCGGCCATGCCGTACTCCTATTACGCCATATCAGCCCTATCCTAACATATGGGCCGGGACGGCCGAATTACGCCGCTTTCTTCTTGCCCTTGGGCTGCACCTCGGCGGTGTAGTCGGCCATGAGTTGCTGCGTGATCGCCGCGGGCGTGAATTTCCACTGCGCGATCTCCGACACCGCCGTGACCTCGGCGGCGCTGCCGGTGATGAAGCACTCGGAGAATTGGGTCAGCTCGTCCGGCATGACGCGGCGCTCGATCACCTCGATGCCGCGTTTCTTCGCCAACTCGATCGCGGTCTGGCGGGTGATGCCGTCGAGGAAGCAGTCCGCGATCGGGGTGTGAATCTTGCCGTCCTTGATGAAGAAGATGTTGGCGCCGGTGCATTCCGCCACGCGACCCTGCCAATCCAGCATCATGGCATCGGCGTAGCCTTTGCGCTCGGCAATGTGCTTGGAAATAGTGCAGATCATGTAGAGGCCCGCGGCTTTCGCGCGCGCGGGCGCCGTCTTCGGGTCCGGCCGCCGGTAGTCGGCGAGATCGAGCCTGATGCCCTTCAATCGCTGCACCGGGTCGAAATAGCTCGGCCACTGCCAGGTGGCGATGGCGAGATGGATTTTGTTGTGCTGCGCCGAGACTCCCATCATCTCCGAGCCGCGCCAGGAGACCGGCCGCACATAGGCGTCGCTCTGGCCGTTCTTTTCCAGCACCAGGCGCTTGGCGGCGTCGATCTCGGCGACCGAGTAGGGGATGTCGAAGTCGAGCAGCTCAGCCGATCGCTTCAGCCGCTGCGAATGCTCGGTGCATTTGAAGATTTCGCCGCCATAGGCGCGCTCGCCCTCGAACACCGAGCTCGCGTAATGCAAGCCGTGGGAGAGCACGTGCAGCGTAGCCTCGCCCCAAGGCACCAGCTTGCCGTCGTACCAGATGACCCCATCCAGGCGGTCGTACGGTTTTTCTGCCATGGCGGTTCTCCTCGGAGGCCGGCCCGGCGCCCGCGGGCGCCGTCCCTCTCCTTATGCTTTTGCGTCGCGGGCCGACACTCGGTATGTTTCGGCCCGACCATGAGAGCGCGCTTGCGCCTCTGGCGCAATCCGCTCGGGGCGGGGCCGCGGGTACGATCCTTTCGTGGCGGCCTCTTGTTGGATAGCAATCTGACCTAAATATGTCAACATGGCTGACCTAACCGTCCCAGTTGCAACCGATCGGGCATTTTCGGGCGCCGAGCGGGCGGGCCGCGGCAATGAGCCCATCTGGGACGTCATCGAGCTTCTGTTCTTCGCCTATCGCGACTTCATCGGCGACCCCGACGACGTGCTGGCGAAATTGGGCTTCGGGCGCGCTCACCACCGGGTGCTGCATTTCGTCAACCGCAATCCCGGCATGAAGGTTGCGGAGCTGCTCGAGGTCCTGAAAATCACCAAGCAGTCGCTCGGCCGGGTGCTCAAGCAGCTCATCGATCAGGGCTACGTGGTGCAGAAAGAGGGCGCCAACGACCGCCGCCAGCGCCTGCTCTACGTCACGGCGAAAGGCGAGACCTTGGCGATGAAGCTTGCGGGGCTGCAAACCGCGCGCATCGCGCTGGCGCTGTCCGAGCTGGGGCCGAACGCGCACGAGGCCGCCTGCCGATTTCTCACCGCCATGATCAACGCCGATCATCGCGACGCCGTGCTGCGCTTCATCGCGCGCGCCGACCGCGCGCGGCGGGCGCGCGGCTGAGCCGAGGCCGGGATGCGGGCCATGGCCACGGCGTCCGCCGCTCTCCCCGACGATGCCCCCCATTTGTTGGTGGTCGACGACGACCGCCGCATCCGCGATCTGCTCTCGCGCTTCTTGTTCGCCGAAGGCTACCGCGTCACCACGGCGGAGACGGCCGCCGACGCGCGTGCCAAGCTCGCGGGCCTGCGCTTCGACCTGCTGATCCTCGACGTCATGATGCCGGGAGAGACCGGCTTCGACCTCGCGCGCGATCTGCGCGCGTCATCGAGCGTGCCGATCGTCATGCTGACCGCGCGCGACGAAGCGCAGAGCCGCATCGAGGGTCTGAGCATCGGCGCCGACGACTACGTGAGCAAGCCGTTCGAGCCGCGAGAGCTTTCGCTGCGCATCGCCGGCATTCTGCGCCGCGCCCGCCCGGCCACGGCTCCGCCGGTGGAATCGGTGCGCTTCGGCGAGTTCCGGTTCCATCTCGCGCGCGGGGAGCTCAAGCGCGGCGAGGAGATCGTGCGGCTGACGGATCGCGAGCGCGACATGCTGCGCCTGCTCGCCGCCACCCCCGGCGAGACCGTGGCGCGGCAGACGCTCGCCGGCAACGACGGCGCGACCGGCGAGCGCGCCGTCGACGTGCAGGTCAACCGCCTGCGCCGCAAGATCGAGCACGATCCGGCCAACCCGCTGCTGGTGCAGACCGTGCGCGGCATCGGATACCGGCTGGTGACGACGCCATGACCAGCCTCGACGTCAGCATCGCCGCGCTGCGCTCGAGCCTGACCGCGCTGCGCTCCAGTGTGGCGGGGCTGCCCAGCATGGCGGCGCTGCGCTCGGCCGCCGACCGCGGCTACGAGCTCTACGACCGCACCAGCGCCAGGCTCAAAAGCATGATGCCGACGGGCCTCTATGCGCGCGCGCTGTTGATCATCATCGCGCCCATGGTGGTACTGCAGTCGGTCGTCGCCTTCATGTTCATGGAGCGGCACTACAACCTGGTCACCCAGCGGCTCTCCGCCGGCGTGGTGCAGGACATCGCCACCTTGATCGAGGTCGACAAGGTTTTTCCGCAGGATTACGCCCAGCTGCGGCGCATCGCGCAAGACAAACTCGGGCTGGTCGTCGACTTTCTGCCGGTGACCGAGCTGCCGCCGCCGGGGCCGAAGCCGTTTTTCTCGCTGGTGGACCAGGCGCTGTCGGAGGAGGTCCGAAAGCAGATCGGCCGGCCGTTCTGGATCGACACCGTCGGGCGCTCGGCGCTGCTCGAGATCCGCATCAAGCTCGACAACGCGGTGATGCGCGTGTTCGCGCCCCGCCGCGCCGCTTATGTCTCCAACTCGCACATCTTCCTGGCATGGATGGTCGGCACCTCGCTGGTGCTGATTACGGTGGCGGTGCTGTTCCTGCGCAACCAGATCCGGCCGATTCTGCGGCTCGCCGACGCCGCCGAAAGCTTCGGCAAGGGGCGCGAAGTGCCCGACTTCCGCCCGCGCGGCGCGCGCGAGGTTCGTCGCGCCGCGGTCGCCTTCATCGAGATGAAGCGCCGCATCGAGCGCGCGCTGGAGCAGCGCACCGCCATGCTGGCGGGGGTCTCGCACGACCTGCGCACCATTCTCACCCGTTTCAAGCTCGAGCTCGCGCTCATCGGCGACAGTCCCGAGGTCGACGCGATGAAGAAGGACGTCGACGAGATGGGCCGCATGCTGGAGGCCTATCTCGCCTTCGCGCGCGGGGATTTGGGCGAGCAGTCAGCGCCCACCGACATGGGCGCGTTCCTAGAGGAGCTCAAGACCGACACCGAGCGCAACGGCCACAAGTCGAGCGTGAATTTCCACGGCCATCCGATCGTCACCGTGCGACCGGCGGCGTTCAAGCGCTGCCTCGCCAATCTGGTTTCGAACGCCGCGCGCCACGCGCCGTCGATCTCGATCACCGGCCACCGCGACCACCGCTGGCTCACCGTCACCGTGGATGACGACGGCCCCGGCATCGCACCGCATCTGCGTGAAGAGGTATTCAAGCCGTTCCTGCGCCTCGACGACGCGCGCAATCAGGACGAAGGCGGCACCGGCCTCGGGCTCGCGATCGCGCGCGACATCGCCCGCTCCCACGGCGGCGACATCATCTTGTCCGATAGCCCGCTCGGGGGACTGCGCGCGACGGTACGGGTGCCGATCTAACGCAAACGTACCGGGTGTCCCGGATGCGATGCAGCGTGGAGCGCGCGTAGAGAAAATGTGCGCAGTCTGCGTAGGAGAGCGCGCGGAACGGTGCATCGCTGAGCCGGGACCGCCACGGAACGTAACGGTCCACGCAAGTCGGGTTTACCCGACTTGCGCACATTTAAGCGCCGATCTCGGGTAAACCCGAGACCGGTGTCTGCAGCGCACCACAACGCAATCAAGTGTACGCAGATTGCGTAAACTTATCTGCGTTGCTGCGCTGCGCCCGGGACACGGGCATCGCTAAGCCGCCACGGTGTCCTCGTCCTCGTCGCGCCGGCCGCGCCGGCGCGGGCGCAAGCGGCAGGCGCTGGCGGGAATCCGAAACAGGTCGTCGAGAAAGCCCGACCAGCGCTGTCCGCGCGCGAGCGCGCGGTCGAGCGCGGCCATGGTGGGCGCCAGCCCCTCGTCCTCGTCGTTGATCCAGGTGCGCAGCACCGACGCGAACAACAGCGCGAGCCCCTGCGCGCGCAGCAGGCCGCGCGGGCCGGAGGCGCCGATATCGGCGGCGGTCAGCATCCATTGCTGCGAGCGCACGGCAAGCGAGTTCAGCGCAAAGGCGAGGCCGGGATTGCGCGCCGCCGAGCGCATGAGCGAGCGCACCGCGTCTTTGTACGGGGCGAGCACTTCGAGCCGCCGCATCAATACGTCGAACAGGCGCTCGCGCGGCGGCTCCTCGTCCATGTCGGCGTCGCCGCCGGCCAGCACCGCGCGGTCGATCGCCTTCATGTGCGCCGCGAGGATCGCGAGCGTCGAGGCAAACGTGCCGCGCAGGTCGGCGAGCGAGACGCCCGCTGCCCTGGCGATCTCGGCAAAACCGATCCGTTCGATCGACTTTTCGGCGAGCAACGTCATGAACGCGTCGATGATGCGCTCGCGTTCGGATTTGCCGGGGCGCGCGGCGGGACGGGCAGCTGACTTGCGCGCGGACTTGCGCGCGGACTTGCGCGCGGATTTGCGCGCGGATTTGCGGGCCATGCCGAAACTCCTGACCTGATCACTCCGGTGCGATCAATGTAGGCCGGCTGCGTGGATGGTTCCAGGGGCGGCCGCGCGACGCGGTGTCGGCGCTTGCGGCGCATTTGTTTCACGCCGCGCGATCCAAGCGATCGGCTCACCCCGCCAAGTCGCGCGAGCGCTTGGTGGCGGCGGCGATGGCCGCGGTCATCAGCCGTTCGAGCCCGCCCTCGGCCATAAGCACCTCGAGCGCGGCGGCGGTGGTGCCGCCGGGCGAGGTCACGTTCTGCCGCAGGGTTGCGGCGTCGAGCGGCGAGCGATGGAGGAGCTCGCCCGCGCCCGCGACCGTGGCGCGTGCCAGCGTGGCGGCGAGCGCGGCGGGCAGGCCCGCGGCGGTGCCGGCGCGCGCCATCGCCTCGGCGAGCAGGAATACGTAGGCCGGCCCCGAGCCCGAGAGCGCGGTCACCGCGTCCATGAGCGCTTCGTCGGCGACCCATTCCACGATGCCGACCGCGGACAGCAGCGCGTCGACGAGCGCGCGCTGCGCGTCGGAGACGCGCGCGTTCGCCACTGCGACGGTCATGCCGCGGCCGATCGCGGCCGGCGTATTGGGCATGGCGCGAACGATCGCGGCGCGCGGAAAACCGGCGGCGAGAGACTGCAAGGTCCGCCCGGCCATGATCGACACGACCACGGTCGAGCCGCCCACGAACGGCGCCAGCGCCGGCATGGCTTCGCCGGCGACCTGCGGCTTGACCGCGATCACCACCGCGGCGACGTCGCCGAGCGCGTCGCGCGGCGGATTGAGGCGCAGGCCGCGTTCGCGCAGCGCCGCGATCTCGCGGCTGGGCTGCGGCTCGATCACGGCGATCATCTCGGGTGCGAGCCCGAGCGCCAGCCAGCCCTCCAGCATGGCGCTTCCCATTTTGCCCGCGCCGGCGAGCAGGATGGTCCCGGACAGGTCGGCAAGCGGACGCGGTTTGGTTTGCGGATTCGCCGATGAACTCA
>Ga0209647_1004285_pt1 | contig 10777 bp, 9 predicted proteins | sample GraSoi_2013_60cm_FD_185827 | JGI IMG/M metagenome (GOLD analysis project Ga0209647, IMG submission 185827) | Grasslands soil microbial communities from the Angelo Coastal Reserve, California, USA - Sample 9_17_2013_60cm (SPAdes) (version 2) | ecosystem: Environmental > Terrestrial > Soil >...
ATACGGGGATACGGGGAACGATGCGGGCGGAAGCCCTGTCCCGGCGCGTGTGCCAACCACCCAAGCGAGATCCGTATCACCCCCTCAGCGCTCACGCGCCCCTTTGTGCCCCTCGGCGCACAGCTTAGCCTCTGCGTGTGGCGAGCGACTATGCCCGCCCTCGATCGTTTGCCCCTGCGTCACCCGCCTTCTGGCCCCCCTCTCCGCGCCGGAGAGGGACTGAGTATGAGGTTCGCTCAGCCCGCCGCGGGATGGTCCGTTCGAGCGTCACCACGAGCGCCAGCGCCCACCAGAACCACAGGGCGAGATCCGGCGCGAAGTAGGCGCTGTCCACCAGCCCATGGACCAGCATGGCCACCACTGCGCCCAGCAGCCCGAGCGCCGCCGCGGATTGCCAGCCCGCGGCCCCATGGTGGAGTTTGGCTGCGCGTCGCAGCGCTTCCACGGCGAGCAGCACGAAACCCACAACGGCCAGCAATCCCCCGCTCAGCCAGACCTCCAGCAGCAGATTGTGCGGGTGGGAGAGGTCTGGCTCACGCGCCGCGAGGGTTGGATGCCCGTTGAGCACTGGCATCCAGTACGGATGCGCGCTGAAGTGCGGACTGTAGTAGGAGAGAAACTGGTCGGGTCCGACGCCAAATAGTGGGTGATCGCGCAACATCGCCAGCGCCGAGCGCCAGAGCAACAGCCGCACCTCGCCGCTGCCGCCATGGCCAGCCAGCAGCAGTCCCGCTAGCGCCACCACCGGCTGCCACACGACGAGCAGCGCCACCGCCAGCACGCCGAGAGCCGCGACTACCCATCCCCATCGCCACCATCCCCTGTCCCGGCGCCGCCACGCGTCGCGCAGCCGCGTTGCGCGGGTGGAGAACGCCGACCAGAGCCACCCGCCGGCGATAATCGCGCAGCCCGCGACGCAGGCCACCCACGCGCCACGCGACGCGCTCCACATCAGCGCCGGCAGGCACAAGAGCGCGCAGACACCCGCCAACCAGCGTTCGGCACCGCTGGCCATGCTATACATATCCCTCGGACGCTTCTGGCCCCTGGCCAGTGTGAAAGCTAGCGCCAGTGCTAGTGGGATGGCGCGCGCCAGCCAGGCGCCGAGACTGTTCCCGCTGCCGTAGATGATGGCCGTCGCGCGCGGCACCGCCCCCGCCGCCGTTGCGAAGGGCAGCAGCTTGTTCCCCTGCGCCAGCGGAGCAAAGGTGACGTGCAGCCAGAACACCTGGATGGTCGCCAGCGCAGCGACCATCGCCGCGGAGCCGAGCATCGCCCACACCAGCAGGTGCGCCGCGCGCCAGGGGCGGCGCACCACCAGCACGACCAGTGCGAAATACAGCAGCGGCTCCGCCACCTCCCAGCGCCACGCCCGCAGCGCCTCATGCGGCCGCGGCGCGATCACGATCCCAATCGCCGTGCCGAGCGCCAGCAACAGCGCGCCCAGCGCCAGCCGCGGCCCGCTTCGGCCGAGGGGCGCGCGTGCCAGGCGCGGCAGACGGTGTCTGAGGGCGGGCAGGTGCCGCGCGCCCTGCGCCAGCGCGACCGCCGCGCAGACAGCAAGGACGATTTCGCTGAGGGGGAAGACGACCTGGCCGGCGACCTGTTTGGGCACGTACCAGAAGGGGAAGGTCAGCGGCAGCAGGCAGAGTGCGGCCTCAAGCCGAAACCAGGCGAGCACGCCGAAGACCAGTAGCGGCGGCAGGCAGAGCAGCGGCGCTGGCACGACATAGTACGCCGCCAGGCTCAGCAGCATGCCAGCGATGATGGCGGCGTCGGCGGGCGCGCGGCGGCCCGCCCCTGTCCACTTGCCGCGATCCGCCATATGCCGAGTCTCCTCTCCCGTGCCCTATTGTGGCACACCTGTGCCCTCAAGGTCGTTGAGGGGGCCGGGGACCTAGCGGCGCGACACGACCGGCGAGCATTGGGTAAAATTGCAGCAGCCCGAACATCCTGTTCGGCGTGCCGCTGCCGCGCTCGCCCGTTGCGTCTGGCTCAGGAGAGTGCGACGCTGGCACCACGTGTTCGGTACGTCATACCCTCTTTTTTACCGTTGGCCATCCAAAAGGAGTCGCGCATGGAATATCAGTACGCGCAGGCGGTCGAGATTCTGCGCCGGACGCCGACTACCCTGACGGTGTTCTTGCGTGGGCTGCCGGAGGCATGGACGACGAGCACCGAGGGACCAGGTACCTGGAGCGCCTATGACATCGTCGGGCACCTGTTGCACGGTGAAGAGGCCGACTGGATCGAGCGCGCCCGCCGCATCCTCGAGCACGGCGAGCAACAACCCTTCGACTCGTTCGATCGGACGGCCATGTTCGAGCGATATCAGGGTTGCACACTCGACCAGCTGCTCGCGGCGTTCGAGCAGGCGCGCGCGAACAATCTGGCGACGCTGAGCGAGTGGCACATCACCCCTGAGAAACTCGCCCGCAAAGGCACCCATCCAGCACTGGGAACGGTCACGTTGAGCCAACTGCTGGCGACCTGGGTCGTTCACGACCTCAACCATATCGGCCAGATTGTCGAGGTAATGTCACGGCAATACGCCGAGGCGGTCGGCCCCTGGAGCGCCTACCTCGCCATCCTCACCAGGCCAATCCTCACCGAATGACCTATCTCGCGCCATTCGTGTCGGACCTCGTCAGGCCACTCGGCGGGCCGCACAGACACGTCTGCCTGTAGGCGTGCCTTCACCTGGTAGCGATGCAAAGGCGGTACGCGTCTGGTGGCGTATCTGTCTGCCTCACCTTCCGCTTGATCCAACCAATTGCCAATCCACTTGGGAGTACTACCGCTCACACGGGTAGCCCAGACGGCCCAGCCCATGTGTAAACCTTGTGCCTGCCAGGTGCATACGATACAATGGCGTCGAATCGCGGCGCCTCCTACCTTTCATGGGTGCGTAGCAGGCCTGCCCGCATGGTTGCCGCGCAGCCACGTGTGTCTTGCAGGACGACCCGGCTGGCATGGTCGAGGGTGGACACGCGCAGCGGTGCCGCGCATGGATTTCACGCTACCGAAAGGGGGCGAGCCAGGATGTCTGGCACACGGGTCTACGCTATTGCCAATCAAAAAGGTGGGGTCGGCAAGACCACGACCGCGATCAACCTGTCCGCCTGTCTCGCCGAGGCCGGCCGCAGGACACTGCTGATTGACCTGGACCCCCAGTCGAATACCACCACCGGTCTGGGCCTGGATGCGCATCACGTCGGCCTCTCCATGTATGAGCTACTAGTGGACGACCATGTGACTGCGCGCGAGGTGATGAAGGCCAACATCCGCCCCAACCTCTCGCTGCTGCCCGCCAAGGTGGACCTGTATGCCGCCGACATCGAGCTGGTCTACATTCAGGAAGGGCGCGAGTTCCGCCTGAAGAAGGCGCTCGACGCCGTCAAGCCGCAGTTCGACTTCGTGCTGATCGACTGCCCGCCCTCGCTGGGCCTCTTGACGGTCAACGCCCTCAGCGCCGCCGACGGCGTGATCTTGCCGCTGCAGTGCGAGTATTTCGCCCTCGAAGGCATGCAGCAGCTCTTGAAGACCATCCATCTGGTGCGTGGGCGGCTCAACCCGCAGATCGCGCTCTTCGGCGTCGTGCTGACGATGTTCGACCCGCGCACCAAGCTGGGCACCGAAGTGGTGCGCGAGGTGAGCGAGCACTTCCCCAAGGAGAAGTTCCGCACGCTGATTCCGCGCAACGTGCGGCTGGCCGAAGCGCCTGGCTACGGGCAGACGATCCTGGAGCACGAGCCACGCTCGCCGGGGGCGCTGGCCTACAAGGAGCTCGCCGAGGAAGTCATCGAGCGGGCCGCGATGACGGAGGCCGCGCATGCCTAAGCAACGCTTCGGGCTGGGACGTGGGCTGGACGCCCTGATTCCCGGCGCGTCCTCGGTTCCGGATGCCACCACAGTTGCGGACGAGCTGCCAATGGATATGAATCTTTCCCCTTCGGTGCTCTACGAGGTGCCGGTAACGGCGATCTCGCCGAACCCACTGCAGCCACGCATGCCCATCAGTGACGACGACGAGCAGCTGCTGGAGCTTGCCGCCTCCATTCAAGAGTACGGCATGTTGCAGCCGCTGATCGTCAAGCTCGCCGAGGCCGACGACGAGTCGGCGCACTTTCAGTTGATCGCCGGTGAGCGGCGCTGGCGCGCTGCACAGCTCGCCGGCCTGGAGCGCATCCCCGTAATCGTCCACGACGCGACGCCGCGGCACATGCTCGAGATGGCGCTGGTCGAGAACCTGCAGCGTGCCGATCTGAATCCGCTCGAAGCGGCACAGGGCTACGTGACCTTGATCGAGGAGTATGGCCTCACCCACGATCAGGTGGCGGAGCGGGTCGGACTCAAGCGGCCGACCATCACGAATACGATCCGGCTGCTCCAACTGCCACAAGAGGTGCGCGAGGCGCTCATCACGATGCCCAAGGTGTTCACCGAGGGCCACGCCCGCGCCGTGCTGCAGATCGCCGGCGAGGCGGACCGTATCAACTTCAAGAACCTGATTATCTCCAAGGGCATGAGCGTGCGCGAGGCTGAGGACCTGGCCAAGCGCTACACCGACGCCGCGCTGCGCCTGACGCCGGATCGCCGCGGGGCGCGCGTGGCGCAGCAGACCTATGAGACGCGCCAGCTCGAGGAGGAGTTCACGCGCGCCGTCGAGATGAAGGTGCGCTTGCAGCGCTCGGTGAAGGGCAAGGGCTCGCTCACCCTGTTCTTCAGCACTGACGACCAGCTGCAGCGGCTCTACGACTGGCTCGTGCAGAGCGAGCGCACGGACCGTCCGTACAACAGCGGCAACGGTAATGGCAGCCTCGGCTTTGCGCAGGAGAGCTCCGAGTCGCGCGATGGCTTGTTGGACGACGCCTTCGACATCACCTTCGATAGTGGTGGCGAGAACTAGCGCTCCGCCCGCCTCCACGGTCCCCTCTTCGCGGCGCGAAGAGGGGATTGTCGTGGTTTCGCGCTCTGCCGCATTGACGGCAGGCTCGCGTGGCGTTACCCTTGGCAAAGGAGATGCACGAGCGCCAGGGGGGAGCCAGTGAGAGATGTCGCGGCGCGGCGAGAAGCGCAACGGTTGGGGCAGACGCTAGGCATCGCCAGCGGTCTGCTCGCGCTGACGCAGGTGGTGGTGGTAAGCTCGGGCGCCGCTTTCAACGAGGCGGCGGTTCTCACGATGCAGCATGCGCTGGCCGATCTCTCGGAGGGTGGCGGCGCGCTGCTGACGCCGGCGTTCAACCTGCTGCTGCGATTCTGGGTCGTCGCCTACGGCGTGGCATTCTGTTCATTCCTCATGACACTCGGCCTCTGCTGGTACGCCGGGCGTGTCTCGGCGCAGGTGACACGCCAACGCAACGTGGGCGCGACAGCGGGTTACTGGGTGATGCTGGTGGGCGGGCTTGTCTGGATCGCCGGTTCGGTGCTGGCCGCCCTTGTGCTCCATGCCGACAGCACGATTTCGTGGCTGCTAGCAACCATCGCCTATACGCTCGTCACGCCACAGAGCGCCCCCATCGCCGGCATCTACGTGACACACCCGAGTGCGCTCTTCCATGCCTTGCAGCTCGTCATCCTACTCTTTCAGCAGGTGATCGGCCTCGCAGTCGCGCTCGGCTGTGGCGCGCTGGCGGGCCGCATCGGCGCGCAGAGTGTCCGTTTCGCGGGCCAGGCCTCCACCGCCGCCTGGCAGGAGCGATATGCTTAACTGAGGGGAAGATGCGCGTGAGCACCATCCGGCCTTCCTCAACCTGAGGGCGGCGCGAGACGTAGTCAGTGGCACAAGCGTATGCTTGCTGCCGTCATTGCATCGTTGCATAGTCGAGGAGTACGCACATGCAGCCGCGTAATCCCGCGGTACGCGAGGGACTCATTTTCGGCGCCGGTTTGGCCGTGTTGCTGGTCATCAACGCAGTGCTCAACATGTATGCCGACATTGGCTGGGGCCAGATCATCACCCTGCTCGCCGGCATCGGCGCGATGCTGTTCGCCGGCGTGCGTGCCGGGCAGGCCACCGGCCGGGCGAACGCTGGCATGATCGCCGGACTCGTGACGGGCCTGTTCAGCTCGGCGGTGGATCTGGTCGTGGTCACAGCGCTCACGATTGTGAACGTTGACAAGGTGCGGCGCGCCTATCAGACCGCAGCCGACGCCGCGGGTGGTGGCATTCACTACACCAATCAGAGTGCAGTTGGCTTCGCGGTCCTCGGACTCGTCATCTCATTGATCGTGGCGAGCTTGATTGGCCTGGGGCTTGGATGGCTGGGCGGCAGAATCGGTAGCGACCGGGCCGCGCCCCCCACGCAGGTGTATCAGGAGTCGCTTTATCAGGGTATGCCCCAGCCGCCACAGCCGCCACAGAACCCGCCCGCCTGACCGCCGTCGCGCGGCAGCACTGGTTCTACACCACTGTGCTGCGTGAGGCACCGAAGTGGCTACGGCACCCGGCCGCCAGTGGCGCTCGCTGGCGGCGCCTGATTGCCGCATGCCCGCAAGAGGAGACACTGCATGCAATTGTTTGAGCGGCCCGCCGTGCGCTGGGGCGTGATCTTCGGGGCGGTGGCCGCGGCCCTAGGCATTATAGGGGGCGTGATATATGCCGCGACCGTTGACGGTCTGACGATTGGCAGTACGGGGACCCTCTCCGGGACGAACCTGGCCAGCTGCCTCTTCTTTCTCGTGGACCTCGCGCTGTACTTTCTCGCCGGCATGCTGACGGCACGGCAAACGGGGACGGTAGGTTCCGCCGCCATTTCCGGGTTGATCGTCGGCGCCATCGGCGGGTTAATCGGCGGCATCGCCAATGCCGCCGTCGTGTTGACGCATCCTAACTTGCTTACTAGCGTCGTGGGCGTGCCACCAAACGGCATCGACGTGCACTCCCTGGAAGTGGTGGCGTCGATCTTCGGCGTCGTGCTGCGCACGGCGTTCTTCGGCGGGCTGGGCGCTGGGCTGGGCGCGTTGGGCGGCCTGGCGGGGCGCGGCAACGCACCCCGGCAACAGGCAATGGTCGGCTTCTATGGGCCGCCGCCTGGCACGTATCCCCTGCCTGGTTCGTATCCGCCGCCAGGATACGCGCCGCCGCCAGGATATCCTCCGCAGCCCATCTATCCGCCGCCGCCTGGGTACCCACCTCAGCCAGCGTATCCGCCGCCGGGAGGATATTCGCAGGCGCCAAGCTATCCCCCGCCTCCCCCAGCAGAGTCGCCGCCGCCAGACGAGTACGGCGAGCGGCAGGGCTAGGAAATGGCGCAGGACACGCCTGAGCCGTGGGCGCGGCGTCACGCGTTCGTAGCGCTTGACGACCGCGAGCTTGCCGCGATGCTGCGCCCGCTCTTTGGGGAACGGCGCGTGGAATCGGCTGAGCCGCTGGCGGGTGGCTTCGTCAACACCAACTATCGCGTGCGCCTCGCGGGACTGGACGATGTCTTCGTACTGCGCTCTTACGTGCGCGACGCCGGCGCTTGCCAGCGCGAGCGCGACATCATCGCGCGCGTACAGGGGCGTGTCCCCGTCGCCGAGGTGCTCTATGCCGACACGCGCGGTGAGGCGTTCGGGCGGCCCTATGCCGTGATGCGCTGGATGGAGGGCGTCGCCCTAGATCAGCTGCTCGCGCGCCCAGCGGAGGCCGATCCGGTGGCGCTTGCCGCTTGCCTCGCGCGCACGCTGGCGGCCATCGGCTCCTTTACGTTCCCGCAGATCGGCTTCTTCGGGCCGGAGCTGGCGATTGCCGAGCCACTCGGCAGCGCCCGCGAGTTTTGCGTCAACTACCTCGAATCCTGCCTCTTTCACGACAGGGCCGGCGAGCGCATCGGCCCCGACCTGACCGCCGAGCTGTGGCGGCTCGTCAGTGCCAACGCGCACCTGCTGGATGTGCTCGGCGCTAGCGCCGCGTTGGTCCACAGCGACTACAAGGGATCGAACCTGCTGCTGCGCCAAGCGTCGGGCCGGTGGGAGGTCGCGGCGGTGTTGGACTGGGAGTTTGCCCACGCGGGCACGCCTCTGGTAGACATCGGCATTCTGCTGCGCGACGCCGACACACTGCCGTCTGGCTTTGCGCCGGCCTTTGCCGCGGCCTATCGCGCGGCCGGCGGCAGCCTCCCCACGCAGTGGCGCCAGATCGCGCAGCTGCTCGATCTCATGAACTACTGCGAGTTCCTCAACGGACCCGACGCACGTGGCGGCCTGCCCGAGTATGCCCTCGGCCGTATCCGCGCCGCCCTCGCCCACTGGGACACCTACCGCGCGTGAGGACGAGTTGCCCTGGCCGACTAGGAACAGGCAACGGCTCCCCGCTCCCCCTTCGGATACCCGGCCTGAATGCCAGGGCTAATCCTATGCCACGCGAGCGGCGTGGGGCACACGTGCCACACCGTGAAACATTGACCAGATGCCGCAGTGTGACGTACAGGATTCGCCCTGCCGCTTCAGGGCAGCCCTCTCACATGCATCGGCCACCGTCTCTGCCTCCCCGCTCCGCGCCGGGGAGGGGCAGGGGGTGAGGTTCTGCGGGGGCTGGGGGTGAGGTTGGTGCCCGCTCATGCCCCCAGTGGGCGCTTGAGGGGCGCACCCGCCGGCGCGGGGATACTGCGCCGGGCTGGGGCGCTCCTGGCGGGCGACAACGAGCACACGGCCGCATCCAGTGGTGGGAATCGAGGAGCCAGTCGGGCTGGATGGGGAGTTTTTTGGCCTGAAGGTATACGGGTACTTCCTCGGCACACAGCTCGAATGGTGGGCCGACGGCCCGCGCTCGTGGGCAGCTTTCACGGCAGCAGTCGCGCGCCTCAGGGGCTTCTTGGCAGCACAATTCGCCTGACCATGCACTTCCCCATGATCAGCGCTGCCTGGGATACCAAGTCGCATGACGAATAGTCGCCGTGGCGCGCTTAGAACCCTTCATCATACTACTGTGACGTATAATGCAGTCCCATAGGATACGCTTGCTCTGGGTCTCCACCCGGCCTCGTGATGTGATGGAGGAGTCCGATGTCAGCGCAAACCACCCTCGACGCGTGGATCGCCCGTGACGCGATCCCGTTCACCACCGGATCCCTGGCGTCCATTGATGGCGCCGTGGACCGGATCGTCGGCTCGCTGGGCGACACGGTGGAGCTGCTTGGGATCGGCGAAGCCCTCCACGGGAGCGAGGAGATCCTGCTGATACGCAATCGTCTGTTCCAGCGCCTGGTACAGGCGCACGACTACAGCGCGGTGGTGATCGAGGTCGCCTCGCCTCAGGCGCGCGCGATCAACGACTACGTTCTGGGCGCCCGACAGGTGGAGGATCCGGTGGTCCAGGCGTGGTTCGGCGCCGGCTTTGGATCGCTCGACGCCAATCGCGAGCTGGTCGAGTGGATCCGCGACTACAACGCCGACCAGGTGCATTTGCCGAAGCTCCACTTCTACGGCTTTGACCTGCCGCTCGGTCAGGGCGGCCTGGCCAGTCCGAGTCGGGTGCTCGACCTCGTGCTCGGCTATCTCGACGCGGTCGATAGCGCAAGCGCCAAGACGCATCGGGAGCGGATCAGCCCTCTGGTCGGGGATGCGGCCGCGTGGGAACGGCCGGCGGCTATGTTCGACCCGGCGCAGTCCATCGGGCTATCGGCACCTGCGACTGAGCTGCGGATCGCAACTTTGGACCTCATCACGGAGCTGCGCATCAGGCGGCCAGAGCTGGTGGGCCTGAGCGACCGCCTCGCCTACGCGGACGCCCTGCATCACGCCGAGCTGGCGCGCAAGCTCCTGGACGCCCACGCCGCGCTCGCCACGCCCGGCGCCTACGCCAGCATGCTCGGGATCCGGGACCTAATCATGGCCGACAACCTGGAGCACTTCCTGGCGCTGGAACGCGGCCGCGGCAAGGTGCTCGTCTTTGCCGCGAGCGGCCACCTGAAGCGGTGGATGATGGAATGGCATCTGCCTCCGGAGCCTGGCGTCAAGAGATGGTGGCCGGCGGGCGCACAAGCGACGCAGTCGCTCGGCCCGCGCTACGCCGTCATCGGCATGGCGCTTGGCGCCTCCGACGACAACGCCATCGCGGCGCCGGAGCCCGACACGCTCGAGGCGCGGCTCTCCAAGGTGGGTGGACCGCTGATCATCCCGACCCACCGCGGTGAGGCGCCACCGCCTGCCGAGGTGGCCACTGTACCGATTCGGTCCGGAAGCGCGCTGAACCCCACGTATAGCCAGCTCACACCGGAGAGCTTCGCCGACTTCGAGTGGCTGGTCTTCCTGGACTCCACCACCTATCCGCGCGGCGCCCCGCCGCTGACGGACTGGAGCGCCGAGACGAGCTGATCCGTATGTGCGCCCTTGGCGGCATGAATACGTCACCGAATTTCCGACCCAGAGGACTTAGGAGCGGGGAGCCGCTGTTCGTTCCCTTGGATGCCTGGCCTGAAGGCCAGGGCTAATCCCACGCTACGCGAGCGGCTTGGGGCACACATGCCGCATAAGAGATATTGACCAGATGCCGCAGTGTGACGTGCAGGATTAGCCCTGCCGCTTCAGGGCAGGAAGCCCCTCCCTCTCACATGCATCGGCCACCGTCTCTGCCCCCCCGCTCCGCGCCGGTGAGGGGCAGGGGGTGAGGTTCTGCGGGGGCTGGGGGTGAGGTTGGTGCCCGCTCATGCCCCCAGTGGGCGCTTGAGGGGCGCGCCAGCGGCGCGGGGATACTGCGTCGGGCTGGGGCGCTCCTGGCGGGCGACAACGAGCACACGGCCGTCATCCAGCGGCGGGACCGTCACCGGGATGAGTGGCAGCAGCCGCGCCCCAA
>Ga0209647_1004286_pt1 | contig 10776 bp, 18 predicted proteins | sample GraSoi_2013_60cm_FD_185827 | JGI IMG/M metagenome (GOLD analysis project Ga0209647, IMG submission 185827) | Grasslands soil microbial communities from the Angelo Coastal Reserve, California, USA - Sample 9_17_2013_60cm (SPAdes) (version 2) | ecosystem: Environmental > Terrestrial > Soil >...
GTTCGCCGTGAATCTTGGTAGCGCCCCACAGCGAGTTCTCAAAACTCATTCTTCGGATCAGCTCGCGCACCTCTCGGGCGATCCGCGGCCGGCCCCCGGGCGAGCGGGATTTCCATCGCCAGTAGCCCGTAAAACCCTTGCGATGCCAACGTACGACAGTCTCGGGCCTGACGATGCTCATTGCATCCAGAATACGGGGGTAGCGACGATAGAGCCAGATGAACAGGGCGCGGTCGACCCAACGCAAATGCAGCCGACGGCGCGGCGTGCGCTGCTGCAGGACGTTGAGCTGATGCCGCAGTATTAGGATTTCGGCTTCCAGCCGCGGTCGCGGCTTGAAGAAGTCGCACAGCATGCGGACAAACAAGAGGCCGATTGCAATCATCCGACGATCTTGTTCTGATTCGTCGGTGACTGCGAGTCAAATGGATGGAGTTTTCAGAAGCGACACCTTACATGAGAGCAATCATGGAACCCAAAACGGAAAAAATGGCCCTGTTCATTGACGGCGCCAATCTCTACGCCACCGCCAAGTCGCTCGGTTTCGATATCGACTACAAGCGTCTCCTGAGCGAGTTTCACTCGCGCGGCTATCTCTTGCGCGCATTCTATTACACCGCCGTGACCGAGGACCAGGAATATTCGTCGATCAGGCCTTTGATCGACTGGCTCGACTACAATGGCTACAGCGTCGTGACCAAGGCGACCAAGGAATTCGTCGATCAAACCGGCCGGCGCAAGGTCAAAGGCAACATGGACATCGAGCTCGCGGTCGATGCCATGGAAATCGCAGGGTCGATCGACCACATGGTGTTGTTCTCGGGCGACGGCGACTTCCGCTCGCTGGTCGAGGCGGTGCAGCGGCGCGGCGTGCGCGTGACCGTGGTCTCCACCATCTCGACGCAGCCGCCGATGGTTGCCGCCGAGTTGCGCCGGCAAGCCGACGTCTTCCTCGACATCGTCGAGCTGCAGCCGAAGATCGGCCGCGATCCGGCCGAGCGCGCGGCGCGCGAAGCGCGCGAGCCGCGCGACCGCCACACGCCACAATTCCTGCAGCGTCCGACGGCGCCGCAGCCGGCGGGCGCCGGCGCGCCCCTCGATGACGACGACGATTTCGAAGACTGAGCGCTGCGATCCCCGACGCGTCCCGGCGCGCGCCTAAGACAACTGTCCAGGTTGGGGATTCTGCTCAGTTCGAACCGAGTCTCCAGCGGATCAACACGGATATTGAAAATTGCGGTACAGAGACTCGCCGGTCTACACGGCCTTACGATATCGACATTTTGTCGATGAATTTGCGCCACCATTGGAACGCGTCTTCTAGGATTTCTACGGCCGATGTAAGTGACCTTCCATCGGTAATCCATAGTTCGGAGGCCTGTGCCGTATAGCTAACGATCTCGCCGGCTGGCGAGAACTGGTTCAGCGTGGCGTCGCCATCCTTGCCGATGGGGTCCGAACTTATCTTAAATCGCTCGGTCACCTTGGTGGAAAACACCGGAGGCTTCGAGAAGGTGAAATATTTCGCGGAGACGGCTATGCCTTCGCAATAGGCCAATTCGGCGCAATCTTTTTTGACGAATTTTTGAAATTGCTTGAGTTCTCTGATCGGCGTCCCGGCGCTCGCTGTGAGACTACGGAACCGCGGGATCGAGCCTTGAATTTCCCTCCACGTCCAATCCGTCAGATGCCAGGCAGTCATTGCTGCATTGAGACCATGGTCTATGACCTCTTGACGAATTATCGAACCTGCTAACTGTTCAATCTCGCGCTTGAGCTTCTCAAGCATGTCGCGACTTGAATTGATTGCAAACGTCTTCGGCGTTGTAGGCTCGGGCTCCAGTGGCATCATAGGACTTATCCCAAGTAGATCGTTGCTGTGATGTTGTGTCGGATTGGGCTTCGCGCTTCTTCTCGCACCGAGGCCGCGCAGGCCGAATTTGGTGACCCGGCCCGGCAAGCCTCTCTCCCCATGATGAGGCCCCAGGCTTGGGGTGCCGGATAGGGAACCCTTGTCGTGCCGGGCCGAGCCGGCGCCGATTCTCGCAAAGGGTGTCTAACGACGGGTTACCAATCCAGCGCACCGGCGGAATGTGATGTGCATCGAGTTCCAGCGCCCCCACGGCCTTGAAGCGACGTAATGTGCTTGAATGGAGTGGATGAGAGCTTCGACGTTCATTCCGAAGCCCCGGCTTGCTCCGGGGCTTCCTTTCCATCGGGCGGACTATTGCTACCCTTTTGCTATCCGGATCCGGTGACTGCGGCGGCTTGACCATCCGGCCCGCGCCACTCAGGCAGCAGACCGCTGCTTTTTTTGCTAAGATTACTTCGCTCATGACGCGCCGTGCCCCGGCGCAGTGTGGCAAGTCCCGGCCCGCTGTGAGGAGCGGCGGGTCGGGGCTCTAACGATGCTCATGGTTCTGGCCGCGCTAGCGAGGAAGCTGCACCCAAGTCGACCGGCTCTCAGCGTAAGCGCACCTCTGACACCGCCGACCCACGCAAGGCCGCTCGCCAAAAAGGTCGCCGGGGAAAAGCAAGCATCACAGCTGACAAGCAACGGGAGAGCCGGCCGGCCTCGAAACAGGCGCGGGTGATCGCGATGTTGCGGGCCACGGCGGGCGCCTCCATTGCGGCAATCATGAAGGCGACGGGAGTAGCTCCGGCAGCTTCGCGATGTTGACCGCGATCCGCCGCGCCTCGTCAAAGGTCAATTGCTTGGCCTCGACCGCTTCGCTTTCGGTGGAACGCGCATAGAGATAGGCGAGCGCTTGTCCGGTCGCATCGCGGACCACGTAACCGCCCGAAAATTTCTCTTCACGCCAAGGCGCAGGGAAGCGTCTAGCCATTGTTGCCGACTCCATGCCGTTCGATTGACAGCGTAACCGTTGCAATGAGTGCCGCTTGGCAAGACCGACGAGTTGCCGAATCTACCGGGCAAATACGGGCGTGAAGGTCTCGGCTCAGACCACAATAAACGCTCTAGTGTCTTGTGGCGGGCGCTGTTTGTGCTGGTGGATTTTGTTGCGTGCGTTGCTGGGTGATAAAATCCAGCAATCCCCTTGCAAGGGCTTCGGCGGCATCTATTGGCATAATCACGCGCGCGATCACTACTCGGTTTACCGGGCCTGGCGTCGAAACATGGTTTACCCTTAACCCCTCGAGAGTGACTCTGATGTTGCCAGCGAAGTTAAAAAAACCAGCCGTGCCGTCGGCAAAAACCTCTGGCGCGTGTGGATTGTCCAAAAAGTTCACTGGCGGCGTGACGGGAGCTGTTATGTCTGTCATGGCGTGTCCCCCTCTGGGTGAAAAAGCTAAGATTTGGCAGTCTAAAGACGGCGGGAAAGCGCGCCGCAGCCGCGCCCAATAGATCGCGCCGAGGCACATTGGGCAGGGCTCGCAACTCGTGTAGATGTCGCAGTCCGGCAGGTTGAACGCGCCAAGGAGCGCGCAGGCACGGCGAATGGCCACGATTTCGGCATGCGCGGTCGGATCGTTGCTCGACGTGACCTCATTCCAGCCTTCTGAGATGATCGTGTTGTTCCGGACGATGACTGCGCCGAATGGTCCGCCGCTGTTCGTGCGCATTTTCTCGAGCGCAAGCGCGACCGCGCGCTGCATGAATACCTGTTCGGTCATGACAATCCTTGATCCATTAAGGCGGCCGGACACCCATGCCTCGCGTCGCGGACGCATCCGGGCCACGAAGCGGGTTCGCGGCGCCAGTCAACTCAGTGCCTGCCGACCGAGCTCCAAGGAGATCGAGCCCGACCTGGCGGGCGCGTGCATTCAAGCCCTCCCAGCGCGTGTCGGCAACCGTCCGCCATGAGTCCGCTTCACGCGCATAAGCGGACATCGACCTGCTCTGCGGCGGCGCGGCGATCTGCTTGATCATTCCATGCTCAAGTGCGCCCACACTGTCGCGGTAGGGATGAGCGTTTCCGCCCACCCCCCGCACAGATCCGTACGTGCGGCATTCCCGCATACGGCTCTTACCTTGGGTGCTTAACGGCAAACCGCTGCTGCGGATACGGATGGAGAATACGGGCCGGCGGTAGCCAGTGGTTACATAGCCGATTGAACCGAGACCACGTCATCCGGCTTGTCTGGCTGCGCCGTCTAAGCCGACGCATCCAGAGCCACGCGACATGCTCTCGGAACGAATGCAAGGCGTGGATGTTGGTGGGGACAGCGTGATACGCGAAGTATCCCGCCACAACCCTCCTCAGCCATTGACCCTGCTCTGCAATCGGGTCATGCCACCGGCGCCTCAACTCATCACAGATGTTCCGCAGCGTTGCGCGCATGCGATCACGCTGGCTATACCTGCACAGCAGGAGTCCTGCGAGAAAGAGTGGTTCGGCGTTTTTCCGGGCCTTTCCCGGTCAATACGGAGCCCGCTGGTGCGTTTTTCGGGGCATACCGTTCAAACCATTTCCGCCCGGAGGCTCCGCGTCGCGCCGCCGCGGGCTCTGAGACCGGCCTACTTTTCGACTTCGACGACGTACCGCCGAATTGTTTTCACGTGCTGGCCGACGGCGCTGTCGTCGGCCGCATCATGAGAGTCATCCAGTACCGCAGGCGACAGGTCGGTGTAAGATCGGCTGGCGTCTGCTTCCTCGACCCGTTCCGGCTCGAATACTGTGAGCATCTGCGGCGCGCAAAGATGGAAGACCCAGAAGCTGTCGCCAACGCAGGCCTCCCGATCCCACAAGGGAAGTTCAAGGACTTCTCGAACAAAGACATCCTGCACATGGTCATCGATTCCTTGAACGAGCAGTTCCAGCACCCAATGACGGACGAAGTATTCGCAAAGGTCGCGTGGATATATGACCGGCTCGCCAAGCAAATAGGTCATCCGCTATCGAGCGCGCTCCCGCGCATGCGACCTAAGAGGTAAGCGCGCCTCATAGCGCGCATTCAACAGGGCGGCACTTCATGAGTCTATGGCCTCGCTGGAGGCGCCAGCCCAGTTCTCCCCGCGCTGACAAAGGATGGATCGTTTCCTGTCCCCGAAGCTGGCTTCATCATCTCACCCAACGGCCGGCCTACGTTCCAAACGACCGAGCCAGCTCGGGCCGGCCTTCACCAATAACCCATCCGGCTGATAGCCGCTCGAAGCGAACTCTTCGTGAAGCTCCCTCGCCACCTCGCGTGTGCGTTGCCAGTCCCCGTGTAACAAGAGCGGCGCGACGGTGGGATGCATTCCGACGCTCAAGTCCATCTCCCCAATGGGCACGAGGTCCTGTGCATCGGGAGCACTAACCATCCGCGCCGCGAAGCTCCGGTAAGTATCGACGAACGGTGAGTAATATGTCTGCCAGGCCGGTTCAGGGTCTGGAATTTCGATTGGGCCGCGAACCTCTGGGTCCGGGTCACGCCAGCAAAATTCGAGCGTGTCATTGCGGAAAAAGGTGATAGCGCCGACGTGGAGGGTGCAAGTCGTTCCTTTCACCTTCACAAGCCTCTGCGCTTGCGTCTTTGCCTTCTGCTTCTCGGTGGTGCCGGGTACTGATGCGCGTCCCTTACACTCAAACGCATGCCATTCCCGCAAAGATGCCGACTGGGCAACCATATCCGGCCGCGACCGGCCGCTGAGGAGCCTCGGGCTAAGTACGGCTCTAAATACGTCAAGGTGAAGCGTCCACGGACAGTCCAACAGCTTCGCTGCGAACAGCTTGCAGATCAGTAAGCCGAGAAAGTAGTTGACTGCCCCTTTCTCTGTCGGATCCAACTGCTTGAATGCGTCGGTCCGAACAATCTTTTCGCCTCGCGGACCACGTTGTTGTAATGCCATGCGAACCATCGACCATCGAAAAATCGCCTCATAAATAGAGGCTTGTCCGTAACGAAAGATGTGAAAGATGTCCGGGCGACCGACTGTAACTGCCGCCCAGAGGATGTCATCCCAGGTTACACTTAGTTGGCTTTCGCCACTGGGGAGGACGGCGGTTGGAAAACTATCGGACTCATAGTCGAGCAACAGCATAATTCATTCCGCATCGCTCAAGTGTCAAGAAGCCCCGCGTAGCTCGCGACGGACATCACGCATTCAAATAAAGGCAGCCCTCAATCAGATCATTGGCGCATTCATAATGCCAGTTGGTCCGCGTAGTCGTGGAGTAGCGAACAGCCTTGTATCCGATGGGCAGTTGTGGCGTGACGGAGGAGTTGAAGAAAATGACCTTTTCGACGTTTGCCTCCTTCGTCAGGCTGCAAAACAATGGTACGTATTCCTTGCCCCCGACAAAGGCGATAACATCTGTATCGTCAGCGAGCATGCAGAAGTCCCGATAAAAATCCGATCTGCGCCTGCGCTTGAATGGCGGCGCCATGGGACTGAACGTAATGTCGTAGTTGGGAAGCAGGAACTGCGCACTCACCAGACCCCAGCCAGCAGAAAGTATGAAAACTTTGCCCACGCCAAATCTGGATACGAGCCGCTGATAGATGGGATTGTGATAGAGCCGATATGCCGGCAATAGCGCGAAGGGATTCGCCTCACGACTCAGACCGCCACCGAGCGTGAATCGTTTCTACAGCGGGGGGAGGAGGTGATCAAATGATGCAGTCGCGAGTTGATCGCACTCGTGGGGGCGAACGCTAAGCCTTCATCCTGATCTTGCGCGACCGGCGCCGAGGCTCTGGTTCCAGCGTTGGGCTTTGGGCTTCCTCTCGATGTTCGCGGATCGGTCGCCACCAATGCGAGGCGCTGTGGCGTCGACACGGAAGTTCGATTCCTTGACATAGGCCGGACGGCAGTGTAAGGATTTCTCCGGATTTCTTTACAGTATTACGGCCAAGCCAATGGCACTAAAAGCAAAGTTGATTAAAGCAGTCGGCTACATTCGCACGTCATCCGCTACGAATGTCGGCCCCGATAAGGACAGCGACAAGCGCCAGCGCGTAGCAGTCGAGCGCTACGCCAAACGCGCCGGCCTGGAAATCGTCGACTGGTTCTACGACCCGGCCGTGAGCGGCGCGGACCCTATCGAAACACGACCCGGCTTCTCTGCGCTGCTGGCTCGGATCGCCAACAACGGCGTGCGGACCATCATCGTCGAGACCGCGAGTCGCTTCGCGCGCGATCTTATGGTGCAAGAGGTCGGGTTCGCCAAGCTGCAAGGGCTCGGTGTCAAACTGGTCGCCGCGGATAGTCCGCAGTCGTTCCTCGACGACACGCCAACGTCCAAACTGATCCGCCAAATCCTCGGTGCCGTCTCAGAGTTCGACAAAGCCATGGTCGTCGCAAAGCTCAAAGGCGCCAGGGATCGCAGGCGCGCGCTGACCGGCAAGTGCGAGGGGCGTAAGAGCCACGCTGAATTGAACCCGGACCTCGTGCGCGAGGCGCAGCGATTGCGCCGGCGTTCACCAAAAGGGCGCCAACGGTCACTGCGCGATGTTGCCGCCGAGCTTGCCCAACTGGGCTATCTCAACATTAACGGCAAGCCGTTCGCGGCGATGTCCATCAAGTCAATGGTGGGTGAATAACGGGCAGCTATAGCTCTATGCTATCGTGTTTACCGGATGTACGACTTCGGATTCCTTGATACCCTCATTTTATCAACTATCCGGGTCGAACACGACATCGGGGCTGCACGATGAAAGAGGTGATCGACCTACTACTTCCGTTTCTCTCCACAACAAAGAATTACGATGAGATTTTGAAGAAGCTGGCCAGCTTCGCGTTCTATGAGACGTACATCATCACTTTCTTGCTCCGGGCAAATCCACGTGTTGACGGGTTCTTCAAAACTATTGAATCGTGGGGTCCTATTGGCAAGGCGCTCGCCACCATTCCTCACTTCGAAGTTTTAAACCTTTCTGGCATCGTGATCGCGTTCGCAGTCGCAGTTCTGACCCATACTTTCCAACTTCATGATCGGATTTCGGATGTCTTCGGGATACGGCGAAGGTTTGATCGCAAGATCATTCTTATCCCGCTATTTCGGCGAATTGGCTGTGTAGTCAGCAAAGGCAGAGAAGCGAAGATCGCACAGCAGCGCGACGAATTGATGCATGCTGTATTCTACAAGTATGCGTCGAGCGCCGCGACGCAACCTTTGGTGGATAGGCACGACATCGAACAGGCGCTCAATGCCTGGTCTTGGTTTTGGGTATTCGTTGAAGGTGTCTTTTATTTCGGCGTGGGGGCCATCATTGCGTGGTGGTTGGACTCAGGCAATCTCGCCGCGATTTTCAGCATAGTGTCGATCAGCCTTCTCGTCCTCGCATTGCTGCAACGCCTCCGTCTCGCCAGATACGCGCGGCCACAACTCGATACTATCGCGGCCGATCCTACCGCGTCTTACGACATCAAGGCGAAGTTCGATGCGCTATAAGCTCGCATCGGGTATCGAGATCAGAACAGAAAATGCCGCTAAACCGGAATCGCAGCCGTCAAGGTTTAGCGTGGACCTGATCGCTGAGCTACCACACGTGGGTTCCACCTTTGACTATGGTTGTGGGAAACTGCGATACCAACGCGCGATTGCTGACACTACCGATGTACTTGCGGTGGTCGACTCGGAGATACAACTATCTCGCCTCCAAGTTCTGCGTGGAAAAGAAACGTCGATCCGAAGTCTGTTTAAGCAGTCGAACCGTATAGAGGTCTATAACGACGTTGAATTTCAAGAACTCAACACACGGTTTGAACGAGGCTTCTGCATTAACGTGCTGCCGGTGATCCCTTCATACTCGCGTAGGAGAAGAGTGCTCGATGTTATTCGCGGAAAGCTGAGACGCGATGGGAATGGCGAGTGCCTGTTCGTCGTTCAGTATCGAAACTCAGACTTCACTCGCATGAGAAAGATGTCGAACACAAAGCCCTGGCTTGACGGCTTCATTATTGATTCTCTTCGGGGCTATTCCTTCTACGGCCTAATCCCACCCGACCGCTTGGAGGCATCTCTGAAACGCGCGGGATTTCGGGTACGCGAGACTAAACTTAATGAAGGTAGCGCGTACACATGGGCGACCCTCGCCTAATTTCGTTGCCCTGTCCGAAAGAGATTTTGAGTGGCCCGCTCGCAGTGTGCGGGGCCGGGACTCCACCCCCTGGGTAGCGGACAAAAAACGGAACCGCTCCATTGACCCTTGTGTCGATCCTCAACTGATCGATGCCCGGAAGGACAATCCGCTAAGGCTTATTGGATTTTGACGTACCGCTGACCGGCTCCATTCCGGCTGCCATCCATGCCTCGCGCGCGGCTGGACTCGAAAGCGCCTCGACGAACGAGGCGGCGGGCGTCGATGCAGCGCCGTCGGAGGTAATCGCGGCGTCAAAGACGATGTAGCTCTGAAATTCGGCCGGAAGCGGGCCGACCAACGTCACGCCCTTTACTGGCAAAATCTCGCTGATGATGAACAGCCCGACATCCACCTTGCCATCGGCCACAAGGTTCACGCCCCCGGTGATGGCATAGGAGAGCGTCACCTTCGGTTTCACAACGTCGGCAATGCCCATCTGCTCAATCATGTGCGTGATCGCCTTTCCGACGACGGACTCCGGCTCCGAATAGGCGATCGCGGGCGCATCCACGAGCAGCTTGCGAATGGACGCGGGAGTCGCGACATCGGGCCGCGGCGCGCCTTCGCGCACCACGATGCCGATACCGACTCGCGCCACATTCACACTACTCCGGACCCGCAGTTTCCCTTCGTTTTCCAGCGCCGCGATGAGCGTGGTGGGCGCTATGACGACATCCGCTTGTTCGCCGGCCGCGAGCTTTTGCTGAATGGCCGCCAGTTGTCCAACCGTGAAGGCGACGGTGTGGCCAGTTTCGGCCGAGAACTTCGCCGCGATTACCTTCGCGGCTGCGGAGGGCGCGCCGGTGCTAAAGACCCGGAGTTCCGCGGCCTCGGTCGCACGAGGCGCAATCACGGTCATAAGCATCAATGCGGCACTCGCCGCGCTGTGCCAGCGCCGAAAATGCGCCGCAGCCCGCCACTCGCGGATGCTCATCGGCATGGTGTTACCGACGACAAAGGCAAGGTTCGAGCCGTTTGGGCGGGCGCGCACGCGACGTAACAACATGGCGTATAAATAGTGCCGGGCCAGGGCGAGTCGAGTCGGGCTTGCCCATGAAAACCAAGACGCATTTTGCTTTTCGCATCGACGTTTGGGACGAGACCGGCGTGAGCATAGTCGAGCACGTCGCCGGCGTGGACGACTTCGAGGTGGCGGAGGCGACCTACTGGGCGGCGGTGGCGCGCTGGCCGGCGGCCCGGATCACGCTGCGGCAGGGCGCGCGGGTCGTGCTTGAGAGCGAGCAGCGCCGATAAGAGAAAGGGCGGGACTCCACCCCTTGGGGAGTAGCGGACAAAAAAAGGAACCGCTCCATTGGCCATTTGTGTCCCTATGCGCGAGGCCGAACCAAGTTTTCCCCACATTTTTTGTGTCAACTATTTGTTGACGAACACGGCTCTCACCAAAATCGATCAAGAAAACGATCCCCTGGTCCACTTCAAGCGCTCCTGAATCCAGAGCATTCGGAACGCTTGCAGCGGCGCTCCGCCGCACAACTCGGTTTGGCCGATGCAGGTGGCACACTGGCGCGTCATCCCTTTTTCACTCGTAGAAACCTCACGTCGTCAACGAAAACTTGACCAGCCTGTGCGGGCCAATATGAGAGTCTAAACTTCCAATCTTGCGGAGCCGCAAGCCCACCACGTATTCAACCGGACGATTGCGGTTGCGAATAATGGTGGCCACGCATGGCATCACGCCGCCGGACAGGCAGTCGTTACGAGTTTCCTGACAAAGATCGGTCCTCG
>Ga0209647_1004287_pt1 | contig 10773 bp, 7 predicted proteins | sample GraSoi_2013_60cm_FD_185827 | JGI IMG/M metagenome (GOLD analysis project Ga0209647, IMG submission 185827) | Grasslands soil microbial communities from the Angelo Coastal Reserve, California, USA - Sample 9_17_2013_60cm (SPAdes) (version 2) | ecosystem: Environmental > Terrestrial > Soil >...
TCGCGCATGTCAAAGACGTCTTCCCGCCGCGGCAGGTAATAGCGAAACATCACGATATTCTTAAGAGAGGCGTCCATCATCTCCAGCTTGTTCTTGATGTATTCCAGGCATTGGCGCGTCTGTTGCTTGACGTCGTGAGATACCACCTTGCCTTTACCCGCCCGTTCTTCCTCGGGAGTTCTGCACGGAGCATCTTCAAAGGGATCGCGCCCCGTCTCCCCGGAGAGGAACAGAATGTCCACGTCGCCTTTTGTCTTGAATCCTCCGCCCCAGTTCATCTTCTCCTTGTGGTAGTGCGGCCAGAGCGTGCCCCACTCGTACTCGACCTTTCCCTGCTTTGCGAGCTCCACTGCTTTCGGGTTCGTGGCCATGGCGTCTCCCACTATTAACGTTGTTACGCGTACGTTGAAACATTCACACGCTCATTCACAGCGGTCAAGTTGATCCAAATACGAGTCGAGTGCGCGAGCATCGGCACGCTGCCGTTCGGCATGCTCTGCTGCCGAGATAGAGAGGGGGAGGAGACTTTATGTATGTGTGAAAAGGTCGCGACGTCTACCTCTGTCCGGTGAGCGCGCGCTTGAAGCCGACGGCGCATTCTCGCCGAGGTCATGAATGTGACGCTGTAGACAAACCCGATGTGGCCGCCGGTATGATCATCAAAAATAGCGCGGCGACGAACTCGCCGCCGCAGATGTTTGACGCCCGGCTGTGCCCGGACCGCTCGTCTAGATCTTCGGAACGGTCACCTTCCCGCTGTCGATCTTCACCAGATAGACGTTTGGCGTGCTCTGCCCGCTTTCTTGGCCGTTCGGACCGTCCTTTTCGAATTTGATCGGGCCGTTGAGGCCGAGAATATTCACTTTCCACAGCGCAGCGCGAATGGCCTCCGGCTCAGCTTTGCCGGCGATCCTGATGGCCTCCGTGATCGCGCGGATGCCGTCATAGCCGCGAAAACTCGAGGTCAGGCCGCCGAAAGGCAGAGCCCTCTTGTTCCATTCCGCAACGAACGCCTTGGCGGCCGCGGGGTCGGGCGTCGCCTCCGGCGACCAGGGTGTAAAGAAGACCAAATGCCAGGTGCCGTCGGCGGCCTTGCCGACGTTGGTGATCAACTGATCGGGATTTTGCGATCCGCCAGTACTTATCATGCGGACATTGAGGCCGAGCGAGGCGGCTTGCTTGAGAACGAGCGACAGCTGCTCGACGGCTGTGGTCACGAACAGCGTGTCGGCGCCGGAACCTTTGAGCTTGACAAGCTGGGCGTTCATGTCCTGCGCGCCCTGATCCATGCGCTCCACCAGGCCGACGGCAATGCCGCTGTCTTTGAGAACCTTGCTGAATTCGTCGGCGGTGCCTCGACCCCAGTCGTTGTTCACGACGAGGAAGTCGGCCTTGTGGATGCCGATCTTTTTGACGATTTTTGCGAACACGGCCGCTTCGACCTCCGACGGCGGCGCAATGCGAAAAATATACGGATTGCCGGAGGTCGTGATTTTCGACGACGACGACGTCTCGACCAGCATCGGCACCTTGTATTCCATCAGCTTCGGCATCACCGCCAGCGTTGCCGTCGATGCGGATGCGCCCATGAGCACCGGGACTTTGTCGCGAACGACGAGTTTTTCGGTCACCGCAGCGGCTTCCGTCGGATTGCTTTTGGTGTCTTCGATGATGAGCTCGAGCTTCTTACCGAGTACGCCGCCTTTCGCGTTGATCTCGTCGGCGGCGATTTTCGCGCCGTTGACGACGTCGGTCCCGGCCGCCGCGAATGCACCCGTAAGCGGCTGCACCAGGCCGATGTCGATTGTGGATTGCGCGGCGGCGGTGCTGATCAAGCCGGCTGCGACCAAGGCGGTCGCTGCGCTTCGTGCGAGCATGGAACGGTGCCGTTTCATCTCTCATCCTCCCCTTCATTCTCAATCGGCCAGAGTGTGAGATCACGCACCGCGATCGCGCCGGTGCCTGGAGATGTGCGTGTTATGGGCATAGCAGTAAATATGAGCGTGCCACACTACGCAAGTTAGACAAGCGTTCGTGCTCAGCGACGTCAACGCGCGAGCGAGCGCCGATGCAACTGGAACGCGTCGGCAAATAATTCGATCCTCACAACATCGAACGCTGTTCCACTTTGCCGGACGCGGTGACGTATCGATAATGCGTCCCTTCGAACGGCAGACGGTCGCGCACCCGCGCTGCCAGCCAGTCCGCCATCACCGCGTACCAATGGGGCCCTAATTGCGACGACGGAAGCCGCCCGGGTGCATGCCGCTCGTTTTGATAGACGACGATCTCGACCGGCCCCGGTACCTTCTTGCAGACTTCGAACACGTGCTTGATCGGCGACAACTCATCGAGCTCTCCGCCAAGAACCATCAACGGACAGCGAAGATTGGATACCCGCGTTCGCAAGTCGAACCCCTGAATGAATTTGTCGAACTCGGCTTCATTCTCGTAGCCGGCCATGAACATGAAACGATTTTTGTAAGTCGGCGACGCTTCTTCGAAGATCTTGGTGAAGCCCGGTTCGAAACAAGGAAGGCCGACCACCACGCCGCGAAGCCGGTCGGCGATCGCGTTAGAGAGGACGGTCGCCGCGTACGAGCCGAAGCTTCGTCCAAAAACACCGATCCGGTCCCGATCGAGATCCTTTCGCGTGTCGATCCAGGCGATGCAAGCCCGGCCGGCATCGGCGAAGTTGTCGGCCGTCACCTTGAGGCCGTGCATCAGGGGTTCGGATTGCCCGGGCCCATCGATTGCCAGCGCCGCAAAGCCGCGCTCGAGCATCTTATCGCCGTAGGCCCAGACCAGCTTTTCCTTGAAGGTGTCCATGCCGGGCAGCATGATCACGAGCGGGTAGGGCGGCTTACCGGCCACGGGAAGATGCAGCCAAGCGGGCACAATATGCTTGCCCATCGGAATCTCGATCCGCTCGATCTTGTGGTGCGCGCGCACCGCGTAGCGCGCGTAGCAATCCAATTTCTTCGCATTCAACGCGAGATTGCGATCGTTGATTTCGTCGATCGGCCATTGTGCGACGCCGTAGTAGATCGAGGCGACCAGATAGGATTCCCGTGCCGTGACTTCATTGCCGTGCTGCTCAGCTTCATGAGCGCGAGCCTCGCGGCCGGCCGCGACCTCCTCGAAGCTCGGCGAGATATCGTCGAAGCGTTTTGCCTTGCCGGCAACCACTGCCCAGTCGCCCATGCCCTCGAAACCGATCGGCGCCGTGACCGTGGCCATGCGCAGCAGATCCCAATCCAGGCCGATCGTCGAGACGACGGAATCCAGCAGCCATTTCTGCTCGCGGAATCGTCTTGCACCACGCACCTTCATTGAACTCTCCGTTGCGGATTGCGCGCCTGTTGAGGCCGAACGGCCTCACGGCCTCGGGCTTTTCGTCGGGCCGGCACGGAGCCCAGTCTCGGCAGGGACGTTCCTCGGTTTCACGTTTAATCAGCCGTTTGCGGCGCTGCGGGGGGCATCGATAGCGCAGAGAATGCGCTCGGGTGTGAGCGGTAAATCATAAATCTCGACGTTGAGGGGCCGTAGTGCGTCGTTGACCGCCGAAACGATTGCGGCCGGCGGGCCGACTGCACCGCCTTCGCCCAGGCCCTTCATCCCAAATTCGGTGTAAGGGGAGGGTGTCTGCATGTGCAGCACGCGGATGTCCGGCACTTCCGGCGCGCCCGGCAGCATGTAATCCAAAAGCGTCGAGGCGAGCGGCTGTCCTTGGGCATCGAACGGCATCACTTCATAAAGACACGTGCCGATGCCTTGCGCCGTCCCGCCGCAAATCTGCCCGTCAACGATCATCGGGTTGACGAGGGTGCCGCCATCTTCGACCACCACATAATCCAGGATTTCGATGAGGCCGGTGGAAGGATCCACCGCAACCACCGCAGCGTGGGTGGCGTAGGTAAAGGTTCCGCTGTCGCGCTCGGCACGATATCCCTCGGTGACTTCAAGGCCGCCGGTGTCGACGTCGGCGGGCAGGTTTTGCGGTTGCAGGTACCACGCGCGCGCGACCTCGCGCAAAGTGATGCTCACGTTTCCGGCGATAACCTTGCCGTCCTCGATCCGCACCTTCGCTGCGTCGGTCTGCAGCAGCCATGCGCCGATATGGGCGACCCGCTTGGCGAGGACGCGTGAGGCGCGCGCGACCGCGCCGCCGCCATGCACCATCGAGCGCGAACCCCACGTCGATGTCGAATAGGGCGTATAGAGGGTATCGCCCTGCAGGACTTTGATCCGATCGAAATCGACGGTCAGGATCTCGTGTGCGACCTGGGCGTAAGTCGTCTCGTGTCCCTGGCCGTGGGAATGGGTGCCCACCCGGATTTCGACGTTGCCATCGGCAGTAAGCCGCACATTGGCCTGCTCGTAGCCGGGAATGATCGGACGTCCCCATGCGGCGAGGACTGACGTTCCGTGCGCGCCCTGCTCCACGAAAAACGAGAATCCGACGCCGATGAGCCGGCCGTCGGGATCGCGACGCTGCTGGCGCGCCCGCACCTCGGAGAGACGGATGGCCTCGACCGCGCGCCGCAGGCATTCGGGATGATCGCCGCTGTCGAAATGTTTGCCGACCACGTTGTCGAACGGCATCTGTTCGGGACGCACCATGTTTCGCAGTCGGACTTCATACGGCTCCAGCCCCGTTTCGCGCGCGATGGCGTCCATCACCATTTCGATCGCCAGGCAAACCCCCGATCGTGCCACCCCCCGGTAGGGAATGATCGGACATTTGTTGGTCGCAACGGCCGCGGAACGGCACCGATATGTCGGGAAGACATACGGTCCTGGCAGCAGGTTGGCGATTTGAGCCGCCTCGGGTGCCGAAGAAATCGGATAGGAGGAATATGCGCCCGCGTCCACGTGTCCGATGCAGTCGATCGCGAGCAGTTCGCCGTCGCGAGATGCATAACCGGTGATGTGATAGTGATGCTCTCGGCAATTCGCGTTTGCGCTGAGATGCTCACGGCAATCTTCGAGCCAGCGCACGGGATGATCGACTTGCAACGCGAGCCAGCCGAGTGCGACTTCTTCACGGCACAACAGCCCTTTATATCCGAAGCCGCCCCCCACGTCGGGTGAAATGACCCTGACCGCGCCGTCCTCCAGCCCGAGGCACTCGCACAGGCCAGTCTGAACCGAGTGCGGAAACTGGGTCGAGGTGATGAGGGTGAGATAGCGAAGCCGCGGGTCGCGAAAGGCGATGATGCCGCGCCCTTCCATCGGGAACATGCAATGACGGGCGGTGCGGATGTTCCGCGTGACTTTGATCGCCGCGGTCTTGGCGACCTCGTCGACCGGGCCGTTTTCGCTGAACTCGACGAAGATGTTGTCGCCCCACTCCTCGTGCACCAGCGGCGAGCCGGGCTGGCAAGCCTCTAGCATGTCGGTGACCGCCGGCAGTTCTTCCAATTCGAGCGTGACGGCGCTGGCAATGTCCTCTGCTTGCGCGCGGGTCGACGCCAGGCACATGGCGACCATTTCGCCGACGTAGCGAACCTTGTCAGCCGCCAGGATCGGCTCGACGGAATATTTGAAACCTTTCAGCGGCGGAGCCGAGATGATGGGCTTGACGCCGGTCAGATGTTCGGCGGTGAAAACGACATTCCGGAATTGCTCGGGGATGTTGATTCGCTTAAGTCGTGCATGGGCAATGGGGCTGCGCACAAAAGCGACGTCGCGAGTGCCGGCCATGCGGATATCGCCGACATACTGTCCCCGGCCACGCAGAAATCGATCGTCCTCCTTGCGCGGGGCCGAGGCTCCGATTCCGTATTTTGCCATTGGTCACTGTCAACTAAAACGCCGCACGGTATTGTGAGACTATTTTCAGACGGATGGCAACATTCAGAAGTTGTGCGCAGCGGAGTACCGCTAAGCAATGGAGCAGCTCAGTGTGATAGTGCCACAGATCGGCAGCGAGCGCGGCGGCGCTGGCGCTGATGCCCTACCGGCTCGGGAGACGGTGTAACTCGGGAGATGGTGTAAAATGACTGAACAGGTGAATCGTAGGCGTCCATAGCGAGATGCAGCTATTGTGACTCAGCCGCGTGCGTAGGTTGCTTTGACCGGTGCAGAGGATCGGAGGATTGAAGATAAATGACGTCGAAGAGAACGTTGATCCGAGGCGGCCAAGTCTACGACCACGAGGGCGACGTCCATAAGCCGGCGCTGGCCGACATCTTGATCGAAGACGACAAGATACATTCGGTCGGCACCGATCTTGCCCCCGAAGGCGCGCACGAAGTCATCGATGCATCCGGACGGTTGGTCGTGCCCGGGCTCATCAATGCGCACTATCATTCGCATGATGTGCTGTGCCGCGGCCTGTTCGAGGAGCTGCCGCTGGAAATGTGGCTGCTCTACACCTTGCCGATGGGAGCCGACCGCAGCAAGGATGAAGTGCGCGCACGCACTCTGGTGGGCGCGCTGGAGAGCCTTCGGTGCGGCATCACCACCGTCCAAGACATGCTCGGGCTTTCTCCGCTCACCGACGAACAGACCGACATCGTCATCGCGGCGTATCGCGAGGCCGGGATTCGCGTCGTGTTCTCCCCGATGGTCTGGGATATTCCCCCAATCGCGATGGTCCGCCACAAGGACAGCCTTCCGCCCGCGGTCCAGGAGATGTTGGGCAACAAGCCGCGCTCGATTCGCGACCAGCTCGATTACCTCGAGCATCAATTCAAGCGCCATCCGGCCAGCGGGACTTTGCACTGGGCCATTGCGCCGTTCGCGCCGCAGCGCTGCACGCCGAAAATGCTGCAAGGATGCGGCGAACTTGCCGACAAATATGATCTTGCCGTGTACACCCACGTCTACGAGACCCGCGGTCAGGTCCTCATCGCGCGTGAACTATTCGCGGACCATCAGGGCTCGCTGATCAGCTACATGGACGACGTAGGTTTGCTCGGACCCAGGCTGAACATTGTCCACAGCGTCTGGATCTCCCGCCAGGAGATCGATCGCATGGCAGCCGCCGATGCGGGCATCGTGCTCAACCAGCTCAGCAACTTCAAGCTCAAGAGCGGCATCGCCCCGGTCTTCGACATGCGACAAGCGGGCGTGCGTCTAGGGTTGGGCTGCGACAACTGCAGCGGTAGCGACGTGCAGAGCGTGTTCCAGGCGATGAAGATGTTTTGCCTCACCGCCGCGGTCAGCGAGCCGGAGCCGGGTCCTGGCCTCGCGCACGAGGTTCTGCGCCATGCCACGATCGGCAACGCGCGAACGGCCGGTCTCGCCGGTCGCCTCGGCGCCATCCGGCCGGGCTACAAGGCGGACCTGATCCTCATCGATCTCAACGACGTCGCCTACCTTCCCTACAACAGCGCGGCCCGGCAACTCGTTTACACCGAAGCCGGACGCGGCGTGGAGAGCGTGATGGTTGACGGGCGGATGGTGGTCAAGGATCGTGTGGTCAAAAGCATCGACGAAGATGCCTTGCGTCGCGAGGTCGTCGGTCTCATGCGGCACTTCATCGCTGACTATGACGCGGTGGTGAAGTCCCGCAAGGCAGCGCTTCCTCATATGCTGGATGCGCATCGGCGGGCGTGGGAGCCGGACATTGGAATGCATCGGTTCATCGGCCGTGCGCGCTGAGCACCGCGGGATCACGACGACCATTGCTCGGCCCTCCTGCCGGCGCTTTCGACCACAGCGGCGGTGCCGCCCAGAGTCACGAATAGGCGGACTATGACGGGGACCGTGAAAGCGGGAGGATCGCAACAAATGGATCGAGCGAAATGACAAATCCTACCACGCCCATTGCCGATCTCGTGATCTTGGGTGCGAGGGTCGTGACTGATACCGCTTCATTTGATGCGGGGGTTGCAATCAAAGATGGCCAGATACTGGCCATCGGCGAAAAGCGTGCGATGCCGACTGCGCGGGAAACGTTCGACGCCACCGGCCTACATCTGCTGCCCGGAGCGATCGACGTGCATGTCCACTTCCGCGAACCCGGTTACACCCACAAGGAGGATTGGCAAACCGGCACAGCCGCAGCCGCAATGGGCGGCGTTACCACCGTGTTCGAGATGCCGAACGTCGATCCGCCCACTGCAACACCCGAGGCGCTTGCCCTCAAACAGGAGGCGGCAAAAAAAGCGCACGTCGATTACGGTCTGTATGGCCTGCTCGCGGAGGACAACATCGACCAGTTGGAGGCTCTGATCGACGGCGGAGTCGCTGGATTCAAATGTTTCATGGGCAATACCTTCGGCAATCTGCCGTCACCTTCCACAGGCGCCATGCTCGAAGGCTTCGAGATCATCGCCGAGCACGGCCTGCGAATTGCCCTTCATGCCGAAACGGCCTCCATCATTGCTCGCAGGGAGAAGAGGTTGCAGTCCGCTGGACGAACCGATCCGCTCGCGCATTTGGGGTCGCGACCTGCCGTCGTCGCCATTGAAGCCGTCTCGCGCGCTGCAGTCCTTGCCGAGTGGACGGGTGCCCGCATCCACATCTTGCATATTTCTTCCGCAGATGAGCTGCGTCCACTACACGAAGCCAAGGCCCGCGGGGCGCCTATACCGATCATCGCTCGATCATCCGCGTCAACCCGCCGGTTCGGGAAAAGCGGCATCAAGTCGGTCTCTGGGAGGGCCTGCGTGACGGCACGATCGACATGATCGCGACCGATCATGCCCCGCACATTCCAGCTGAGAAATTGCGCAACGACATCTGGACCGTAGATTGCGGTTTTCCCGGGGTCGAGACGCAGATGCCGCTCATGCTGACGCAGGTTCGGGCAGGGCGGCTGTCGCTATCTGACTACGTGCGTCTGACGTCGACCAAGCCGGCCAAGGCGTTCGGCCTCTATCCCGCCAAAGGAGCTCTGCTGCCGGGCTCGGATGCCGATATTACGCTCGTTGACCTCAATCGCGAGGATACGATCGCGGCGGCTCAGTTCCAGTCCCGTAGCAAGATTACGCCGTTCGAAGGCATGAAAGTCACGGGCGTACCGATGCACACCCTGGTACGCGGCCGTTTCGTCATGAAAGACCGACAGATCGTCGGCGGCACCAGAGGATGGGGACGGTCAGTTCGTCGAATCCAGCGCATGCCCCCGCCGCAACCCAAAAACAGCGATCAGACGCTGGTGGCCGTGACGCGGGGGGTGGGCGCAGCCGCGGCTGGCCGCAAAGAAACGGGCGAGGGGTGACGGCGATGGGCTGAACCCATCGAGACCCCTTCCTTGGGCCGGTGACGGTCCGGCGCTCTTCGAATGACTGACCGAACTGCCCGCGAAGGAACGACGGCGTCGCCCTGAAGCCGATTGCAGCACCACTCTAGGAAGAAATCAGCGGCAGATGCGAGCACTGGTCTGCCCCACGTCGCCGGCAGGCATGGGGCTTGCAGGGTCGGGCGAGCGCGATGCGCGCCGGCGCCCCGGGCGGCCACGGTCGATCCATGAACCAAATCCGCGCTGACCAAAGATTGAGCTTCGTGCGCCCAAGAAAGAAGCAGCGGGTTGTTTCGCTTGCCGCGACGCCGCAAGCCGTGGACATCGATGTCGCGACGACGGCGTTGCTCGTGGTCGACATGCAAAATGATTTTTGCCATCCGGACGGGTGGTTTGCCGCCAAGGGCATAGATGCAAGTCCGATCGCGGCCGTGCTGCCGATGATCGAGCGGTTGACGTCAGCGTCCCGCGCCGCCGGCATTCCTGTGCTTTGGCTCAATTGGGGCGTAAGAGCGGACCGCGCCAATCTGCCACGTCTGACCCTTGCCAAGGGGCGTGCCGGCGGCACGCCGACTTACGGTGACCGCTCGCCCTCCGGCCGCGGCCGCATCCTGGTCCGCGATGATTGGGGCGCCGCCATTGTTGACGATTTGACGGTCGATGCCTCCGACATCGTCGTACACAAACATCGAATCTCGGGCTTCTGGGACAACGAACTCGACTCGGTACTGCGTCAGCAGGGAATCACCACGCTGCTTTTCGCCGGCATCAACATCGATCGCTGCGTTTTTTCCACGCTGCAGGACGCAAACTTCCTCGGCTACGACTGCGTCCTGGTGGAGGATGCTTGCGCGACCGTCTCCCCCGATTTCGTCCGCGACGCAGTGATCTTCCTCGTGCGCCAGCTTCATGGCGTCGTGGCAAAAAGCGACGCTCTTCTTTCGGCGATCGGAAAACCGGGGTCCGGCGCCCCTTCCGCTCGAACCAGCAGGGCCATGACAGGAGTGCGCCAATGAATTTCCGTCCAACATGCATATGTCCCGCGCTGCTCGGCGTGCTCGTATTCGCCGTTCCGCTCGCTCTCGCGACCCCGGCGAGCGCACAGACCAAACTCAAGCTGGTGCTGAACTGGAAGTACCAGGGCCCGCAGGGGATGTTTTTTCTGGCGGAAGACCGCGGGTACTACAAGGCCGAGGGTCTCGAGGTCACGCTCGACCAAGGTAACGGCTCGGGTGCCGCGGTGCCGTTGGTCGCGAACGGCACTTACGACGCTGGCTTCGGCGACATCAATGCGCTGATCGAGCTCGCGGCCAAGAAGCCGGAGGATGCGCCGATCGCGGTCTATGTCATATTCAACCAGCCGCCGTTTACCGTGGCGGTGAAGGCTGAGAGCGCGATCAAGTCGCCGAAGGATTTCGAGGGCAAGACGCTCGGCGGTGCCGCCAACGATGGCGCGCTCAAGCTGTTCCCTGCCTTCTGCAAGCTCGCGAGGATCGACTGCAGCAAAGTCAATATCACCAATATGCAGCCGAACTTGCGCGAGCAGATGCTGATGCAGGGACAGGTGGACGGGGTGT
>Ga0209647_1004289_pt1 | contig 10770 bp, 4 predicted proteins | sample GraSoi_2013_60cm_FD_185827 | JGI IMG/M metagenome (GOLD analysis project Ga0209647, IMG submission 185827) | Grasslands soil microbial communities from the Angelo Coastal Reserve, California, USA - Sample 9_17_2013_60cm (SPAdes) (version 2) | ecosystem: Environmental > Terrestrial > Soil >...
CCCCGCCGTACTGGTTGCCCGGCGTCCAGAACTCCCAACCCGGGCCGCCGCGCGTGATGACGTCGCGCTCGAGAGGGAGCACCGAATGGACCCGCAGCCGGCCCTGTCCGTCTTCGAAGGTCACGACCCGCGCTTCGCCGTAGGCCGTGCCGCCCTGGCCGATGGCGCGCGCCGCCGTCCCGCCTTCGACCTTCGGCTCCGATACGCCGTGCAGCAGCCAGGCCTTGCGGTAGGACGGATCCGTGCTGCGCACGCGGTCGAGGACGAAGAGGACGCGCGCGTGCGGCAGCCAGGCCAGGTCACGGACGAAGCGCTCGACCTTGCTCGGATGATAGGCGCCGGTCCCGTCGCCCCGGACGTACGTGTAGCGGCCGGGTACGGGGTCGAAGGCGGCCACGTGCCCGCGGTCCCACAGGTCGCGCGTGTGGTTCCAGTCCTTCAGGCTGCGCACGGAGTTCCAGAAGCGCGAGGAGTCCATGCGCTGGCCGCCGTCGTTGGCCGCCGTCCACTTGTTCTCGCCCCAGAAGAAGGTCTCGCCGGGCTGGTACACGAGCATCGTGTTGTGCGCGATCGTGCGCCGGTAGTAGTTGAGGTAGTGCGGGCTCTCCGTTTCCGTGTAGTCGGCGCCCGTGTCCAGGGCCAGGTTCCCCCGGTGGTAGATCTGGAACTGGTTCGTGTCGAGATGGTCGTGCTTCGCGAAGTAGGGACCGCAGGAGAATTCGATCCAGGTGGCGTCGGGTCCCCACCCGTCGCGCAGGATCACGTGGTCGATCCCGGGGAAGCGCTTCTCCCGCGGCAGCTCGGCCGCGGTGGTGGCGGCCGGGTCGCGCGGGACCACCGTGTCGTCCTTCCACAGGAACTCGAGCACGGGAATGCGCCAGGGCGCGGGCAGCCAGCCGCTCTTCTGCAGGAACCAGGCCGCGAACGGGTCCTTGAAGCGATGGACGGCGTAGCCCAGCACCACGCTGTCCACGGCGTCGAGATGCGGGAACTCGTTGTCGTCGTCGCGCGCGGTCGAGCCGTCGGGGAGGACCTTGTAGAGGTACGTCGGTCCCATGGAGCGGAACACGCCGAAGCGGCGGGCGGGATCGTCACCCGTCGTCGTGCGGCGCAGCTCGGCCATCAAGGCCAGCGGCACCCACGTGATCCGCATGTAGTCCATCGACTCGTGGTACCCGCCCTCGGGGTTCACGAGATCCGTCGTCTCCAGGATGTTGTCGAGGGCGCGGGCCGTCTTCTCCCGCATGGGCGCCGCGCGCGCCTCCACGGAGGGATGTCCCTCGACCGCGGCCAGAGCGAACACGGCCAGCGCCAGCTCGCGCACCGTGTGGTTGTGGTACGAGGCCTGGTCCGGATTGGCGAGCGACTGCAGGGCCATCATGCGCTGGGCCCCGTCCACCAGCTCTCCCGCCACGCGGTCCTTGAGCGCGGCGTCGAAGCCCGCGAAGCCGTAGAGCCAGTCGAAGGCCAGCGCGCGGCCCATGTAGGCCATGTACACGTTGGATCCGCCCTTGGTGGGGAGCGGAGTGGTCCGGAGGGACTCGACCGCCTTGCGCGCGAAGGACTCGTCGCCCGAGACGAGGTAGGTGAGCGCCCAGCCGGGGAGATCGTCGGAAGGACGCGCGCCCGCGGCGTAGCGCGCCTTCAGCGCGGGCAGGCCGGTGAAGGGATCGCGCTCGGCCAGGAGCAGGCGCGGACGCACGGGCGCCTCCGCGTGCGCCAAGGGCACGGCGCCGAAAAGAAACGCCGCGGACAGGACGGAGGCGATGCGCCGCGTGCTCATCGCGTGCCGCCCGGCTTCGACGCGCCCGCGATGGCCCGGGCCAGCTCGAGGCGTGCCGCTTCGTATTCGTCGCCGGTCTCCGCGAACCCGACCGTCTCCCCCGCGTCCGAGAACACGCGTGGGACGACCGCGCGCAGCGCCGCGTCCACCGCCGCGGTCTGGCCGAGCTGGCGGGCCAGGGTCAGGTACAAGTGGTCCTGCAGGCCGCGCCGCAGGTTGGCGAGCTGCACGCTGGCCACCGGCCCGGGCACGCCGCGATCCTCTTCGGGATGGACCTTCTCCTCGCCCGGATAGAGGAGGACGCCGTCACCGTTGATGTATCCGTGGTCGGTCTTGTTCGGCTGCCCGCGGTTGTCGAAGGTGATGGGGTTGACCCAGACGTTCTGCTTCCGCTCGCCCTGCTTCTGGCGGTTGTGCTGCCAGTGCACACCGTGCCAGTAGAAGTAGACGTCGATATCGTGCTTGAAGGCGGCCCACGCGATGGCCCGTTGTACGTCCAGTAGGATCGTCCGCGCGCGTGCTCCTTCTTCGCGCGATCGATGTCGAACGACTGCGGCCCCGCGCACCAGATGTCGATGGCCTCGTCCAGCTCGGGCACCCAGTGCTTGGTGACGAAGATGGGCAGGGCCTTGCCGGGTCCGGGATTGGAGTGGACGTTGGCGGCGAGGGTGCGGATGCGCTCGAACTCGGATCGAGCGGGCTCGTCGGGCATGTAGAGAAAGGTCTTGGCCGAGGGAACGGCGCCGCGCAGGAACGTCATCCACGAATCGGCGAGCCTCCAGGCTTCATCGCGGACGTCCCAGGCCCGGGGCGTTCCGTAGAACGAGCGCGGCACGATGCGGTTGCCCACGCCCTCGCCGGGTCCTTCGTACCCCGCCGCCCGCCCGAAGTCGGACCCGTCGAAGCGGCCGCGACGGGCGCCCACCGCGGCTTCGTCGTACGCGTGGACCAGCTCGATCCGATAGCGGTGCGCGAAGCGGTGATACACGGGATCGAGGTTGCGTCCGTGATAGAGCTCGGGCTCCGACGGGTCGTAGTAGACCATCGCATCCAGGCTGTTGGCGTCGGGCAAGGTGAAGTCGAAGACCTGGAGCTCGACGGGAACGCGCAGGGGCTGGCCGTCCGCGGTCACGGTGACGGCGCCTTCGTAGAGGCCGGCGGACAGGTCGCGCGGCGTGTACACCTCGATCCAGATCGACTGGTTGCGCTCGGGGTCGACGCGGAGGGGCAGGCCTCCCCGTCCCGCGCGCGCGTTCTCGGGGACGAGCTGGACCGGCTTCCATCCCGTCGGGTCGCGCGCCGCGGCCGGGCTTCCCGGCTTCCACGCCCAGTCGGCGTGGGTCGTCTCCGTCACGTTCAGGTAGTGGACGGCGAAGATCGCGATGGGCCGGATCGGTCCCCGGCGCCGCGTAGGCGATCCGCCCCTTGCCGCCGCGCTGACGCAGCTCGGGCAGGGCCGCGGTCAAGGCCTGGATTCCGCGCGCGTCGGACTGCACCATGACCTGGAAGGCGATGACCTCGTTCCGCGCCCCGAAGAGGCGCACGGTCTTGCCGTCCCAGGCGGAGTTGCGCACGCGCAGCGCGCTCGCGAGGTCGTCCTGCTCGACCTTCTCGCCGTCGCTGACCGCCCACACGCGGGCGACGCCGGCCTGCGCGAAGGCAGGCCCGAGCGCCATCACCAGGAGGACCGCCGCGAAGCGCTTCATGCCGCGTCCGCCCGGCGCTCGATCGCGCGCACCCGGCCCACGCGCGTGAGCGCGGCCGCCACCAGCAGGGTGAGCACGGCATAGAAGACCACGGTGCTCCTCTCTCCCGGACCGGCCCAACGGATGAGGACGAGGCTCAGGATGCCCACGCCCGCCGTGGCCCGGCTGAGGAAGCGGAAGACGGTCGCCGTCGGATCCACGCTGCCCTGCAGCTCGCGCTCCACGTCGACGGGCGTTCCCAGGCGCGAGAACAGGCCTTCGCGCCGCGCTACGTGCGCCTCGTCGTCCCGGCCCACGAGGGCGGACAGGAGGAAGATCGCGCACGACGTGGGCAGGATGATCAGCACGTTGCGCACGAGGCTCCAGTTCCCGAGGAACGCGCCGTAGCAGCCGAGGATCAATCCCACCGCGAAGCTCAGCAGCCCGGACCAGGACGGCGTCTTCTTCACCACCAGGCCGAGCAGGGCGGGCGGGCCGTAGGCGAGCGAGATGATCGTGTTGAAGGTGAGCATGACCGCGAAGATGCTCTGTCCCTTGGCCGCCATGCTCATGGCCAGGCCGGTCATGGTCGCGCCCACGCCGAAGGTGGCGGCCCAGCCGACCACCAGGAGCTGCCGCTCGCTGGCCTGGGGCGCCACCAGCCGCTGGTAGATGTCCTTGGAGACGACGGCGGCGTGCACGTTGAAGAGCCCGGAGAGGCTCGACATGGTGGCGCTGAACATCGCGGCCAGCATGATGCCGACCAGGCCGTTGGGGAGGAGGGTGAGCGCGGCCACCGCGTACGACGCCTCGTGGGGGTTCGCGAGCCCGGGCCAGACCGCGCGCAGGTCCGGATACAGCACGCGCATGGCCAGGGGCGGGATGAACCAGATGAACGCGCCCAGGACGAAGAGCGCGAAGCAGAGGAAGGCGACCTTCTTCGCCGCCCGCTCGTCGGCCACGCTGAAGTAGCGCTGGGCCATGGCCGAGGTGTTGTAGCCAAAGCTGACCATGAAGGTCCAGCAGGCCACGTACAGCCAGCCCATGCCGGGGGTGAGATGGATCCCGCCGAGGCCCCCGACCCGCGCCAGGGAGACCGCCACCATCACCACCGTGAACGGCATGAGGATCACGGCCTGAAGAAAGTCGGTGATGACCACCGCCCACAGGCCGCCGATCACGCAGTAGGCCAGGATGACCACGCCGGAGCCGAGGATGGTCCAGACGAGGGGCAGGTCGCAGGTCGAGGCCACGAACAGCCCCAGCCCGTAGAGCATGCTGGCCCCGGTGAAGAGCTGGAAGAGGACCGTGGTCCAGGAGAAGGCCTGGCGCGTGCGCTCGTCGAAGCGCTCGACGAGGTACTCCATGACCGTCGAGATGCGCGCGCGCCGCCAGCGCACCGCGAAGACCCAGTAGCCGAGCAGGAACGTGAGGGCGTTCCCCAGGTACAGGAGGATCGCGATCAGGCCGTGCTGGTAGGCCAGCCCGGCCGCCCCCGTGAACGTCCAGGCGCTGAACCCGCTCATGAACGAGCTCAGGCCGGCCACCAGCCAGGGGATGCGGTTGGCCCCGCGGAAGTAGTCCGAGGCGTTCTTGTTGAAGCGGGCCGCGTAGACCCCGATGCCGACCATCAAAGCCATGTAGGCGGCGATCACGACGTAATCGATGGTGGCGACGGTCTTCATCAGAAAGGCTTCGCGTCCTGCAGCGCGCGCCGGCTCACGAGGTGCGAGAGGCGCTGGTCGGGCAGCATGAGGGCGCGGCGGAAGCGGGCCCTGGCCTCGTCCTCGCGGCCCAGTGCGCGCAGGATGAGGCCCTGCGAGGTGACCACCACGCCCGGGAACCCCGTGCCCGCTTCGAGGAACTTGTCCGACTGGGCCACGCTCGATTCGAGGCGCGCGCGCCAGGCGGCTTCGTCGGCGCCGCCCAGCCGGCGCGCGGCGGCGTAGGCGTAGGGCAGGGCGCGGAAGAACGCCTCCCGGCCCTCCGTGGCCTTCTGCCAGTGGCGTCGTGCCGCCGCGTCGTCTCCGGCCAGCGACGCGATCTCGCCCGCCGCGTACTGCGCGCGCGGCGCGTCGACGAAGACATCCATGCCGTCCTTCGTGAAGGCAAAGCCCGGCGCCTCGCGGCCGAGGCCTTCCACGATGGCGAGTGCGTCCGCGCCACGGCCAGCCTTGGCCAGGGCCAGCGCTTCGAGCAGCCGGATCTCGACGAACACCTGCCGCACGTTCGTGCCGCCCTCCTCGCGCGCGAAGAAGCGGCCGGACAGGAGCGCCTTCGCCTCGTCCGCGCGGCCGTCCTCGGCCAGGGCGAGGGCGAGGCGCTGGAGCAGCTCGCCGGGCATCTGCGCGCGGTCGGGATAGCGGGAGAGCGCGGCAATACGCTCGGAGGTCGGCCGGCCGAGCAGGCTCAGGGCCTGGTCCGCACCCTGGTAGAGATCCACGTTGGTGGGATCGGCGCTCATGCCCTCCAGGAAAGCGGCCAGCGCGCCCTCCACGTCCCCCTGGATCTGCAGGAGCGTGCGGCCGAGGTCGCGATGGAGAACGGGCAGGCGCTGGTCCAGGCGGCGTGCCTCCTGCCACTCCTGAACCGCGTCCGGCGCGCGGCCGGAGGCGAGGAGGAGCGTGCCCAGGAGGAAGTGCGCGGTCGCGTCCCGGGGATTGGCGGCGAGGGCACGCTGGAACACGACCAGCGATTGCGCGCGGCTCGGGAAGACGTAACGCGTGGACAGCTTCGACGCCGCCGTGTAGTCCACGAGGCCGGACCCACCCTGCTTCTCGCGCGTGTAGCCGCGGTAGTAGACGACCTCCGGATGGTCTTGCGGCGCGACCGCGCCCGGCTCGGTCCGCAGCCCGCCGACCGCCGGATAGCGCCGTTCGAGGAGATCGAGCGCGTCGGCGTAGAGTCCGGCCGCCATGTACTCGGTGGCCAGGTTCAGGACGCGATCGGGGTCCGCGCCCAGGTGCTCCCAGAGCGCGGGGTCGGGCGTTCCCAGGCGCACGGCCTCGTAGCGCAGGAGCGACGAGGTCGGATCGACGGCGCGCCACTCGCGGAGGCGGCGCGTCGCGACGGCGGTGCGGCCCGCGTGGCGGAGGAGCGCGACTTCGAGGGATCCCGCGCGCACCGCGTCGGGAGCGGCGTGCACCGACTCCGTCAGGCGATCGAGAGCCCGTTTGAAATCGCCGGCACGCCCGTCCGCCTGCGCCAGCTTGAGGAGCGCCGGGGCGCGGAAGTCGCGGAAGTGATGCGCGGCCTCCCATTCCCCCCGCGCCCTGCCGTCCTGGCCCAGGCCTTCGTGCGCGAGCCCGAGGTAGTACTGGACCTCCGGGTCGGTCGTGTCCCGCGCCTGCGCCGCTTCCAGCAGGGGCGCCGCTTCCGCGTAGCGGGCGAGGTCCACGGCGAGGCGGCCCGCGGCCTTGAGCAGGCCCAGGCTCTCCGGAAAGCGCTTGCGTCCCTCCGCGTACGTGTCCCACGCGACCAGGCGCTTGCCGTTGAGCTCCTGGTCCGCGCCCGCTTCGAGGACGTCGCCCTCGCTGCGCCGGTCGGGTGGCGGCATCGTGCGCACGGGCTGGGGCCCGAGCCGGATCTCCGACGCAGGCAACATGTCGAACTGGTCCTCGGTGTGGGCGAGGAGCACGTGACCGCCGCCGTCGCGGACTTCGACCGTGTAGTGCATGGCCGCGGGCAGCCCCGCGAACGTGCGCTGCGCCGCCTGCGCGGGCGTGAGGGAAAGAGGCTCGCTGCGCACGACCTGCCCGCCGTCCTTCACCACGAGGGTGCCGCCGCTCACGGCCGCGCTGACGTTCAGGCCCACGTGCACGTCGACCGCCTGCGCCGACGACGCCGGCGTGCGCGTCAGATGCACCGTGGCCTCCGGGTTCGCGCGCGTGATCCCGCCGATCTCCCGCACCGGCATCCAGTACTCGGTGAAGCGGATCGATTCTTGAGGGGCCAGGAAGGCATACGTCTCCTGGTTGCGGAAGAGGCCGGACTGCACCTCGACGTACGCGCTCTCGTCGTCGGAAAGCGCCTTGCGCCAGTCGAGGCCGTCGGGGTCGCTCCCCCACGACCAGAACTTCTTGGTCGGCGAGTCGAGCATCGACGAGTAGTGCACGACCCCGGCCCGCGTGCGCGGGTGGTAGACGCCCATGAACGGCTCGCGGCTGCCGTGGCTGAACTCGGACACCGGTCCGAACTTGTGGTTGCCGACCCCGGTGAGGTCCACGCCCGCCTTGTTCACGGGCCAGGTGTCGATCTCGCGGAAGCCGTGCGAGGCCGTGAACCGCTGCGGGTACTCGATGCGGCTGTCGTCCCAGACACGCACGCCCGCGTTGTTCCACCAGTAGAAGCGATGACGCGTGTCGCTGCGGTTGTAGAGCGCGACGTCCTGTTCCAGGCGCGCCTGGCCGGGGCGCAGGGTCAGGGCGACGCGCCACTGCATGCCGTACACGCGGTCCTGACTCCCCACCCATACCGACGCGCTGCCGTCCGGATTCTTCCGTATCGCGTAGTCGACGGGTGAGACGGTCACCCAGTTGTGGGACACGGGAAAGTTGAACTCGATCCCCAGCGCCGTCCAGGCCCCGCGGTAGGAGACCCGCGCCTTCTTGATGGAGCCGTTCGCGTAGAACATGTCGGCCCCGTTGGCCTTGTCCACGCAGCTGTAGAGGTGACCACCCAGGTCGGGGAGCACCACGACCTTGAGGTACTCGTTCTCGAGGTTGAGCGTGCGCCAACGCGTCACCGCGCGCCGGTCGGTGAGGTCGTGGCGCAGCGTGTAGGGATAGTTGAAGCGCTGCGTCTCGAAGGCGTCGAACGGCGGGTTGACGTCGGGCAGGCCTTCCTCGTACGTGGGCAGGTCGAGCGTCCCCTCCCAGACGCGCACGCCCGCGGCCGGCGCCACCACCGGGGGCGGTGCGGGACCGACCGCGATCGCGGACAGGGGAGGCGCGATCGCGAGACCGAGGGCCACCGCGGCGGACGCGTAGAGAGGGACTCGCAGCGGGTTCATGGCGGGCTACCTTCGGATTCTAGGAACGAACGACAGGCAAACGCAAGGGAAGGCAAAGAAACACAGTCAATCGCAAGACATGGTCGGTCCTACTCGGGGTCAAGTCCCGCGGCCGAAGCGATATCGAGGAAGAGGCGTGCATCCGGGTGCCGCCTCAAGACCGACGCCGGGCAGGCGCAGGTCACGGGTCCCTCCACCGCCGCCGCGACCGCCGCCCGCTTCGCCGGTCCGGGCACGACCGCGACCGCGCGCGGCACGCTCATCAGGAACGGGATCGTCAGAGAGAGGGCACGGCGCGGGACGTCCTCGAGCGTCGCGAACGATCCATCGTGGACCTGCTGATGGCGGCACGGCTCATCGAGCTCCACCACACGCACGTTCGCCGGCTCGAAGAAGTCGCACATGGGGGGATCGATGAAGGCCAGGTGTCCGTTCTCGCCGATCCCGAGGATGGCCAGGGCCGGCCGCGCTTCGCGCAGAAGGGCGCCGTAGCGCCGGCACTCCGCCTCCGGATCGCGCGCTTCCCCGGCCAGACCGTGGAAGGCGCACACGGGCACGTGGGCGAACAGGCGGTCCCTCAGGAACCGGCGGAACGAGGCCGGGTGCCCGGCGTCCACGCCGATGTACTCGTCGAGGTGGAACGCGGTGACCCGGTCCCATGGAATCGTGGTGTCCGCCCGCAGCGCGGAGAGCATCTCGTTTTGCGACGGGGCGGAGGCGAAGATCGCGGCCGTGCGTCCGTCCCGCGCCACCTCGCGGCGCAGGTGGGCGGACACGACGTCGGCGGCGGCGCGGCCCATCGACACGCGATCGGGATGGACTTCGATCGCCAGCCGCCCGCGCGCCGCCGTGCGCGCCGTCGTCTCCCTCTCCGTCACGTCACGCATCTCGCGGGCCGCCCAGCGCACGAAATGCGGCAGGGCGACCTCCGGCTCCTCGAGGGCCGGATACCAGCGCTTCTCCCACTCGAAGGAGACCCAGCGGTCGTACCCGCGCGCACGCAGGGCGGAGAGGACCCTTTCCGGAGCGAACTCCCCGCGACCGGGAAGTCTCGGCACCCAGCCGCGCCCCTGCGGAGTCGCCTCGCGCGCCACGTCCTTGAGGTGGACGTGCCGAACGTGGTCGCCGAGGACGGCCAGGCCCTCGGTGGGCGCTTCGCCCACCTCGAACGCGTTCGCGGGATCCCAGAGGACGCCGACTCCCTCCGACCGCCCGGCCTCCAGCACGCTGAGGGTGTCCCCGGCCTGCGCGAAGTCGCCGTGCGACTCGATCCAGACCTCCACGCCGTGTCCGCGCCCGATTTCTCCGAGGCGGGCCAGCGCCGCCGCGATCCAGCCCCGCGTGGTCTCCCGATCCTGCCCCGGTTGGATGCGATCGCCGAACACGCGGATGCCGGGAGCGCCCAGGCGCGCGGCCAGCTCGATCGACCGCACGGCTTCGTCGATGGCCACCTCGCGCGCCGCCGCCTCCGGATGATGGAAGAACGAGCGCGTGTCGACGCAGGAGATCGCGAGCCCGGCGTCGCGCAGGCGAGACGTCGACTCACGCAGGCCCGCGCCGGTCAGCTCCGGACGCGCCCACAGCGCGTCGTCGCCCTCGAGGAATCGGAGCTCCACGCCGTCGTAGCCCAGGCGGCCGGCGGCGTCGATCACGGCGGGGAGGGGCCAGGCCGGACAGCCGAGGGTCGAGAAGCTGAGCTTCACGTCATCCTCCTCAGCATGGAAGGGGTCACGCGATTGCGGACGGGCCGCCCGCGGAAGAAGCGCTCCAGGTCGTCGAGCACGAGGCTCGCGATCGCGCGGCGGACTTCGCATTGGGCGGCGCCGACGTGAGGGGTGAGGATCGCGCCCCGCGCCCGCCGCAGCGGATGCCGGGGCGGCAGCGGCTCCTCGGGATCGGTCACGTCGAGCGCGCAGCGCAGCCGCCCCGAACGCACCTCGCGCGTGAGCGCGGGCAGGTCGACCAGCCCGCCCCGAGCGACGTTGATGACGGTGGCGCCATCCGGAAGGCGGGCCAGCGCGGCGGCGTCGACCAGGCCGCGCGTGCGCTCGGTCAGGGCCGCGGCCAGCACGAGGTCCCGCGAGCGGGGCAGCATCTGTCGCCACGAGGCGGGCGTGCCCCCCGCCCGGCGGATCTCGCGCGCGGCCACGTAGGGGTCGTGGACCAGGAGGTGCGGCCCGAAAGGCGCGAGCAGCGCGGCGATGCGGCGGCCGATCTGGCCGAAGCCCAGGAGCCCGATCGTGCGACCGTGAAGGGTCTCGCCGCCCGCCCCGTCCCGGTGCAGGCGGGCG
>Ga0209647_1004290_pt1 | contig 10769 bp, 7 predicted proteins | sample GraSoi_2013_60cm_FD_185827 | JGI IMG/M metagenome (GOLD analysis project Ga0209647, IMG submission 185827) | Grasslands soil microbial communities from the Angelo Coastal Reserve, California, USA - Sample 9_17_2013_60cm (SPAdes) (version 2) | ecosystem: Environmental > Terrestrial > Soil >...
CGCACGTCGTGCCCGGCGAAGGTCAAGAAAGAAGGCTCCTGCACCATACCGGCGCGCAAGCTGTATGACTACGTGAAGCTGCCGGGCGATGGCGACATCAGCATCAAGCTGCTGGAAAATCATTGGGTGCAGATCCGCAGCGGCCGGTCAAACACCAAGATGGTGGGCATGGCACGCGCCAATTTTCCCGCATTACCGCTGTTCCCCGCCGAATCCGCGCTGCAGCTTCCGGCGCAGGTGTTGCGCCAGTTGATTGCCAAAACGATCTTTTCCATTTCCAACGAAGAGTCACGATATACCTTGAATGGCGCGCTCATGGTGATGAAGCCGGAATCGATCACCATGGTGGCAACGGACGGGCATCGCCTGGCCCACATTGAGCACAACACCACCAAGCTTCCGGTCAACGGCGAGTTGAAAGTCCTGGTCCCCAAAAAAGCCATGGCGGAGCTGAGCACCTTGCTGAACAGCAGTGACGCGCCGACGGTTGAGTTTGCCAAGGACGAGTCCACGCTCTTCTTTCGCATCGGCGGGCGCCTGCTGACCTCGCGGCAGCTTACCGGACAGTTTCCCAACTACGAAGCGGTGCTGCCTCGGGACAACAACAAATCAGTCACTGTGCATTGTGATGAGCTGTCTTCGGCCATCCAGCGTGTGGCGCAGTTTGCCGATGAGCGCTCCAACGCCATCCGCATGCGGGTGGAAAAGAACGAACTGAAAGTTTCTTCGTCGAACACGGAAACCGGCGAATCAGAGGATTCGATTGAGACAGCATACGAGGGTGATCCGATGGTGATCGGATTCAATTCACAATATTTGCTGGAGTTCCTGAAGGTAGTAGGCGCCGGTGACGTTCGCTTCGAGTTCAAAGACGCGCAAACGGCAGGACAGTTGCGGCCGGACGAGGCTGCCGACAGCGAGTACCGCTATCGCTACATCGTGATGCCGATGCGCATCTGAACAACACAGACAATGCAAAATAAAAAGGCCGGACAAATTGTCCGGCCTGAATTTTTTTGGCTTTAGAAGCGCTATTGGACCATCTTCCTGGCCAGGACACGATCAACAGTCTGTTCGACGCCGGGAAGAAAGGAGTCCATTGAACTCGATGCCATGGCCAGTTCGCCACGGGCGGTATAAGTGACAAGCGCTTCGTTCCAGCGTTGGAAGATGAGGCGACTAGGAGATTCGAGCACGTTTTTCGGCTCCACAGCGGGCTGGGCCAGAGACGAGTACCAGAACGAGAGAACGCCAAGATACAAGAGGCTATTAACCAGGCCAAAGGCGCTTGCAGATGCTGGGAAATGTGCTTTTAAGTAGGAGGCGCTCAAATCCACAGCCGCCGTCACTCCCATACCGAGGGCGATGCTCATATTGTGGTTCTTCCAGGAGAGGCCAAGTTTCCTCTCAAAAAGGAAGAACAGGAACAATAATCCACATTGCATGAGGCGCATGCTATGTTCCAGAAGCGCTATGGCGGCGTTCACTTTGCTGGCCTGAGGACCGCTGGTGGCCACTGCGGTGAGGATCGCGGCAAAAAGGAGAAAAACACCCGCCCAACGAAAGAGCATCTTGCCAAGATCAATCAGGGCCGAATACGGCTTTAAGGCATTGGTGAAGATCTCATACATGATCCCGAATTCCAGGGCCATGAAGAGAAAGCTGAGCACCCAGTAAAGGTAGAAGTACTGCCGGCAGGACGAAAAAAAACAGCTCGCCAGCCCAATGGCGACCATCACGACGCCATAGACGCAGTAGCTGAAAAAGATAGGGAATTCAGCCCTAAGTTTGCGCAGCGCAACCAGGCGAGCCGTCCCAGCCTGGACAAGCGCGGCGACGACGGCCAAGCCAATCATAATCCAGTCAATCGGAGTAGTATGCACAGAAGCGCCTCCCAGAAGGGCGCAAGCATACTATCGCCTTCACTTGGCGCGCAAGCAGTGACTCAACACCGAAGTACAATAACTAATCAGTTAACAGGCGGATGAGTTGCCGCTGTTCACATGACAAGGCATCGGGAGCTGAGGCGCCGACAGTTGGGACTTGGAAAAGTCGCTGGAGAAAGCTGCATAACCTCCGAAAACGAGCAGAGCGACAATGGAGGAACGAAGTAGCGATTTCATTAGGGAAGGTCTCCTGTTTTCTGAAATTTTAGTTCTTTTTAAATTCTCTTCTTGGTGGGCGTTTCAGGTACTCTGAAAACGCGGGATGAGTATACATTTCACGCCAGCGTTTTCAACAATTTATTAGTACTATCTGATTAAGGAAAATCAGACGATTTCTCCCTTTCCATCGGCACCACAGCCGGCCAGTGGGAGATTACCAACGGCTATGGACCAAAGTACCTAGTAACCTATTGACTTTAGGTAACTTGTTCGCCTTTTCAAGGAGAGGAAATTCGTGGAATCGGCGGTCAGTCGCTGTGTGAGCGGGTACGAGCCCGGAATCTCAAAAGGCAACAGGAGACCAAAAAAATCCACTTCCTTAAGATTTTCCAATAAATTGCCCCTTCAGCAGGGTTACGGCTAATAGCTTAACCCTCCATCGTCGCAGCAAAATGAAACCTGTTTTGATCAAAATCAAAGAATTACCAGATGCAGATTTTTCGCGAAAACAGAGCATGTTTTTGCTCTCGCTTTGAGCGCCCGCGTCAGCTCTGGCTGTGGTACAATAGTGATTGGCTTGCATTTCCACTAAAGTATTGAATTTAAGTAACTTGAGTGTTCTTTAAGCATGCGTCCAGCGCATGGAAAGAGCTCACTCTGACAGTCAAGACAGGAGTCCCGATTTTGGCCCGAGAATCTGCAACGATGAAAGAAATGGCAGAACAAAATAAAAGCAAAAAGAGCGGCAACGGGAACGGCAACTACACCGCCGAAGACATCAAGGTGCTTGAGGGCATGGAGGCGGTACGGCTCCGTCCGGCGATGTACATCGGCTCCAACGGTGAAATGGGATTGCATCACCTGGTTTACGAAGTGGTGGACAATTCCGTGGATGAAGCCCTGGCCGGGTATGCCACGCAGATCGATGTGACAATCCACATCGACAATTCAATCACCGTGGTGGATGACGGACGCGGCATTCCCGTGGACGATATGGCCATCGACGGAGAAAAAATGTCGGCGGCCCAGGTGGTGCTCACCAAGCTGCATGCCGGCGGAAAGTTTGACAGCTCCAATTACAAAGTCTCCGGCGGACTGCACGGCGTTGGCGTCTCAGTGGTGAATGCGCTAAGCCACCAGCTTGATCTCGAAATCTGGCGCGACGGACACGTTTGGGAGCAGGCCTATTCCAAAGGAGAGGCGCAAACCAAACTCAAGAAAACCGGCACCACGAAGAAGCGCGGCACCAGGATCCATTTTCTTCCGGACAAGGAAATCTTCACTACCACGGAATACAACTTTGACACGCTGGCCCAGCGCCTGCGCGAATTGGCATTCCTGAACAAAGGCCTGGAAATCACGCTCACGGATGAGCGCCAGACCGATCCCAAGACAGGTGAGGCCAAGAAGCTCGAGTTTAAATATTCCGGCGGCATTGCCGAATTCATCAAGCATTTGAACCGGGGTAAAAGCGTGCTGCATGACCGGCCCATTTACATGGAAGCCGAGCGTGAAGGCGTGGCCATGGAGATCGCGCTGCAATACAACGACGGTTATTCGGAGACGGTCTTCAGCTTCGCCAACAACATCAATACGGTTGACGGTGGCACGCATCTCTCCGGCTTCCGCACGGCGCTCACTCGCACCATCAACTACGCCGGCCAGCAGCTTGGCTTGTTCAAAGACGTAAAAGAAAACCTCACGGGTGACGACGTTCGCGAAGGCCTGGTGGCGGTGGTGAGCGTAAAGCTCTCGCAACCCCAGTTTGAAGGGCAGACCAAAGGCAAACTGAATTCCGATATCGCCGGCATTGTGCAGGCCTTTCTGAATGAGCGGCTGGGCGCTTTCTTTGAACAGAATCCTCCGGTGGCGCGCAAGATCATCAACAAAGCGATTGAAGCCGCACGCGCGCGTGAAGCTGCGCGCAAAGCGCGTGATCTTACGCGGCGCAAAGGCGCGTTGGATGGCGGCGGACTGCCGGGCAAGCTGGCAGACTGCTCTGAGCGCGACCCGAACCGCTGCGAGCTGTTCCTGGTCGAGGGTGAATCCGCCGGCGGCACGGCCAAGCAGGGACGCGACCGGCGCTTCCAGGCGATCCTGCCGTTGAAGGGAAAGATTCTCAACGTCGAAAAAGCGCGCTACGACAAGATGCTGAGCCATGAGGAAATTCGCGCCATGATCACGGCGCTGGGGACGGGCATCGGCAAAGACGATTTTGATCCGACGAAGCTGCGTTACGCCAAAGTGATCCTGATGACGGACGCCGACGTGGACGGATCGCACATTCGCACGTTGCTGCTCACGTTCTTCTTCCGGCACATGAATGAGTTGATCAAGCGGAACAACGTCTACATCGCGCAGCCGCCACTCTACGGCATCAAGAAAGGCAAGACGCAGCAGTACATCAAAGACGATCGTGAATTTGTGCGAGTGATGGTGCGGCGCGCGGCCGAGGGCATGGCGGTACGCTATGGTGAAGGCGCGGCCAAGCTGGAAGGCGCGGCGCTGGCCAAGTTCATGACCACGCTGAACGAATACCTCACGTTCTTTGACAAGGTGGACAAGCGCATCCGGCATGAGCGGATCTCAGAGACGCTGCCGCGGCTGGGCATTTCTCAGCGCGTGGATTTCGAAGGCGATAAGAAGACGCCGTCAAAGAAGATTGAGAAGCTGGAAAAAGAGATCAGCAAGCTGGCCAAGGAGTACCAGCTCAAACAGGTGGAGAGCTACTTTGATGAAGAGCACAACCTGTGGGGCGTGAAGTTCACTGATTCCCAGGGGGCGGAGCGGCATATCAACTGGGCGCTCGTGTCCACGCCGGAATACCGGCAGATGATCGCCAAGTTCAAGCAGATTGAGGCGTTCATGGAACCGCCGTTCGTGGTGGAAGTAGCTGCCAAGGGCAGCGAAGACGCCGCTGCAGATTTGAGCGACGCCGAACGCGAGGACCTGGAAAAGGCGGCTAAGAAATCGTCGAAGACATCGATTCGCCGGACGAAGATCGAGGCCGAGCGCGTGGAAAAGAACTCCGCCCGCGAATTGTTTGACTACGTTCTGGCTGAAGGCAAAAAGGAATACAGCGTACAGCGCTACAAAGGCCTGGGCGAAATGAGCTCAGAACAGCTCTGGCAGACCACCATGGACCCGGAGCGGCGCACGCTGCTTTCCGTGCGGGCCGAGGACATTGAAGCCTGCGAGCTGATCTTTACCACGCTGATGGGCGAGGACGTGGAGTCGCGCAGGAAGTTCATTGAAGAAAATGCGCTGGACGTAAAGAATCTGGACATTTAATTTTCGCCGCTGATTTGCGCAGATAAACGCAGATCAGAAAAGATAGGGCCGCGAATACACGCAAAGAACGCGAATTCTCAATCAATGAAATTCGCCGAGCATCCTTGAGTTCGCAGCTAATATTTTCTATCGGCGGCAACTACCAGCGCGGGTCCGCGGCGGCGGCAGATCAAAATGACAGCCACGGCCATCAGCGCCCAGAGAATCAGCGTGATGACGCTGCCTTCAGGGCCAACGCTTCCGCCGGTGAGCCAGTCTGGACCTTGAACGCGAGGATTGAGCAGGTGGCCCGGCGCTTGAAAGCCGCTGTCATTCACTCCGTAGAAGAATGATTGTCCCCAATCCCAGCCGGCGTGGGCGCCCACGGCAAGCCACAGATTTCCGGTTCGCCAAAGCGTGGCGGCCGCGAACAAGGCAAAGAACGCAGTGGCTATGATTCCAATCCTGGTCTCTCCGCCATTGCCCATGTGAACGCGAGCGAACAGGATGGCTTGAATGATGGCTGCGGGCCAGAAACCGATTCCATCGGCCAGCGTGTAAAGGAAGTAACCACGAAATGAATATTCCTCGAATAGTCCTACCAGCAGGAAAGTGACCCACCAGAGAAGGCCCCAACCCAATATCTGCCGGTTAAGACCGCTGATGCTACCAAAATAGAAAACATGCAGAGCGCGGAGAACGAGCAGCAGGAGCGTAAGGGGAAGAAATCCCCAGAGAAAATATCCTGTGAAGAAAGCAGAAAGGGCTGTCCTTTGCAAAGGCAGGCCGTAAACGCCCATTTTGCGGCGCTCGATCTTGCTCATGATCCAGGCCAGAAACAAGATCACAAGAAAGAAAATGAGTTCACCGACTCCCTGAAATATTGTTTTCACGAGATCCGATGGTTGTGGACCTTTGGTCGCGCCACGGAGAAGTCTCGCGATCAGTCCCACGCCATACGCCAGGACCAAGATCATCGCGAAGTAGATCAGCAGACGCCAGCCGGCGCGCAGGCCGTGATCGTTAAAAAAGACAGTCCTTAATGGATGAGAAGCACCGGCGGAGACGGGTTCAGGCTCCATGGTCCTCCGAGAGAAAACGGCAGCAGGGAGAATGTATCAGAAAGCAATCTTGAAAGGCTGGGGGGGAGGCTTTATTGGATATGTGCCTTAGGGGCCGGTGCGGCCGCCGCCAGGGTGTGGTTGACCAGATTCTCAAAGTCAGAAATGCATCCCTGTGAGGCAGCAGGGCGAGGGCCTACGCTGCGCAGCATCTCCACAGCAAGCTCCATCTTGTACCAGTTCAGGACCTCGGCCGGCGCGCGTCCGGATTTGGCGGAGAGGGCCTTGATATAAGCCCAGAGGAGAAGCCGCAGGGCGTCCACCACACTTTTTAGCTCGCCCGCCAACTCCAGGTCGAGGCACTTGGAAGGGTCTGCCGGGACATTGGGAGACTCTTCTGAGATATCGAGTAATGATTGACGAATCACAGCCATATCTTGCAGGGTGCGGCGAACCCGCGTGGAAAGATCGTTGCCGTTAATGGATACATTCATTTCCATGACATAAATGACATCGGCGAAAGGCTGTGGGGGATTTAGGGCATTATGCAGTTAAGTTAAATCTTATTCTGACCCGGGCGTACGATTGGCCTTGAGCGATTTCCGGCAACAGTGCCCAAGTTCAAGCAAGTAAAGCATTTTTGAAAAGCGCTTTTGAGCATTGGCTCGCGCTGCATGATACAAATGTGGATTCATGCTCCAGGTGGTCAGAGAATTCAGGGTAGGCAGGCCGCAGGTGTTTGCCGGACTCATGCTGCTGGCGTTTCTGGCGCAGTGCCTTTGGACCGCCAGGACGCGCAAAATCTCCGAGCTGGAATATCAATACATGCTTTCCGGACTCTCCTCTTCGAGTGGAACGCCGGCCAGTTCTGCTTCGCCATTTACCAGCCTGACGGCGGCGCTGCCGCTGAAGGTCACCGCCTGGGTAAGAAAGTTGACGCCGGGCTCATGGCTGAGCGCCGCTCTCGCTGTCCCGCGACCGTGGCTGCTACGGTTGCCGTTTGTGGTCTTTGGCGTTTGGCTGGGAGGCGCTTTGTGGTGGGTGGCGCGCCGCCTCTTTGACGACGAAGGCGGCTACGTTGCGCTGGCGTTGTATTGCACGTCGCCGGCGATGATTAAGATCAGCAGCAATATTGGGCCGGAAATTATTCTGGCCTGGAGCGGTCTGGGGCTGATTTATACGGCGATCGGCGTGGCGCACACGCTTTACGCACCGCCTAAGAAATGGGTGCCGCGAATCGTGATTCTGGGATTGTCGATTGGATTTGCCCTGGCCACGGCCTGGTGGTCAATCACGCTGGTGCTGCTGGCCTTTGTCTACATGCTTTATCTGGCGCCTGGTTGCCGCAAGAAAGCCATTGTTGTGCTTTTGGGCGCTTCCGCGGTCGGAGGCCTGGTGCTGCTGGTTATCACGTGGCTTACAGGCAGCGTCGGAATGGGCGTGAAAGCGCTGTTCGTGCAGAAACCTACGCTGGATGTCCTGCGCAACCTGGCATTTGCAATCTCCGCGGAATCCGATGGCTATGTGCTGGTTTTTCTTTTCATTGCGGCGCTTACCGCGTATGGAAGCTGGCCGCGGACGCGCTACTTTGGCAATACTGCTCCGCTGATTACCGCCCTGATAGCGGTGTTCATGTTTGCCCTGGTGCCAGCGATTCGCATCTGGGACGCAACTTTGGGGCTCAGTTTTGTGTTCATATTTGTTGGTGGTGTCGCGGCAGATCTTCTGGAGACCCGGCTGCGACGCCCTGTGGCGCTGATTTTGGCCGCATGTTTTCTGGTCCGGACCGTTCTAACCACGGTAGCGCTGAGAAGCTGGGTACAAAACTTAATGTAACTTCAGTCGCCCGCGGATTATCATATTAAGTAGATCGAACTAAGTAGATCGGGTGGTTTTCACAGCAGGTGGCATATGTCACGATTCGTCTTTATCACCGCGTTTTTGGCGCTGGCCCTTCAATCATCCCAAGCTCAACTTTTCAGCCATGGCGTTCCTGCCTCAGTGACGTCACCCGAGCCGGATGGACGCCAGCATGGCGTTCCGGCCAGCGTGGTTTCACCCACACAGCTGCCGTTTGGCGTGAACCCGCCGCTACGGCAGGGTTTCCATGTCCAGGGTCCGCTGCGCCGGTTTGGCGGACCGGGGCGTTCGCACCGCCCGTTGTTTGTGCCCGTACCAGTTTTCTACAGCTACTATACGGACGGAGGGTATCCTTCGGCGGCTGATCCTTATGTTCCCGACGCTCCGGCTGATCAGGCTGCGGCGCCCCAGTCGCCCCAGGCGCAAGCTGACCGAGGTGCCGACCGAGGTGAGGATGAGTTGCGCGCCGCCTATCTTCAGGGAGCACGTGATGCCCTGACGCAGCAGAGAGACAGCCGCTACGGCGAGCATTACATGGACTCGCGCGAACGCGGCCGACCGACATCTCCGGCGACAGAAAAAAAGCCCAGGAGTCAGGATGATGCTGCAGTCTCAAAGCCGGCGGCGGAAGATAAGTCACCGGCAACGGTCTTTATCTTCAAAGACGGCCACCAGCTTGAGACCAGGAACTACGCCATCATGGGAGAGACGCTATTCGACTTCTCAGACAAGACGCTGAAAAAAATCCAGCTGAATGAGCTGGACACCGCAGCGACGACGAAGGCGAATGACGATCGCGGCGTGGCGGTGAAGCTGCAGTGAATTTGTGAATTGTGAGTAGTGATTTGTGATTTGACGCGACGCTCGCTAACCAAAATCACAAATCAAAAATCGCAATTCACAAATGGTAAGACCTCCAGGTTGAACGCGAGCAAGCCCACCTCTTTTGTGCTATAATTTCCTGTAATCTTCTGGCACATAACTTCCTGTAAATGCAAGCATTTAGCGAACATTTCGGCGCGGCCACGGGGTCTGCTGGAATTGCTTGCGGTGTGCCCCAAAAAACCGCTCTTTTGAGAGAAAAACATGGCAGATGAACAGAATCCGCAACTCCCGTTGACGCCGCCTCCGGGTGGCGATGGTGGACCCGGAACCCCGGGCGCGGGCAACGTGCAGCCCATCAACATTGAAGACGAGATGCGGCGGTCGTATCTCGACTACTCGATGTCGGTAATTATTGGGCGCGCGCTGCCGGACGTGCGCGACGGCCTAAAGCCGGTGCATCGGCGTGTGCTCTACACCATGCAGGAGATGGGCCTGCAATACAACAAGAAGTACACCAAGTGCGCCAAGGTAGTGGGACAAGCCATGGGCCTCTACCATCCGCACGGCGACTCGGCGATTTATGACACGCTGGTGCGCATGGCGCAGGATTTTTCTCTGCGCTATCCGCTGATTGACGGGCAGGGAAATTTTGGATCGGTGGACAACGACCCGCCGGCGGCGATGCGTTATACGGAATGCCGCCTGCAGCGGATCGCCGGCTCTTTGATGGAGGACATCGACAAAGAGACGGTGGACTTCACGCCGAACTATGACGAATCGACAGTCGAGCCGACGGTCCTTCCGACGCGGATTCCGAATTTGCTGGTGAATGGATCGAACGGCATTGCCGTGGGCATGGCGACAAACATTCCGCCCCACAACCTCACGGAAATCGTTGAAGCGGCCATCACACTGGTGAACGCTCCGGCCACGCCGCTCAAAGAAATTCTCAAGATCGTGAAAGGCCCGGACTTCCCCACCGGAGCGTACATCTACGGGCGCAGCGGGATTGAAGCTGCCTATACGCATGGCCGGGGCAAGTTTGTGATGCGCGCCAAAGCCGCGATTGAAGACCTGAACCAGGGACGCAAGGCGATCATCGTGCGGGAAATTCCCTACCAGGTGAACAAAGCCAAGATCGTGGAGCGCATTGCGCAACTGGTAAATGACAAGGTCATCGACGATATCTCCGACGTGCGCGACGAATCGGGCCGCGACGGCATGCGCATTGTGGTGGAGCTGAAGCGCGGCGCCGAGGCGCAGATCATCCTGAACCAGCTGTTCAAGCACACGCAGATGCAGGAAAGCTTCAGCATGATTTTCCTGGCAGTGGTGAATGGCCAGCCGAAAGAGATGGGGCTGGTGCAGGCGCTCCAGCACTTCATCGACCACCGCGTGGACGTGGTGCGGCGGCGCACGGTTTACCTGCTGGAAAAAGCACGCGAGCGCGAACACATTCTGGAAGGCTATAAGATCGCGCTGGACAACATGGACGCGGTCATCAAGATTATCCGCGGGTCAGGTTCGCGCGCGGAAGCCAAAGAGAACCTGCTGGCGGCGAAATACAAGATCGTCGACAAGGCGATTCAGGCGAAGGTCGGCGGCGCGGAAGGAAAACTTTCTCCGCGGCAGGCGGACGCCATCCTGG
>Ga0209647_1004291_pt1 | contig 10767 bp, 10 predicted proteins | sample GraSoi_2013_60cm_FD_185827 | JGI IMG/M metagenome (GOLD analysis project Ga0209647, IMG submission 185827) | Grasslands soil microbial communities from the Angelo Coastal Reserve, California, USA - Sample 9_17_2013_60cm (SPAdes) (version 2) | ecosystem: Environmental > Terrestrial > Soil >...
AAATTGTAGCAGCGTCGTCCTGGTCAGCCGCGGGGAGAAAGATAGCCTGCTCCGGCGCCACGAATTGAAGCACTTGCTTGATGCTCTACCAACGTCACTTGTGCTCATTCGTTTGCCCGCACACACGCAACCAGCCTGGCTGTGGCCGCCAGTTTCCTGGCTCACGTCCGGCCTGCGCCATCTGCGCGGACAACAGGGCGATCTCAACCAGGCGCCGGATATGCCAGCATTAGAGGAGCCATCCTGGATCAGGACTGAGGAGCCCTCACGGGTAGGCTTTATGGGAAAAGACCCGCTGTCCCCGTAGGGACGCGATTTATCGCGTCCCACGGGGTGGGACGTTTCCCGCAAAGAAAGGAAGCAACGAATATGCCTGGAGCCCGCATCTTACTGGTGGAGGACGACGAGGTTCTACGCGATGTTGTGCAACGCAATCTGAGAGCGCGTGGACATGAGGTCCGTCTCGCGATGGACGCGCAAACTGCGCTGGTTCAGCTGCGTGGGGCCGTCTTTGATCTCATCGTACTGGATATCAATTTGCCCGACCAGACGGGTTGGGAGGTCCTGCGGGTCGCGCTGAAGGAAGGCTGGCTCCATTTACAGGAGATCGATGGTGATACCCAGAAACTGCCCGTCGTAGTGCTTTCGGCTGTGCGTGTGAGCCCACATCGCCTGGAGGAGTTTCACATCCTGGCCTACCTGCCCAAGCCGTTTCCCCTGGAGGCGCTCCTGCGCCTGGCAGCCGAGGCGGCACATCGCCGGTTTGTTGGCGGACCTGCGAGAGACAGAGTCCTGTCTGGAAAACCTGGCGTAGCCATGCATGAGGAGGATTTATATGCCTAGTATCCTTTATGATTCGCTTGTTGTGATTGTTACCATTGTAATGTTTCTGCTTTTCATCTGGTTCACTTTCGCTTGTGAGCGCCTTTAGCAAGAAGGGAGGGGTTTCATGAATTCCCCAGTTGAATACATCCTGGTGGGCATTGTCACGCTCGCCGTTCTCGTCTACCTGGTGATTGCGCTGTTGGCACCCGAAAAATTTTAATAGCAGCTTGCTTGTATAGCACACGAGAAGGAAATTATTATGTCTGTAACCTTTAATGGTGTCTTGCAGATGCTGATCTTCTTGATCCTGGTTTTGCTGCTTACAAAGCCGATCGGCCTCTACATGACCAAAGTTTTTGCGGGCGAACGCACCTGGTTCTCACCAGTGATTGTGCCCATTGAGCGCCTGTTTTACCGCCTGTCCGGGGTTAATCCCGAGGAAGAGCAGACATGGGTTGGCTACGTCATCTCCGTGCTGATCTTCAGCGCTGCGGGTATGCTGCTCTTATACCTCATCGAGCGCACGCAGCAGTGGCACGGGCCGCTCTTTAACCCACAGAACTTACCAGCGGTCGAGCCAGGTCTCGCCTTCAATACCGCCGCGTCGTTCACCACCAATACCAACTGGCAGAACTACACGGGTGAGCAGACCATGAGCTATCTGACCCAGATGATGGGCCTGACGTTTCACCAGTTCGTCTCGGCTGCTGCTGGCATCGCGCTGGCGGTAGCCTTGATCCGTGGGCTGGCGCGCCGCAGCGCGCAGACCCTGGGCAACTTCTGGGTCGACCTCGTTCGCTGCACATTCTACATCCTGCTGCCCATTTGTATAGTGGGCGCGCTGGTCTTTGTCTCACAAGGCATGATTCAGAACTTCAATCCTTATACCGTGGTGCACACCCTCAATGGAGGCGTGCAGACGATCGCCCAGGGACCAGTCGCCTCGATGGAAATCATTAAAGATTTAGGGACGAATGGGGGCGGCTTCTTCAACGTCAACGCGGCACACCCTTTTGAGAATCCCAACGCGTTCACGAACTTATTGATCCTGCTCTGTGAACTCTCCATTGGGGCGGGTCTGTTCTACATGTTTGGCAAGATGGTAGGAAACACCCGCCAGGGGTGGGCATTGTGGGCTGTTTCAGCGTTTCTGTTTATCGTCGCCCTGGCAGTAATTTATCCCGCCGAACAGACCGGCAATCCCTTGTTGACGAAGGTTGGGGCGAATCAGGCAATAACTGATACGCAGGCAGGCGGCAACATGGAAGGTAAGGAGGTGCGCTACGGCATCGCCGACTCGGTACTCTTTATTACCTCGACAACGGCCACTTCGACCGGCTCGGTCAACAGTTTTATTGACAGTTATACACCCATTGGTGGGATGGTGCCCATGACCCTCATTGCGCTGGGCGAGATGGTATTCGGAGGTGTCGGTTCAGGGCTCTATACCATGCTGATGTTTGCCATCATCGCCGTCTTCATCGCAGGTCTGATGGTCGGGCGCACGCCAGAGTACCTGGGCAAGAAGATCGAGCGCAAGGAGATCATGATGGCATCGCTTGCTTTGCTGGTCTCGCCCATCATCATCCTGCTCTTCACGGCCGTTGCCATCGCTTTACCGATAGGAGTGAGCCAGATTTCCAATCCCGGCCCACATGGACTCACGGAGATCCTGTACGCCTTCACCTCAGCGAACGGCAACAACGGCTCGGCCTTTGCCGGGCTCAGTGGCAATACTCCCTATTACAACTGGACGCTGGGTTTCGCCATGCTGCTCGGCCGCTTTGCCGAAGTCATTCCGATTCTGGCCTTTGGCGGGTCGCTGGCCAGGAAGCGTGTTGTACCGGCGGGACTGGGCACCTTCCCCACGACCGGTCCCCTGTTCGTGGGGCTCCTTGTCGGCGTGATCCTGATTGTAGGGGCACTCACCTACTTCCCTGCCTATTCTCTTGGACCTATCGTGGAGCAGTTGCTGATGCAGGTAGGAAGGACTTTCTAAGATGAAGAACGAAATACAGACACAGCCACAGGCTGAGACGTTAGAGGGCAAAGAGTGGAAGACGCGCCGCAAAGGGGACATCTCCATCTTCGACCCGTCGATTATCCGGCGAGCAATTCCAGACTCATTTAAGAAACTGGACCCGCGCATCCAGGTCAAGAACCCGGTGATGTTTGTGGTGGAGGTCGGCAGTGTCGTCACCACCATTGAGTTCATACGCCTGCTGTTTACCCAGCCGAGCGCAGGGTTCACACGAGGCCAGTTAACGGCTGAGACGATCTTCGTACTGGCCGTTACCATCTGGCTGTGGTTCACCATTGTCTTTGCCAACTTCGCCGAGGCCATGGCCGAGGGACGCGGTAAGGCGCAGGCCGATACCCTGCGCCGCGCGCGTACTACCACCATCGCCAAACGCTTAACCGGTCGCGACCGCTCCAGCAAGTACGAGGAAGTGGCGGCTCCGGAGCTGCGCAAAGGCGACCTGGTGCTGGTCGAGGCCGGAGACGTGATCGCTGGTGATGGCGATGTGATAGAGGGCGTGGCTTCGGTGGACGAGTCGGCGATTACCGGTGAATCTGCTCCGGTCATTCGCGAAAGCGGCGGCGACCGCAGCGCGGTCACCGGCGGCACACGCGTGCTCTCGGACTGGATCGTAGTCCAGGTGAGCGCCAACCCTGGCGAGACCTTCCTCGATCGCATGATCGCGCTGGTCGAGGGCGCGAAACGCCAGAAGACTCCCAATGAGATCGCGCTAAACATCCTGATTGCCACTCTAACCATCATTTTCGTGCTCGTTGTGGTCTCCCTGGAACCCTTTGCAATCTACTCGGGACAGGCCGTATCCATTACCACCTTGATCGCCCTGCTGGTCTGCTTGATCCCAACAACGATCGGCGGGCTGCTCTCGGCGATTGGTATCGCAGGCATGGACCGCATGGTGCAGCGCAACGTTTTGGCTATGAGCGGGCGCGCGGTCGAAGCAGCCGGTGATGTCGATGTGCTGCTGCTCGATAAGACCGGAACCATCACCCTGGGCAATCGCCAGGCTTCCCGCTTTGTGCCGCTGAAAGGTGTGAACGAGCAAGCGTTGGCGCGTGCGGCCATGCTCTCCAGCCTCTCGGATGAGACGCCAGAGGGGCGTTCCATTGTAGCCTTGGCCCGGGAGCGTTATAGTTTAGAGGAGAATGTGGACCCGTCGGCCACCTTTGTGCCTTTCTCGGCGACCACCCGCATGAGTGGCGTCGATCTGAATGGGGCGCATGATAGAGCTGGGGTATCGATCATACATAGTATTCGCAAAGGCGCCGCGGATTCTGTCGTCACCTATATCGCAGAGCATGGTGGAACAAAGAGCGAGGAGCTCAAATCGATTGTGGATGGCATCGCCCGCGCAGGTAGTACGCCGCTTGTGGTCGCTGAGACCACCGGCAGCGGCAAGGCCGAGCAGGCGCGCCTGCTCGGGGTGATCGAACTCAAAGACATCGTGAAGACGGGTATGCGTGCGCGCTTCGACCAGCTGCGGAACATGGGCATCCGCACCATTATGATCACCGGTGATAATCCCTTGACGGCGGCCACTATCGCTAAGGAAGCTGGCGTCGATGACTTTCTGGCCCAGGCTACGCCTGAGACCAAGATGAAACTTATTCGTGATCAACAGGAAGGTGGACGCCTGGTCGCTATGACGGGCGATGGGACGAACGATGCCCCTGCCCTCGCCCAGGCGGATGTCGGCGTAGCAATGAATACAGGCACACAGGCAGCTAAAGAAGCGGCCAATATGGTCGACCTGGATTCCAACCCGACCAAGCTCATCGAGGTCGTCGAGGTGGGCAAGCAACTGCTGATCACGCGTGGAGCGCTGACGACGTTTAGTATCGCTAACGATGTGGCCAAGTACTTTGCCATCATCCCGGCGGCGTTCGCGGTCACCTATCCGCAGCTCAACGCCCTCAATGTCATGCAACTGGCGACGCCTCATAGCGCCGTGCTCTCCGCGGTGATTTTCAATGCCCTGATCATCATTGCGCTGATCCCGCTGGCACTGCGCGGCGTGAAGTACCGCCCTATCGGCGCTGGCCTGCTCTTACGTAGGAATTTGCTGATCTATGGTATTGGTGGGATCATCATCCCGTTTATCGGCATTAAACTGATCGATCTCATCCTGCAGGTGCTGCATCTGACCCTGTAAAAAAAAGCAACCACGAGCGGTATCAGCAGGCCGGAGACATGCTGTATGATGCCGCTCTGGAGATAGAGGAAATGAGCTATGAGAGTTTTCAGAAAGTACATTCGACCCGCAGTTGTGTTGACGCTTTTGTTAACCATCGTCACAGGTTTGATCTACCCGGGCATCATCACGGGCCTGGCCCAGTTGATCTTCCCCTACCAGGCCAATGGCAGCCTGCAATACGTGAATGGCAAGCTGGTGGGCTCTGAGCTGATTGGGCAGTACTGGACGGCAACGCGCTACTTCCATGGACGCCCCTCGGCAACCTTGAACCCAAATACGGGAACACCCGCCCCGTATGAAGCCGACAATTCGTCAGCCTCCAATCTGGGACCGACCAACGCGACACTAATCAAAAATGTCCAGCAGCGTATCGCTGCACTGCATAAGGAGAATCCTAATGCGCCTGCCGGTCCGGTGCCGGTTGACCTGGTCACCTCCTCCGGCTCGGGACTCGACCCCGATATCACAGTCGCAGCGGCCCTTTACCAGGCACCACGTGTGGCCCAGGCACGCGGCTTGAGTACAAGCGTCGTGCAGCAAATGGTGATGGACCATGTCCATGGGCGCTTCCTGTTCATCTTTGGTGAACCCTACATCAGTGTGCTCGAGTTGAACCTGGCGCTCGATCAGTTAAAGTAAACTTGCGATGTCACAACATCTGCCTGACAAACAGCAGCGCGAAGAGGAACGCTCCCATGCGGAGGAGCTGTTTCAGCACCCTCGCACGGGTGATAGCGCTCAAACTGTTACTTCCCTTGCCAACGCAGAGCTGGCGGCTCCTGAAATGGACAGCCAGCAGCGTGGGCGGGGAAGACTGCGGGTCTATCTGGGCGCGGTGGCCGGGGCGGGCAAGACGTATGCAATGTTAACTGAAGGGCATCACCGCGAGAGTGAGGGCACGGATGTCGTGGTGGGCTATGTGGAAACACATAAGCGGCCCCAGACGCAGGCGCAGCTGGGGGACCTGGAGGTCATCCCGCGCAAACAGGTGACCTATCGCGGGGTCACGCTGGAGGAGATGGACACCGATGCCATCATCGCCCGGCATCCCCAGCTGGTGCTGGTCGATGAACTGGCGCATACCAACGCTCCTGGCTCCATCCACGCTAAACGCTATCAGGATGTCGAGGACCTGCTGGCGGCAGGCATCGATGTGTTAACAACCTTGAACATCCAGCACCTGGAGAGCTTGAATGACCAGGTGGCCAGTATCACCGGCGTGCGTGTGCGCGAAACGCTGCCGGACCGCATCCTTGATCAGGCCGATGAGGTGGAACTTATCGATATTTCTCCCCAAGCGCTGCGCCAGCGCATGAAGCATGGCAATATCTACCCACCTGAACGCATCGATGCATCCCTCCACCATTTCTTCCGTGAGGGTAACCTGACGGCGCTGCGGGAGCTAGCGCTGCGCCGCACTCTCGAGAAAACGGAAACCCAGCTGCAGCAGTATATGGCCGACCATGGGATCAGCCAGCTGTGGCCTGTTGGAGAACGGGTCCTGGTGGGCTTTGACCACCGGCCACATACACGCCAGGTGCTGCGTGCTGCCTGGCGGTTGGCACATGGCCAGCATGCTGAGCTGATAGCTATCTCGATCCAGCCGCAAGGCTATCTTGCCTTCACGAGTAAACTCATTGGCTTGCTCAAGTACGGTGGTGAGGCGCAGAAATACCGCGAGGCAGCGCAACAGCGTTTGGAGGAACATGCCGTCTTCGCCAAAGAACTGGGAGCGGAGGTAATACGTACGAGCAGCCGCGATATTGCGCGCACACTCGTTGAAGTAGCTCGCCAGCGTCAGATCACCCAGATCGTCCTGGGCCAGCCTGCACGCAGCTGGTGGGAAGAGCTACTGCACGGTTCCATCGTCAACCGTTTGCTGCGCATGAACACTGATATCAATATCCATATTGTCCCGCGCAGCAGAGACGAATAACAACCATACATAGAAAGGAGGAGCTGCCGTAATGGCAAAGTTCTACCAGCCAGGGCAGCGTATCGATCACTACGAAATCATCCGCCTGGTGGCGCGAGGAGTGGCGAGCCATGTCTACCTGGCCCAGGATCGGCAAGTGCTCCAACAGGTCATCCTCAAGTTTCCCCTTGATGATGTAATCGGAGGCGCAGCTGTCTTCGAGCGCTACAAACGCGAAGCAGCCCTTGGCAGGCGCCTCAGGCATCCCGGCATCCAGCGTCACCTCAATCATGCTGAGCAGCGCAGCGAGGAGTACATGGTACTGGAATACCTGCCGGGACGCACCCTGCGGGAAGTACTGGAGGAAAACGCACCTGCGCTGCTACCCACAACTGAGGTGATACGCATACTCCTTCGTGTATGTGCAGCACTGGTCTATGTGCATGAGCATGGAGTGATTCACCGCGATGTGAAACCCGATAACATCCTCCTGCTGAGCAATGGCGAAGTCAAACTTCTCGACTTTGGCATTGCAATGCTGGAAGGCAAGCGTCGATTAAAGTGGCAAAACGTCTCAGAGCTAATTGGAACTCCAGATTATATGGCTCCGGAACTGCTGTGGGGCAAGCAGGGATCAGTGCAGACGGATATCTACGCGGTCGGTGTGACGCTCTATGAACTATGCTGTGGGCGCACACCATTTGAGGAAAAGGATGGGTTTGCATTCGTCACCCGGCATATTTCACATGACCCACCAGGGATCCTCGCATTCAATCCAACGCTCTCTCCCGCTCTGGTCACAGTGATTATGCGCTGCATTCGCCGTGATCCAGCGAGGCGTTATATAAGCATGCAAGACCTGGTGTACGATCTGAGTCACCTGGATGAAGTGACACCAGAGACGTATATTCCTGCTCCGCCCAGGATAGGTGGACGTTACAGGCAAGTCATCCGCACAGCACTGATTATCCTTTGCGTCTGTGTCGCGATCATTGCATGCGGCGTGCTTGCCCAATATGCACACTCACTCGCCCACTAGTCTGGACTGCCAGGATTTCTAGCGCCTGTTCTCTCTTGGTACGATAGTGATACTTAAAAGGGGAAGGTAGTAGAATGCTTTCAGAGGGGTGAAGAGTCTCTAGTTACGTATTTTGTAATAGATGAAACGTATAGTCATAAGGCGATATCTCCTTGACTGAGTCGCCTACGCTCAAGAAAAACACCTGGGCTCGATCTTGAAAGAAAGTAGCTATGCAAGCTGTAGAACGCATCCCCATGCTTGAAAACAGGACGACGTTTCACTGGCCACGCTTCCTCCTGGAGAGTGTGCTGGCCATTGGCGGCCCTCTGGCGGTGACCGGACTGATTAGCCTCTTCCATCTCTACCCACAAATACCAAACATTTCTTTTGTCTATCTGTTGCTGATTCTCTTGCTGGCGAGTACCTTTGGACGCTATGCCGCTGTGCTTGCCTCGGTTGCTGCCTTTCTCGCCTTCGATTTCTTCCTCGTGCCGCCCCTGTACACCTTTACGATTGCACGTTGGGAGGAATGGATTGCCCTGTTCGTTTTTCTGGTCACTGCGCTGCTGACCAGTCAACTCACGGTTGTCATGCGTCAGCGTACTGCTCAAGCGCAGCGACAGGAGCGCGATACAAGGATTCTCTACGAATTGCTCCGCTTTGCCAACACACATGAGCCCTTAGAGGAACAGCTCAGTGTGGTAGCAGTCGCCACGCTGCGCGTCTTTGCGCCCTGGGGCGTCTGTGCATGTGCCTTGCTTTTGCCTGATGCGCAGGAAACCCTTACCATCCTAGCAGATGCCTCGTCTTCGAACGAACCGTTCACCCTTTCTTCCGAAGAGCTTGCGCTGGCGACTGCCACGATGACCCAGGGCCGTATCCAGGAGAAGCGTTACGCACCAGCGCCCGACGAGCAGGATCCCGAGCGCAAGATTACGTACTACGCCAGCATTGGACCGGTCACTATTCTGCGTCTCATTCCCTTACAAACGGATCAGCAGGTGCTCGGCGTGCTCTGTCTGCGTATCCAGCACCCGGTACCATGGTTTGCGAGTGTGGTGCGCCTGGAGGAAGAACGGACCCGTCCGGGGTCACGGGCAACCTTCTTCTGGACCTACCTGGAGGAGGTGACTTCCCTCATTGAGCGCGCACTCCTACGCTCAGCTATCCTGCCAAGCCATGAATAGTGTCTCTTTTGTGAGAGGGCTTGGTTCTAGTTTAACGTATAAGGAGAAGCTTGTGTGCGGCTCGCCGCACACAAGCTTCTCCTCTCACAAAAACTTTGGGGGTGGGGCCTTTGCGCAAGGGAGGACGGGATTTCCTGCGCAAAGATGTGGATGCAGCGCGGACAGACAAAGCTTATGCCGCTTTGTCTCTCACGATCATGGTGCCAACGCGCCGCGCATCGCCGACCTCTTGCAAGAGGAGATGGGGCGCGCGCCCATCGATAATATGGACACGAGGCACAACCGTCAATGCATTGAGGCAAGCGGTCACTTTAGGAATCATTCCGCCTCTGATGACGCCTGTTTCGATCAGCCAGTGTGCTTCCGTTGCGCTTAATTCAGCAATGAGTGTACCATCAGCACGAAGAATACCCGCAACATCGCTCAAGAAGACGAGCTCTTCGGCGTGCAGCGCTCCAGCAAGGTGCGCGGCTACCAGGTCGGCATTGATATTAAGGCAGCTTCCATGTGGTCCCTGCCCAAGTGGGGCGATAATCGGGATATAGCCGTCATCAAGCAACTTTTGCACGAGGGTAGGATCAACTGTATCCACTTCGCCCACCAGCCCCAGACGCTCATCAGCAATATGTGCCCGGATCATACCTCCATCAGTCCCACTCAAGCCGACGATCTTGCCCCCCATCTCCTCGGCCATCAACACCAGGTGCTCGTTGACCTGGCCTCGTAAGACCATGCAGACGACTTCTAATGTTTGAGCATCGGTCACACGCAGCCCGCGTTCGAAGCGCGTCGGAATATGCAGGGCCTGCAGCCATTCGTTAATGTATGGACCACCACCATGTACCAGCACCGGGTGAACCCCCAGTGTTTGCAAGTTCAGAATATCTTGCAAGACCTCGCGCTGATGCTCTAATGTGCTGCCTCCAAGTTTTACGACAAGTGTTTGTCCTGTGAGCGGGTGAACAGCAGGATCATGTGGGAATATCTTCTCATGCAGAGAAAAGGGGATAATATTGGCGTTTTCTGACGTTGATAAGGGGACACTCATTGCCCAATAGCTCCTTTTATCTATATCGATATCTAGAACAATGTTTTTCTAATGGAGATGAATAGTTGTTTCTTCATCCTGTGCATAGTATAGTCCAAAAAAGGTAAAGAAACGTTACGGGTAAACTGGCTTCTGGTCAAGATATTCTCAAAGTTAGTGCGTCCAGTACCTTCGGACTGGGAACTTGAGGCCTGGGTGAGCACCTACGTTGCCATCGCCACAGGGGAGATGTCTATCGTCAGCCACACCGTTCAGGCACTCACCGGTCATGCTCCCCAGGCGTTCGCTGACTACATCCACCAGCATCCAGAGAGCTATCAGCACTTGACCGCGACCCTGTCTTGACCCCATCCGGACGAAGTGACGTGGAATGCTCAAATAACAAACTGTCGACCATGTTGACAGGGACATGGTTCATGTTTGTGCGCATCAAGATACGCGTAGTCTCCTGCGTGATAGTAGTGGTCGAGGCAAGCTCGACCATGCTCCCCCCCCGCGACCACGCACCCCCATCTCGACCACGCACCCCAAACTGCAAA
>Ga0209647_1004293_pt1 | contig 10763 bp, 10 predicted proteins | sample GraSoi_2013_60cm_FD_185827 | JGI IMG/M metagenome (GOLD analysis project Ga0209647, IMG submission 185827) | Grasslands soil microbial communities from the Angelo Coastal Reserve, California, USA - Sample 9_17_2013_60cm (SPAdes) (version 2) | ecosystem: Environmental > Terrestrial > Soil >...
CCTCGAGCCGGTACTCCAGGTTCAGCGGAACGTCGCCGAACGCCTTCCCTTCGAGCCGGACGAACGCCAGCTTCCGGTCGTCAAGCCAGGGCACATGATCGGACGGGCCGATGTGCACGGCCGCGCGTTCCATCTCGTGCGGGATCTGTGAGGTGACCGACTGCGTCTTGGAGATCTTCTTCGACTGGAGCCTGCTGCGCTCCAGCATGTTCATGAAGTCCATGTTGCCGCCGACGTTGAGCTGGTAGGTGCGGAGCAGTTCCACCCCTCGGTCCTCGAACAGCTTCGCCAGCACGCGGTGCGTGATGGTCGCTCCCACCTGCGACTTGATGTCATCCCCGATGATCGGAACGCCGGCCTCCGCGAACTTGCGCGCCCACTGCGGGTCCGAGGCGATGAACACCGGGAGGGCGTTGACGAACGCCACGCCCGCGTCGATGGCCGCCTGCGCGTAGTGGCGGTCGGCCTCCTCCGAGCCCACGGGGAGGTAGGACACCAGCACGTCGGCCCCGGAATCCCGGAGCACCTGCGCGACGTCGACCGGTCGCTCGTCTGACTCGGTGATGACCTGCAGGTAGTACTCGCCCAGCCCGTCCAGGGTGGGCCCGCGCTGAACCGTCACACCCGTGGGAGGCACGTCGCAGATCTTGATGGTGTTGTTCTCGCTCGCGACGATGGCCTCGGCGATGTCCCGCCCGACCTTCTTGGCGTCCACGTCGAACGCGGCCACGAATTCCACGTCCCGCACGTGATACGGGCCGAACTGCACATGCATCAGGCCCGGCACCCGGCTGCCCGGGTCGGCATCCTTGTAGTACTCCACGCCCTGGACGAGGGAACTGGCGCAGTTCCCGACTCCGACGATGGCTACCCGTACCGAACCCATTCGGATTACTCCTTATCTCCCGCCCTGCGGCACTAGCGAGTGTCGGCCTCAGCCGGCCGTGCCGCCTCGGCCGCTTTCCATGTGATCTCCGGCGCGCCGTCCGGGCTCCGGGCCCGACTGCCGCTCCGAGGCGATTAGTTCATTGAGCCAGCGGACTTCCCGTTCGACCGACTCCAGTCCGTGCCGCTGCAGTTCAAGCGTGTAGCTGTCCAGCCGCTCCCGGGTCCTGGACATTGCCCCGCGGAAGCCATCCAGGCGCTCTTCAAGCCTGCTGCGCCTGCCCTCGAGGATCCGCATCCTGACGTCCGCGCGCGTCAGGCCGAAGAACGCGAAGTGGACGCCGAACCCGTCGTCCTCCCAGGCCGCCGGGCCCGCCTGGCCCAGCAGGTTCTGCAGCCGCTCCTTGCCCTCGGCGGTCAGCCGGTACACGATCTTCGACCTGCGGCCGGCCAGCGGCTTGGCCGGCGCCGCCGGGACCTCCTCGGCGATCAGGCCCTGGCGGAGCAGTTCCTTCAGGCACGGGTACAAAGACCCGTACCCGAACGCGCGGAACGCGCCGAGTACCGAGTTGAGCCGCTTGCGCAGCTCGTAACCGTGCATCGGGGTCTCATGCAGCAACCCGAGCACGGCCAGCTCGAGCACGCCCGATCGCTGATTGCTCATGCCGTGTTTCCCGCTCGCCTACGGGGCGCTCGCCTACGGGGCGCCTCGAGGCACCGTCTTCCCTCGTCGCTCGTCCCTCGCTCCTCAGTCCAGACGGCGCCGCGCCCCTCCAGCTCGTTCACTGGCCCGTCCCTCCCTCGGCTGCGCTGTGATCTAGCATCCACACCAGGACGCTTATGAGCGCGGTGTCTCGGATCGATGTATCGAGCCGATACATCGCAAAGATATGCGCTCCGTGATCGCGGCGCAAGTCCGCCTGGCCGGTCCTGGCCTCTGCTAGCCCCGGGGGCCGACCCCCGGAGCCCTCCGCTGCCATCCGCCGGGCCGGCCAGCCGGCCGTCGTGGCAGGCCCAATTGGGCCGAGCGCCCGACCAGGGCTCCGCGTAAGCGCGGTTCCGTCGTAACCTGTCGGGCATGAGGCGATCGATCGTGGACTACGGGCTCGCGCGGCGGGCCACGCTCGCCTCCGTGTTCTCCGGGCGCACCACGGTCACCGACGTCTGCGACGCTCATCCGTACCTGCTCCGCGCCGCCAAGTTCCACGGGGAGCCAACCGACACGGCCTGTCCTATCTGCAGAAAGGCCAAGCTCACGCACGTTACGTATGTCTACGGCGATGAGCTCGGTCGCTACGAGGGGCGGGTGAAGCAGGCCCCAGAGTTGGCCGAAATGGCCGCGGAATACGCGGAGTTCCAGGTCTACGTGGTCGAGGTCTGTCAGAGTTGTGCCTGGAACCACCTCGCGTCGTCCTATGTTCTCGGCACAGGCGAACCGCAGACCCGGCGCAGTCGGCGCGTCCGTGCCGGTGACTGAGGCAGGTCGCAGATTCAGGTCGACTTCTGCGACGAGGCGGGACGGCCAGGGTGTGACTCGCGATAAGTGCCGGGACGGCAGGTGCCACCGGGTACCTTGAAGGCTCGGCGGGACCGCTGCGCGTGACCCCTATCCCCCGACCAGCGAGGATGCGTGAGTAACCCAGATACCCCGGGGCCATACCGGCCGGAGCCGGACTGGCACGAGCCGGCCGGTGGCAGTCGGCGTGGCAGTCGGAGCAGCCTAGGCCGCGAGGACCCGTACGGCCGCGATGGCGGTTATGGCGGACCCGGCGGCAACGGGCGCCCGAACGGCAACGGGCGCCCGAACGGGTATCGGGCCGGCAATGGCCGTCCGGCTGGCAACGGCGCTCCCGACGGATACAGCCGCCGCGATGGGTACGGCCCCGACGACGGCTACGGGCCGGGCAGCCGCCGGGCAGCCGGCCGCGGCCCGGGCAGCCGCGGCCCTGACGGCGCCGACGGCCGGGACCTCGCAGGCTCGGAAGATCCCCGCGGCGGGCCGTATGGCCGGCGTCGGCCCGGCCGCGGCACGCGCGGCCGAGGTGCTCAGATCGGCAGCGACCTCAGGTCAAGGCTCGGCCTCGGGAATGGCGCACGGGATGCGGGCGGCGCGCGCGCCAGCAACGGCGCCGGGAACCGGAACGGCCAGGACTGGCTGGACGGCGAGGGACGGCGGCCCGGCCCGGACCCGGGGTCTCGGCTGGGCTTTTCGCAGCGGGGCACGCGGGCGGCCACGCAGCTGAGGGCGAGGCTCGGGCTGCGCGGCGGGCCGGACCCGGCATCCCGGCCGGCATGGGGTGGCGCCGGCGGTTACGGCGCCGGCGCGAATGGCTCCAGGGGCGGCGGCGGTTACAACGGCGCCTCCGATGGCTATGGCAGCGGTTACGGCGGCGGCAGCAGCGCCGATACCGCCGGCTATCGCGGTCCCGGCGGCACGCGCAGGGCCACGGCCCTTCGAGAGCTGGGGACCGGCCGCTCTCCGGACGGCGGCGGCCCCGGTGACGGCTGGGACGGCGGGCCGCGCCCGCGCCGCAAGGGCGACTGGTGGCGGCACTGGACCTGGAGGAAGGCCCTGGCGGTCGTGGCCGGGGGGATTGCGGGGATGATCCTCCTTCTCGCCGCCGCCGTCGTGTACGAGTACCAGAAGACCCAGATTCCCACCGCGGTGTCCGAGGTGGCGCTGCAGCAGTCATCGAATGTCTACTTCAGCGACGGCAAGACCCAGGTGGGCACGTTCAGCGCCAACGGCATCGACCGGCAGATGCTGGCCGTTGACCAGATCCCAACCGTGATGAAGGACGCCATCGTCGCGGCGGAGGACCGGAACTTCTACCACGAGGGCGGCATCTCGATCACCGGCATCCTGCGCTCCGCATACCACGACCTCTCCAGCAGCGGCGGCCTGCAGGGCGGGTCCACGCTCACCGAGCAATTCGTGAAGAACTACTACACGACGGTCGGCACCTCGCGGTCGGTCAGCACCAAGCTCAAGGAGATCTTCGTCTCGATCAAGCTCTCGCACCAGAAGTCCAAAGACTGGATCATGACCCAGTACCTGAACACGGTCGCGTTCGGGAACAACGCCTACGGCGTGGCCGCGGCGGCGCAGATCTATTTCAATGAGCCAGCCGCGAAGCTCACCGTCGCGCAGGCCGCGATGCTCGCGGCCCTGGTCAACCAGCCGGGCCTCTTCAGCCCCGACCCGCACGCCGGCGACGGCTATACGGCGCTGGTCGCGCGCTGGCGTTACGTGCTCACCAACATGGTCCGGGACGGCGCGCTGACCCAGCAGCAGGCGGACGCGCAGACGTTCCCGAAGGTGTCGGCGGTGAATCCGCTGGAGGCCAGCTGGACCGGATTCAAGGGCTACATCATGTCGGCCGTGCAAAGTGAGCTCGAGAACACTTACGGCTATACCCCGACGCAGATCGACAGCCGCGGCCTGAAGATCGTCACCACGATCAGCCTGCAGAAGATGAGGGCGCTCTACCAGGCGGTGAACGAGAACCTGGCCCAGTTGAAGGCCGACGGCACGCCGCTGCCGTGGTACGCGCACGTCGGCGCCGTGCTCGAGCAGCCGGGGACCGGGGCCATCCTGGCCATGTACGGCGGGCCGAGCTACAGCGCGAACCACTGCGCCAAGATTTTCTGCCAGCTCAACATGGCCACGCAGAACCGGGAGCAGGTCGGGTCGTCGTTCAAGCCGTACGTGCTGGCCACCGCCGTGTCAGAGTGGATGAACGTATCGAACAGCATCATCAACGGGATCGAGCCGATGTGCGTGCCTCCCGACTCGACGCCGCAGACCCGGGCTGAGCTGTCGTTGCAGACCACCAACTGCCCGCCAAGCTTCTTCCCGGTCAACATCGCTGGTGAGAACAGCGGCAAGCTCACCGTGCCGCAGGCGGCGGCGATTTCGTCCGACCCGGGCTTCGAGGATCTCATTCACCGGGCCGGCACCCAGGCCACGATCAAAATGGCCCAGAAGTTCGGCGTCGACACGAGCAGCGGCGCGTCCGGCGGGTCCGGCTTGCAGTCCAAGGTCGGCGAGGTCGGGCTGGCGCTCGGCATCGCCTCGCTCACGGTGGAGGAGCAGGCCACCACCTTCGCCACGCTCGCCAACGACGGGGTGTACGTGACGCCGCACGTGATCGCCCAGATCACCGACAACGGGAGCCTGGTCCCGCTGAAGATCACCCGCCGCCAGGTGCTCAGCCCCGCGCAGGCGGCCGATGTGGACTACGCGCTGTCGTTCGACACCAACTGCAACGCCCCAGCGGGGAAGAGCACCGCCTGCGGGACGGCCGTCCCGAACGGGATACTGAGCCCGGCGCGGCCGACCATCGGCAAGACCGGCACCACCGACAACTACCAGTCGGCGTTCTTCCTCGGCGCGATCCCGCAGTACTCGCTGGCGGTCGGGATGTTCACCAACCAGCAGAACGGGTCGAAGACCGGCGAGTCGCTGAGCGGCCTGGCCTCGGTCGGCGGCCAGGGTGGCGGGTTCGGCGGCGCCTGGCCGACGAACATCTGGCACACCTTCATGCAGAACGAGTTCGCCAGCCTGCCGATCCTGCCGTTGCCCACGCCGGACTACACCGGATTCACCCAGTGGGTCCAGGTGCCAAAGCAGGTCCCCAGGCCCAGGAAGCACCACGACCAGAACCCGAACCCGAACCCGAATCCCAACCCGAACCCGTGCGGGCAGGGACACAAGCACCACGGGCAGCCCTGCCCGCCACCCACCGGGCCCAACCCGTCGCCCTCGTCGTCCCCGCCGAGTCCGTCGCCCTCGCCCAGCAGCACAACGGCGCCCCCATCGCCCCTGCCCACGGGAGGCGCCGCGCAGAACACGAACGCGACCGCCGCGGTGTTCGCGACCGCCGGGGTGCTGCTCCTGGCCGCCGAGGAGCCGACGACGCTGCCGGTCCGGCTCCCGGGCGGCGGCTAGCCTTCCAGCTGGGCGCGCAGCCAGCGGATGTCGCTGGCCGGGTCGGGTGTCTCGCAGACGACCGGTGCGCCGGCCGCGCGGACAACGTCAACGATGAGCGCCGGGTCGATCGTTCCTGACTCGAGGTCGGCGTGCCGGTCCCGGCCGGAGCCGAACTCGTCCCGCGAGTTATTGCAGTGCACGAGGTCGATCCGGCCGGTGATCGCCTTGAGCCGGTCCACGACCGTCTCCAGTTCCTCGCCCGCCGAGTACGCGTGACAGGTGTCCAGGCAGAACCCGACCTCGCCGCCGCCGCCGGCGGCATCTGTGATGACCTCCCAGAGGCGGGCGATCGCCTCGTAGCTTCGTGCCATCGCGCCGTCGCCGCCCGCGGTGTTCTCGATCAGCATCGGCAGCGGTCGCTCGATCCGCTGCACGGCCTTGCGCCAGCTCTCGTAGCCCTCCTCGGGATCCACCCCTGCCGTCACGTAGCCGCCGTGCACGATCAGGCCCTTGGCACCGACCTCGGCGGCCGCGGTCAGCTGCTGCTCGAGCAGCTTCCGGCTGGGAATCCTGATCCGGTTGTTGGGCGAGGCGACGTTGATCACGTAAGGCGCGTGGATGTAGGCATCGACGCCCGCGGCGGCGAAGGCCGCGCGGACCTCGGCGGGCTCGCCGGGGAAGGTGGGGGCCTTCCAGCCCTGCGGGTCGCCGAGGAAGAACTGGACGACCTCGGCGTCGGCCGCCCGCGCCGCGGCCAGCGGGTCGCCCTCGTGAAGGTGGACTCCGATGCGGACCATGCCCCCGAGCCTAGTAGCCCCGTTCTCCTAACGCCCGCCATCAGTCGGGGATGGTCAGCGAGCGCGGGCTGCGGGCGGCCTGCGCTCAGCCGAAGCCGCCGTGCGCGATGCTCAGGCCCATGCCGACGAACGCGGCGATGATGCCGGCCATGATGAAGACCCGCTGCTCCCTGGTGGCGGAGATCATCTGCGCGTACAGGCCGACGGCGAAAGCAGCGAGGCCGAGCACCGTGCCGACCAGGTGGGCGCGGACGATGAACCCGACCGCGAACGCCACGATCCCGGCCGCGAACGTGAACGCGGTGAGGGCATTCTGCAGCGGATGCCGCTGGCCGTCACTGTTCAGCGTGAGGCGCGGCAGGCGAGCACGGGACCCGCTCCTGATGGCCTCGGGCATGGCATTGACCCCCTACCGCTGCCTGGTGGGCACCTTGTCCACTTAGTCTGTTCCCACGCCGGTTAGTCTGTTCCCACGCCGGGCGAGCCGGAATCGCGCCGCCGCGGCCGATGGCGAACAGCCTAGCGGTCGGGGACTGTCGTTGCCTGCTGGTAGGCTGGCCCAGCCGCGCAGGGACGCTGCCGTACCAGCAAGGTCGGTACAGGCAAGGGCAGCGGCGACGCGTGGCTCCTCCTGTCACGGAGAGACCGTGACCGCATCAGTCCAGAGGAGGCAGGTTAAGCGCATGCGTCACTATGAGATGATGATCATCCTCGATCCCTCGCTAGAGGAGCGCACCGTCCAGCCGTCGCTCGAGCAGTTCCTGAACGTCGTCACGACCGGGGGCGGCACCGTCGACAAGGTGGATGTCTGGGGCCGGCGACGGCTCGCGTACGAGATCGACAAGAAGTCCGAGGGCATTTACACCGTCATCGACCTGATGGCGGAGCCGGACACGGTCAAGGAACTCGACCGCCAGCTCAACCTGAACGAGGCGGTCCTGCGAACCAAGATCATCCGACCAGAGAAGAAATGAACGCAGGCCCGGCGGCGAGCCTTGGCCTGATGCCACCCGAGTGACCGGGAGGACCCGATGGCAGCAGGAGACACTCAGATCACCATCGTCGGCAACCTTGTCGATGACCCGCAGCTGCGTTACACGCCGACCGGCCAGGCGGTCGCCAATTTCCGCGTCGCCTCCACTCCCCGGTACCTCGACAAGGCCACGAACGAGTGGAAGGACGGCGACTCGCTGTTCCTGTCCTGCAACGTGTGGCGGCAGGCGGCCGAGAACGTCGCCGAATCGCTGCAGCGCGGGATGCGGGTCATCGTGTCCGGGCGGCTGCGGCAGCGGTCGTACGAGACCAAGGAAGGCGAGAAGCGCACGGTCTACGAGATCGAGGCGGACGAGGTCGGCCCGTCGCTGCGCAACGCCTCCGCCAAGGTGACCAAGTCCAGCCGGTCCACCGGCGGCGGCGGCTTCGGCGGCGGCCAGTCCGGCCCGTCCGGGGGCGGCGGCCAGTCCGGGTATGGTGGAGGCGACCCGTGGGCCAACGATGCCGGGGGCGGCGACGGGTTCTCGGACGAGCCGCCGTTCTGACCCGCTGGCGAGTCGCTGCTGCGACCTGCTGACGCTGCCCGAACCACGCCACGCCTATTACTTGCGCCTCACCACGACTACCTACGCCCACCACAACCCAGCCGATCGCATCGACCATCCCCGCCGCGGGCGGGGCTCTGCCAAGGAGCACCACGATGGCCAAACCACCGATTCGCAAGCCAAAGAAGAAGGTCTGCCTGTTCTGCCAGGAGAAGATCGCCCACGTGGATTACAAGGACACGGGGCTGCTGCGGAAGTTCATCTCCGACCGCGGCAAGATCCGGGCCCGGCGGGTCTCCGGCAACTGCACGCAGCACCAGCGCGACGTCGCCACCGCGATCAAGAACGCGCGCGAGATGGCGCTGCTGCCCTACACGAGCACGGCCCGATAACTGCCGAGGAAGGTAGCGCACCGATGAGCGGTACGCCGATGAAGCTCATCCTGACCCAGGAGGTCACCGGCCTCGGCGCCCCCGGCGACGTGGTCGAGGTGGCCGGCGGCTACGGCCGCAACTACCTGGTGCCGCGCGGGCTCGCGATGCACTGGACGCGCGGCGCGCAGAAGCAGATCGAGCTGATCAAGCGAGCGAGGTCCGTCCGCGAGATCAGGGGACTCGGCGACGCCAGGGACGCTGCGAGCAGGCTCGCGTCGCTCGACGTCCGCCTGGAGACCCGCGCGGGCGGCGGCGGCCGGCTGTTCGGCTCCGTGTCGCCGGCCGACATCGCGGCCGCCGTCAAGGCCGCAGGCGGCCCCGAGCTCGACAAGCGCAGGATCGAGATCAAGAACCCGATCAAGACCGTCGGCGCGCATCAGGTGACGGTCCGGCTGCACCCCGAGGTGGCCGCCACCCTCGACGTCATAGTCACCGGCGTCTGAACGGTCACCGGCGCCGGGCTCCGCGCGCCCAGCGCGCGTGGCCGGGCGAGCGTACGGTGAATGTACTCGTTGGGCGGCCCCTGGATCGCCCTCGCGTACATCCATGAGTGGGGTGTTCAGTCTGCGGCCGCGAGGTAGCCGGGCAGCCGCTTTGCCAGTTCAGGATCGACATCGGCGATCATCGCCCAGATCGCGGCCAGGCGGTCCGCCACGTCGTCACCTGCTGCGGTCGTGCCAACAGCCGGAGCCCGGCCAATCACGGCGCCACGGCCCGCCAGTTCCTCGATGGCCCCGCTGATCAGGGCGATCCGCGCGGCTGTTGTCGAACACATGCTCGAACCCTAGAGCGTCCGGCGCCCGGCTGTCCCCCAAACGGGCGGATCGACGGTGGGCGCAGCGTGGCCGTCCGGGAGCTCGCATGTAACGTCGGACGTGAAATTCCTAATGTGGATAACTTCTCGCCATTGTGGACGGCCCCCGAGGGCAGGACTTTTTCCTGCGCACAACCGGTGGAAGGCATAGTCCCAGGCAGGAGCGCCCTTCCGGCCGGTCGATCCGGTATATCCACAGCGCTATCCCCACGCTGCGCACAGCGACGGCGGCGTGTCTGCACAGGCTATCCACAGGCCTGTGCACAGCAGCGCTGGACGTCGCCCTGCGCTGGGGCAAGACTGTCGGAGCCGTCCGGTAGAACGGAGCCAATGGCCGCGCGGTCAAGTCGCGGGAATGCTGCCGCAATGGGGGAGGTGGGCATCGGTGAGCGTCACGGAGATAGCGCCCCGCGGGGGGGAATTCGAGCGGACGCCGCCGCACGACCTCGCCGCTGAGCAGTGCGTCCTGGGCGGGATGCTCATGTCCAAGGACGCGATCTCCGACGTGCTCGAGGTGATCCGGCCAGCCGATCACTACCGCCCCGCGCACCAGCTCGTGCACGAGGTCATCCTCGACCTGTACAGCCGGGGCGAGCCGGCCGACGCCGTCACCGTCGCGAACGAGCTGACCAAGCGGGGCGAGATCGCGCGGGTGGGCGGGGCGCCGTACCTGCACACGCTGATGGCCTGCGTCCCCACGGCCGCGAACGCCGCCTACTACGCCCGCATCGTGCGGGAGCGGGCGATCCTGCGCCGCCTGGTGGAGGTCGGCACCCGCATCGTCCAGCTCGGGTACTCCGGCGACGGGGACGCCGACGAGATCGTCGACCGTGCGGAAGCGGAGGTGTACGGGGTCACCGACCGCCGGGTCAGCGAGGATTACCGGTCGCTGTCCGAGATCATGCCCGGCGCGCTGAACGAGATCGAGGCCATCGGCAGCCGGGGCGGCGCGCTGACCGGGGTGCCCACCGGCTTCGCCGACCTCGACGCCCTGACCAACGGCCTGCACCCCGGCCAGATGGTTGTTATTGCTGCTAGACCGGCTTTGGGCAAAGCCATTTCGCTTAATACCCGGCTGCCAACCCCCTCTGGCTGGACGACGATGGGCGAGGTCCGGGCCGGGGACTGGCTGCTGGGCGCGGACGGGAAGCCCACCAGGGTCCTGGCCGCCACCGAGGTGATGGAGGGGCGGCCGTGCTACGAGGTGGAGTTCGACGACGGGACCGTGATCGTTGCCGATGCTCAGCATCAGTGGCGGACGGACACCCGCGCCGCCAGGCAGCAGAGGGCCGAGACGCGCACCTCCTGGTACTGGCCGGATTCGTCGCGGCGCCGGTTGCTCAGCGCCTGGAAGGCCGCGCT
>Ga0209647_1004294_pt1 | contig 10762 bp, 12 predicted proteins | sample GraSoi_2013_60cm_FD_185827 | JGI IMG/M metagenome (GOLD analysis project Ga0209647, IMG submission 185827) | Grasslands soil microbial communities from the Angelo Coastal Reserve, California, USA - Sample 9_17_2013_60cm (SPAdes) (version 2) | ecosystem: Environmental > Terrestrial > Soil >...
GGCGACATGGGCGAGGCGGACGCCGACGATCAGGCCGGCGAGCTCGAACACCGTGACGAGAGCGGCGATGTGCCAATCGATGAAGCCGTGCCTCAGGTTGCCGAGCGAGCCGGAGGTGGCGGCGATGATCTGCAGCACCTGGCTCGTGGCGACGGCGGCCAGCGGGGCGTAGCCGAGGATGACCATCAGCGGAACGGAGAACAGCGGGCCGCCCGCGCCGGAGAAGCCCGAGCCGAAGCCCGCGGCTCCGCCGACGACGCTGAGGAGGATTTGCTCCCCCGAGCCGCTGCGGCCGTCGCGGTGACGGGCAGTGATTTTCGGGGGAACCAGGACGTAGAGACCGGCGGCGACGATGATGAGGGCGATGACGATGCTGAGCGGGCGCGTGTCGACGAGGGCGGCGGCGCTGGCGCCGAAATAGCCCATGACGACGGCACCGGCGCAAACGGGCACCGCGAGGCCCCAGTCGACGCTGCCGCGGCGGTAGTAGAGCCAGGTGCCGAGCAGGCCGGTAAAAAGAAACGTGAAGAGCGAAGTCGCCGCGGCCTGGTGGATGCTGAGACCGCCGAACAGCGCGAGGAACGCGACCATCAGCACGCCGCCGACCCCAACGGTGCCGATAAGGAGGCCGACGAACGCGGCCACTGCTGCGAGGAGGATGCTGGAGGTCAGCCTGCGGCGAAGGTTACCAGTTCGCTCGTCAGCAGCACGGCGAGCTTCTTCAGCAGCGCATAGCCGAGCGCGCTGTCGCTTTCCATGAGCCGGTTGAGCGCCGTGCCGTCGATCGCCACCACTTCGCAGGGCGTCAGGCAGTAGGCGGTGGCGATGCGCCGCTCGTGTCCCTCGACCAGCGGCGCCCAGCCGAACACTTCACCGCGCCGGATGATGTCGCCGGCCGAGGTCTCGCGCTTGCCCAGGCCCAGGGTGAAGCGGACCATGCCCTCGGCGAGCACGTAGAAGTCGTCGACCGCGTCGCCGATGGCGTAGATGCGCGTGTCCTGCGGGAAGCTGCGCATGCGCCCGAGCGCGCCGACGCGCTCGAGCTGGGTCGCGGTCAGGCCGGAAAAGAAGCGAGCCTGCCGGAGCAGGCCCGCGACGTGCAGGTTACCGACGACGCTCAACGCCTATTTTTTCCGGTAGCCGGACATCATCTGCTTGAACCGCGCGAGCTCGTCTTCCTTCATGAACACGGTGTGCTCGGGGCCGGGATACTTGCGCTGGCGCACGTCGTCGCGGTAGTCGGACAGGCCCTTCTCGATGATCGGCACGAGGTCGACGTAGATCTTGGAGTGCCGCGGCGTGTGCGCTTCGTACAGATGGAACAGATCCGAGCCGATGATGTGCACGCCGTGCGCGCGGTTGCCGGCGCCGAGCGAGACCACCGGGACCGGCAGGGTCGCGGCGAGGTGCTCGCAGACCTCCGAGGTGGTCACCTCGCACATGATCGAGAAGCAGCCGGCGTCGACCATCGCCCAGGCATCATCAATCAGCTCCTTTGCGCGGTCGGCGGTCTTGCCCTGCGCGAAGAAGCCGCCGAGCTGCGGCATGCGCATCGGCGTGATCCCGATATGTCCCTGCACCGGGATGCCGGCTCTTACGATCGCCTCGATGTACTTGGCGTGGTGCTGGTTGCCCTCGCACTTCATCACCTCGGCGCCGCCCTGCGAGACGTACTTGGCGGCGTTGTCGACCGCCTGCTGCGCCGAGAGGTGGAAGCTCATGTAGGGCATGTCGACCATGCGCAGGCCGTACTTCGAGCCGCGCTTGACCGCCTGGGCCATGAACATCACTTCCTCGAAAGACACCGAGGTGGTGCTCTCGTGGCCGAACAGCACCATGCCGCCGGTGTCCGAGACGCACAGGATGTCGATGCCGACGCGGTCGGCGATGATCGCGGTCTCGTAGTCGTACACCGCGAGCTGCACGATCGGCTCGCCCTTCTTCATCTTGTCCACCAGCATCGGGATGGTGACCTTCTTGCGTGCGGGTGCTGCACCTGCGGGTTTCGGCTCGGCCATGGCTTCCTCCTCTAGCTCTTAGGTAGCAAGACCACCGGCGGAATGCAAGTGTTTCGGAATGAAACTGCTAACGCGGGCGCTTGAGACCCCACTGGCGCCGCCGCATCCACAGCGCCTTGCGGCCGATGCCGAGCATGCGCGCGAGCTCGATCTCGCTGTGCGAGTCCTGGAAGCGCTGCACCACCTCGCGCATGTACGCCTCCACGGCGAGCGGCGGCGCGCGCTTGATGCGCACCGCGCGCTGCACCGCGCGCAGCAGATCCTCGTTCTCGAACGGCTTGATCAGGTAGTCGACGGCGCCGGCGCGCAGCGCGCCGATGGCGCTGTCGAGCGAGGAGTAGCTGGTGATCAGGATGAGCGGCAGCTCGGGCCGCTCGCGGTGCAGGTGCTGGATGACGTCGAGCCCGGTGCCGTCGGGCAGCTTGAGATCGGTGATCACCACGTCGGGCGCTTCGGCCGCGACGCGATCGAGGCCGTCCTTGACGGTGCCGGCATGACGCGCGTCGTAGCCTTCGCGCGACAGCAGCAGCTCGATCACCTCCGGCAGCCCGGGATCGTCGTCGATCAGGAGCACGCGCGGCGGCTTGCGCGCCGACCTGGCTAGCCGCGCCATAGGGGGAGCGTGGTCTCGAACAGCGCCCCGCCCTCCTCGCGGTTGGACGCGCGCAGGGCGCCGCCGAGCTCGTGCGCGATCTCGTAGCTGATGGCGAGGCCGAGCCCCGTGCCTTCGCCGGGTGGCTTGGTGGTGAAGAACGGGTCGAACACGTGCGCGAGGTGCTCCGGGGCGATGCCCGGGCCCGAATCGCCTATCGCAAAAACCACTGCGTTCCCAGCGATGCTCGCTTGCACTTCTAAGCGGCCGCGGCCGCGCATGGCCTGCGCCGCGTTCAGCAGGATGTTGAAGATGACCTGTTCGAGCTGACCGGCGCGCGCCAGCACCGAAGCGCCCGGCGCGCCGCGATAGGTCACCTCGACTGCGGGAGCCTGCTCGCTGTATCGCAGGAGCGCGAGCGCGGACTCCATCGCCGTGTCGATCGCGACCGGCGCGGGAGCGTCGGCCCCGACGCGCGAAAAGTCGCCGAGCTTGCGGGTAATCGCGAGCACCCGGGCGATGTTCGAGGCGATCGATGCAAGGCCCTTGTCCAGCGTCTCGGGGCTGACGCCGCGCTTCGACTGCAGGATCTGCAGCATCGAGTGGACCGCCGCGAGCGGATTCGAGATTTCGTGGCAGACGCTCGCCAGCATGAAGCCCAGCGCGGCGAGGCGCTGCGTTTGTGCGTCGGTAGCCTGCTCAGGCTGGCTCGGCTTCGGGACGGGAGCGTTCTTCATGCCGGCCGCATCACCGGCCGCACCAGCGCGCGCTCGTCGATCGGCACGCAGAGCGCCGCGGCGATCACCGAGAGCGCGATCGAGGCGAGCCACACCAATTGGTAGGAGCCGGTGGCGTCGAAGATCGCGCCACCGGCCCAGGCGCCGATGAAGGCGCCGAGCTGGTGGCCGAGGAAGGCGACCGAGAAGAGCGTGGAGAGGTACTTCACGCCGAAGATCTGGCCGACGAGCGAATTGGTGAGCGGCACGGTGGCGAGCCAGGTGAGCCCGAGCACCGCGGCGAAGAGATACGTGCCGGCGACGGAAAGCGGCGTCACCAGGTAGATGGCGATCGCCACGGCACGGACCGCGTAGAGCCAGGCGAGGATCCACTTCTTGCTGTAGCGCCCGCCGAGCGCGCCGGCCGCGGTCGAGCCGATGATGTTGAAGAAGCCGATGGTGGCGAGCGCGGTCATGCCCTGCGTCGGCGTGAGGCCGCGGTCCACCGCGTAGGCCGGCAGGTGCGTCATCACGAAAATGGTCTGGAAGCCGCACACGAAAAAGCTGCTGGTGAGGAGCCAGAAGCCGCGATGCGCCATCGCCTCGCGCAGCGCCTCGCCGATCGACTGCTCGCTCTCATGTGCCGCGGCATTGCGCCCGGCGAGCAGCGCGCCGAGCGGAATGATCAGGAAGGCGAGCGCGCCGAGCGTGATCAGCGCGTTCACCCAGCCGAAGCTCGAGATGAGTGCCTGCCCGCCGGGCAGCATCACGAACTGGCCGATCGAGCCGCAGGCGCCGGTGATGCCCACGGCGAAGCTGCGTTGCTCGGGCGGGAATGCGCGCGCCACCACGGCGAGCACCACGCCGAAGCCGGTGCAGGCGAGGCCGAGCCCGATCAGCAGGCCCGCGGTGACGTCGAGCTCGATCGGCGTCGCCGAATGCGCCATCGCGATGAGGCCGAGGCCGTAGGCGAGCCCGCCGAGGGTCAGCACGCGACCGGCGCCGTAGCGGTCGGCGATCGCGCCGGCGATCGGCATGCCGAGGCCCCACACCAGGTTCTGCAACGCGATGGCGAAGGAGAACACTTCGCGGCCGCAGCCGAGGTCGATGGTCATCGGCCGGAGAAACAGGCCGAAGCTCTGCCGCGTCCCGAGCGCGAGCATCAGGACGAGCCCGCCGCAGACCAACACGACTACTGGCGTGCGCCAGCTTCTACCTTGGTCCATGTCCCCTCTTCCGCTGAGAGGGTACCCCAATGCCGGTACTACTTCGCCATCGCCGCGAGACGCCGGTTGATCTCTTTCGGCGACACGTCTTCCGTGTGGGTGGCGATGTACCAGACATGGCCATACGGGTCCTCGATCGTGCCGGCGCGGTCGCCGTAGAACTTGTCTTCCAGCGGCTGGGTGAGCTTGGCACCTGCCGCCACCGCCTTCTGCACCGTGTCGTCCACGTCCTTCACGTAGAGGTGGAGGTGGACCGTGGTGCCGCCGCGGGTTTGCGGCGCGAGGAACGCCATGCTGGGCATTTCATCCGCCAGCATGACGTGCGAATCGCCGATCTTGATCTCGGCATGGCCGAGCTTGCCCTCCGGTCCCGGGATGCGCAGCAGCTCCTTCGCGCCGAACGCACGCTTGTAGAAGTCGATCGCCTGCGCCGCGCCGCGGATGCTCAGGTACGCGGTGACGGCGTGGTATCCCTTCGGGATCGGCAGGACCTTCTTCTTCGCCATCGCAATCTCCTAGGAAACGCAGATACTCTGCAAACGGGTCTTGATGTCCTCGGGCAGCGCGACGCCTTTGCGCGCCTTGGTGTCGAAGCATACTTCTACCGTCTTCTGCGTCGCGCAATGCGTCATCGAGTCGGCCTCGTAGAGGCGCATCTCGTGGCTGAAGCTCTTGGTGCCGATGCGCTTGAGCGCGCCCTGGATGAGGATCAGCTGGCCGGCGCCGATCTCGTGATGGAATTCGATCGTCAGCGTGGCGACCACCGTGCCCAGGCCGCGCGAGCGGATCTCTTCCAGCGAGAGTCCTGCCATCTTCGGGAAATGCCAGCCGGCGTCGTCGAAGCAGGCGGCGTAGTGGCGCACGTTCATGTGGCCGTAGATGTCGCAGTGCGCCGGCATCACGATGGCACGGTAAAGATCGAACCACTTTTCCATGCTTTCGCTCAGCGCTGCAGGGCGGCGAGGCGCTGCAGCTTGGCCGCGTAGAGGTCGTGGTCATGCCGCGTGGTGCTGTTCTCGAGCGCAGCGGCAACCTGCGCGCGTGCGCCCGGGACGTTTCCCAGCTGCAGCTCGGCGAGACCCAGCCAGAAGTGGAACTCGTGGTAATCCGGGACTCGATCGAGTTCCTTCTGAAAGAGCGCGCGCGCCGCGGGATAGTCGCCGGCCTCCATGGCGGCGAGCCCGCGCTGGAAGAAATAAAACGGCGCATGGCGTTCGATGCGCGCGAGCTGGCCCTCGACGGCCGCCGCCTCGGCCTCGCGTCCCAGCCTGCCGAGCGCAAGGGCCAGGTTGGCGAGCGCCCGGGTATTGTCGGGCTCGCGTTCGCGTACCCGGCGGAATATCCGCTCGGCCATCGCCGTCTCGCCGCGGCGCAGATAGACGACGCCGAGCGTGTTGTACGCAGCCATGAACGTCGGATCTTGACGCACCGCTTCCTGCGCCCACCAGTAGGCGTCGTTCAGGCGGCCGCCGACCAGCGCTTCCGCGGCCCGGTTGTTCATGAACATCGCCACGATCGTCCGCTCGCTCACCTCGCGGGTACGCAGGCCCGCGATCTCCTGGCCCGGCAGGAAGTCGATCGTCATCAGGGCGTTGCTGTCGAACCTCGAGCGCGCATCCCACAGCCGCGGAGCGAGACTCACGTTGACATGGGCGTTCAGGAAATAGAGGTCGCTCGCGCGGCTCCACAGATCCCCGTCCGCGACGTTATAGTAAACATTCAGGTTCAGCGCCTTGGCGAACGCCGCGGCCAGGATCGTCAGCGAGAGGCAGTTTCCGGTCCGCGCCTCGAACGCTTGCGACGCCGTTCGCGTCATCGTGCTGTCGAATTGCAGCTTGAGCCGCCCCTGCGTTACCGAGTCGACCAGCGCCTCGCGCACCCCGCTCACGCGGCGCCCGGCCTCCATTACGTCCTGCAGATAGCGCGTCATCGGCTCGCTCAAGGCGAAGATCTCGCTGGCGTCGACGCGCTCCGACGGCGCGGCGAACAGCTCGTCGCGAAACAGCTCCGCCACCGGCGGCAGGACCGGGGCTTGCGCACAGCCCGCCAGCAGCAAGCAAACGATGATCGTCCGGCTACGCATGGCCACGAAATTGTATGCTTGGGCCATGTTTCGCCCAAACGCTCTCAAGGCGCGGCTGCGAACCGGCAAGCGCGCGCTCGGCTGCTGGACCGTGCTCGGCGCGCCGCCGGTGATCGAGCTGCTCGCGCTTTGCGGCTTCGACTACCTGCTGCTCGACCAGGAACATGGCTTCGGCGAGCCCTCGGCGCTGCTCCATTCGCTGCAGGCGATGGCGGCCACGCCCCATTGCACCTCCGTGGTCCGCGTGCCGTCGAACGACGCCAACTACCTGAAGCGAGTGCTCGACGCCGGCGTGGAAGGTGTGATGGTCCCCAACGTCGAAACGGCCGAGGACGCGCGCGCGGTGGTCGCCGCCTGCCGCTATCCGCCGGCCGGCCGGCGCGGCTCGGCGCTGGGATCGGCGCGCGCTTCCGACTATGGGATTCATGCGCCGGAGTACCGCAAGGCGGCGGCGGATGAGCTTCTCATCGTCTGCCAGATCGAGTCGCCCAGGGCGGTCGAGAACATCGCGGCGATCGCCGCGGTCGAGGGCGTCGACGTGCTCTTCATCGGCCCGCACGATCTCTCCGGCACCGTGGGACAGCTCGGCGATCTCAAGCATCCCGAGGTCGCGAAGCTCATCGCGCGCGCCGAGGAAGGCATCAGGAAGAGCGGCAAGCCGATGGGCAGCGTGCCGCATCCCGGCGCCACCTGGCGCGAGATGTTCCAGCGCGGCTATCACATGATCAACGCCGGCAGCGATGTCGGCCGGCTGCGCGACGGCGCGCTCGCCGACGTCAAGGAGTTCCGCGGTGTTTACCCTTAACCCCCTTCCCTCTTCCCTCGACGCTCGCCTGGTCCAGAAACTGGTCAAGGCCGAGCCCGCCACCATCGGCCACTTCCGCAACTGGGGCTTCATGGATCCGGCGATCCGCGCCATGCAGCCCGACCTGCGCATCGCCGGTCCGGCAGTCACGGTGCGTGCTCCCGGCGTGGACGGCACCATCGTCGGCTACGCGCTCGGCCAGGTGCGCCCCGGCGATGTGCTGGTGATCGACCGCTGCGGCGACCATCGCCACGCGGCATTCGGCGGCCTGGTGGCCTACGCCTGCAAGGTGGCGAAGATCGCCGGCGTCATCATCGACGGCGTCGCCACCGACATCGGCGAAGTGCGCAAGTACGGCGTGCCGCTCTGGTGCCGCGGGCTCTCGGCCGTGACGACCAAGCGCATCGGGCTCGCGGGGGAATTCTGCCTGCCGGTGAGCTGCGGCGGCGTCGACGTGAAACCCGGCGACGTGATCATCGCCGACGAATGCGGCATCGTCGTCCTGCCGCCCGCCGAAGCCGAGGCCGCCGCGGATCGCGCCATCGGCATGCAGGACGCAGAGGTTGCTTCCAGAAAACGTTTGGATAACGGAGAGAAGCTGCCGGACATCTCCGGCGCGACCAAGACCCTTCAGGAAGCCCTCGCCAAGCAGAAAATCTAAAAAGGGGTCTGACCCCTTTTAGGTGGACGTCAGGTCGAGCGCGGCGCGGGTCACCACCCGCACGCCGATCGGGATCGCGAGGTCGTTGCAGTCGTAGTTCGAGCGGTGGATCGCGGTGTCGAGGCCCTCGATCTTCGAGCCGATGCGCAGGTGCGCCGCCGGGATCTTCTCGGCGAACCAGGCGAAGTCTTCGCTGCCCATCGAGGGCTCGCCCAGCTCGATGACGTTCTCCTCACCGAGCGATGCGCGCGCAGACGCGAGCAAGCGAGCGAGGGTCGGTTTATGGTTGCGCAGCGCGGGCGCAACGCGCTTCCAGTCGAGGGTGTAGTCGACGCGCATGCCGATCTTGATGCCTTCGAGCATGCGGCGCATGGCTTCCTCGATCTTTTCCGAAAGCCCCGCCTCCATGGTGCGCACGATGCCCTTGAGCACCGCCGTGCCGGCGATGATGTTGCGCGCCGTGCCGGAATGCAGCTCGCCCACGGTGAGCACGGCCGACGAGACCGGCTTCACCTCCCGGCTGACGATGGTCTGCAGCTGCGTGACCAGGTGCGCCGCGGCGGCGAGCGCATCGATGCCCATGTGCGGATGCGCGCCATGGCCCTCGCGGCCTTTCAGCGTGATGTCGAAGGCATCCGCTGACGCCATCACCACATCGCTGTTGTAGCCCACCTTCCCCGCCGGCACGGCCGGCCAGTTGTGATAGCCGAGCACCATGTCCATCTTCGGATCGTCGAGCACGCCGTCGGCGATCATCGCCTGCGCCCCCGCGAGCGTCTCCTCGGCCGGCTGGAAAATGAATTTGATCTTGCCGCTGAGCGAATCCTTCATTTCGTTGAGCGCCGCCGCTACGCCGAGCGCGATCACCGTGTGCACGTCGTGGCCGCAGGCGTGCATCTTCCCCGGCGTCTTCGACGCGAACGGCAGGCCGGTCTGCTCGAGGATCGGCAGCGCGTCCATGTCGGCGCGGATGCCGATGGTGGGTCCGGGCCTGCTGCCCTCGATCACCGCGACGACGCCGGTCTTGCCGACGCCGCTCTTGAATTTAATACCGACCTTCGACAGGAACGCGGCGACCGCCTTCGCCGTCTCATGCTCCTCGAACGCGAGCTCCGGATGCTCGTGCAGCTTGCGGCGCAGCGCAACGAGCTCGGCGGTTCGACCTTCGACGATTTTGGCGATGCGAGCGTTGATATCCATGCGGCATAATCGTACGGCAGATGAAGCTGGCGATCCGTCCCATTCAAGGGGAGTTTTGCGCCGAGGTGATCGGTGCCGACCTCTCGCGACCCGTGGATGCGGCCACCTTCGCCGAGATTGAGCGAGCCTGGACGCGGCACAGCATCCTCATCTTCCGCGACGTGCACATGGCGCCCGAGCAGCAGATCGCGTTCACGCGCCGTTTCGGCGACCTGCACATCATGGAGCCGCTGCAGTACAACCTGCCCGGCCATCCCGAGATCTTCGTGGTCTCGAATGTCGAAGACGACGGCAAGGCGCTCGGCATGAAGCGTGCGGGCTGGGGTTGGCATTCCGACGGTGAGGACAAGGCGATCCCCAACGCCGGCTCGTTCCTCCATGCGCTCGAGCTGCCGCCAGAAGGCGGCGACACGCTCTTTGCCGACATGTACGGCGCCTTCGAAGCCCTCGAAGCGGGCACGAGAAACACCATCCTGGGACGCCGCGCCTGCTTCAGCCGCGTGCGCCTGCACCACGTCCACTACCCGCACCTGCCGGCGCTGACCGAAGAGGACCAGCGCAAGAAGCCCGATGTCTGGCACCCGATGGCGCGCAAGCATCCGAAATCCGGCTGGACCGCGCTCTATGTCGGCCGCTGGGCCTGCGAAGTGGAAGGCTTGCCCAGCACCGAAGGCGCGGCGCTGATCCAGTATCTGCAGGAATTCGCGGTGAAGCCGGAATTCATCTACCGCCACCGCTGGCGCGCCGGCGACGCGGTGCTCTGGGACAACCGCTGCGCGCAGCATTGCGCCACGCCGTTCGACGACCAGAAATACCGCCGCCACATGCACCGCACCACCATCGAGGGCGACACGCCGCTGATGGCTAGCGCTGCGGCATTTCGAAGCAGCTCTCTCGCGGTGCAGTAAACCAGACTGCATCGCCCGCCGCCAAGCGCGGCGCATTGCCGTCGTTCGGCGCCTCCACCAGCCCGCGCTCGCCGCCCTCGAACGCCAGGTGGAATTCCAGCGTCGCGCCGAGATACAGCACCTGCTTCAGCTTCCCCGGCCTCGCGAATCCTTCTGTGGGCCGATTTGCCGCCAACCGTGCGCGTTCGGGCCGGATGGCGATCATGCGATTGCCCTCGGCGAAGAAGTTCATGCGGCCGATGAACTCGGCAACGAAGCGCGTCGCCGGCCGCTCGTAGATCTCGGCCGGCGCGCCGACCTGCTCGATGCGACCGGCATTCATCACCGCGATGCGATCGGACATCACCAGCGCCTCGCCCTGGTCGTGCGTCACGAACACCGTGGTGATGCCAAGGCGCCGCTGCAGGCCGGCGATCTCGACGCGCATCTCCTCCCGCAGTTTCAGGTCCAGGTTGGAGAGCGGCTCATCCAATAACAGCACCGCGGGCCTTATCACCAGCGCCCGCGCCAGCGCCACGCGCTGGCGTTGTCCGCCGGAGAGCTCGAGCGGCCG
>Ga0209647_1004300_pt1 | contig 10760 bp, 7 predicted proteins | sample GraSoi_2013_60cm_FD_185827 | JGI IMG/M metagenome (GOLD analysis project Ga0209647, IMG submission 185827) | Grasslands soil microbial communities from the Angelo Coastal Reserve, California, USA - Sample 9_17_2013_60cm (SPAdes) (version 2) | ecosystem: Environmental > Terrestrial > Soil >...
CGAGACGTCGATGGCCAGGGGGGTGAGGGCGGGCAGCACCTCCGCCGTGAAATAGCGGGCCAGGAACCCGCGCTGCCCCTCCTCCAGGTCCTTGTAGGCCACGAAGCGGATGCCGCGCTCGGCCAGGGGCGGCAGGATCTCTTCCGTCAGCGTCTTGCCCAGCCGCTCCACCATCTCGTGCGCGCGCTCGCTGACGAGGGCGAGCTGCTGCCGCGGCCGCAGCCCCGCCGCGTCCGGGTTCGCATCTCCCTCGTCGATGGCGTGCTTGAGCGCGGCCACGCGCACCATGAAGTACTCGTCGAGGTTGCTGGAGACGATGATGGCGAACTTCAGGCGATCCAGGAGGGGCGTGGTGGGGTCCGTCGCCTCCTCGAGCACGCGGCTATTGAACTCGAGCCAGCTCAGCTCGCGGTTGAGGAAGAGCTCGGGCTCCTTCTTGCGGGACTTGGCCTCCGCCTTGGTCACGGCCACGGACGCTGCCTCGCTTCGCGGAACGTCAGCTTCCGGCCGAAGACTTCCGTCAGGTAGTCCGCGCGGGCGAGGGCGGCCAGTCGCTCCATGGTGAGGTCGCCCGCACCTTCGACCTCGAGCACCCAGTTCTCGTCCTCGGGCACGATGTGGAGGTCCTTCACCTTCTGGAGGTGATCGGCGTCGAGGGCGTTGGCCAGGCGGAGGATCGCGGAGAGCTTGTTGGTGGCCACGCGCGCCTCGCGGTCGAGGACCATGTACGGGAGGTGCGACTTCGACGGCACGGCGCGGCGGTGGTAGCGCGCCACGTTCGAGACCACGTGCATCTCGTCCTGGCTGAGGCCGAAGATCTCGGAGGCCGCGATCAGGTACTGGCTGTGCTTGTGGTGGCCGCGGATGTTCACGTAGTTCCCGATGTCGTGCAGGAGGGCCGCCACCTCCAGCAGCAGGCGATGGCGGTCGCTCAGCCCGTGCTCGCTGCGCAGCTCGTCGAAGAGGCGGACGGACAGGTCGGCCACGTTGCGCGCGTGGGGGGCGTCGTACCGGTAACGCTCGCCGATGGCGGCCGCGCTGGAGAGGACCTGCTTGCGGAGGTCCTCGAGTCCCTGCGGCTGGTCGCTGCGCACGAGATCGAGCAACAGGCCGTCGCGCAGCGAGGCGTCGGGGACGGTGACGCGGTCGGCCGCGGTCTCGACCAGCAGCTCGCGATAGGCGAGCAGCGCGGGCACCAGCGTCTCCGCCTCCGACTGGGGCAGGCGGTACTTCTCGACGAGCTGCTCCATGTCGTAGCCCACGACGGAGTCCACGAAGCGGATGAAGGCGTCGCGGTCGAAGACGGGCAGCTCGCCCGCGGGGAGATCCCCCAGGATCTCCCCGGCCGCGAAACGCACGTCGCCGCCCAGCGCGATCACGTGCTTCGCCTCGCGCAACGGCATCTCGCGGCGGATGTCGTCCACCACGTTGTGGATGTGCCGCACGAGCAGGCGCGTGCCCTGCTCATGGCTGCCTTGCCAGCCCCCGAGGCTCTGCCGCATGCGGATCGAGCCCAGGGGATAGGTGCCGGAATGGACGGGCTGGCCCTTGCGCAGGAAGGAGATGTCCGCGCTGCCGCCCCCGATCTCGACGAGCAGGGCGTCGCCGTCCTCCAGCGCCGGATGCTGGGCCAGGCGCTCGCGCACCGCCAGGTAGGTGAGGCGGTTCTCCTCCGAGCCGTCGATGACCTCGACCTCGAGGCCCGTGCGCAGGCGCACGCGGTCGAGGAACGCGTCGGCGTTGCTCGCCTCACGGACGGCGCTCGTGGCCACCGCGCGATAGCGGATGACGCCGTAGGTGTCCATGATGCGCCGGAAGCCTTCGAGCGCCTTCAGGGTCGCCTCGATGGTGGCGGCGCCCAGGCGGCCGTGCGTGAAGGTGTCCTTGCCCAGGAGGACGCCGCGCGAGACCTCCTCGAGCAGATGCAGCGGCCCTTCCGCCGCGCCCTCCGCGACCACGAGACGAATCGCGCTCGCGCCCATGTCCACGACCGCGACCGGCCGCGGGGACTGCGCGGGCGGAGGGACGGCGGGGGTGGTCACCGGCTGCGGAAGCGTGTTCTTGCGCCCCATCAGGGCTCCGTGGCGCGCAGCGGCGCCAGGACCAGGGCCGCATCGTCCGTGGGAGGGGTCGCGGCGGCGTCTTGCTCGACCGGAACCGCCTCCACCGTGATCTTGACGCCCAGGGCCCGCTCCAGCAGCTCCGCGCGGCGGGGGGCGGCCCAGATCTCGAGCGCGGGGTCGGCGGTCACGTCGCACTTCACGCGCAGCCTGCCCCCACGGCCGACCACCTCCAGGCCGCGCACGATCTGACGGTGGCTGCGGTCGAGGCAGTCGGCCAGCCGGAGGTGCCCGGCCAGCACCTCCACCTTGCCGCGCTCCGCGCGCGGCAGGGCCCCGAACTCGGGGTGCTTCCGGCGCGGCCGGCCGCGGCGGTGGTACCGCGCGATGTTGGCGACCATCTCGACCTCGAGGGGCGTGAACCCCCTCAGCTCGCCGTTCTTGATGAGGTAGTAGGTGTGCTTGTGGTGGTTCAGGTAGGCGATGTGGTGCCCCACGTCGTGGAGCAGCGCCGCGTACTCGAGGAGCGCGCGCTCCGACTCGCCCAGGCGGTGGCGCTTGGCCGTGCCGTCGAAGAGGGCGAGGGCGAGCTCCGCCACCTTGCGCGCGTGCTTCTCGTGCCACTGCGAGCGCTCGGCCAGGCTCACCACGCTGCGCCGCCGCACGTCGGGATAGGCCTCGGCGCGCGCCAGCGAGCGCTTGTGCCCGTGGATGTAGTCGAGCAGGATCCCCTCGCGCAGCGCCCACTGGCACAGGATCAGCTCGCGCACCCCGAGCTCCTGCAGGATGGTGTCGATCACGACCGCCCCCGCCACGATGATGTCGGCCCGGCTCTCGTCCAGCCCCGGCGTCTTGAGGCGAGTCTTGAGGTCGGTGCCGACGAGCCATTTGCGCGCGGCGTGGATCTGCTCGGCGGTGACCTTCGCGTGATGGAGAGGCTCGGGCACGGTCTCTCCCGCGCGCTGCAGGGCCAGCGCGCCCACGGCCAGGATGGTGCCGGACGTGCCGACCGCGCACTCGAAGCCGGAGGAGCGCAGGCGGGCGCGGTGGGGGCCGAGCGTATTCTCGACGTGCTTGACCAGGCGCGCCTCGTCCTTGGCGGAGAGAGGGTCGCTCTTGACGAACTCCTCGGTCGTGCGCAGCACGCCGAGCTTCTCGCAGACGCCGTACTCCATGCCCTTGCCGCCGCCCACGGCCAGCTCGATGCTGCCGCCCCCGATGTCGACGACGAGCGCGCGGCGGCCCTCGAGGTGCACGCTGTGGAGGACGGCGAGGTAGATGAGGCGCGCTTCCTCGTCCCCGGCGACGGTGCGCGGCCAGATCTCGAGCTCGGCGCCGACGCGCTCCAGGAAGTCCTCTCCGTTCGTGGCCTCGCGGATGGCGGAAGTGGCCACGGCCAGGATCTTCTCCGCCCCCGCGCTCTCGGCCAGGCGCTTGTACTTCCGCAGCGCGTCCAGGCCCCGCGCCATGGCCGACGCCGGGAGCTTGCCGCGCGAGAGGGTGCGGGCGCCCAGGCGGACCATCTCCTTGTCCGTGCCGATCACACGGAACGCCCCCCCGCGCAGCGTCTCCACGACTACCATATGAAAGGAGTTGCTGCCGAGGTCGATGGCGGCGATCTTCACTAAGTGATTGTACTCAAAAGCGTCATGCCGCCGCTCGCAAACCATTGTGGGTGCGCGCCATGGTGTGCTAGGCTGCGTGACTTTCCGGCGACTTTCCCGTGACTCCGCCCCCAGCCGACCGCGTCGCGCCGCTGCTGCAGCAGCGGATCAAGGCCGTCTTCCGCCGCCTCCCCAAGGCGCTGGCTGGCGGCGAGGAGGACCTGCACCAGCTGCGCGTGGCCGGGCGGAGGCTGCGCGTGGCGCTGCCCCTGCTCGTGCGCAAGCCCGAGGGGCGCCGCGCGCGGCGCAGCCTCCGCCTCCTCCGCGAGCTCACGCGCACGGGAGGCATCAGCCGCGACCTCGACGTCAGCGTCGCCCTCTTCGAGGCCGAGCTCTCGAAGGGCGTCCCGACCCCGGAGGAGGCCGTGCTGCGGCGCCGGCTCAAGGCGGCGCGGACGCGAGGCCATGCGCGCATGGCAGAGGCGCTCCTCGATCTCGAGATCGCGCGCCTGCGCCGCGACCTGCGCGTCCTCGCCCGCCGCAGCGACGGTGTCTTCCCCGTCCTGCGCCGCATCCGTGAGATGCGCGACGGCCGGGGGGCCGAGACCCTGGCCCTCATCGCCGCCATCGGCGAGGGCTTCGACGCCCTCGAGCTGCACCGGCTGCGGCGCCAGGTGCGGCGCCTGCGCTACGCGGCCGAGCTCTCGGGCGCGCTGAAGGGCCAGGTGGCGGCGGCGGCGGCGGACTTCCGCGCCCTTCAGGACGAGCTGGGCAGGCTCCACGACACCTACGTGCTCTCGGAATGGCTTCGCCGGCAGGCCGAGTCCTGCCGCGCGCGCGGCGACACGGCCGTGGGCCAGGCCGCCGCCGCCCTGCACGAGCGGCTGCTCGAGGCCAGTCGCGCGCATCACAAGGCCTTCCTCGCCCTCCCGCCCGCGGACGTCGTCGCGCGCGCCCTGGCCTCCATGGGCCAGTCGCGACCGGCGGCGTGAGGCGGCCTTTCTTCATGAACCCACGCCATGGAAGGAGACTCGCGCATGCGTCTTCTCGTCGTCCGCCATGCCATCGCCGTTCCCCACGGAACGCCGGAGGTCCCCGAGGACGAGCGGCCACTCACTCCAAAGGGTGAAAAGCGGTTCCGGGTGGCGGCCAAGGGGCTGGCGCGCATCTGCGACCGCCCCGACGTCCTCCTCTCCAGCCCCCTCGTCCGCGCGCGTCAGACCGCGGACATCGCGGCCGAAGCCTGGGGCAAGGTCGAGGTGACGGAGACGGACGGCCTCGCCGGCGGCTCCTTCGAGCGGATCGCGACCGCGGTGGAGAAGTACGCGGACCAGCAGCTCGTCGCCATCTTCGGGCACGAGCCGGACGTGTCCACGGTGGTGGCGCGGCTCCTGGGCTCGTCTGCCTCCGAGCGCCTGACCTTCAAGAAGGGCGGCGCCGCCCTCCTGGAGGTCCCCGGCCGGATGGCGGAGGGCGGCGCGCTCGTCTGGTACGTGCCGCCGCGCGTGCTGCGCGCGCTCGCCGGCGACGACGACGAGGACTGAGGGCGCGCCCTAGCCCTCCATCAGGAGCCGCCGCGAGCCGGGGCGGGATGATAGGATCGACGGTTCATGGACTCGACGACGGCGCCTCGCCTGGAGGCCAAGCTTCTCTACCGTCGGCTCGACAGCCTCTTCGGCGCGCTGGACTCGGAACTGCCGCCGCGGCGGCTCATGGAATCGTTCCTCGAGGACGCCTTCCAGACGCTGCGCGGCGACCTGCGCCTGAAGGCCGCGATTCTCTTTGGTGAAGGGCGCGACGCGTTCTCGCTCCTGAAGACGGTCGGAAAGCTCGACCGGCCGCCCGCGGACGGCTTCGAGGCCCAGGTCAAGCCGGCCGCCCTCGTCCTGCAGCACGGGGTCTACATCTTCGCCGACCCCGACCACGACGACGCTCCGCCGCGCTTCGGCCTCGTCCCGCGCCGCCCGGTGGCAGCGGTGGTCGTGGGTCAGCGCCCGAAGCGCTACGTGCTCTTCTTCCTGCTCGCCGACGGCTGGGTGCGCGAGGAGCTGGACTTCGCCCTCAACACCGTGCGCGCGGCCCTCGGGTCGCGGCTGATGGAAGACCGGGCGCTGGGCAGCCTGGAGCAGGCGGCGGAGATCCAGAAGAGCCTCCTCCTCGAGGAGCCGCCGGCCTTCGCGGGCTTCGACCTCGCCGCGCGCTCGCGCCCGGCGGAGGAGGTGGGCGGCGACTTCTTCGATTTCGCCGTCTTCGACGAGGACATGCTGGGCCTTTCGATCGGCGACGCCAGCGGGCACGGCCTGCCCGCGGCCCTGCTCGTGCGCGACGTGGTCACGGGCCTGCGCATGGGACTCGAGCGGGAGCTGAAGATCGCGCACGTCTTCACCAAGCTCAACCGCGTCATCCATCGGAGCACGCTGTCGAGCCGCTTCGTCTCCGTCTTCTACGCCGAACTCGAGAAAAACGGGAACCTCATCTACGTCAACGCCGGCCACCAGCCCCCGCTGCTCTTCGACACGGGCAAGGACCGGGTGATCGAGCTGAGCACGGGCGGGACCGTCATCGGGCCGCTGCCCGAGGTGCGCTTCCACCGCGGGATGGCCTACCTGCGGCCGGGCGACCTGCTCGTGATGTGCACGGACGGCATCCTGGAGCGGCGCGCGCCGGACGGGACCTTCTTCGGCGAGGAGCGCCTGCGCGAGGTGGTCCGACAGAATCGGGGAGCGGGCGCTTCCGCGCTCCTGGAGGCCATATTCGCGGCCGCGGAAGCCTTCGGAGCCTCTCGCGCGTGGGAGGACGACGCCACCGTCGTGGTGGTGCTCCGGCAGGCCTGAGGCCGGCTAGACGGCTCGCGCCGCGAGCAAGGCGTCCTTGATGGCCGCGTTCGTCAGGGCGACCTCCCGACCCTCGACGAGAAGGCGCGCTCCCAGGCCGTGGAGGTCGTTCCAGAGGGTGTTGGCCATCAGTCCCGCCGCGTTCTCCGAACCGAACTGGGCCACGAAGTCGTACGCGCCGGGATGCCCGACGGACGGCTCCTGGACCATGCGCTCGTAGACGACCCCCCCGCCTTCCTTGATCCACCGCCGCTGTCCGGGCACGAGGGTGCGTGTCTTCATCAGCCGCAGGGGCGCCGCCGGGTCGATGGTCTCCAGGCGGAGGTGCACGACGCCGCCCTCACCCTCGTGAGCGGGCGAGACGCCGGTGGTGCCACCCGCGGTCTGTCGAGCGCTGGTCCGGCGCACCGCCCGCGCCAAGGCACCGTCGAGGTAGACCAGCTCGAGGCCGGTGCCCCAATAGGCCACGCCCTCGATGTTGCTTTGGGTCGTCTCGTGGTCCGTCCGCACCGTGCGATTGCCTTTGGAAGGAACGAACTCGATGAAACCCGCCCAGGTCGTCCGCCCGTTGGGCTCCGCGTAGACCAGGGCGCGGTGGTAAACCGTTCCATCGGGGGCACTCAGCGCGATTTCCCTCTCGTGCACCAGCTCCGCCATGGCTCCTCCTGCAGAGGACCGGACGCCTCCAATGGCCGAGCGAAGCAACTCCCGTGCCTCCCGGGACCTCGGTCTCAGCGCTCCCGGCCGTCCACGCCGAAGCCGGCCCGGCGCAGCGCGTCCACCGCGGCCGCGAGGTCCGTCTCCTTGACCAGGATGTAATCGGTGTCGAAGGTGGAGAGCGCGAAGAGACCCAGGCCGGCCCCGGCCAGGCTGCCCGACAACGCGGACAGCACGCCGATCTCCTGGAACGGGATCGGCCCTTCGAGCTTGAACGCGCGCCAGCCGGCCTCGACGCGCGCGCCGCGCGGCGCGTCCTCCGCGAGGCAGACCACCGACGTCTCTTCCGCGGTGCGGGTGATGGAGAGCAACGGTCCCGCGCGCGGGACGGGCCAGGGCGCGCAGGCGGGGAGGACACCAGGAGGCCCCGCGCACGGCGCCCCCGCCATGGGAGCGTGATCCGGGGAGGACATGAGGCCGGGGATCATAGCATTCGAGAAACCGGGCCCCGCAGTGCGCCCGGCCACTCCGGCCTCGCGGGGCCGCTCCGGCCCCGCGGTCACAACATCTTGCGGACCGCGCGCACGATGGCGTCCGCGGAGATTCCATGCGCTTCGAGCAGCTCGGTGGGCTTGCCCGATCGTGGGATCTCGCGCACGCCCAGGATCTCCAGCCGCGTGCCGCCGCCCAGGACGGCGGCCACCGCCTCCCCGATCCCGCCGCGCACGCTGTGGTCTTCCACGGTGATCAGGCCGCGGGTCTCGCGCGCGGCGCGGCGAAGGGTGTCCGCGTCGATGGGCTGCACGGAGTAGAGATCGATGACCCGCACGGGCACGCCGCAGCGTCTTCGAGCCGCCGATGGGAAAGCTCTCGTCATTGGCGTACAGGACCTTGGTCTTGGGGCGGCTGGTGCGGATGTACACGATGCCCTCGGTGCGCGCGGCCGCTTCCACCAGCTTCTCCGCGCAGACGGCGTCGCTCGGATAGAGCACGGTGGACTGCACGAGCGCGCGCATCATGGCCAGGTCTTCGAGCGCCATCTGCGACGGCCCGTCCTCGCCGATCGAAACGCCGGCGTGGCTGCCGCAGAGCACGAGGTGCCTGGGACGCGAGTACACGGCCATGCGGATGAAGTCGTAGGCGCGCGAGAGGAAGCAGGCGAAGGTGGAGGCGATCGGGATCTTCCCTTCCGTGGACATGCCGAGGGCCAGGCCGACCATGTTCTGCTCGGCGATGTAGCCCTCCGCGAAGCGCTCGGGCGCCACCGCCTTGAACTTCTCGGAGAACGTCGAGTTCTTGGTGTCGCCGTCGAGGGCGACGGTCTGGGGCGCACTCTTGGCGAGCTTGGCCAGCGCGTTGCCGAAGGCTTCGCGCGTCGCGACCTCCTGCCCCTTCTCGTAGGCGGGCTTGACCTCGATCGGGCCTTCTGCGCGCTTGGGCTCGGCCTCGTAGTGGCGCGGCTCGATCTTCAGCGTGATGTTCGTATCGCCCAGCTCGGCCAGCGCCTTGGTGAGCTCCTCGCCCTTCTTGAGGGGCTTGCCGTGCCAGCCGTCCTTGTCCTCGAGGAACGAAACGCCCTTGCCCTTGAGCGTGCGGGCCACGATCCCGAAGGGCTTGGACGATCGCCGCGCGCGCGCGAAGACGTCCTTGAGCGCGGCCACGTCGTGCCCGTCCACGATGGCGGTGTCCCAGCCGAAGGCCTGCCACCGCCGCTCGTACACCTCGGCGTGGTGCTGGTGCATGGTGGGCCCGCTCTGGCCCAGCCGGTTGAGGTCGAGGACCGCGCACACGTTGGAGAGCGTGTTGAACGCGGCGAACTCCGAGCTCTCCCACACGGATCCTTCGGCCATCTCGCCGTCGCCCAGGAGCACGTAGACGCGGCCCTGCTCGCCGTCGAGCTTGCGCGCCCACGCCATCCCGCCGGCCACGCAGAGGCCCTGGCCGAGCGAGCCCGTGGTGACGCGCACCCAGGGCACCAGCGGCGTGGGATGGCCCTCGAGGCGGCTGTCGTGCCGGCGCAGGGTCATGAGGTCGTCGTCGATCGCGCCCGACTCCTTCAGGGCCGCCCAGAGGACGGGAGCGGCGTGGCCCTTCGAGAGGACGAAGACGTCGGCCCGCCGCCCGCTGGGATCGCGCGGGTCCCAACGCATCTCGTCGAAGTAGAGGACGGACATGATCTCGGCCGCGGACATGCAGCTCGTGGGATGGCCGGATCCGGCCTCCGTGGTGGACTCGATGGACAGTCGGCGCAGCTTCTGCGCCATCTTCGCGAGCGAAGCGTTGTCGGCCATGGTGGGAGATCCTTTCGTGCCGGGCGCCACCGGACGCTTCGAGCCTAACCGCCCGCCTTCGGACGGGTCAAGGGTTAAGCTGGCGCGTGCTCTGCCCGTCGTGCCAATCCGAGAACGACGACGCGGCGGAGGTCTGCTTCAATTGTCGCGCGGTCCTGACCGCGGTGACGCGGGGCGCGCTCATTGGCGGGCGCTACCGGATCCTGGCTCCTCTCGGCCGCGGCGGCATGGGGGCCGTCTATCGCGCGCGAGACGAGGTGCTTGACGACGAGGTCGCGCTGAAGATCCTGAGACCGGAGGTGGCGGGCACGCCGGAGATGGCGGCGCGCTTCCGGTCCGAGATCAAGCTGGCGCGCAAGGTCAGCCACTGGAACGTCTGCCGCATCCACGAATACGGCGAAGAGGGCGGCCTCCAGTACATCTCGATGGAGCTGATCTCCGGAGCGACCCTGAAGGACCGGTTGCGCGGGGGGGCTTTGCCGCCGGATCAGGCTTTCGACGTGGCCATCCAGATCGCGGAGGGCCTCGCCGCCATCCACAAGGTCGGGATCATCCATCGCGACCTCAAGTCGCCCAACGTCATGATCGACGGCGCAGGCACGGCCAAGGTGATGGACTTCGGCATCGCCAAGCCGGCCTCCGCGGGAACGGACGGCGCGTCGACGGGCTACGTGCTCGGCAGCCCCGAGTACATGAGCCCGGAGCAGGCGCGCGGACGACGCGCGGACTTCCGCAGCGACATCTATTCGCTGGGCATCGTGGTGTTCGAGGCCTTCACCGGGCGCGTGCCGTTTCGCGGAGCCACGCCCGTGGAGACCCTGATGATGCACGTGGAGGCCGCGCCACCCATCGACGATCCCGCGCTCGCGCTACCGCCGGCCCTCCTGCCCGTGCTGCGCTCGGCCCTGGCCAAGGATCCCGCCGCCCGATTTCCGGACGCGGTCTCGCTGGCGGCGGCGCTGCGCGCGGCGCGCGGGGGCCCCATCCCGGGAGCCGAGGCCTCGCGGACGGAGGTGGTGCACACGCGCCGTCTGCCCGCCGTGGAGAGGCGGCGCCGGCCTGCGGTGGCCATCGCGTTGGGCGCCGTCGTCGCCGCGGTCCTGGTGGCGGCGCTTCTCATCCGCCGCGATCGGGAGGGTGCGCTCGTGCCGTCCACGGTCCCGTCGGCGACGGCAAGCCTTTCGTCGCCGGCGGTCGCGGGGGCCACGCCGGCCCTTCCCTATACGTTGGCTCCGGACACGACGGTGGCGACGCCGCCGACGCGGGTGCCCGAGAGCGCGCCGACGCCCACCGGCGCGACCACCCCGCGCCCCG
>Ga0209647_1004301_pt1 | contig 10759 bp, 13 predicted proteins | sample GraSoi_2013_60cm_FD_185827 | JGI IMG/M metagenome (GOLD analysis project Ga0209647, IMG submission 185827) | Grasslands soil microbial communities from the Angelo Coastal Reserve, California, USA - Sample 9_17_2013_60cm (SPAdes) (version 2) | ecosystem: Environmental > Terrestrial > Soil >...
TTCGCTGACGTTCGCTGTCGTTCGCTGTCGTTCGCTGTACCCCGAACCGTTCGCCAACAGGTAGGTCCTTTCGTAAGGCCGATTGACCGTAAGTCCAGAAGTGTAACCTCACCGTGCGAGCGGGCCGTCATTAAACGCGTATGAAATTGAAACTTCTAATGGTTGCTGCTGTGAGTGCGCTGGGCATTTGTTCCCTGCACGCACAGTCGGCAGATGCAAGCCCTTCGGCGACGACTGGAGAGCAGCAGCAATGGCACAAACATCATCACGGCTTTTGGAAGGCGTTGGATTTAACGGATGCTCAGCGGCAACAACTTCACCAAGCCCTGCAGAGCGATAAGTCAGCCAACAAAGGACTGATGGTAAATTTGTTGAACGCGCAAAAAGCCTTGCACGAAGCAATCGTCAAGAACCCGAATGATGAAACAACTATTCGTTCGCTCTCGGCGACTGTCGGTAATGCCAGAACCGAGTTAACCGTTCAGCGAGCGAAAATCCGTTCTCAGATTGTGAGTGTCCTGACTCCGGATCAGAAAGCAAAGTTGGCGGAATTGGATCAAAAACGGGAGAGCCGTTTGCAAAAACGCATTGATCACCTAAACGGAGTAAATAGTTAATCCCTCAACTGGAATCCAGTTGTTAGTTATAAAAGCACCAACAAAAGCACCAACAGCCGTGCGGCATCGACGCACGGCTGTTTTCTTTGTGTCAGCGCACGACAACGACGACAACGCACGACAACGACGACAACGACGACGGCGAACGTCAACGTTGGTGTTCATTGCCGTTCGCTGGTGTTCATTGACGTTCGTTGATAACTCGGGCCCGGATCCAAATCGATCACAAGAAAATCCGGATTCTCCAATTGGGGTCCTCGGTGTAGGAATCGATAACATCGGCTTTAGTGAAGCCCGTGGCCGGAAAAAGAACCTTTTCCAGATTCGAGACCTTCACTCGTTTTCCATTTACTTCTAAATAACTCTGCTGTGGCACCGCAAACTCCTTTTGGCTGCAAACTTATTGCAGCGATCCAAGATTAGTTCGCGGCAATCGCCTTCAGTAGCGGTACCGAAGTGGTCGTGAAGAACGGCTCAATCAATAAAATTCGTATGGTCACCGCTACGGCTCGAACTTGTTGTGAAGGTGTGTCAGGATCATTTTACCGGTGGCCGATTTTGGAACGAGTCAGCCGTTTAAGGTGCTCGAAACGAGGGATTAGCTAACGAAGGAAGCGTTGCGCGATGATTGGCGTGTCGGCAGGATGAGCGACACCTGTCGATTTGGCAGAGTGGAAGTTTTCCCGTTGAAGAAACCCGCCGGTACATCCGTCGGATTTATTTGAGGCGATCAATAACGCTTCACAATACAAAAGCGCTATGAAAACATACGTTGCATTACTAGTTCTAACCCTGTCTCTTGGTGCGTTTGCTCGGGCTGATGAGATTGAATTCGCGACCCTACCTCAGCCGATTCAAACGACCGTGATTCGAGAGACCCATATCCCTAGTGCTAGCGCTGTGACCCGCGTCATTCGGCAGGATGGCGGAATTTATGCGGTGACAGTTCGTCAAGACGAAGGAACCAGGGTCGTTTACGTAAACGAAAGCGGTACGATTGTCCAAGCTCCCGGATCGACTGTAACAACGACTACGACTGAGCCGACGGAGCAGCAGGTCATCACCTATGAGGAGGTGCAGCAGGAGTTACCGCGCTACCAGTTGATTAAAAAGGATCACGATAAGGAGATCTATCTGGATCGCCAGACGGGCAAAAAGGTAAAGGTTGAACGAAAGGACTAACAGAAGAAGAGAAATCTTCTGTCCGAATCATGGAAAGGAGTGCCGCCGAAAGGTGGCGCTTTTTTCGTTTGGTCGAGGCTGTTCACGCGGGCGGGGTAACCTCGAAAGAAGCCATAGTTACACTAGCAGCTCATAGCGACATCTGCTTGCGCATGATGCGACGAACCGCCGATAAGCGAGGATCCCAGGTGGAGTTGGTTCCCTGACACATTTTTGAAATCGATTACGATTGGTCACGCCAGCGCCATCGCGGAACTCACGCGACGTGAGACGCCACCACATGCACCAACACCCAGCGCAGGCACCGCGAGGACCTACCAGCGTTTCGAAGTCTTGCCAGCGATTGGGTGTAAGCAGATGAAACGTCAGATCGGCCTCGTGGCCAACAGGTTCGTTAATCCGTTCTTCGTACCTCGAGAGATGCCGGCCGCGCTTCCCGCTCATCGGTTGATCTTCTTTTTGCGCTGGTAATAACGCTTTGCCTTTGCGTGGCTGCCACAATCGCTCATCGCGCACCAACGCCGGCTGTGATTTTTGGTCGTGTCCACAAAGAACCATCCGCATTCGGCGTCAGCGCATTGTCGAACATGGTGCACCCGATCAGAGGCGAGAAGATCGGCCGCAGACCAAGCGATGGGTGCGAGCAGTCGGTCATTATTGGTCTTTGCGCTCTTATGTTCGCAGGCGAAATCTCGACCTTCCGAGCGAAGCTCGAGTCGAATAGGAAACGCACGTAGAGTTTCATTTAAAGCAGCCAGATCATGTGCGGCAGGGGTATTTCTTCGGTCCAATGCTTGAAATATGCGGAAGAGCGCTTCGCGCAATCCCCTGGCCTCTTGCAGAATCTTCGTTGCGCTGTTTGAATTGCCCTCTGAATACGCGAGGAACTCAAGCGCTTCGCCTTTGTCAATGAGTTTGGCCTCTTGGTTCCAGCGGACCAGGTCAGCAAACACGCACAACTTCTCTCCGGGTCGCTCAGAGGCATGCGAGTTCACGGTATTCACGAAGTCGAGGCAGAGCGCACCGGCGATAAAGCTGAACCGATTCGGTTTTTCGTGCATTTCTTTTATGACCATCAAAATAACATTTGAAAGGTAATATACAAATGCTATGCATATTACCAACAAAAGTATGCTTTGCAGGTAGAAAGCAATGAGCCGTAACCCGTTAGCCACATCGATCTTCGGGTCCGAAATTTGGGCGAATCCACTGAATTTTATCGAGAGTTGCTGCCAGCCATCGGTTTTACGCAATGTTGGGCTGAAGAAGAATGGAGAGGGGGTTCCGCTTCGAGGTCGTTCACCGAGACAAAGGAGAAAATGTATGAAAAATGAATTGAAGAACCCCGTGCGTTTCGGCCAACCGATCTGGATGATCGGCGGAGGCCAAGTTTCTTTGGACCGACGTCCCGCTGCTCACGGCAGAAAGAGACTTCCCGAGCTGCGCGGGTTGCGTTTGGTAGATCGTGCGGAGAACGATCTAGCCAGCGGTATTGCCTATTTCGTGTTAGCTGGTAGCCTCTTTGCTTCGTTGCTCGAGTTCTTCGCCTCGTTGCCCCCTCTACCGTGAGCCTGATCGGGGCGCTGTCGAAAAGACGTTGCGGCCCCCGAGGGGTGCGTTCCGCTTGGCATTCGGAGTCGGCCGGTGTGATCCGCCGCCCGACGTGCCTTTAGTTCCGGTGAATTTCAGATCTACACTGGTCCGAAGGGCAATCATCATTTCAGTGCGGCGGGCATTTAAGCTATAGAGCTTTATGATCGAGCACGCTGATTCAGAGGAAGCGGTGATCATCGGCCGCTTATCTTGGGACAATCACAGTTGTATGCCCTTGCGACCGTTGGACGAAAGTTTTCTCCCGCAACTCGAACGATACCGCCGGGCTAATGTTCAAGTCGTGACGTTGAACGTTGGATTTGGAGAACAAACGATCGAACAACATCTCCGAATGATCGCCCAATTCCGCCGATGGATCAGCCTGAGACCGGATGAATATCGCCTGATAAAAACCGTTCCCGATATCGAGCAAGTAGTGCGAGAACACAAGCTCGCCATTACATTTGATATCGAAGGCGCTGGCGCGATCGGGGATCAACTCAGCCTTATAGGTGTGTACTACGATTTAGGTGTGCGCTGGATGCTAATGGCCTATAACCGGGGTAACCTGGTAGGCGCGGGTTGTCATGATGCGGACGACAAAGGTCTGACGAAATTTGGTCGCTGTGTTGTGGACGAAATGGAGCGAGTTGGAATGGTGGCATGCTGCTCTCACACCGGTTGGCGTACCAGTCTCGACGTGATGGCCTGTTCCCGTAATCCGGTAATCTTTTCGCATTCGAATCCGAAAGCGCTATGCGATCACCCACGCAACATCGATGACGAGCTGATGCGAGCTTGTGCGGCAACGGAAGGTGTCGTTGGGATCAATGGAGTCGGGTTATTCCTCGGAAATAATGATGTACGGACGGAAAACCTGGTTCGATCCATCGATTACGCAGTTTCACTGATCGGAGTCGATCATGTTGGCATTGGGCTCGACTATGTATTTGATCAAGTCGAGCTCAAGGAAATGCTCGCGTCCATGCGGGACAGCTTCCCGGTTGGCAGCGGTTACGACTCTGTCCCTGCCTTTGCGGTGCCGGAGCAAATACCGGAAATCGCTCAAGGATTGTCGCGGCTTGGCTACTCTGAGGTCGATGTCGCAAAAATCATGGGCGGCAATCATCTGCGGATTGCGCGACGGGTTTGGAAATGAACCGGGTGTATCGATCTAGATATGCTCGTCGCTCGCGCCTTAAAAAACAGCCAACTGATCCAGCGTCTGCCCATGGGCGTCAACTTAAGGAGCAGAAAAGCCAGTCACGCAAGGAAGGGAACATAGTTCGGTAGGGCGAAAACCTCGGCGCTTTTCGTCGGTCCGCCCTTTGGTTACGCTTCCCCAAGCGCCGGGTTTGAGCCATTCGTTACTCGCTGATAAATACTATATCGGTGCACGGCTCGATCGGTAATACACAACTGGCGTCCAACACCGGTTGGAGGGGCTCAGAATGTGGCCTCCTTGCTTTAGCCTGGGATGCAAAGTCGTATAATGCGGGCAGTCCGAAGACCTGCGTACAGCAGTTTAGTCACAAACCGAAGTCACTCTAATCGCGGGCAACGTATGGCTCAAACCCGGCGCGTCGGGAAGCATAACCAAAGGGCGTACCTACTCAGCGCGCCGAGGTTTTCGCCCTACCGTAGTGGGCAAGGTCATGCCGACAGATCCCTTCCTCCACTTTCCCCGTATCGCCTCGCCTCCTTAAGTTGACGCGCATGAGCGTCTCCCGGACGACCTCACCATTATATGTGAGACGGTACACTGGATGGCGGATGGCGGCGACCCGGGGACTGGATGGTTGGGTCAATCGTAAGATACGACCGCTGATCACAGCTGCGGCGAGCTTAGGTTATGCCAGAGAAGAAAACGGTCGAGCGGGCGCGCAAGGCGAAACAGCAAGGCAAATCACCATCAACTCAAGCGGGAGAGTTTGTGCGCGAAGAAATGGACCACATCCGTGAGGGGAAACATGGGGCACGTTCTACCAAGCAGGCGATTGCGATCGGTCTTTCCAAGGCGCGGCGGGCCGGGGTGAAGCTGCCGCCGCCAGCGAGCGGAACGGTGCCCGAGAAAACCAGACAACAGGCTAAACGCGAATATGCGCGAGCGGGTAAAGGCAATGGCGCTCAAACATCGCCAAAGAGTAGCCGAGCAACGACCCAGGCACTCAAAAGAGAGAGCAGGCGAGCTGCTTCCAAACCAGCCATTGCGCGGCAAGCCCGGACGGTCGCTCGGCAGCGCACGGCCGCTGCGCGCTCGGCATCAGCAAAGAAGGCAGCGCAGACTCGTCGCAGCGCGAGGAAGCGATAGAATCGAGCTTGGTCGGGTATTACCCCTCGACCGGTGCAGCCGTTAGCATAGATTAAGCAAACCTTCACTGATTCGCTCAGATGACTTGCCGTCCTTGCCTGTTAGGTAGGCATCCAGCGTCGCCAGATGAGCCGATTTAGAGATGCGGCCCTTTGCTCGCGGCCGTTAGCTGCCTTGCTCGCGAGCGACATCAGAATGCAAAACTCGAAATTGGCCCGAACCGAAGAAGAGCCGCCTCTTCTTCCCGAGCCGGTCAAAGATGCGCTCCCATGGCCCACTCATCTTCGATCGTTCTCCGTCACCGGACTCTTCATTCTCGCCATATTCTATACTTTCTACTTTGCGGCAGATTTCATCCTGCCGGTTGTCCTGGCGCTCTTAATGAGCTTGTTGCTGCTCCCGCTCGTACGGTTTCTGCGGAAAGCAGGAATCCCGGAGGGGTTTGGTGCGGCAGTGGCAATCATCCTCCTTGTTGTGTTACTGCTCGGTCTCGGCTCGCTTATCACTCGGCCGCTGGCCGCTTTCATCACCGACTTCCCATTGAACCTTGCTAAAATTCGAGACCGAATAGCTTTCCTGAGTGGACCGCTCACCGAAATATCTGAGGCGTCAAAGCAAGTCGAACAATTGATACCCTCCAATCAAGGTGCGGTCGGGTTGGTAGCGCTCAAGCAACAATCGCTTTTGCAGATTCTCTTCAGTCAAACCCCCGGATTCTTAGCTAAGGCAGTAGTGGTAGGGGTGCTCTGCTATTTTCTCTTGGCCCACGGCGAGCTATTTATCCGGAAGACCGTGAAGCTGGTTCCTACCTTTCAGGACAAGCGGCGAGTTGTTGAGATTGCCCGGGAGATCGAGACGAGTATATCGCGCTACTTGACCTCGGTGACGCTGCTTAACCTGGGACTTGGAACATGTGTGGGCGTCGCCGCCGCGCTCCTTGGCTTAGCGAATCCGATCATGTGGGGTGGAGCAGCCTTTCTGTTGAACTACATCCCTTTTATCGGATCGGCTTGTGGAATTGCGCTTATCGGAATCGCTTCACTTATGCAGTTTGAGAACGTCTGGTATGCAATCTTAGCTCCAGCGGCTTACCTGTGCCTGAACTCTTTGGAAAGCAACTTCGTGACTCCACATGTGCTTGGTCGATGGATGACGTTGAACCCAGTTGCGATTATCGTCTCTTTTCTGTTCTGGGGATGGCTCTGGGGTGTAGGGGGCGTGCTGCTGGCCGTGCCGATCCTGGCTGCAACCAAGATCTTCTGTGATCATATCGCCGAACTTGCTTTCCTAGGGGAGTATCTGGGCGAGTAAGTGCTCCCGCTACCTTTTTTCGGCTATGACTTCTGTAATCCGTCCAATACCGCGGTGGATTGCATCAGCAATCAGCAAGGCGGAAAGAAGGGTGACAAGCCTTGGATCGCTATGAATTTATGCTCTCCGCCCGGACCGAAACGGCTCGAAGCGCAACAAATCCCGTCAAACCAGCAGCATGCCGCCATCTACGACGACGATCTGACCGGTCGTGTACCCACTCCGCATGAAGGAGAGATAAGCCTCGGCAACGTCGGCAGGATCACCCACCTTACCAACCGGCAAAGCAGCGCCACGCGCCTCGAAAAATGCCTCGCGCTGTTCCTTTGCCAGCCTGTCCCAGATTGGCGTGCGCACGATGCCCGGTGCCACGACATTCACGCGCACAGGCGCCAGCTCAACAGCCATGGCTACGGCAAAAGCCTCCACCGCCGAGGAGATGCTCGCGCCGATCGCGAAACCGACCGCCGGCCGACGGGGGACCGTGCTCGAGGTAAGTACGATTGATCCGCCCGGGCGAATCAGCTTGCTGCCGTGTTTCGTCACCAAGAACGCTCCCCAGAACCGTACATCGAAAAAACTCTTCGCATCATCCAGTTTGATTTCCCCGAGCGCGCGCTGCCACACCGAATCTCCCGCGGTGTACACCAAGTGATCAAACGGCCCCATCTTACCAAACAGCGCCTCGACAGTGATCTCATCGGAAAGATCCGCAACATAACCTTCAGCTCCCTTGCCAAGCGACTTCAATGCGGCGTCGATTCGCCTCTGCTGGCTCGACACCACGACAACATCTGAACCTTCAGTCATTGCTGCTTCGGCAACGGCAAGGCCAATTCCTGAGGTACCGCCGAGGACGAGAATGCGCTTGCCTCTAAGTTTCATTTTGGTGTGTCTCCCTTCGATCTTTTATTGGAGCGTTCTGGAGGGCAGCTAGGAAGGCGACACTCATTTTTTTGACAATAAAAAACCAAGATTGGACGGGCCGGCTTTTTTGATCCAGTTGCCGTAATTGTTGTCCCAATAGTAACCGGTCGTGCTTCGCATCGAGCGGGGGTTATCGAGAAAGCGAGCAATCCATTCGCGCGCCGCTGAACTGGATGCTTGCGTCATAAGTATTTTTATACGTGATCCAATATCTTCCGTTTAGACTCACGAATGAATTGGCGCTTGGTTGGAATATGAAAATTCAGGTACCCGTCCGTATCCCAACTCCGCTCCGCAAACTAACCCAGAACCAGGAAATTGTTCGGATCGAAGGTGCGACGATCAGGGACGTAATCAACAGTTTGGAACAAAGTTATCCTGGTCTGAAAGAACGCATTTGCGATGAGCAAAATAACATTCGCCGATTCGTAAACGTATTCGTGAATGACGAAGATATCCGGTTTCTTCAAGACGCCGAGACGGCCGTGAAACCAGGTGATGAAGTGAGCATTTTTCCGGCCATTGCCGGAGGTTAGAAGGATGCCCGATAGCAAATCGGCTATCGGCTATTGGCCGGTGCGTTCCCGCCAGCGGTGGAATATCGCAACCGGATCTGAATTCGTTCGTAGCGAGTCGACATCACGAGACCGTCCTGTTCGAAATCCTCACCCCGACGGGAGCTGTGTTCGCACGAGAGGAGCAACGCGCGTCCCCAGCAGCTCGATCGCACGCATCAGTTTGGCGTGCGGCAACGCCGCGACGCTCATTTGGAACGTTAGGCGGGATATGCCCCCTAACGACTCGTTCAAGCGCAGGGTTTTGTCCGCGACGATTTCCGGGTCCCCCACGATGAGCGCTCCGGTGGGTCCGAGCAGGGCGTCGAAGTGTGCGCGGGTGACTGGCGGCCAGCCGCGTTCCTTGCCAATCTCAGAAAAGCTTCGCGCGTAACCGGGAAAGAAGTCATCTGCCGCGTTTGCCGCATTCGCGGCGACGTAACCTAACGAATGGATGCCCACCTTGAGCTGATCCGGAGAATGCCCAGCGCGCAGCCCGGCCTGGCGGTAACGATCGATCAATGGCCGAAACCGGTGCGGCTCACCTCCGATGATCGCGACCATCATCACTCTTTCAGACTGTGGCGGAGCGCCTCCTGCAGCTTCCGGGAATCCATTGGTACGCAATACGCGGGCGTACCCTTCTGGAAGCGCCTTCCTTCCGCGAGTGGGCCGGCATCCACGACATCGAACCCGAATTGGTTAACGAGATCGGCGACCACCTTCTTTGCGGCAGCATCATCTCCGGCGATCGGATGCGCCCTCCGGTCAGGCGAGCCGGCCGGGCGGCCGTCGCTCTCGATGTGGGCGGCCTGGATCGCGTTAAAGACCTTGACGACCTTTGATTTGGGCAGGTGGCGGGCCAGAAGCTCGCTCGTCGTGATTTCGTCCCGATCCAGTTCGCCGATATGGCCGTCCCGCTCCGGGTCATAGTTGTTGGCGTCGAGGACGATCTTTCCTTCCAGCGGCGCCACTGGAATCGCCTGGTAGGCCTTCAACGGTATGGCGACCAGCACGATATCGCCGAACTCGGCAGCCTCCTGTGGTGAACCAGCCTTGCAGCCGGTGGAGCCCGTCAGGCTAAATAACGTTTCGCGGCCGCGAGTATTCGACACCATAATTTCATGGCCGTGCTTCATCGCGACGGCAGTAACCGCACGCGCGATGAAACCAGCCCCGATTATTCCTATTTTCACCTGAACGCCTTTCGTAGAATCGCTCTGATCTGCGTAGCTGTTTTTAATGACATGGTGGTTGTTTCTTCGGTGTGGTTTTCATGTTTCTTTTCTGGATTTGAGATGCATCCTTGACCCCACGCTCGCATTTGGTTCATCGCCTGTTCCTTGGCGAGGTCATGCCAGATATTCGCTATCCACGTTCAAGGACCACAGAAGCTGAGTGAATTGTAAAGGACAGCATTGTCCAGAATTGCGCAAAAAATTTCCTGAACTCAAACCGCTAAAACCTCCAATGCAGTTAAAGCGATAGCGCGCAGAACTTCCTCCAACGCGGATCGTATCACCGCACTACCAGATGCAATTCCCGGGTTTGTCGTTAAAGTGGGAGAAGGTTGCAACCCTACTATGGAAGCCCTTAATGCGTTTGTTGAGGGCTTGTGAATACAGTATCGCAAAAGCCTCGTTAATTTCCGACAGGCATTGGGTCAAGGCGTCGCGCCGGCATTTTGCCATACACAAAAGCGGCAGCAACACTTCGAGAAATGTATTGGAGAACCTTGTCGATGCAGCCGAGAACCTTAAGCACCCAAAAAAACTAAAGCTATCTTCGGAAAATGACCGTTGTTTTGATGGCCAATCCTTCTCGCGGGCTCGCGTTCTATTTTCGACCCACAGACGATGAGCTTTGTGATCGCGTTTTCAATAGGTGTCGGGATATTCGGACATGGACTCACGTTTCGCTCGCGTTGTCGTCGCCAACTAATCCCGGGTTCTACGCCCAGCACGAAGAGATCAGATTCAAAAACCTTTTGAATCCATCTTTCGTCGATAATATTTCCTGAAATGAGGACCTCGCCGTCGTTTCAGCGCAGTATCAATTACGGCCATTTTTCTATTGAGTTGCACGCCTGTCGGCGCGTGGAGAGCAGTACATTCGCCATGTTCATTTACGAGAAAATTGACGAGCGACTTTTGCGGCATTTCACCGGCTCGGATGAGAACGAAGTCATCCGTCAAGCGCTGATTTGGTGCGATGAGAACTCATGAAGCTCGACCAAATCTTCTGAATGGCCGCTATACCTGGAA
>Ga0209647_1004302_pt1 | contig 10758 bp, 5 predicted proteins | sample GraSoi_2013_60cm_FD_185827 | JGI IMG/M metagenome (GOLD analysis project Ga0209647, IMG submission 185827) | Grasslands soil microbial communities from the Angelo Coastal Reserve, California, USA - Sample 9_17_2013_60cm (SPAdes) (version 2) | ecosystem: Environmental > Terrestrial > Soil >...
CCAGAGCAGCCGCCTTGACGATGGAGCGCATGCATCCTCTCTTTCCGCCGATAAGACCAAGGAAGGTGAATCGGCCTGGTGCGCGCGACGCGCGGTTGAACCTCTAAATATCATTCCTTAAGCCGGGGTAAAGCACCTTGACGCGTCGCCGCAGATCGGCGGCGTCCCAGGCTTCCGGCGCCGCGAAATTGTCGAGCCATGACGCCGCTCGCCGTCCCCGGCTGCTGGCGCACCAGCACGAGGGCGGCGACCTTGGCCAGGGTTTCCGCCGGCGTGGCGGCGAGGCTTCCCGGCTCTCGCCGCGAGGGAAGGCTACGCGGTTGTGCCGAGCAGATAGGCGATCTGGACTTTCAGGTCCGGGGCGGAGATCGGCTTGACCAGGAAGGCGGCGACGCCGGCCTGTCTTGCGGCAGCGTGCGATTCAGCGTCGGCCCGACCGGTGAGCATCAGGAACGGCAGGTCGGGCCTGAGCGAGCGGGCGCGTGCGAACAGCTCCATGCCCGACATCGCCGGCATGTTCCAGTCGCAGATGACCAGATCGACCGGCGCCGCTTCCAGCAGCCGCAACGCCTGCGCACCGCCCTCGGCCTCCGCCAGGTTGGCGATGCCCATGCGCGACAGCATGCGCCGGGTCAGCGTGCGCATCGACGCGTCATCGTCGACGACGAGGATCTTCTTGTCCTCCAGACCTGCGGGAGCGCTCATGCCGACCTAGGGTGCCATGTCTGCGGCGCGCGGGACGTTCGCGACGGGCTGCCGCACGCCATGCGCCGGCGAGGACGCCGGGCGCGTGCCGAGCAACTCGCGGATCATGCGCGCAAGGCTCGCATGGTCGACCGGCTTGGTGAGAAACGCCTTGATGCCGGCCGCTATCACCATCTCGGCCGATACGCTGTCCGTATATCCCGAGCAGAGAATGACGGGCAGATTCGGCGACTGCGCCAGGATCCGCTTGGCCAGCTCGAGCCCCGTCATCTGCGGCATGGTCTGGTCAGTGATGACGAGCGACCAGCTGCCCGGCTCGCGTTTGAAGGCCTCGATCGCCTCCGGCGCGCTGTTGAAGCAATCGACCTTGTAGCCGATCCGGCCCAGCATCTTCGCCAGCATCGACGACACCTGCGGCTCGTCATCGACGATCAGGATCGACTCGCTGCCGCACGGCTTGTCCTCGACCGCGTCGGCCTCGCCCGAGCTCGGCTCGGCGGCGATCGTCGGAATGAAGATGTCGAAGGTGGTGCCATGACCCGGCTTGCTGGTCGCCGCGACGACACCGCCATGCGCCGACACGATGCCATGCACGGCGGCGAGGCCGAGACCGGTGCCCTTGCCGACCTCCTTGGTGGTGAAGAACGGCTCGAACATTCGTTCCATAGTGCGCGCGTCCATGCCGCAACCGGTGTCGCGCACCTTGATGCAGAGATACGGCGTGCCCGGTTGCAGCGGTGCCGTCGCCAAGTGCTGGCGGCCGTCCCGCGGCGCGCCGCTAGTGACTTGCAGCCTCGCGCGTGAGCGATCCTCCGCGGATTCGTCCTGCGGCCCGACCAGATCGGTTTCGAGGTCGATCGACCCGTGCTGGTTGCCGATCGCATCGCGGGCGTTCACGCACAGATTGACGAGCACTTGCACCAGCTGGGTAGGATTGCCGCGGATCGTCACCTTGCCGGAGCGGAGACGCAGATTGAGGCTGATCGATTTGGGCAAGGCTGCCCGCATCAGCTGGACCGTCTCGTTGACGATGCTCTCGGGATCGATATTCGTCTGTTCCGATTCCTGCTGCCGGCTGAAGGCCAGAATCTGCTGCACCAGATGCTTGGCGCGCTCGCCCGCGGTCCGGATCTGCTCGGCGAAATCCCACGTCTCGGAGTCGGCGGGCAGGTCTTCGACGAGGAAGCTCGCATTGCCGAGAATGGAGGCGAGCAGGTTGTTGAAGTCGTGCGCGATGCCGCCGGCGAGGCGCCCCATCGCCTCCATCTTCTGCGCTCGATAGAGCTGGTCCTGCAGCTTGGCGCGCTCCTCCTCACGCCGCTTCAGCGGGCTGATGTCGGTGTGGAGGATGACCGTGCCGCCATCGGCGGTGCGGCGCTCGCTGATGAGGATCCAGCGCCCCTCGGTGAGCTGTCGCTCGACCGTGTATTGCCGCGTCGCATGCTGCTCGAGGCGCGCCTGCAGCCGCTCGTCGACGGACTGGGTGCCGGCGTTGCTCTCATGCTCGAATTCCGCGCGGATTATGGCGGCGTAGCTCGCGCCGGCGACCGCGACGCCCTCCAGCCCGGGATAGAGCTTGAGGAAGGCGCTGTTGCAGACCGTCAGCCCGTCGTCGGCATCGAACAGCGTGAGACCCTGCGGCAGGCTCTCGATGATCGCCTCGCGCGTCCGCGCCTCGGCGGCGGTGGCGGCCATCTCGGCCTTCTTGATGCGGGTCTGGTCGAGGATGACACCGTTCCATAGCACGGACCCGTCGCGCTGCTGGTGCGGCCGGGCAATGGCGTGGGTGTGCTTCTGCTTCCCGTCGCGGCTGATGATGGTGGCCTCGACGTCCCACATCTCGAGCGTGCGGCTGGCCGAGAGCAGCCGCTCGCGAAAGGTCGCCGCATAGGAGGGATCGTGACGGTTGAACAGCGCCTGCGGATCGGCGAGGACCTCTTCCGGCGCGACGCCGAAAAGATCCCGCACGCCCTCGCTGATATAGGTGTAGCGGATGTGGCCCTCGGGGGTCACCAGCCGCTGGTAGACGACGCCGGGGATGCTCGCGGCCAAGGAGGTGAAGCGCTCGTCGGCGGAGTGAAGGGCCTGGAGTCGCTGGTCGAGATCGACGGCTATTCGCACCACCGGCGACAGCAGCCCGACGACCATCTGGTCCTCAGCCTGCGCCGCGTCCGCGCCGGAATAGAAAAGAATGAACATGCCGAGCAGGCGATCGCCCTCGCCGCCGATGGGACAGGCGAGGCAGGCGCCGAAGCCGGCGGCGATGGCGCTCTGGCGCAGCTCCGCCGCCGTCGCCGCGACCGCCAGATCGGCGATCATGGTCGGGCGCCGGCCGGCGATCGCTGCGGCCCAGGGGGCGGCGGCCGATTCCGGCGCGACCGCGCTCACGGCATCGAGCAGCTTGCGCGGAACGTGCGGTCCTTGGACGTGGCGCAAGCGCCTGCCTTCGCGATCGAACAGCGCGACCGCGCAGCGCGCGGAGGGGGCATGCTGCTCCACCAGCCGTGCAACGCCGCACAGCACGTCCGGCAAGGGCGCTCCCTGTGCCACGAGCTGAAGGATGGTGCTTTGCCCTTCGAGCAGAGCGCGGCTCTGGTCGGCGCGAGCGGGCGGGGCGGAGCGTCGCACGGCCGGCGGCGCTCCATGCGCGGCGATGCCTGTGTTCGGCTTCCGCGATGCCATTGCGAGTTTTCCCCCTGCACAGACCGAGCGGACGGCCGGCGTGCAGTCAATAAGGTCCTGGAGCGCACGCTTTGCTCGGAGCAGATTCTAGGTTGGCGCGATTAAGTAAAAATTAAAGCGATTTGCCGGAATTACATGCAATTAGGTTAAAGGTCTAACTATTTATCTGCCGTCGCTGGCAATTGTGACAGCATAGACAGACGTTTAATTCAATTTTCACTACCTTGCTATAGCTTTGCGCCGCCTGAATAAGCCCGCAATCGTCGAGGGGTTCCGTGGCCTCGCTCGAAATGCAAGCCGATACGCTGGTAGTGCGGCCACCGCAGCGCGCCGCTGCAACGGCATTGGCCACCAATCTGGAAGGTTTGCAGAATCAGATCGAGCGCCTGCTCGACCGGATGCGGCTCGCCGTGATCTTCGGTGGCGACAAGTCGATCCCCGGCGCCGTCATCAAGCAGACCTGCAATCCCCGCTCCTGGAAGAGCTACGAGGCGGTCGCACAGGACATCGCCGACGCGCTGAGCCGGCTCGGCTTCCGCCATGTCCAGCTCATGCCCGACGACATGCGCCTGGGCGAGCGGCTGCATCGCGAAAGCATTCATATGGCGTGGCTCAACACGGGTGGGGTGCAGGGCTACAACCCCGCCTGCCACGCGCCGGCCATGCTGGAGATGTTCGGCATTCCCTATGTCGGCCATGATCCGCTGGCGGCGACGTCGTTGGACAACAAGCATACCTTCAAGCGCGAGCTGACCGGTGCCGGCATTCCGACCGCGCCCTTCATGACCTGGCATCTCTCGCGCGGGCCATTCCTGCCGAAGATGAACAGCCGCTTCGCCCGCATCTTCGGCGATTACGCCGGATCGTTCATCGTCAAGCCGGTCTCCGGGCGCGCCTCGCTCCACGTCCATGTCGTCGACGACGTCGGCGACCTGCCCGAGGTGGTCGACGAGGTGTTCAACGCCACCGACAACCTCGTGCTGATCGAAACCTATCTGCCCGGGCGGGAATTTTGCGTCTCCGTGGGCGGGCCGGTCACCGCGCGCGGCGGGCGTCTCACCCGGCGCAGCATTCCCTTCGTTTTCTCGAAGCTCGAGCGCATGTTCGAGCCCGACGAGCGCATCTTCACCTCGATGGACATCCGGCCGATCCGCCCCGGCCGCTTTCGCCGGCCCGATCCGACCGCCGATGCCGCCGTCCTGTCGCAACTGGGTGTCCTCGCCCGCGACATCTTCTATGAATTCAACCTTAGCTCGGTCATCCGGCTCGATGTGCGCAGCACGGCCGACGGGCGCCTGATGGTGCTCGAAGCCAATGCGAAGCCCGACCTGACGCGGCCAACCAACGATGCGACGAGCCTCGTCTGCGCCGGGCTGTACGAGCACGGCATGGATTACGACGACCTCATTCTATCGCTGCTCGCCGACCGCCTCGATGTGCTCCTCACCCAGAGACGCGCTTCCGTCCGCCATCTGATCGACCTGCTCGACTAGACCCGGGATAGCCACGACGACCATGGAACCACAAACTTTCAGCCGCCGCCTGATCGATGGCGCCACGATGTTCGTCGTGACGGGGCTATCGCTGTTGCTGCTCGTCTATGTCGGGTTCGGCGAGGCGAAGCGCACCTATGAAGAATTCAACATCGAGAAGCTCGTCGCGCAAGGCAGCATCGCGCAGAACTCGATCGAGAACTACCTCCGCGCCGGCCTGCCGCTGAAGCAATATGTCGGCTTCACGAACCTGGCCGAGCCCATCGTCGAGAACGAGGACATCGACGCGCTGGCGGTCTACGACATCGCCGGCCGGCAGTTGTTCTTCGTCACCGACAAGTCGAAGCCGAAGCTGCCTGAGCCGCCACCCGTGATCAATCAGATCAAGGACAAGACGGAGGTGGATTCGAGCGGCAGCCACTATCAGGTGGTGCTGCCGCTGCGCACCCGGTTCGAGACCGTCGGCAGCATCGTCGTCGTCTCGCCCAAGACGGCGGTGACGAAGCGGCTCGATGACACCTTCCGCCCGCTGGTCTTCCTGCTCCTCGGATTGTCCGTCGCCTTCGCCGTATTCGTCTCGCTCGCCGCGCCCTACTTGGCGCGGACGCGCGCGCCGTGGCTGCAGGTCGCCTATGGCCTGACCTTTCTCGGCATGGCTGCCTTCGTCATCGGCAGCCTGATCAGCCTCTATTCCGACGGCATCCAGGGCAAGGCCAAGGAGACGGCTTTCACCCTGTCGCAGCGCCTGAGCGACATCGTCGAGTTCAACCTGCGTATCAAGGATTTCGATAACCTCGACAAGATGTTCGCCGACTATCGCCGGCTGAACCCGGAGATCAAGGAGGCGGCCCTGATCGTCGACGACGTGGTTCTCGTCGACACGGACCCGGGCAAGCTGGGCAAGCCCTGGGGCGCCGATCCCAAGGCCTACCAATACACGGTCGATCTGTCGCGCCCCGACCAGCCGAGACGCGTGCGCGTGGCCGTGTCGGTGCCGGGCGAGCTGGTCTATCACCAGGTCGAGCGCAGCGTCAGGAATTTCGCCGCCCTCTTCGTCGCCTCGTGCTTTTTCGCGGGCCTATTCCTGCAAGTGGCGGCAGCGATGCAGCGGCTGCGGCAGGCCCCGTCGCCCAGCGGCACGACACTCGGCGTGCGCGTGCGGGAGGAATCGGCGCTGGCGGTCGTCAAGCCGATCTTCTTCCTCGCCGTGTTCATCGAGAGCTTGACCTATTCGTTCCTGCCGCGCTTCATGCAGGACGTCGCCGCCACGGCGGGCGTATCCTCGGGCTTCGCTTCGGCGCCGTTCACCACCTATTATCTGTGCTTCGCGCTGAGCCTGATCCCCGCCGGGCATTTCTCCGAGCGCCACGGACCGCGGGCGCTGATCTGGAGCGGCTTGCTGCTTGCGGGCATGAGCATGCTCAGTTTGACGATGCCGCTCGGCATCGTCATGGCCACAGTCGCGCGTGGCGTGTCCGGCATCGGCCAGGGCATGCTCTTCATCGGCATCCAAGCCTACATCCTGGCCGTCGCGTCGCCCGAGAAGAAGACGCAAGGCGCCGCCATCATCGTGTTCGGCTTTCAGGGCGGCATGATCTCGGGGATGGCCATCGGCTCGCTCCTCGTCAGCTATCTGCAACCGCAGGGCGTCTTCGCCATCGGCGGCGCCGTCGGGCTCGCGACCGCGCTCTACAGCGCGGTGCTGATGCCTCGCGGCCGCGCGCCGGACCGCGTCGAGGGCGGGTTCGGCGCCGCGTTGACCCGCGTCGGCCGCGACATGCTGCAGGTCATGCGCAGCACGGAATTCCTGAAGACAATGTTCCTCATCGGCGTGCCCGCCAAGGCGATCCTGACGGGCATCATCACCTTCGCGCTGCCGCTGCTGCTCGGTCAGGAAGGTTATCGCCAGGAGGAGATCGGCCAGGTCATCATGCTCTACGCCCTGGCGGTCGTCGCGTCGAGCAGCTTGATCTCGCGCCTGGTCGATCGCACCGGCAGGACCGCCTCCATGCTCTTCTGGGGCGCGGTGATCAGCGGATTTGGCTTGGTGCTCATCGGCTTCATGGGCTCGAACGCGATCGGTCACGGCACCTTGAGCACGGCGCTCGTCGTGCTGGGAGTCGTGCTCGTGGGCGGTGCCCATGGCTTCATCAACGCGCCCGTGGTCACCCACATCGCGCACTCCGAGCTGGCCAAGCAAATCGGCGCCAACCCGGCGACCGCGACTTACCGCTTCCTCGAGCGCCTCGGCCACGTCGCCGGCCCGATCATGGTGGCGCAGCTCTTCCTGGTCTGGGGCCAGACCGCGCACATCATCGCCTGGATGGGAATAGCGACGATGATCTTGGGCATCTTCTTCATCCTGCGCCGCTCGCGGCCGCGAGGCAAGACGCGGGCCGCTCAGGATTTGGCGGAGATCGGCAACATCGACGCGCGCCGCCTCGGCCTGCCCAAGGCGATGGCCGCCGCCCTCCTGCTGATGGTCGTCGCCTCGCCCGCCTTCGCCGACGGCAAGCTGGCATACACCAAGTGGTTTCGCCATGGCTCCAGCAACGATATGGCCTGGCAGGTCTCCGAGGTGCCGGACAAGCCGCTGCACGTATCCGTGCACCGCAAGGATGCGGAAAAGCGCGGCGCGGCGCGGCGCGTGCTCGTGCTCTATCCGCGCCCATCTTCGGCCTATGACATCGCCATCACGACGATCCTCGACGTGTTCGAGACCAAGGAAATCAACGCCGATGTGACGGCCGTCAATTTTGAGACCGACGACCAGATGGGCGAGGATGCGCTGAAGCTCGCACAGGACGGCAAGTACGAGCTGATCCTCGCCATGGGATCGGAATCGACGGCGTGGCTCTACGATCATTATCGCGGCGGCGCGATCCCGGTCGTCTCCGTCTGCTCCAAGGATCCCGTCCTGCTCGGCCAAGCCCGTGACTACGATCACGGCAGCAACACCAACTTCGCCTTCACCTCACTCAATATGCCGACCGACGTCCAGCTCGCCTACGTGCAGGAGCTCAAGCCCGAGCTCAAGAACTTCGCGGTTCTGGTCGACAGCAAGAATGTGAGCGCGGTGCAGACCCAGGCGGAGCCGATCGTGGCGCTGGCGAAGCGGCGCGGCATCCAGGTGGTGTGGGGCGCCGTGCAGAACCCCGCCACCGCGCGCGAGGAGCTGGCGGTGATCGTCCGCGACGCCGTGCGCACCATGCGCAAGAACGACCCTGATTTGAGCAAGAGCCTGTTCTGGGTGACCGGCAGCACCTCGGTGTTCCGCGAGATGAAGACGATCAACGAGAACGCGGATCGCGTGCCCGTGGTCAGCGTCGTCCCCGAAGTCGTCAAGGGCGGCGACGACACCGCGGTGCTCGCGATCGGCATCAGCTTCGAAAGCAACGCCCACCTCGCGGCCATCTACGCGGCTAATATCCTCGACGGCCGCGCCAAGGCGGGCGAGCTCAAAGTCGGCGTCGTGTCGCCGCCGGACATTGCGATCAGCTTCAGAAAAGCACGCGAAATTGGCCTGCGTGTGCCCTTCACCTTCTTCGAAAGCGCGAGCTTCGTCTACGACTACGACGGTCGCGCGGTACGCACGACCGCCAACAAGGGGCCGCCCGACAACTGACCGGCCTACGCGCTCCCTGAGCCGTGCCGGCGCCGCTGCCGCGGCGCTCAGGCTTGGCTGGGGCCGCTGGCGATCGGCGCGCTCGAGCGCCGCGCGGTCCCAGCCGCCGCGATTTGCCGCGGCCTCATAGCTCGCCTGCAGGAAATCGAGGAGCCGGTCATCGGGCGCGTCGCTCCGGCGCACCGCCTCATAGGGCAATATGAACTCGCGCAGCTTGTCGCTCGGAACGGCTGCGTCGCGTGGCGGTGCTGCGGTCAGGCCTGCCGGTGCCGGCGATGATGCCGCCCGGAGGACAAACGCTCGCATCGACGCGACGCATCGGTTGATAATATGGCGATGCGCATCAACCGCGGTAAAGTGTTGGTTGCTCGATCGCCGCACTGCGCATTGAACGCCGCACTTGCCCCATGATCAATCCCAGAGCCATGCCGTGCGACGAAGCGACGATCCGGTCGACGCGGGCTGGACCGCGCTGCGCTCCGCGCGTCAAGTCCTGGGTTCTGGCCGCTGCCATCCTCGGATCGGCGATGGCCTTCATCGACGCCACGGCCGTCAACGTCGCTTTGCCGGCAATGGAACGCAGCCTGTCGACCTCGCTGGCAGCGATGCAGTGGGTCGTCAATGCTTATACCCTGTTCCTCTCGGCATGCCTGCTGATCGGTGGCGCGGCCGGCGACCGTTTCGGGCGCCGCCGCATCTTCATCGCCGGCATCGCCGTCTTCGCCGCGGCGTCCATGTGGTGCGGCTTGGCGCCGGATGTCGTCCATTTGATCCTGGCGCGCGGCGTTCAGGGCATCGGCGGCGCGCTGCTCGTCCCGAGCACGCTGGCGATCATCGGCGCCTCCTTCGAGGCGCAGGAGCGCGGCCGCGCGATCGGCACGTGGGCCGCCTTCTCCGCCATCACCACGGCGGTCGGGCCGCTGCTGGGCGGCTGGCTGGTCGACGCGTTCTCGTGGCGCGCCCTCTTCTTCATCAATCTCCCGATCGGCGTCCTCACCGCATGGATCGCGCTTCGCCATGTGCCGGAAAGCCGCGATCCGCAAGCGCCGCCGGTGCTCGACTGGCGCGGCGCGCTGCTGGCCTTGGCCGGGCTGGGAAGCCTGGTCTTCGGCTTGATCGCCTCGTCCGACCTGGGCTGGCGGCACGCGGCCGTGGTCGGCTCGCTCACCGCCGCGCCGCTGCTGCTGGCCGCCTTCGTTTACCTCGAGGCGCACAGCCCAGCGCCGATGCTGCCGCTGGCGTTGTTCCGCTCGCGCATGTTCACCGCCGTGAACCTGGTGACCGTCCTGCTCTATGCCGCCCTCGGCGGCGCCTTGTTCTTCCTGCCCTTCGACCTCATCGAGGTGCATGGCTATTCCGCCACGGGCGCGGGCGCGGCCCTGTTGCCTTTCACCATCATCATGGGCGGGCTTTCCCGCTGGTCGGGCGGTCTGCTCGACCGCTTCGGCGCAAGGCTGCCGCTGATCGTCGGACCGGTCATCGCCGCGCTTGGCTTCGCGCTGCTGTCATTGCCCGGCGCCGGCGGGAGCTATTTGACGACATTCTTTCCAGCGTTGGTGATCCTCGGCTTCGGCATGACCATCAGTGTCGCGCCGTTGACCACAGCGGTCATGAACGCGGTGCCCGACCACCAGGTCGGCGCCGCCTCGGGCGTCAACAACACCGTGGCGCGCGTCGCCGGGCTGCTTGCGGTCGCCGTTCTCGGCGCGGTCGCGCATGACGTGTTCGATCGCGCGCTCGACCGCCGGCTGGCGTCCCTCGCTCTGCCGCCGCAGGTCAAAGAGGCTGCCCGGTCGATCGACGGCAGCACCGGCGGCGCATTGCTGTCGCCGCTGCCGGAGCGAGAGCGGCGACTTGCGGAAGCCGCCATCGCCGGGTCCTTCGTCGAAAGCTTTCGTGTCGTCGCGCTGTCCGCCGCCGCCCTGGCGCTGGCCGCGGCGCTGTGCGCCGCGTTGCTGATCCCGCCCGACGCTGGCCGCGAAGAGGCCGGGTCGCCGCAGAAACCGTGATGGCTATGCTCGGCGCCAGCTTTGCGCCGCGCCAACCAGCCGGTCGAAGCCAAGATCGAGAACGATGGCGAGGCTGCCGACGAGGATCGCGCCTTGCAGCACGTAGGCGATATTGGCGGCATCGAGCCCGATGATGATCGGCGATCCCAGCGTGCGCGCGCCCACCGTGGAGGCGATGGCGGCGGTGCCGACATTGATGATGGCCGAGGTGCGAATGCCCGCAATGATGACAGGCGCGGCCAGC
>Ga0209647_1004305_pt1 | contig 10754 bp, 5 predicted proteins | sample GraSoi_2013_60cm_FD_185827 | JGI IMG/M metagenome (GOLD analysis project Ga0209647, IMG submission 185827) | Grasslands soil microbial communities from the Angelo Coastal Reserve, California, USA - Sample 9_17_2013_60cm (SPAdes) (version 2) | ecosystem: Environmental > Terrestrial > Soil >...
GTTGCCCTCGAGCTGGTCCCGACCGACTCGGTTCCCATCTCCGCCATCCTCGTCCTCGATACGAGCCTCAGCGTCGCGCGAGGAAGACTCGACCAGTTGCGCGAGGCCGGTACCGCGTTCGTCCGCGCCCTGGCGCCCCGGGACGAGGCCATGCTGCTCACGTTCTCGAACGCCGTCCACCTGGGCTGCACCGCCGGCGAAGACCGCGCGGCCCTGGAGCGGGCCCTGGCCCAGACCCGTGCCGGAGGGAGGACCGCGCTGTTCGATGCCCTCTTCAGCGGACTGCTGATGGCTCCGAGCCTTCCCGGCCGGCCCGTCCTCATCGTGTTCTCGGACGGCGTCGACACCGTGAGCTGGACGGGCGCGGCCGACTCGCTCGCCCTGGCTCGTCAGGCGAGCACGCTCGTCTACGCGGTGGGAGTGGCGTCCGACCTTCTCCAGGAAGTCGTGAACGCCACCGGAGGACGCGCCCTCTCGGAGTCGGGGAAGGGCCTCGGGAACGCGTTTCTCCGCGTGCTCGACGACCTGCGCCACCGCTACCTGCTGCGTTTCGATGCCGGCGCGCCCGCTTCCGGCTGGCGGCCCCTCGAGGTGAAGCTCAAGCACACGCACGCGGATCTGCGCTACCGCCCAGGCTACATGCGCGAGCCCAGCCCTTGAGGCCACCCGAATGAACCGTGCCTTCCTGGTCCTTCTCTCCGTCGGCGCCGCCGCTTCGGCCTTCGTCGGCACCGCGACGTCCACGGCGATCGGTGCCGCGCAGCCCGCCCCCGCGGCCCCGAGCGGCGAGGCGGTCGCACGGCAGGTCTGCACGTCCTGCCATGCCTTCCCCCCGCCCGACATCCTGCCGCGCAGCAAGTGGAGCGCGACGATCTTCGAGATGACGGGCTTCGCCCTGGGCGGGATCGGGGCTCCCAAGGGCAAGGAGATCCCCGTCGACTTCCCGATCGAGAAGATCATCGCGTACTACGAAGGCGCCGCGCCCACGGAGCTGGCCCCGCCCGTCGCGTGGCCCGAGCCCGCCGACGCGCCCGTCCGATTCGCGCGGCATACGCTCGGCCTGCCCGGCGGTCTCCTGCCCATCGTGGCCAACGTCCGCCTCTTCACGATGAAGCGCGAGCGCGGGCTCGAAGTGTTCGCCGCCGACATGTCGAACGGCCTCGTCCTGCGCGGCTCGCCCGCCCGGCCGGAGGCGGGTCTCGAGGTCGTGGCCAGGGTCCCGAACCCTTGTCACCTGGAAGCCGTGGACCTCGACCAGGACGGCGTGCTCGACCTCCTGGTGGCGAACCTCGGTAGCGTCACGCCCGGAGATCACAAGAACGGGAGCGTCGTCTGGCTGAGGGGCCGGGCCGACGGGAGCTTCGAGACGAGGACCCTCGTCTCCTCGCTGCCGCGGGTCGCCGACGTGCAGGCCGCCGATTTCGACAAGGACGGAGATCTGGACCTCGTGGTCGCGGCCTTCGGCTGGCGCGAGGTGGGATCCACCCTTCTCTTCGAGAACCGCACCACCGACTGGTCGTCGCCGCGCTTCGAGCCGCACGAGGTCGATTGGCGTCAAGGATCCATTCACGTCCCGGTGATCGACCTCGACAAGGACGGGCGGCCCGACTTCGTGGACCTCATCTCCCAGCACCACGAAACCGTGCAGGCCTTCCTCAACCAGGGCAAGAACACCTTCGCGGCGAAGACGATCTACGCGGCGCCGCATCCGGGCTGGGGCACGTCGGGGATCCAGCTCGTCGACCTCGACAAGGACGGTGACGTGGACGTGCTCCTGACCCACGGAGACATGTTCGACGAGTTCCTCCTCAAGCCCTACCACGGCATCCAGTGGCTCGAGAACCGCGGCCGCTACCCCTTCACGGAGCACACCCTGGCCGCGCTCAACGGCGTGCTTCGGGCGCAAGCCGTCGACCTCGACGGCGACGGCGACCTGGACATCGTGGCCTGCACGCTGGTCCCGGGCATGGCGAAGCACGGTCAGCCTCTCCCGTCGCTCGTGTGGCTCGAGCAGACCGCGCCCGGCCGGTTCGAGCGGCACACCCTCGAGAAGGGCGGATACCACGCGAGCCTCGACGTGGGTGATTACGACGGGGACGGGGACATGGACATCGTCACCGGGAACTTCCAGGTGGACGGGCAGCGCACCGAGACCTGGGTCGAGGTCTGGGAGAACCTGACCCGGAAGAAGTAGCTACTTGTTGAAGAACGTCGTCTCCTCGCTCACGAGGGCGCCCTGGCGCAGGATCGCGCGCACCTCGTAGCGTCCGGCGGCCAGACCGGTCGAAGGTATCGTTGCGATGTACGCGATGCGGCCCTTGTCGTCGGGCGCGGGCAGGTCGGGGCTGGAGCGGGCGACCAGCGTTCCTTCTCGAAGCAGGGCCAGCGTCAGCTCCGGCTTGTCGGCGGGCCCCGAGCAGGGGGACGATGCGCGTCTGGCCGATCCGGAGAGCGTCGTCGGTCTCGAGCGCTCCCGGATTGACGGGCTCCGTCCTCTTGATGATGGCCAGGCTGCTGAGACCGAGCGGCGGCGGCGCCTTCGCCACCACGAGCACCGCCTTGCGGACGCTCGTCTTCTTCGTGTTCTCGTCCAGCGCCACCGTCTCCAGCGTGTAGCGGCCGGGCCCCAGCGAGAAGCTGCGGGTGAAGATCGCATTGCCCCGCGTCAGGGCTTCCTTCTTCTCGCTGGGCACGTCGACGGGCGAGTCCTGGCTGAACTTCTGCACGACGCCCTGGGTGGGATGGCGCAGCACGGCCATGAACGAGAAGTGCGCCTTGTAGCTCCCCCCATCCTTCTTGAACGAGAAGCTGCTCAGCGGCACCTCCATCACGACCGTGTACTGCTGCCGCTCGCCCACGCGTCCGAAGTGGAAGGCGCTCGACCGGAAATCGAAGTCGTGGGGCATCGGATCGACCCGAAGGGCGGAGAGCAGCGACAGCTCGTAGGGAAACGTGACCGTCCCTTCGCCCGCGGGCACGGCGAAGTAGCCCTTGCGGGCCTGCACGGTCGTGCCGCCGCGCGCGACCTTGACCGAGAGAGCGCGGAACTTCCCGTCCGTTTCGACCCTGGCCGGCGCGTAGGTGACTTCGTAGTAGCCCACGATGTCGCCCGCGACGCGGTCCATCCCCGCCTCCATGTCGTTGCTGTTGGCGATCAGGAAGCCGCCGGTGCCCTCGGCCAGGTCGGCCAGCGTCCCCTGGGTGTTGACGCGCAGGCTCTCCTCGACCGTCTCCCCGGCCAGAACCTCATCCGGGGTGACGGCCACGCCCCCGCGCGACATCTGCTGCCGCTGCACGGCCCGCTGCGCCCGCTCCACCCTCTGCTGCTGGCCGATGAGCTGGTTCGCGGTGTTGAGGCCCCGCGCGTCCACGGAGTAGATGCTCACGTTCGCGCGGTTGGCCTCGCTCACCGCGGAGCGGAAGACCTGCTCGAGGCGCGACGTGACCTGCAGCCCCTCGGAGAAATACAGGATGGTCTTGCGACCGGCCAGCCGCTGCTGCTGGTTGGCCAGGGCCAGGAGGCCGAAGATCGAGGACTCGCCCTGGAGCTGACGCTCCAGCCGGTCGGTCATGTCGAGGGTGTTCTGCTCGATCTGGGCGAAGGCCGCGTCCCGGGCCGCCGACCCCGCGGCGGCCCCGGCCGCGCCCGCGCCTGCGCCGGCGGCCGCGACTCCGGCGGCGGCAAGGTCCGTCTGTGCGGCCGCGGTGTCTCCCTCCCGTCCCACCCGCCCCGCCTCCGCGGCCAGATCGGTCCGGCCGGCGTGCGCGGCCCCGGTGGCCAGATCCACCGCCGCCCGCACCTGCTCGCGGTCGGTCGTGAACTGCTGGAGGAGCCGCATCCGCCGGTCGATCGTGAAGACCGAGATCCAGAGGCCGCTCCGATGATCGGCGTCCAGGAAGTCGAGCGCGGCCTTGCGGGCGATGATCCGGGCCTCCGTCCCCAGCTGGTCGAAGAGAAGGGTGACGAGGTTGATCTGCTTCGGCTCGGGGCTGGCGGGGGCGGCCGGCGCGCCCGCGGGGGCGGCGGCGGCAACGGACTCGCGGCCCGTCTCCACGAAGTGGACGGCGGTGATCTCCTGCCTCACGCCATCTTCGAAGACCTGGATCTCCTCGGGGCCCAGGTCGCGCACCAGCCGGCCCTTCTTGTCGCGCACGACGACGTCGAGCATGACGACGCCGGTGTCGACGCGGAACGTCGGCGGCGAGGCCGGCTTCTCCGCCGGCGCCTGCGCCCGCGCTGAACCACCGAGGGCCACGGCCAGGAGGAGAGCCGCGGTCAGAGACCGACGATCAGGAAACAATGCCCTTGCCCTCCACGATGCGGACGTACCGGTCCACCGGCGGGTTTTCGATCCGCTCGACGCGGCCGCTGGGAGCCGGCCACTTGATCTCGAGCCAGTCGAGCCTCGTCGCCGCGCCGAGGCCGATCACCTCGCGGGGATCGTGCGAGGACAGGTAGCTCCCGCCGCCCGTCTTGAGCCGGGATCTCTTGATCCCGCCCACCGACCAGGACAGCCAGGCCCCCACCGCATCGCGGGTGCACCTCGTGCCCTCGAGGCGCACGCCCACCCAGTGGTTGCCCTCGCCGGCATTGTTCTTGAGGATGAGGGGCGGCCCCCCGTTGTTGGCCACGACGACGTCCACCCGGCCGTCGTTGTCGAAGTCCCCCACGGCCAGGCCGCGCGCCGGGAAACTCTTCGCGAACACCGGGCCCGCTTCGTTGGAGATGTTGCGGAGCTGCTTGCCGTCGCCCTTGAAGAGGAGCAACGGCTCCTCGTACTTCACGTTCCCGCCATAACTGTCGATCATGTCGTCGGGGTGGCCGTTGGCCAGCAGCAGATCGAGATTGCCGTCGTTGTCGAAGTCGAAGAACTTGAGGCCCCAGCCGCTCAGGAGGCGCGTGGCGGCCGCCACCCCCTGCACATGGGCGGTATCGGAGAACGACTCGTCGTGATTGTTGCGGTAGAGCGCGAACATCTCCTGGTCGACGTTGGCCACGAAGAGATCCTGGTAGCCGTCGCCGTCCACGTCGCCCGCATCGACCCCCATCCCGGAACGCGCCTGGCCGTTGGCGCTGAACCCGACCTCGGAGGGCAGGCCGATCTCTTCCCACTTCCCTCCTCCCAGGTTCTTGAAGAGGAAGTTCTGCACGGTGTCGTTGGCCACGAAGAGGTCCATGAGGCCGTCATTGTTGATGTCGGTGGCCACCACGCCGAGGGCCTTGCCCAGCGCCTTCTGGATGTCCGTCCCCTTGGAAACCTCCGTGAAGGTGCCGTCGCCGTTGTTGTGGAAGAGGAGGCTCGGGGTCGGGTTGAAGATGCGGGGGATGCAGTAGAAGTGACGTCCCAGCTTGTTGTCGCCGCAGGAGACGTTCTTGCCGCGGCCGTACTCCACGAAGCTGCAGACGAAGAGGTCCAGCCTGCCGTCGTTGTCGTAGTCGAACCAGACGGCGCTCGTGCTCCAGCCGGGAGCGGCCACGCCCGCTTTCTCCGTCACGTCGGTGAACGTCCCGTCCCGGTTGTTGTGATAGAGGGTGGCCCGGCCATAGGCGGTCACGTAGAGGTCGGGAAAGCCGTCGTTGTCGTAGTCCCCGACCGCCGCGCCCATGCCGAAGGCGCTTCCCGCCACCCCCGCCTTGTCCGTCACGTCGGTGAACGTGCCGTCCCGGTTGTTCTTGTAGAGCGCGTTCTTCAGCGGCCGCGTCGGGGTGAAGAAATCGGACGGGCCATAGCTCACGAAGAAGAGGTCCATCCACCCGTCGTTGTCGAAGTCCAGGAACGCGCAACCGGGACCGAGGGTCTCGGGGAGATAGCGCTCTGGCGAGCGGGCATTGTCGTGGACCCAGGTGATCCCCATGGCCGCCGGAGACAGCTCCTGGAAGAGCGGCTTCCCCGCGGCCAGGCCGAGATGCGGACGGCCCAGCGCGAGGCCGGCGCCCCCCAGGGCCAGCGAGCCGAGAAACCGGCGGCGGGACCAGTGCGGCCGCGCGATCACCTCTCCGCCTTCTTGGTGCCCGGGCCCTCGATCACGAACTCTTCCTTGACGTTCAAGATGCGATTCGCCACCTCGTCCCGCACCGACAGCGTGATCGCGTAGGCCCCGGGCGTGGCGGCAGGAAGCGCGATCCCCTGGAAGCGCAGGAGCGACCCCAGCGACGTGGGAATGATGACGGTCCGTGGCGAGCGCTTCAGGACCGGCCCGTTCTCCGCGCGGATCTCGTAGCCCGCGGAGACGCGCGGCTTGTGCGTCGCGGGATCCTGGGCGGCCCCGAAAACCCGGAACTGGCAGTAGAGCACCTGCCCCGCGAGAAAGGACCGCCGGGCGACGATCACCGGACGCGGACTCCCCGCGGCGGACGACGCCGGGTCTACGGCGTCGGTCAGGATCGGCGTGGAGAGACGGAAGCCCGAGGACGGAGGCACCTCGAAGTCATGCATGACGGAGCCGACGCGCCGGGTCCCGAGCTCCTGTACCACCACCTTCACTTGATAGCCGCCGGGGGGCAGGGTCAGCTCGTGGATCACCGGGTACCAGGTCCGGTTGAGCTTCTCCCGCGTCTCCGGAAGCATCGACATCTCGATCTTCTGGTCGAAGCGGTAGTACTCGCCGTTGTCGCGGCTCTGGGCCTCGACGAGGACGGCCACGTCGTCCTTGAAGCGGCCGTCCTCCTCCTTGAGGGTGAGGCCGCGGATGTCGACCTCGGCCGCGAGCACGACGTTGATGCGGTCGATCATCGTCTCGTCGAAGGAATAGGCGGCCACGCGCAAGGGCACATCCGCGACCTCGAAGGGCGAGTCGAGGGCGCGGGCGATGACGGGATCGGTCGTGGGCGCGGGGGCCTTCGGCGCCGCATCCGAGGGGGCATAGTAGCCGCGGCGGGCGCGGACCTTGAGGCCGGGCCTCTTCGTCGCCAGGCTGACCTTGATCTTGCGGAACTTGCCGTCCCGGCGGGCATCGGACGAGTTGTAGCCGATGAGGTAGTAGGTCCGCGATTCCGACGAGACCCGGGCGATGCCTCCCGCGAGGTCGTTGGAGTTCTTCACCACGAAGCCTCCGGTGTCGAGGGCCAGGGCTTCCGTGCCTTCCGCATCGCGCGTGATGTCGGCCAGCACCGCGACCGCGTCCTGCGCGTCGATGGGCCGGCCGAAGGCCGCGGTGGAGGATTCGGGAAGCCCCTGCAAGCCGCGGCTATCGATGAAGTACACGGGTGCGTTGGAGCGCAGCGACGCTTCCACCACCTTCTTCATCTCCTCCATCTCCGGGTCGTACACGAATCCCTGTGAGATCAGCACCATCGACTTCCGTCCGGCCGTGCCCGCGAGCGCGGTCAGGGCCCGCGCCATCACGTCGAGCGTGATCTTGTTGCGGCTGGTGGCCAGGCGGTAGGCCTCCGCCGCCCGCGATCGAACATCCATGTCGATGATCCCGGTCATCGAGCTCTTGCCCAGGTCCTCGCGGGAAACGCTGTTGTCCCCCTGCTGGCGGCCCTTGGTCCCGTAGCTGTCGAAGCGGCGCATGACCTTCAGGGCCACCTCCTGGTCCTGGTAGACCTCGATGCGCATCGCTTCGAAGTCGGTCACGCGGTCGGGGGAGCTGTCGGGGATGTAACGCCCGTCGAGCCGGCCGAGGATCGCCATCAGCGATTCGCGACCTTCCGGCATGCGGGCGTTCCACCAGGCCCCGCCTCCGCTGGCGATGAGGGTGACGCGATCGCCGGCCCCCGTCCCTCTGCGGAGGAACTCGGCCACCGCCCCCTTGGCGCGCAGGGCCTGGTTCGGGGTCAGGTGCATGTCGTCGAAGACCACGACGAACGTCCGGACCCGCCGGGGCTCCGGGCCCAGGTTGGTGGACGCGAAGGGACGCTCCGCTGAGGTCTCGTCATCCGGCGCCTCGGCGACCGACACCGACTCGAAGCTGTTGATCGTCTGGGGCACTCCGTCTTCGGACAGGGCGAAGTCGGCCGCACTCAGGTCCGACACGGGACGCCCTGGCTTGTCCGTCACGACGACGTCGACTCGCACCAGTCCCACCGCGGAAGGGAAGGTGGAGCCGCCCGCTTCGGGCCGCGGTTGTTGGGCCTCACCCGCGAGAGCCAGGCCAAAGAGGACCGGGAACAAGAGGAGTCTCAAGGGCCACCAATGCGGACCGACGTCCATTCGTCCGCGGTCAGACTTCCCTGCTGGAGCACGGCCCGGACCTGATAGAGACCGGGCTTGAATCCCTGGGCGGCGATGGACGCGATGTAGGGAATCCGGCCTTCGGCATCGGGAGCCGGCAGCTCCGGCGTCGAACGCCCGACGAGCTTCCCGTCGCGCCGCAGCTCCAGGGTCAGCTCGGGCTTGGCGTCGTCCGGGACGTGTGGATACGCCACCAGGAAGAGGTTCAACGGAGCGCCGGAGAGGAGCTCGGGCTCGCCCACGTAAGGAACGATGCGGTTCGCGCCGAGCCGGAAAGGATCGTCCGAGGCCAGAGCGCCCGGGGCCACGGCCTCGACCCGCTTGATCACGGCCAGGCTGCTCAGGCCCAGCGTCCGCGGCCCTTCGGGTACGTCGAGGTCCGCGCGCTCGACGCTCGCCCTCCGGCTGCGCTGGTCCATGGCCGCGGTCTCGAGGCGGTACTTTCCGGGCGGAAGCACGAACGAGCGGAGGAACACCGCGTTGCCCTGGCGCAAGGCCTGGAGCTTGTCGCGGGGAATCGAGAAGGGGTAGTCCTGGCTGAACTTCTGCGCCACCATGCCGCTCGGGCTCCGCAGCAGCCCCAGGAACGCGAAGTGCGCGCGGTCTTCCCGGGCCTTGGAATCGTCCTCGAAGGTGATATCACCCAGAGGCATCTCGATGACCACGGTGTGCCGCAAGCTCCCCTGCTCGTACCCGAAGTGGAACGCGCGGGTGCGCAGAGGGAACTCGTGGGGAGCCGGGCTCGTCCGCAGGGCCTTCAAGAGGTCCAGCTCGTAGGCAAAGGTGACCGTCCCTTCGCCCGGAGGCACCGCGAAGTACCCGCTGCGCGTCCGCACGCTGGCGCCAGGCCGGCTCACTTTCACCGCGATGCGGCGGAAGTGCCCGTCGTATTCGCGATTGGTGGGCGTGTAGGCCACCTCGTAATACCCGGCGAGATCGCCGACCGTGCGGGAGAGACTCTGCCGCATGTCGTTGGTGTTGGCGATGAGAAGCCCGCCCGTGCTCTCGGCGAGGTCGGCCAGGGCGCCTTGCACGTCCATGCGCAGGGCGCCCTCCGCGTTGTCGGCGATGAGCATCTCCTCCCGCGTCACCGGCACCTGGCCGCGCATGAGCTGCTGGCGCTGGCTGGTGGCGGCGGCCTGGGAGACGGTGTCGCGGGTGGAGACAAGGGGGGCGGCCACCAGAAGCCCTCGAGCGTCGATCGCGTAGACGCTGACGTTGGCACGGTTCGCCTCGCTGATCGTGGAGAGCAGGACGTGTTCGAGGCTCGGCGGGGTGTGCAGTCCTTCGGAGAAGAACAGGATCGTCTTCCTCCCGGCCAGGACCTGCTGCTTCTTGGAGAGGGCGAGGAGGGCGAAGAGCGACGAGCGTCCTTGCTGCTCGCGCTGCAGGGTCTCGGTCAGCCGCAAGGCGTTCACCGCCATCTCGTCCATGGACGCGCGCCGGCCGATCTCCGCCGCCGTGGCCGCACCCTGCGCGCTGTTGACGTTCTGCCCCACCGCTTGCAGGAGGTCCTTGGTCTGCTCCGACTCGCGCGTCGCCCCGACGAGGTCGGCCGTGGCCGGGGTGTAGCCCGTGGCCATCTGCCCCGTCGCGGCCATGACGCCGTCGCGGACGAGGGCGCGGCTGGTCGTGAACTGCTGGATGAGCTTCAGGCTCTCGCTGACCTGGAACACGGAGACGTAGATGTCGGGCCGGTCGGCGAGCTCCAGGAAGTCCAGGGCCGCCTTGCGCGCGATCTGGCGCCCGTCGGGGCCGAGCTGATCGAAGACCAGCGTCACGAGGTTGAGGTGTCGCCCTTCGCCGGGGGCCCCGGCGGCCATTCGGGAGCCGTCGCTCTTCGCTTCGAGACTCTCTTCCACCGCTACACCGGCCGCGCGCGTGTCGAGAAAGCGGAAGCCGCTCGGCCCCTGCTTCACGCCGTCTTCGAACACCTGCACTTCTTCGGGACGCAGGTCGCGAAGGGTGTGCCCCTTCTTGTCCCGCACCACGAGGTCCAGCACCACGACTTCGGTCTCGGCGCGAAAGACCTGGGCTCGCAGGTCGGGCGGGGGGTCCTGAGCGGCCCCCGGCGAGACGAAGGCGACGAGAGCCGCGAGGGCGCGGGCCACGTGCGTGGCCCTACGAGCGCGCATGGGCCGCCTTCCCGTCACCTTCCTTCAAGGTGACGTAGCGCCGCGCCGCGAAGGCGCCGAACCGCTCGAGCCGCCCGCCGGGCCAGCGCACTTCGACCTGCTCGACCGAAGTCGCCTCGCCCAAGCCGAACAGGAGCCGCGGATCGGAGGCGGACAGGTAGCTCGTTCCTCCCGCCCGGACCTTGCTGCGCAAGCGCGCGCCCGCGGTCACGGTCACGCGTGCGCCGACCCCATCGCGATTGCTGGAGGTCCCCACCAGCTCGACTCCGATCCAATTCCCTCGATTGCCGCCGTCGTTGCGGAGGAGGCGTGGCGGCTCACCGGCGCAAAGGAGAAGGATGTCGGTGTCGCCGTCGTTGTCATAGTCGCCGGTGGCCAGGCCGCGGCCGACATAGGGCCTCGAGAGGGCGCTCCCGCGATGGTCGGCCACCTCGACGTAGGT
>Ga0209647_1004307_pt1 | contig 10753 bp, 11 predicted proteins | sample GraSoi_2013_60cm_FD_185827 | JGI IMG/M metagenome (GOLD analysis project Ga0209647, IMG submission 185827) | Grasslands soil microbial communities from the Angelo Coastal Reserve, California, USA - Sample 9_17_2013_60cm (SPAdes) (version 2) | ecosystem: Environmental > Terrestrial > Soil >...
GCCGATCGTCATGGCGGTCGCCGGTCCGAGAGGCGGCAACCCGTTGACCATTCCCAACGAGGACAGCCTGGCCTTCGACTATAGCGACAACGATTTGTTCGTGCCCAACCGCTTCTCCGGCCTCGATCGCGTCGACGGCGGCGAGCGCGTCGATTACGGCCTGCGCGCCGCCATCTACGGCGATAATGGCGGCAACTCGCGCATGCTGATCGGACAAAGCTATCGGCTGCAGAACAATGACGCGTTCCAGCCCGGCTCGGGACTCGAGAACAAGCTCTCCGACATCGTCGGGCGGATAAGCGTTGCGCCAAGTAGCTATTTCGACCTGATCTACCGCTACCGCCTCGACAAGGACAATCTACGCCCGCGGCGTCACGAGGCCGGCTTCGCCGGCGGCCCCGAAAAGCTGCGCCTGTCGCTCAACTACATCAAGCTGCCATCGGACCCCATCGGGGGCGACCCGACGCCGCGCGAGCAGCTCTCGGTCGCGGTCACCGCCGGGCTGTCGCGTTACTGGACGGTTTCGGTGGCGACGACGCGCAATCTGACCAGCCAGCTCGGCGTCAGCACGATCTCGTCCGGGGTGATTGCCACCTATCGCGACGAATGCTTCGCCTTCATCACGTCGCTGACGCAATCGGGGACGACCGATCGCGACATCAAGCCGGGCGCATCACTGCTCTTCAGCCTCGTCTTCAAGAACCTCGGCGAGCTAACCGCCCCGGCTTTCGCTACCACCGGTGTGCAATGAGCCGGCGATCGCCGCTGCGTACCTCCCGGGCCGTCATGCCGAACGGGACAATCGATCGCCTGGCTTGTATGATGGCGGCGTGAAATCCGTAGTAGCGACATGAAGCGCCTTCTTCTCGCCCTTGCCGTCACGCAAGCCCTTCTGATCCTTGGCGTCGTCGCCTCGGCCCAGGAGACGCGGATCGCCGCCGTGGTTAACGACGAGGTCATCTCGGTCGCCGATCTCACCGCCCGGATTCGGCTGGTCTTCGCCTCGTCCAACATTCCGGACACCCCGGAGACGCGCCAGCGCGTCACCCGCCAGGTCGTTCGCATGCTGGTCGACGAGAAGCTCGAGATGCAGGAGGCCAAACGCCTCAACATCAGCATCCAGGACGAGGAGGTCGCCAAGGCATTCGCCAATATCGAGACGCAGAACAAACTGCCCAAGGGCGGGCTCGAGACGATGCTGGCGACGCGCGGCATCCCGCGCGGCTCGCTGGTCGACCAGATCACCGCGACCCTCGCCTGGAGCAAGGTCGTCCGCCAGAACCTCAACCGCATCACGCCGATCTCGGACGAGGAGATCGACAGCGCCATCGCCCGCCTGCGCGAGGCGGAAGACCAGCCGCGCGCCCGCGTTGCCGAGATCTTCCTGGCCGTCAGCAACCCGCAGCAGGACGAGGAGGTCCATCGCTTCGCCGACCAGCTCTTCGAGCAGCTGCGCCAGGGTGCGCATTTCCCCGCTCTCGCCCAGCAATTCTCGCAATCGGCGACGGCCGCGGTCGGCGGCGATATCGGCTGGGTCTCGCCCTCCCAGCTGGCGAACGAGATCGGCAGCACCGTGCAGAAATTGAGCCCCGGCGAGGCGGCACCGCCGGTGCGCGCCGCCGGCGGCTACTATCTCATCCTGGTCCTCGAGAAGCAGGCCGGCGGCGGCAACGCCGAGGAAGACACCCGCGTCGCGCTCGTCCAGATCATGTTCCCGCTCGCCGCCAACGCCGCGCCGGCCGACCGTCAGAAGGTCACGGCGCAGGCCGAGAGCGTCAGCAAGCAGGCCAAGAGCTGCGGCGAGATGGCACGGATCGGCCGCGAGCAGGCACCGCAGACCTCCGGCGAGATCGGCAAGCTGCGGGTCGGCGACCTGCCCCCCGAGCTGCGCAAGACCGTGCTCGGTCTGCAGGTTGCCGAAGCCTCGCCGCCGCTGCCGCTGCGCGGCGGCGTCGGCGTCCTCATGGTGTGCGAGCGCGAGAATTCCGCCAACGCGCTGCCGAGTCGCGAGCAGATTGGCGACGATCTCGCGCGCGAGCGCTTCGAGAGCATGGCGCAGCGCTATCTGCGCGACTTGCGGCGCGCCGCCTTCGTCGACATGCGGGTATGACGGCCTCCGCTCCCCTGGCGCTGACGATGGGCGAGCCGGCGGGAATCGGCGGCGAGATCGCACTGGCGGCCTGGCGCCGCCGCGCCGAAGGCGTGCCGAGTTTTTTTCTCCTCGACGACGTCGAGCGTCTTGCTGACCTGACGCGACGCCTCGGCTGGGCGGTACCGCTGCGGGCGATCGCCGCACCCGAGGAGGCGGAAGCCGCCTTCCCCACCCATTTACCGGTGCTGCCGGTCGCGCTGCCGCGCCCGGTCGTTCCCGGGCAGCCGGATAGCGGCAATGCCGGCGCCGTCATCGCCGCGATCGACGCCGCGGTTGCCTTCGCCGATGCCGGCCGCGCCGCGGCGGTCGTCACCAATCCGATCAACAAGCAAGTGCTCTATTCCGCCGGCTTCAAGCATCCCGGCCACACCGAGTACCTCGCCGAGCTCGCCGGGGGCGTCCAGCCGGTGATGATGCTGGCCTGTCCCGAGCTGCGCGTCGTCCCGGTCACCATCCATCTCGCGCTGCGGGCGGCGGTCGCGGTGCTGACCAGCGAGGCGATCATCGCCGCCGGGCGGATCACCGCCGCCGGCCTGCGCCGCGATTTCGCGATTCCCCGTCCGGTGCTCGCGGTGGCCGGGCTCAACCCGCATGCCGGCGAGAGCGGCGCGCTCGGCCGCGAGGAGATCGAGATCATCGCTCCGGCAGTCGCCGTGCTGCGCCGCGAGGGCATCGAGGCGGTCGGCCCCTTCCCGGCCGACACGTTGTTCCATGCGGCGGCGCGGCGGCGCTACGACGCCGTGCTCTGCATGTATCACGATCAGGCGCTCATCCCGATCAAGACGATCGATTTCGATGGCGGGGTCAACGTCACGCTCGGCCTCCCCTTCATCCGCACCTCGCCCGATCACGGCACCGCCTTCGACATCGCTGGCCGCGGCACCGCCAATCCCACCAGCCTGATCGCCGCCCTCAAGCTGGCCGGCGAGATGGCGGCGCGGCGCGCCGGCTCCCGGGCCTCCGCCGCCTGAGCTCTCCCGCACCGCCAGCGGATCCGCCGCCCGATCTGCCGCCGGATCTGCCGCCCCTGCGCGAGATCATCGCGCGCTACGATCTCGGCGCCCGCAAGGGGCTTGGCCAGAACTTCATCCTCGATCTCAACCTGACGCGGCGCATCGCGCGCGCCGCCGGACCGCTCGATGGCGTCTCGGTCGTCGAGATCGGCCCCGGCCCGGGCGGCTTGACGCGGGCGCTCCTCGAATGCGGCGCCCGCCACGTCACGGCGATCGAGCGCGATGCGCGCTGCATCGCGGCGCTGCACGAGCTGAGCGCCGCCTATCCCGGACGGCTGACGGTGATCGAAGGCGACGCGCTGGCGCTCGACCCGGCCGCGCTCGTCGCGGCGCCGCGCAAGATCGTCGCCAATCTGCCCTACAACATCGCGACGCCGCTGCTGATCGGCTGGCTCAGACGGATCGAGGCGTATGAGACGCTGACGCTGCTGTTCCAGAAGGAGGTGGCGCAGCGCCTGACCGCGCGACCGCGTTCGCACGATTACGGTCGGCTGACCATCGTCACGCAGTGGCTCACCACGGTGCGCGCGCTGTTCGATATCCCGGGCAGCGCCTTCGTGCCGCCGCCCAAGGTGACCTCGACGCTGGTCCAGTTGACGCCGCGCATTGCGCCGCTGAGCGAATGCCGCTTCGCCGATCTCGAACGCGTCACCGCCGCCGCCTTCGGTCAGCGCCGCAAGATGCTGCGCGCCAGCCTGCGCACGCTGGGCGACAGCGACGCACTCATCGCCGCCGCCGGCGTCACCCCGACGTCACGCGCCGAGGAGTTGACGGTGGAGGAATTCTGCGCCCTGGCGCGGGCGCTGGCGACTAGGGTCCCGCCCGCAGCCGGTTGACGAAATCGGCGAGCCCGGCCTGACGCTCGCGCTTGAGGCGCTCGGCGATCAGAATGGCCTGGACCTGGGCGACGCTGTGCTCGAGGTCGCGGTTGACGATGACGTAGTCGTACTCCGCCCAGTGGCTCATCTCGTCGGCCGATTTCGCCATGCGCTCGCGGACGGTTTCAGGGCTATCCTGCGCCCGCGTCTTCAAGCGCTCCTCGAGCGCCGCCATCGAGGGCGGCAGCACGAAGACCGCGACGAGATCGCTGCGCACGCTCTCCTTGAGCTGCTGAGTACCCTGCCAGTCGATGTCGCTGATGATGTCGCGGCCGCCCGCCAGCGTCGTCTCGACGGCGGCGCGCGGCGTGCCGTAGCGATTGCCGAACACCACCGCGTGTTCCAGCAGCTCGCCCGAGGCCACCATGCGCTCGAACGCCGCAGCGTCGATGAAGTGATAGTGCTTGCCGTCGATCTCGCCGGCGCGTGGCGCGCGCGTCGTCACCGAGACCGAGATGCCGAGCTCGGGGTCGCGCTCGATGAGCCGGCGGGTGATCGTCGTCTTGCCGGCGCCCGACGGCGAGGAGAGCACGAGAAGCAGCCCGCGTCGGGTAATCTCGCTGGGCATCGCCCTATCCTGCCCTGCTATTCAACGTTCTGCACCTGCTCGCGGAGCTGCTCGATCGCCACCTTGAGCGCAAGGCCAATGCGCGTCAGCTCGACATCGGCGGATTTCGAGCACAGCGTGTTAGCCTCGCGATGGAACTCCTGGCAGAGAAAATCGAAACGCCGGCCGATCGCGACGCCCTCGCGCAGGAGATCCTGCGCCGCCGCGAGATGCGCCGCCAGCCGGTCGAGCTCCTCGCGGATATCGGCCCGTGCGACGAGCAGCGCCGCCTCCTGCGCCAGACGCTCCTCGGGCAAGACGGGCGAGGCATCGAGCAGCGCGGCGACGAGCGACCGCAAGCGCGCCCGGATGGCGTCGGGCTGCGCCGCTGCGCTCGCCTCGGCGGCGGCCGCGAGCGATGTCATCTCGGCGAGCCGCTCGCGCAGCACGGTTTCGAGCCGGGCGCCTTCGGCGGCGCGCATGGCGATCAAATTGGCGAGCGCATTCTCCCAGCCGGCGGTGAAGACCGGGGCGAGCATCTCGCGCTCTTCCGCAGTCTCCTCCTCGCCGCCCGATTCGAGCACGCCGCGCAGGGCGAGCAGCCCGTCGAGGCGCGGCGGTGCCGCCTCGATCTTGCCAGTGAGCTCCTCGGCAAGCGCCAGTATCTGATCGAGCGCGGCGCGGTTGATGCGCAAGCCGCCGCCGCCGCCGGCCTCGCGGGTGATGGTCAGCGTCGCCGCGATGGCGCCCCGCTTGATCCGTTGCCCGAGGCTGGTGCGCAGCGCCGGCTCGAGATAGTCGAAGCCGGGCGGCAGACGAAGGCGCAGATCGAGCGATTTGCTGTTGACGCTCTTCAGCTCCCACGCCCAGGACACCCCATCCTGGCTGCCCTCGGCGCGGGCGAAACCGGTCATGCTGGCAATCGTCAATTGACCCTCGGTGCAAGGCCGGGAACGCTGCCCGGCGGTCAGCGAGTTATAGCCGCGCGCGGCAACGGCAACAACACGTTCGACCCTCACTCGCGCGGGTGTCGCATCAGCGCCACGTTGTGGTTGTGCTCGGCGAGGGTGCGGGCGAAGAGGTGGCGGCCGGAACCGTCGGCGACGAAATAGAGCTCGTCGTGCTGCGCCGGCTGGGTCGCCGCGCGCAGGGCGGCGCGCCCGGGATTGGCGATCGGCGCCGGTGGCAGGCCCTTGACGGCATAGGTGTTGAACGGCGAGGCGACGGCGAGGTCGGCATGGCTGACCGGATGGCCGAGCGGATGGACGCCGTCGCTCAAGGCGAAGGCGACAGTCGGATCGGATTGCAGCCGCATGCCCGCTTTCAGCCGGTTGACAAAGACGCCGGCGATGCGTGCCCGCTCGTCGTTGCGCGCCGCCTCCTTCTCGACCAGCGAGGCCAGGATCAGCGCCTCGCGCGGGCTCGCCAGCGGCAGATCCGGCGAGCGCGCAGCCCACATCTCGTCGAGCGCGCGCTTCATGGCGCGGCGCATCCGCGCCAGGATGTCCTGGCGCTTGTCGCCATAGGCGAAGATGTAGGTGTCGGGCAGCAGCGTGCCCTCCTCCTCGGGCGCCGCGACGGGGCCGTCGAGCGCGTCGTCGGCGCGCAGTAGCGCCAGCACGTCGGCATTGCTCCAGCCCTCGGGAATGGTGACGCGGCGCTTCACCGTGCGGCCCTCGATCATCTCGTCGAGGATGTCGCGCGGGCTGACGAAGGCGGCGAAGGCATATTCGCCGGGCCTGAGCCGGCCGGCCCGCTTGGTCAGTTTCGCGGCGGCGACGAAAAGCCGGGGATAGGCGATGATGCCGGCATCGGCGAGCTGGCCGGCGATCGCATCGATCCCGGCGCGCGGCGCGACAAGCGTCTTGGCGGTGGCGAGCGGTCCCGGCGAGACGAAGACATAGGCCGCCCAGCCGATGACCGCGCCGGCGGCGAGGAGAAGGAGGAGAACGGCGGCGCCGAGCCGGCGCCAGAACCGCCGCATCGCCCGGCCCTAGGGCGGCGGGGCGAAGATCAGCGAGGCGTTGGTGCCGCCGAAGCCGAAGGAGTTCGACAGGACGCGGCGGATCTTGCGCTCCTTGGCCTTTCTCGGCACGAGGTCGATGTCGCAGCCCTCCGACGGATTGTCGAGATTGAGGGTCGGCGGCGCGATGCCGTCGCGCATCGCCAGGATCGAGAAGATCGCCTCGACGCTGCCGGCGGCGCCGAGCAGATGGCCGATCGCCGATTTGGTCGACGACATCGAGAGCTTGTAGGCATGGTCGCCGAACAGGCGCTTGACCGCGCTGAGCTCGATCTCGTCGCCGAGCGGCGTCGAGGTGCCGTGGGCGTTGATGTAGTCGATCTGATCCGGCGCGAGATTGGCGCGCTTCAGGGCGTTGCGCATCGAGCGAAAGGCGCCGTTGCCGTCCTCCGCCGGGGCGGTGACGTGATAGGCGTCGCCCGACATGCCGTAGCCGATGAGCTCGGCATAGATCTTGGCGCCACGCTTCTTGGCGTGCTCGTATTCCTCGAGCACGACCATGCCGGCGCCCTCGCCCATGACGAAGCCGTCGCGGTCCTTGTCCCAGGGCCGCGAGGCGCGGGACGGCGTGTCGTTGAAATTGGTCGAGAGGGCGCGCGACGCGGCAAAGCCGGCCATGCCGAGCCGGCAGATCGCCGCCTCGGCGCCGCCGCACACCATGACGTCGGCGTCATCGATCTGGATGAGGCGCGCCGCGTCGCCGAGCGCGTGCGCGCCGGTCGAGCAGGCGGTGACGACGGCGTGGTTCGGCCCCTTGAAGCCGTAGCGGATCGAGACGTTCCCCGAGGCGAGATTGATGAGGCTCGCCGGGATGAAGAAGGGCGAGACGCGGCGCGGCCCGCGCTCGTGCAGGGTAAGCGCCATCTCGGCGATACCCGGCAGCCCGCCGATGCCGGAGCCGATCATCACGCCGGTGCGCTCGCGCGCCTCGTCGTCCTGCGGCTTCCAGCCGGAATCCTCGACCGCCTGCACCGCCGCGCCGATGGCGTAGACGATGAAGAGGTCCATCTTCTTCTGGTCCTTCGGCGGGACCCAGTCGTCGGTGTTGAAGAGACCCTCTTCGGTGCTGCCGCGCGGCACCTGGCCGGCGATCTTCGCCGGCAGGTCGGAGACGTCGAAGGATTGGATGGCGCGCAGCCCCGACTCGCCGGCGAGCAGCCGACGCCACGTATTGTCGGTACCGATGCCGAGCGGCGTGACCAAGCCGATTCCGCTGACGACGACCCGTCTCATGCTCGATACATAATCAGATAAGTCTGCTGTGCAACCCGACGGCGCCGCGCGCGCTCAGCTACTTGCTGTGCGCGTCGATGAAGCTCACCGCGTCCTTGACGGTGACGATCTTTTCCGCGGCATCGTCGGGGATCTCGCACCCGAATTCTTCCTCGAACGCCATGACCAGCTCGACCGTGTCGAGACTGTCGGCGCCCAGATCGTCTATGAAGCTGGCATTGTCGGTGACCTTGGCCTCGTCGACGCCAAGATGTTCAACGACGATCTTTTTCACCCGATCGGCGACGTCACTCATTAGTTGCAACCCTCGACAGATTGAAAGGCGCTCAGGAGGCAATGCGCTCTAAGCATCCCGCGGAACCCGGGCTTATGGCCGGCATAGCGGCGCACAGCACGCTACGACCAACCAGAAGGGGCCGTCAAATAACACAGTTCATTTGACATTACCAGTAGCCCTCATGGCAGCGCTCATACCATCGCGATGCCGCCATTGACGTGCAGCGTGTGGCCGGTGACGTAAGCCGCCTCGTCGCTCGCCAGGTAGATGGCGGCGGCGGCGACCTCGGCCGGGGTGCCGAAACGGCCGGCGGGCACGGCGGCCGCGGCCTTGGCCCGCTGCTCCTCGCTCAGGGCATCGGTCATCGCGGTGGCGATGAAACCGGGCGCGATGCAGTTGACGGTGACGTTGCGCGAGGCGATCTCGAGCGCCAGCGCCTTGCTCATGCCGATCATGCCGGCTTTCGAGGCGGCGTAGTTGGCCTGGCCGGCATTGCCGGTGACGCCGACCACCGAGGTGACGCCGATGATCCGTCCCGCCCGCCGCTTCATCATGCCGCGCAGCGCGGCGCGGGCGAGGCGGAAGGTGGCGGTGAGATTGACCTCGATGACGGCGCTCCAATCCTCGTCCTTCATGCGCAGGGCGAGGCCGTCGCGCGTCAGGCCGGCATTGTTGATCAGGATGTCGACTTGGCCCATCGCCGCCTCGGCCGCCTTGATCAGCGCGTCGGGCGCCGCCGGATCGGCGAGGTCGGCCGTCGCCACGAAGGCGTTGGCGCCGAGCTCGCCAGCCAGCGCGTCGAGCGCGGCGCGGCGCGTCCCCGCCAGCGTCACCTTGGCGCCCTGGCCGTGGAGCGCCCGCGCGATCGCCCCGCCGATGCCGCCCGAGGCGCCGGTGACGAGGGCGGATTTGCCGGTCAGATCGAACATACGGTCATCCTTTTGCCATTCACCACGGAGACACGGAGGTCACGGAGGAAGGAAGAACGTTTGAACCACGAAGAGAGGTGCGGTAGGGGCCGGGCTTGTCCCGGCTCTCGGCGAAGCTTCGCTTCGCCTGTCGCCGTCAGCGGTTTCGCAGAAACCGCGAGAGGCCCGCGGGCCGCCACAAGGACGGCCCCGACAAGACCGTCTTCGCGGTGAATCCCGTTCCCTCTTCTCCGTGCGCTCCGTGTCTCCGTGGTAAACCATGTCCTGCCCTCACAGCGTCTTGAGAAACGCGTCGATATCGGCCGGGCCTTGGATCGAGACCGCGCTCATCTCGCGGTCGATGCGCTTGGTCAGGCCGGCGAGCACCTTGCCGGCGCCGAGCTCGACCAGGCTGTCGACGCCGAGCCCCTTCATGGCGAGCACGCTCTCGCGCCAGCGCACCAGCCCGGTGACCTGCTCGACGAGGCGGGCGCGGATCGACGCCGGATCGCTCACCGGCGCGGCGGTGACGTTGGCGATCAGCGGCACCAGCGGCGGCGCGATGGCGGTGGCGGCGAGCGCCTCCTGCATCACCGCGGCGGCCGGGGCCATCAGGGCGCAATGGAAGGGCGCGCTGACCGGCAGCAGGATGGCGCGCTTGGCGCCGCGCTCGGCAGCCAGCGCCACGGCGCGGTCGACCGCCGCCTTGTCGCCGCTGACGACGACCTGGCCGGAGGCGTTGTCATTGGCGGCGCTGCACACCTGACCCTGCGAGGCGGCGGCGGCGATCTCGCGCGCCGCCTCGAGCTCGAGCCCGAGCAGCGCCGCCATCGCCCCCGCCCCGACCGGCACGGCGAGCTGCATCGCCTGGCCGCGCCGTTTCAGGAGGAGCGCCGCATCGGCGATGGTGACGGCGCGGGCGGCGGCGAGCGCCGAATACTCGCCGAGCGAGTGGCCGGCGACGAAAGCGCAGGAGCGCCGGAGATCGAAACCGCCCTCGCGCTCGAGCACGCGCAGCACGGCGAGGCTGACCGCCATCAGCGCCGGCTGGGCGTTCTCGGTCAGGGTGAGCTCGTTCTCCGGCCCCTCGAAGATCACCCGGGAGAGGTGCTGGCCCAGCGCCTCGTCGATTTCGGCGAAGACCTCGCGGGCGCTGGCGTGGCGTTCGGCGAGGTCGCGCCCCATGCCGACGGATTGCGAGCCCTGTCCGGGAAAAACCAACGCGCGAGTCATGCGGAAACCTTGTCGGCAGCGAGAGGGCGGAAAGGGCGGCCACTCATAAACGCTCGCCCCGACAAGTCAAGCCGGGCCATGTCCTGGTGGGCAGGCACTCGCCTTATGCTGGTGGATTGCCTGTTAATAACAGCGAATCTACAGGCGCTACTATTCGGTGTAACACCAATTCGGTGTGTGTCGCGCAACCGGCCGGTCGACGCGATTCGGCGGTCCCACGCTGTTTGCAAGCCGACCCCGTCCGCCATAGCCCACGACCGCCAAAGTTTGAATCGGACCTAAATATGACCGAAACGGATAATTCTGTCAAGATCTATCTTGTCCTTATCCTCACCTATCTGTCATTGCGAGCCGGAGGCGAGGCAATCCATTCCGGTATGGTCCGCTGGATCGCCACGGCGCTGCGCGCCTCGCGATGACGACCGCTCCCTTGACGCCGCCATTGCGAGCCGAAGGCGAAGCAATCCAATGACGCCGTATGCGTGGCCT
>Ga0209647_1004309_pt1 | contig 10752 bp, 11 predicted proteins | sample GraSoi_2013_60cm_FD_185827 | JGI IMG/M metagenome (GOLD analysis project Ga0209647, IMG submission 185827) | Grasslands soil microbial communities from the Angelo Coastal Reserve, California, USA - Sample 9_17_2013_60cm (SPAdes) (version 2) | ecosystem: Environmental > Terrestrial > Soil >...
TCTCTCTGGACAAACAGGAAGCACGCATCACCTAAAGTGTGCCAGATCCACATGGTAGGTCATTTACCACTCCCCTTCTGAAAGCTTCTCGTCAAGATACCACAATACACCACGGCTAGCTCTAGCTGCCTGTTTTGCTTGATCGGTCACGCTATCCATGCGAACTGCCTTTCAGATTAACATAATCATCTCTCAAATTGATGCTCCAGCGGGAAGGCAGCCAGGGCGGCCACCAGGATATCATCCTCAAGTTGCTCATCTACAATCAGCCTGATGCAGAATCATACGGGAAGTTCCAGAAGCACTCTGTCATAATTGGAGTGTCGAAATTTCGGCAATCTTAAAGAAAGGAGGATAGAAGTAGTGAGCAATACATTGATTAAGCGGTTTATCATCACGATCGTGCTCCCCATCGTGCTCCCGATGGTCCTCAAACGCCTCATGCAGAGGCGGTAAGCGTGGATACATGCGGGCACGTGGCGGAGCGCCAACAGATTAGCAGGCAGGGACCTCTGCCTGCTTTTCTGCATCAGGCTTGTACCACTCAGGGTGCCGCAGCCGAAAAGCCATCAATTCTTCGCGGTGCTGTTCATAGAATGCCCAGCACTCGGCGAAGTACCCCTTTTGTGCCTGTTCACTCCCCATTGCAGATCTAAACCGGTGCGGGGCAAAAAGTGATCTGGTCACAGGAACCTCGACTTGCAGTTGGCGAAGGGCTATATAGGCCGGCAAGCCTTCTTTTAGCCATCGCTGAGCTGCAAGCAAGAGTTCATCTATAGACGTTTGGAAGCGCTGGTGAGCGATAGACCACATCAACAAGATGATTGGGAAATCTTTCTGCGCAACATGGCCGAGTATCTGATACAGGATGAGACCACCGGTGGCTCGTTTCCCTGCGGCATCTTCGAGAGCCGAACTCAGGCTCTCAAAAGCCGTCAGCAAGAGGCAAAGCTCATCACGATTGCGAAGCAACTCGCTATCGCTCACCTGGTCTAACCATGCCTCCCAGGGACTACTTGCGACAATATCAGTCAGCTCAACCAGGGTGCGCTCCAGGTTTTCTGTCCAATCCACCCCGTGCACTCGGTCTATCATCGTTCGGCTGAGGCCAAACCCTTTCTCCACAATCTTCTGCTCCTCTTTATGAGAACCGGCTTCATCATCTGCATATCCCTGAAAGTTTCCTGCGGCGATCTCAAGCAGGATACGGGTAAACGTATCAAAGCTCGTGGCCCCAACCCGCTTTCGTGCCCGGTTGAGAAAGGGATCCCGAAAACGGTGAGATGCGACTTTCATCAAGCCTTTACGTACAAGCCTTGAAAATGTTCTTGTTCCTGGACGGGAGAGTGCTCGTCTCAGCCGTTCCCACTCCGCCGCCGTTTTTCGGAGATCTGCACGAATGCGGGCCAGCGGGGTTGGATGACCATCCCGCCACAGTTGCCAGGCAATAGTAGTAAACGACCGCTTCTGCTGGCGCAGCAAACAGATAGCGAGGAGTAAATCACCGGTTCCCTTCGGGTAGACGGTTTCACTGCCAATCATCCCTTCTGGATGATCTTGGAACGGACGCGCAATCAATCCCTCCAGATGCAATCGTCGCAACTGATCGGCAGTGAGTGAGAGGTTATGTTGTTCTATGAATGTCAGCAGATACGCTGACGTTTCTCCATCATCAGGTCTCATGGCAAAACTATACACCTTCATAGAGATAAGAGCAATCATATAGTGGACTCGTCCTCAATTTAAAGGCCTATCGCCACTGAAAGTGTCACCAGGGACCAGTCGAGGTGTCGCTCATCCATGGTCCGATCGGCCAGCTGCAGGGAATATTCTTTCTCGATAAAAGTCAAAGATCCTTACGAACTGCATCTGTTCGTAAGGATCTTTGACCTCCGTACTGAGCGTTTCTCGCTCCTTGATGTATCGAGCGCTGTTTCTCTTTCTCTTCACCAGCTTACGTATGTGGAGAGAGTGGGCGGAAGCCGCCCTGATCATTGATCCAGACCATCTGGCTACCCTCTACTTCAAGGAGCATGTCTGGCTTGCCATCCCCGTTGACATCAGCAAAACGCAGGGTCACCGGTTGCTGATCGCTGTTAGGACCGAACAACTGAGGACCAGTATAGACGCGCATATGGCTGCTCTCGCCGCCGGGCCACTCGATGACCTCAATGCGTCCATTCAGATTAATCGCCAGGAAGTGACTCGGATGGCTGGCACTGTCGGTATGTCCAACCACCGCATTGATCTGATACACTCGTGGATTTATATAGGATGATTTCAGTAAACTCAAACCCTTCTACACAAACTGTCTGAGCAACTCCAACATTCCTGCTAGCCAGGGGACGCGGGCGATGCCGCCCTTGACCGGGGTGGGTGAGCGCTTCGCGCCGAGAGCGACCTGGTCCTGCATTGATGAACCGCTTCTGTAGGCCCGGTCGCTCTCGCTCTGCGAGTCTACCCACCCCGGTCAAGGGTCGGGCCTGGCGGCATCGCTTGTTCCGCGCCCCTGGCATGAGCACGCTGGCAGCACCGCCACGAAGCCTCAAGCTCCCAGGGATGCTTGATGAGCCTCACGGCTCACCTCTCCCTCTCACCCTCTCTCACTCATGCTGACGTTGCTCCCACCCAGCAATGAGGTTCTGAATGCACTCGATCCTCTTTTTCTGGGCACTCACGAGGGCGTTGCGTCCGCTTTTGTGCTGTTGCTGCATTTCTGCACGTTTCTTCTCATGAGCAGCGAGCGCCTGACGGAGTATCTCCACTGCCTCCGTTGTCGCGAGATCAGCAAGCTTTTCGAGTTCGTGGTTCGAGAGACCTTCTGGATTGAAAATGAGATTGACATCCGTCGTCTCTGGCGCAGGAACCTGTCGTAAAGCGGTGCGGCATGCTTCTGCTCCTTCCTGATCTCCTTTTACGACACATTTTTCTAGTGGAGTCATGGGAGCCTTTGAACTAATTGGCAATGTTTGTTCTCCTTGCCGTAAAAGTCTGGCTTTTTCGCCACCAATGAACATCCCGCAGCGTTCACAGTCCAGGCGGTGAGGACACGTAATGTAGAGTTGATTGGCGCAGTACATCGGCTCACCATCGGCATCATAGCCAATGAACCAGCGGAGTGCTGGGAGCCCTTCTGCGGCTGCTTGCAGATCAATAACTCCTTCGATGATTCGGCTGACGTCATCGGCATCCTGAATGATGCGGTGGAGTTGCAAAGGATTTTGCCGAGCGTAGCGGCGAATGGTCCGACTGTCGGCGTGGCCTGCATACTCTGCCAAATCATCCAGACCGACGCCATTCCTCCGCAGCAGCGTTAGGCGTGTACTTCGACCACGATGCCCAGTGATTCTTCCTCGCGCATCTTCCCGACTCACGTCAGCTCTTTTGCAAAGGGCGGGGATTAGTGCCCGATTGATAAAGTTTCTGCTGACGACATGATTTTTGTAGCAAAAGAGATAGGGTACACGCGTCCGGTCTTTCTCATCAAGCAGTTTATCCTGGTGGCCTGGACGCTCCATTTTCCAAATGGCAATGGCATCGGCAACATAGCTAGGAATCCAGATCCAAAACAAGCCACGACTCTTCCCGGCAGGGATATACAGATAGCAGAGTTTTGTGGTTTTTTTGTTCATCGTCTCTGGCGAGTCCGACTTGTCAGGAGTTGAAAGAGCATTTTTCTCCAGAGGAAACCCATGCTCATCAAGCATCTCTGGCTCCCAATCCTCCCGGACACAATCGAGCCTGAGACGAACCAATTCGTTGGGACGACGTGCCGAGGTAACCCATAGCAAGCCAAGGGCTCTGTACAGACTCAGAGGATACCGAGCATTTGACGGCAAGTCGTTTTGTGAGAGCGTCGCAGCGGCAATGGTTAGCCTGGCCCAGACACGAAGATCAATATCTCTTGGATCGGCGCTATCACGCTCCCTTCGGAGATGATCCGGGAGCGCAAAGACCTCTTTCGGGTTAAAATCCAGCTTGATTCTCCGAGCTGGTTCTCCATTGACTGTGTGGGCACGTCTGGTCAGATCTGAAAAGAAGCGGCTTAGAACTGTGTAGTAATGGGTAATTCCGCCCGCTCCTAACGGCTGACCAAAAACTTCCCGCCGCTTGAGAAGATCCTGGCCCATACGAGATCCATATTGTCCTACTTTCCACGAGAATAGATCGCTTCGGATACGCAAGGCCAGATCTTCGGTCCATTGCTCAGGGGTACACACCTGCGGGGCGTGTTGATGCAACCACCGGCCAACTCGAAGAAGGTGCCAGGCATATGCTTGGCGTGTACGAGGGGTGAGATCAACCACCCGCTCGTACCAGGCCAAGCACCAGGCAGACCATTCTGGTGCCATACCAGACACATCAAAATGGGGTGATGGGTTGAATGGGGAGGAGGGAGACGCACTCTTCGGTGGTTGGGGCGCGAGGATTCCCATCTGCTGAAGGCCAAGGGCGATCTGGTAACTGGCATGATGAAGTTCGCGATTCTCTGTTCCTAGATCAGCAAGCAACGCTTCAGAAATATCCTCCAAGTAAGGAGAACGCTTGAGCATGAAAAGCAAACTTAACGCGTGGCGAATCCGCTGTAGATTCACCTCACCATGTCCATAGCCTAAGCCCTGGAGTGTCTCCAGCATACGTTGGCATTGCTGGCTCATGAGTTCTGTGCCAAAGTAGACATTTGCGGAGTTGGCGGCGAGCTGGCTCATTTCAGCAACGCGCAGATCACTCATATTTCCCAGGAGGTAAGCTACGTCCAACAGCGTCGTTCGGACTTTGCCCAATCGCTTGCCCTGTTTCGCGACAAAAGCAGCATGTGTTGGCCCCAGGACATCGTTCCACTCTGCCGGTGACCATTCCCAAAAAGTTTTGTCCCGGTCATACATTTCCTGTCGTGTGACCCGATAGACATCGTTCACTCCCTCTGCTAATTTTCTTTTCCCATGCCGAAGCTGAAAAACATCGAAGATTGGCTGGTCAAGACGCACAAGGAGGTTTCGTGCCGTTCGCCACTGGGCGCTGGATGGAGCCAGTTGTCGATTGCCGATCTGCGTTAATGCCCATCGTTCTTCATCGGTAAACGGCCTGCGATCGTAGTTTTCTGGAACAATGGGTATTGTCCAGGTGGTCTCTGCTTGTGAAACGAATGACGTGGTACTACTGATCATGAGAAGCCACTCTTTCCAATGGCCTGTTCGATGAGCATCTGAATCCGCCTATCAAACGGCTCAATCCGTTCCTGGATACGTTTGCTCAACTCATCAGGAGCCAGATGGGTGTACAAGCGAGTCGTATCGACATTTTTGTGACCAGCAAACAAAGCAATATCATCCAGGCTTACTCCCGCTCGCTTGAGTTGGGTACACCGTTGATGGCGGAAGGTATGGGGAGTGAGTGCAAGCAGTCCAACCCGCTCTCGTACCCGCTCAACAATCTCATCGAACGCACCAATGGCCAAGGGACGGCCTGGATTACGAGTCGATTCGGACAAGAAAAGAGGGCCAGTCATATCTCCACCATACGCAACGATGAGATCCTGTCGCTCACCGTCAAGGTAAGTGCGGACGAGATACAGGACAGCGGGAGAGACAGGGACATAGCGCATCCGCCCATTCTTCGTGGTCTCTGCTCGAATGGTAAGGATTCCTCGGGCAAAATCGATGTCATCCATACGCAACAACATCAATTCCTCCCGGCGAAGCGCTGCATCGTAGGCCAAGAGGATCATTGCTCTGGTCCGAGCATCCTCGCGCAGGATGATATGTTCGAGAAAACGGTGCCAAACATCGTCAGAGGGAACCCAGGGCAGCCGTTGTTTGGGGCTAGCAGGGCCACGAGATGGACGTTGTCCATGGCGTCCATCATTTCCTCGTTCAATGGGGTTAACGGGATCACATCGGAGACGCTTCCGAATGAGGAAGTCGTAAAAAAGACGACAGGCGACCACGCGTTGCGCAATAGTATTGTCAGACAACTTCCTGCCGGTCAAAGGAAGGATCTTACGATCCTCTTCGACCACCCCACCTCGCCCGTGTCTCTTTGGACTACGCAATTTGAGGCTAGCAATATATCCATCCAGGTCCGTCTCATCAGCTTCAATAAGGCAAGAAGGAGTTCTATTGGCAAAATGAGCGAGAAGATCCTCAACCGCTCGCGCGTAGGCATCCACGGTTTTGGGACGCTTGCCCTTGAGAGCAAGCCGCTCAACGAAGGTATGAGCAGCAGGGTGATCACGAACGTGGGGGTAACACTCCCACTTGATCTCTCGGGTTTCCATGGTTCTCTCCTCTCTCCCCATGGTTCCCTCCGGGATGAATTCGATTTAACTTGTGCCACTTTGGCTCAGCGGAGCCGACACAAAGGTTCCCTTCTCATTCAAAAACACGAACTGGCTCCTCTGAACGTTGACAATCATATCCAGTTTGCCATCATGGTTCACATCTCGGAAGGTGAGCGTCACCAGCGTCAGATCCTGTCCTGGCCCCAGCAAGGTGGGACCGCTAAACACCACGCTTTTGGAGACATTACCACCGGGAATCTCGATTACGATGATGTGTCGGTTCAGGTTCATAGCGATAAAATGGCTGGGGTTCTGTGGTGAGTCGTAATGCCCTACTACTTGATCGATCTGGAAGGTGCGCGGGCGACCGTAGCGCCAGTCGTCCTGCGTGATCTGCCACCAGAAGCCAAATGCGTTCAAGGAAACCCAGCCGAGAATCATGATCAGCATGGCCAATCCGACAAAGAAGAGCCAATGAAAGCGTCTCCGGCTTCTTGGCCATCCTCTGCGGGGTTTCTCTGCGCCGGTTACTCGCACGTTTTCCTCGTCGATATCCATGTGCGACGATGGTCTGGTCTGGAGCGCGGGCACACGCCCCTGGCCAGCCGTGCGACGAGGCGGGATGGTATGCCGCTCGCCAGCCAGGTTCACGTAGCCGCGCTGGCCCGACTGGACCTGAACATCGGCCAACCCTTGATAACGCCTGGCGCTGCTCGGTGGGCGTGCCGGCCAGACATCGTCGTATTCCCCCTCGTCCACCAGCTCTTCCTCAGCAACAGATGGAGAACGGGTTGGTGTCCGCTTCGTGCCTTGTTGTATGCGCGTCGAATTCACAGTATCACCACCTCTCTTCGAGGAGAAAACTGATCCAGGCGATCATCCGAGCTAACATGTAAGCCGTAGCGTAAGGTATTTAGGGCATTGGTGCCCCAGGTGATTGCCTGAGTGACAAGAACTAGCAGCAGCAGCATGACGAGCAGACCTCCACCCAGGGGAAACAGTGGGTGCAGACGCCACCTTCGCTGATAGGAGACGGGGGCTCGACCAGCTCGAGGTGGTTTCGCTAATCGGTGCGACGGCGGCTTGGCGACCGCTTCTTCCAGATCGATATCCTCGTCTCCCCCTGGACCAGATGGCTCTTGCACATCGGTAGACGGTGAAGACGATGATCGCATCCGGCTCGCTCGCGGGAGAACAGGCTGGATATCAGCAGGTGGCGTGCCCATAATGGGACGGTAGCGCAGAGCGCTGCGTGGCGTTGGCATAGCCTGGCCCTCCTTATGGAAGAGAATAGCAATGATACGATGAAACGAAAGAACGGGGAGGCACCCAGCTATCTGCCAAAAACAGCTCTCAGGCGGGATACTCCTCCTTCCCACCTGAGAGCCTATTGATGCTTCATTGGATCGAGCACAGCCTGGCTGAACGCCAGGCATCAGGCATAGGCATTGTCCTCCTTCTCTTTCCTCTCACTCATTACTCATGGTTGTCGTTGGCCCCAGGATCACCGCTCTCACCTGAACTCGAAGCGCGAGCCTACGCCAGAGCGGCTGACCGGTGCCTCAGGTGGCCGCGCGGCCGGGGAACACCATGTGTTCGATGGGCGGGTCTCCCTCCCTCGTGGAGCATTTCGCCGCTTTCCTGCAGGTACAGACGCTGGAAAAGCTTTCTGGCCCGCGTCAGCCGTTGGCGAACCGTGGCTTCGCGCACGTCCAGCATACGGGCAACCTCTTTGGTTGAGAAGCCAGCGACGATCGTCAGGAATAACGGAAGACGCAGCGTTTCTGGCAGGTGTGCCAGACACCGCTGGATGAGATCGCGTTCAGCGACACGTGATCCTGGATCGTCAGCCCCCTGAATCTCCTCCTGAGCGGTTGCCGGTATCTCCTCTGCCTGTCCTCTCGGCCTTCGGGCATCGTGTTCACCCTGCAATTCAGAAAAGAGCACAATCTGATTGCCTCGTTGGCGGCGCCAAAACATCCGTGTCGTATTCACCGCAATGTGTAACAACCAGGCTTTAGCTTGAAACTGTGGTCTGCTCGCGACGCGGGCTGCGTCAATGCCGCGGAAAGCCAGCAAAAACGTTTCCTGGGTCAGGTCCTGACTCTCTTCCCAGCGGCCAGTCAAGCCATAGATGACATGGAAGACGAGCTTGCCGTAGCGTTCAATCAGCTCCTCGACGGCCTGAGCCGCCTGAGGGAAAGCGCGTGTTTCCACTGGTGAACCTCGCTTCTGCGGGTGGATGCCCGCCTCTCTTTATACAGATGCTAAAAAAGACGCTCGTGTGTGTCATTTCTCCAAAATCCTGGCGCATTTTTATCATAAATCTTGCCCATGATTGGCTTGAGAGGCCCGTCGAGGCGATTTTTGAGGAAAATTTCTCTCGCATAACCTGGCGTGTCATCTTATCTCATCTATTTGGCGCCGTCCGTAAGTGATGAAATGACCCATTTTATTACCATAAAATGGCGCGTATTCATCGTAAGCCTCTCTGGGAGCAAAACAATCTTTTACCACTATAAAATGGCGCGAGATTCGAATAATAGATGAGATTAAAGCCACACAGAAACAGGCGAGAATCAGTATTCTCATCTGTTTCTGTTTTTTCGCCTGTTTTTTTCTGGCGTTAGCTCTGAGATGGCCTGGGAAGGTTGAGCACAGGTCTTTGATCTGCCTCCAAACAAACAGGTGAAAATGTGCCTTTGCGCCTGTTTCTCCTGGGCGTTGCCACGGTGTGATGCCTATGAGCATGAATTGGGAAAGGAAACGGTGCTCAAGATATTTGGTACACCCTTGTCACTCCCACGCCTCTCGCAAAGCGAGATCATTAATGCAACAAGCTCATCGCCTTCTCAAGTTCAGGATCGTGTCCGGCGGATACATCCTGCGCTGTTAGCGGAACCTGGTAGTCCGGGGCCACGCCAATGCCATCCAATGGTTCTCCATTGGCTCCCAGCGAACGCTGCTCGGTGATACCTAACAGGCTTCCATCGTTGAGGACGTAAGGTGAGGCTGCACCAGCAATCGCTCCTGCCGTTCTCGTTCCCACCAGAGGACCGATTGAGAGGTCACGTATGGCTCCAGCAAACGCATCACAGGCTGAGGCACAGCGACGGTTGGTAAGCACCACCAGCGGCTGATGCAGCAGGGCAACCGAATCGTTAGTAGCCTGGGCGGAGCGCTGGCCCTTCCCATCGAGCAGATAGCCCCAAATTTTGCCATGCACAAAGGCACCTAAGAGCTGTGCTACTCCGGTTGGGTCGCCTCCAGGATTATCACGCAGGTCCAGGATGATGCCGCGCAGGTGCGTTCCCAGGTGCAGCCCGGCAATGGCCGCAAGCACCTGATTGCCAGCGTCGGGGACGAAGCTCGTCAGTTTCACGTAGGCCAGCGATCCATTCAGCGCCCGCGCGCTAACCGCAGAAGAAGGAGGAGGAGTAAAGTAGGTGGGAGTAAGTGCCACCGTCCGAATCTCCCCCGTTCTGGGTCGCAAGAGTGTCACATGCACGACTTCGTTATCGGAAAGCTGGGGAGAGAGCCAGGCCATCACCCCCAGATTGAGCTGATTATTGGTGAAAGGGGCGCTGCCGTTAACCGCGGTGATGATATCACCGAGAGCGACTTGCGCGTGTGCTGCTGGCGAATCGGGAAGGATTCCGCTCACAAAGAGCGGGGGTTGTGCTTCGGGCAGAAAGGAGGGTCCGGCTGATGCGGAAGTGAGGATTCCCAACCCGTAAGCAAAGCCGGTCGGAAACCGCTTGAACACCGAAGCCGGTGGTGGAACACTCCAAGAGGTGTGATTATCATGCAGGCTTTGTATCATGCCCTGCATCGTTGCCACTGCCAGCTCCTGCTGGAAGGTGGCATCATGAGGCAGAGCACTGCTCACCCGCTGGTAGGCCGTGCTGAAGGCGTTCCAATCTGCCTGCTGGTCGCCCGAGAGCGCGGGTAACATAGCCGTAGACTGGTCCAGACCCTTGCGGAGTAACTCCTGCACCAACGCGATAAAGGCACCATTGAGCAATACTCGATCATCGAGCTTCTTGTCGGTGACATAATGGTCCAACAGACACCAGTACGCTTGCCCAAGTGTGCTCAGCGTGGTTGGGGAGGGCAAGGGGGGAGTCGGGTGCGTTGGATCGGGAGGCACACACGGCGCTGGACGTTGAGCAGACGGGGTGGCTGTACGGCCCGCAGATGGGCTTGTGCTCTGGCCCCCTGAGACGCAAGCACTCAGCACAAACAGACCCAGGATGAGAACAAACAGCAAACGCATCCGGTAATACCACGTATACAGTTTATCGTGTTTCATGGCTTCTTCCTTGTATCGTTTCTTTTTTCTGTTGCATATCTGTACGGCAGCGCCGGAATTAAACAGCTCTGGTTTCAATCCTTCCATCCTCCATGTGCAGGCGCATATCTGCAACTTCCGCGATACTGACATCGTGCGTCACTACGATCACCGTCCTCCC